>FUFK010043187.1_pt1 | contig 82370 bp, 67 predicted proteins | sample 1021851 | NCBI WGS metagenome assembly FUFK01 (sample SAMEA51879418, study PRJEB19060) | metagenome
GCCCGCCGGTCCAATTGCACCGATCCGGTCCACCGGCGGGAGGAGGCGCTGCTGGACCTCGTCCCGCGCGATCCCAAGGCGGTCTATTCGATGCGCCGCTGCATGGAAATGGTGTTCGACCAGGGCACCGTGTTCGAAATCGGCCGCATGTGGGGCCGCGCCTGCATCACCGCGCTTGCCCGGCTCGACGGCTGGCCGGTGGCGGTGCTCGCCAGCGACCCGTCCTATCTCGGCGGGTCATGGGATGCAAAATCGAGCGAGAAGGTCGAGCGCTTCGTCAAGCTGGCGGACCAGTTCCGCCTGCCGATCGTCCATCTGGTCGACAATCCCGGCTTCATGATCGGGCGCGAAGCTGAAATGGCAGGGACGATCCGCTACGGGGTACAGGCAATGAACGCGGTCTACAAGGCCAGCGTCCCGCTCGCCTCGGTCGTCCTGCGCCGCGCCTACGGGATTGCGGGCAGCGCCATGTCGAATGCCGAAACCTATCAGTACCGGTTCTGCTGGCCGTCGGGTGACTGGGGCAGCCTGCCCATCGCGGGCGGTCTGGAAGTGGCCTATAAATCCGAGCTCGAAGCCGCCGCCGACCCGGAAGCCGAACTCGCCGCAATTCGCGCGCGGCTCGACCAGGTCACCTCGCCCTTCCGCAGCGCCGAACGCTTCAATGTCGAGGACATCATCGACCCGCGCGACACCCGTCCCTTGCTGTGTGAATATGCCGAGCTTGCGTGGCGCAGGCTGGCCAGCGAAGCCTAGGTTTCCTCGACATCCGGATCGGGCGGCCCGAACAGCGCACCGCGTTCGGAAAAGAGCACCAGCAGCAGGCTGACGGTGGCCGTGACCAGCAGCGCCAGCGCCAGCGGACGCGCGGTGCCGTCATAGGCATAGCCGATACCCGCACCCAGCAACGCCCCGGTGGTCATGCGCAGGAAGCTCTGTGCACTCGACGCGGCGCCCGCAATGTGCGGGAACGGCTGCATCGCGATCGAACCGAAATTGGCCCCGATAAAGCCGAGCAGGCTCATGTTCGCCGCCATCAGCGGAATGAAGGTCCACAGGCTTTCGTTCGGCTGATAGGCGAACCACAATTGCAGGCCGGCGACGAAGATGAACACGAACAGCGCGGTATGGCTGACCCGGCGCGCGCCAAGCCGTTCGACGATGCGGCTGTTCGACCAGTTCGCCAGCGCCATGCACCCCGCGCACAGCGCGAACAGCAGCGGGAACATGTCGCCCGCTCCGAAAGCCTCGCCAATCAACTGCTGCGAGGAATTGATGAAGCCGAACAACCCGCCGAACACCAGTGCACTTGCCAGGGTGTAGCCCATGGTCGAGCGCAACGTGACAGCGCTGCGCATGTTGCGCGCGATGACTGCGATATCGATCCGCTGCCGGTCGCTTTCATGCAGCGTTTCGGGCAGGCGGACATAGACCCAGACCGACATCAGCGACCCGAACACCGCCATCGCCACGAAGATCCAGCGCCAGTCGCCCAGCAGTAGCAGCACACCCTGCCCGATGCTCGGCGCGACGGCGGGAACCAGCAGGAAGATGACGAAGATCAGGCTCATCATCCGCGCCATCTTGTCGCCGCCCACCCGGTCGCGGATGATGGCCGGCGGCAGCGCGATGATGCCTGCTGCAAAGAAACCCTGCAGCGCACGCAGCACGATCATGGAGGTGAAATCGGTGACCAGCGCGCAGCCGAGCGACAGCACGATGTAGAAGCCCAGCGCGGTAAACAGCACCGGCCGGCGACCGAAGCGGTCGGCGAAGGCCCCCGGAATCAGCGTCCCGATGCCGGCCGCGAGCAAATAGACCCCGACGATGAACTGGCGATCGTTGCCCACGGCGCCCAATGACAGGGCGAGATCGTCTAGCGCGGGGAGGATCGCATCGATGCCGAAGGCATTGCAGGCCATCAGTAAGGCCATCATCGCGATAAGTTCACGCTCGCCGATGCGTTTTACCGGGGCCGCCCCGGCTATCGGGCGTTCGCCGCCGGCAAGGGGATCGCTTCGCATCTGCACAAAATGTCAGGTGGCGGACAAGGTTCCGCTTTGCAACCCGCAGAGCTATCTAATCGCGCATGAGCGAAGGCGAAGCGGGTACGGATGACACAGCGGGCGAGGCCGACGGCCTGCGCAAGATCATCCATGTCGACATGGATGCGTTTTTCGCCAGCGTCGAACAGCGCGACAATCCCGAATTGCGCGGCAAGCCGGTGGCAGTGGGCGGTTCCAGCGGCCGCGGCGTGGTCGCGGCGGCCAGTTACGAAGCGCGCCGGTTCGGCGTGCGCAGCGCGATGCCCAGCGTCACCGCCAAACGGCTGTGCCCGGACCTGATCTTCTGCAAGAGCCGCTTCGACGTCTATCGCGAAGTCAGCCAGCAGATCCGCGCGATCTTCCGCCACCACACCGACCTGGTCGAACCGCTCAGCCTCGACGAAGCCTATCTCGACGTGACCGAGGACAAGCTCGGCATCGGCAGCGCGACGCGCATTGCCGAGCTAATCCGGCAGGAAATCCGCGCCAAGACCCGGCTGACCGCGAGTGCCGGGGTGAGCTACAACAAATTCCTCGCCAAGATCGCCAGCGATCAGAACAAGCCCGACGGGCTGTGCGTGATCCGGCCCGGCGAAGGCGCGCGCTTCGTGGCCGAGCTGCCGATCCGACGGTTCCACGGCGTGGGTCCGAAGGGCGCGGAAAAGATGGCCCGGCTGGGTATCGAGACCGGCGGCGACCTGGCCGCCAGGGATATCGCCTGGCTCCGCGCGCATTTCGGCAGCTTTGCCGAATATCTGTTCCGCGCGGCGCGGGGGATCGACCTGCGCCCGGTGCGCTCCAGCCGCATCCGCAAGTCGGTGGGCGGCGAACGGACCTTCAGCCGCGACCTGTCGTCGGGCGGCGAACTGCGCGAAACGCTGGAGGACATCATCGACATCGTATGGACCTCGATCGAACGCGCGGAGGCCCGCGGACGGACGGTCACGCTGAAGCTGAAATACACCGATTTCCAGATCTTCAGCCGGGCGAAAACGGTCGATATCGCAATTACCGAGAAGGCCCAGTTCGCAGCGCTTGCGCGCGCGCTGCTGGAAGAGGTGCTGCCGCTGCCCATGCCGATCCGGCTGATGGGGCTGACCTTGTCCAAGCTCGAGCAGCGGGGCGGCGAGACGCAGCCCGCCCGTCCCGACGCGCAGCTATCGCTGCTCTAGCAGCTGCGCGCCTGCCACAGCGCGAAGCGCGCCCGGGTCCGCTTGCTCAGCGGTTCGGGCAGCGAATGCGTGGGGAAGAAACGCGCCTCGACGATCTCGCGCCCGTCGGGCTGCGGCACGGCATCGACCACACCGTCAAAAAGGTGCGTTCGGTTAGGAGCACCGGCAAGTTCCTCATCGATGATCCCGACCGCCATCAGGCCCGAAACCGTGCAGCCGGTTTCCTCTTTCAATTCGCGCAAGGCCGCCTGTTCGGGCGTCTCGCTGCGCCGCTTGCCGCCGCCGGGGAAGTACCACCCCTCGGGCCCGTAACTGTGGCGCACCAGCAGCACCCGCCCGTTGAGATCGCGGGCAACGATGCTCACCCCCACTCCCGTCCGTCCGCTGACCCGGCGCCAGTGGTGGCGCAGACGGTGCCCAATTTTCAGCGCCTGCCGGTGTAACGGCTTGGGGATCAGGTAAAGCATGTGACCGGCTGTGTAGCCGCGCGCAGCAGCCGCGCAACCGGAAAATTATGTGTTCCTGCAATAGCTTGGTTAAGAATTTCGCGTTTGTCGTCGCCGCGTATGACGAACACCAGCGCATCGCTGGCAAGCAGTGCTGGCAGCGTCAGGCTGATCCGGTCGAACGGTGCTTCGGGCGGCAGCGGATCGGGGGTCAGCCGGACGACTTGCCGCGGATCGTCCACCTGTGGATCGGTGTTGGGGAACAGCGAGGCGATGTGCCCGTCGGTGCCCATCCCCAGCCATGCGAGCGCGAAATGCGGCACGGCTTCCATCTCGGTCAGCGTGACCACTTCGGCACCTGCCGGTTCGAACAGGTCGCGCAGCTTGCCGGTGTTCGACGCAGCGTGGTCTTCGGGAACCACGCGGTCATCACCCGGCCAGACGACCAGCCGCGTCCAGTCGAGATCGTGTTTCAGCAGCGCGGCCATGATCGGGAACGGGGTCGATCCGCCTGGCACGGTGATCGTCACGGGGCCACCTTGCGCTTCCATCGTCTCGCTCAGCCGCGCTGCAATCCAGTCGGCGATGGCGGCGTCGCTGCGCCCTTCGATGATCGTGGGAGTGTTCATGACCCCCTGATACACCAAGGCCGCCCTTCCCCAACAGGAAAGGCGGCCCGATCATGTGCCCGTTACCGGGTCAACGTTGGCGCGGTTACTTGCTCGTCTGGTTGAGGAACCAGACACGCTCCTCGCACTCGTCGATCCAGTCGTCGACGACACCGCTGGTGGCGTTGTCGCCCGCTTCTTCGGCGGCTTCCTTCACTTCGAGCAGACGCCCGTGCAGCGTCTTGTTGTCGTCGCGCAGTTCCTTAACCATCGCATCGGCGGTCAGCGACACGTCGTCCTGGTCCTTGATGCGGGTCGCCTTGGCAACACTGCCGATCGACGTGAGCGTGTATTCATCGTTCTTGCGCACGCGCTCGCCCAGATCGTCGACCGTGCCGACCAGCTGCGCGGCCTGCTCGTCGAACAGCACGTGGAGATCGCGGAACCGCGGGCCCGCCACATGCCAGTGGAAGTTCTTGGTCTTGAAATAGAGTGCCACGGTGTCGGCAAGCGCCCCGTTGAGTGCGCTGACGAGACCGGCTTTCGAATTGTCGCCTGCTTCGGCCATAAGATTTACCCCTTTTGCTGAGATGATATCGACCCGATTGGGATGTTCACTATACCAACACGCGAGATGCTGTAGGGTTTCTCGATTATAGCCGACCAGACTAATCGCTTCATCCGATTATCCCGCGGGCGCTCAATCCCGTGATCGCCGCCAAGACGAACAGGATGATGGCCAGCGCGATCCGGATACCGCGCAGCGGCAGCCGCTCGTCCAGCTGCGCCCCCAGCATCCAGCCCAGCGCTACCGCAGCGCCGCCGCCCAGCGCGCCGCCCATCCCGGCGAGCGGCCAGGATGCGAAAACCACCGCAAAGGCCGCGACCAGGAACCGCGAGGCATCGGTCAATTGCCGGACGAACAGGACGATGGCGATCGCCCCCAGCGAACGGGTCGGTTCGCGGGGCGTTTTCTCGCGATTGGGCCAGCCGCATTCGAAACTGGCCAGCAACAGCGCGATGGCCACGAACATGGTCGCGGCGTTCACCGACATCGTCTGCGCCAGTTGCGCGCCGAACCACGCGGCAATGCCTGCGGTCAGCGCGGAACTGGCAAGCGCCACGGCGAGGAGCGCGGGCGAAGCGCCGAGACTGCCCGCCAGCCGTGCGACGAGGATCTGGTCGCGCGCGCCGGTCGCCGCCAGAAAGCTGGCGACCATGGCAAACAGCAGCGGTGTCACGGCGCGGTGCCCTCCCCCTTCCTAAGCTTCGCGGCTTGCGATAGCACGCGCCGCAACGAAACACAGGGGGAGAGCAGACATGGAACTCACGCAGGGTATGGCAGCCGTTGTCACGGGCGGCGCTTCGGGCCTGGGCAAGGCGAGCGCGCAGGCGCTGGCCGACCTCGGCCTCAAGGTCACCATCTTCGACGTCAACGAGGAAGCCGGTGAAGCGCATGCGCAGGCCATCGGCGGGACCTTCGCCCGTGTCGATATCACCGACGAGCAATCGGTCGTCGACGGGTTCGCCGCAGCGCGCGCCGCGCATGGGCAGGAACGCGTGACCGTCCACTGCGCGATGACCAGCCGGCGCGGCAAGACGCTCGGCTGGGACAAGCAGAACAATTGCTACAAACGGCTGTCGACCGAGGACTACGCCTTCGGGGCCGAGGGCATTCTCGTCTCGTCCTACCGCGTGGCCAGCCTGTCCGCGCTGGGCATGGCCAATGCCCAGCCGGTCAACGAGGATGGCGAACGCGGCTGCATCACGCTGACCGCCAGCGTCGCGGCGCAGGACGGGCAGATCGGCCAGACCATCTACGGCAGTTGCAAGGCCGGGGTGAACGGGCTGGTGCTGCCGATGGCGCGCGACCTGATGGACCTCGGCATCCGGATCAATTCGGTGATGCCCGGTATCTTCGCCACCCCGCTGATGCTCGGGATGAAGGATCGCAACCCGCAGATGTGGGCCCAGCTCAACGCCAGCGTGCCCTTCCCCAAGCGGCTCGGCCATCCGGAGGAATTCGCCTCGCTGATCTGCGAGATCGCCCGCAACAGCTATATCAACGCGCACCAGTTCCGGCTCGACGGCGCCATAAGGATGCCACCGCGATAGATGCCGAACGTGACGGTGGAGCGGGTGAAGGGAATCGAACCCTCGTCGTCAGCTTGGGAAGCTGCTGCTCTACCATTGAGCTACACCCGCGAGGCGGCGCGGCGCTTGCCACGGAACGCGCGTAGCGGTCAATACAAACCGGAGGCCACGGCGGAAAACGGCGTGCGCGCCCTTCCCCCGCGGGCAGCACGCCCTACAAGGCCCGCATGACGAACAAGCGCGCATGGGTGAACTGGGCGATCGGCCGGATAGAGGCCGACTTCAACCGTTCGGCCGACACGCATCTGATCCCGCTGCCGGTCCCCGCGCTGCCTGATATCGCGATCTATCTGAAGGACGAATCGAGCCATCCGACCGGCAGCCTCAAGCACCGGCTGGCGCGATCGCTGTTTCTCTATGGCCTGTGCAATGGCTGGATCTGCGAGAACACCCCAGTGGTCGAGGCATCGAGCGGATCCACCGCGGTTTCCGAAGCCTATTTCGCGCGCATGCTGGGGCTGCGGTTCATCGCGGTGGTGCCGCGCAGCACCGCGCAGGCCAAGATCGACGCCATCGCATTCTACGGCGGCGAATGCCATTTCGTCGGCGCTCCTGGCGAAGTCTACGCAGCGGCGCAGTCGCTCGCCGACGAATTGGGCGGCCATTATATCGACCAGTTCACCTATGCCGAACGCGCGACCGACTGGCGCAGCAACAACAATATCGCCGAATCGATTTTCGCGCAGATGGCGCGCGAGCCGCATCCGGTACCGCGCTGGATCGTCTGCGGTGCGGGAACGGGCGGCACCTCCGCCACCATCGGCCGCTTTGCGCGCTACAATCGCCATGACACCGGCGTCTGCGTCGCCGATCCCGCGGGATCGGTGTTCCACCGCCACTGGGCCGAGCGCAGCGTAGCGCACGTCGACCATTCGGCCGGATGCATCGAAGGCATCGGCCGGCAGCGGGTCGAACCGAGTTTCCTGCCCGATATCGTCGACCGGATGGAAGTGGTGGCAGACGCCGCCTCGATCGCCGCCGCCCATGAAGTCAGCGCCCGCCTGGGGCGGCGCTGCGGGGGTTCGACCGGGACCAATGTGTGGGCCTGCGCGCGCATCGCCGCCGAAATGGCCGCGCGCGGCGAAACGGGCTCGATCGTGTCGATCCTGTACGACGACGGCGCGCGGTATGCCGACACCATCTTCGACCCGGAGTGGCTGGCGGCGCGCGACCTCGATGTCGCGGCACCGCGACAGGCGATCTCCGACTTCTTCGAAACCGGCCGCTTCGCCGGCTAGACACTGCATCTCCAGAACAAGGGCTGCCGCATCACATGATCAGCGACGACAGGATTATTCTCGGGCTGCTTGCCCTGGTGCTCGGCTTTGTATTCGCCACGCGCGACCGGCCCGGCTGGCAGCGCTTCTACGTCTTCGTGCCGATCATCCTGGTCTGCTATCTCGTCCCCAGCCTGATGACGACCTTCGGCCTGATCGACGTATCCGAAAGCAATCTGTGGCCGGTGGCGAAGGATTATTTCCTGCCCGCCGCGCTGTTCCTGATGACGCTGTCGATCGATATCAAGGGGATCCTCGGCCTTGGCAACAAGGCGATCGTCATGTTCCTGACCGCCACGGTGGGCATCGTCCTCGGCGGGCCGCTGGCGCTGTGGATCGTGGCGCAGTTCGAACCTTCGATCATCGGTTCGGGCGACACCGCCGCATGGCGCGGGCTGGCGACGCTGGCGGGAAGCTGGATCGGCGGCGGCGCCAACCAGACCGCCATGCTCGAAGTCTATGGCTACCCGCTCGAAGGCTTTGCCGCGCTGCTGGCGGTCGACATCATCGTCGCCGAGATCTGGATGGTGTTCCTGCTCTATGGCGCGGGCGCGCACGAGCGCGTCGACAAATGGCTGGGCGCGGACAGTTCGTCGATTGCCCGGCTGCGCGACACGATGGCCGATTACACCGCGAGCATCGAACGCGTCGCCAAGGCCAATGACTATGTCCTGCTGTTCGGCGTNACCTTCGCCATCGTCGGGCTCGCGCANCTGCTNGGCGGCTGGCTGGGCGGCTGGTTCGCCGCGATGCAGGGCGAAGACGCCACGCTGGCGAGCGAGTTCTTCTGGGTCGTGGTCATCGCCACCACNGCGGGNCTNGCCGCCAGCTTCACCCGNGCNCGCGAGCTGGAAGGTATNGGCGCCAGCAAGTTCGGCGTGTTGTTCATCTTCCTGCTGGTGGCGGTGATCGGCACGCGGATGGACGTGACCAAGATCGCCGATGCGCCCGCCTTCATGGCGATCGGCTTCATCTGGATGCTGTTCCACGTCATCCTGCTGCTGAGCGTGGCGAAGATCATCAAGGCGCCGTTCTTCTTCGTCGCGGTGGGCAGCAAGGCGAATATCGGCGGCGCCGCGTCGGCGCCGGTGGTGGCGGCGGCGTTCCACCCCGCGCTTGCCCCCGTCGGCGTGCTGCTGGCCGTGCTGGGCTATGCGCTGGGGACCTATGGCGCGATCCTGTGCGCGCAGATGATGGCGGCGGTCGGCTAGCCGCGCGCGGCAAAGGTTTCACCCGATACCGGTTGCTTTCGGACCTTGCGCGCGTATGGGCCGTTGCAAAGAAAAGAGAGGAACTTTCATGCGTCAGCTTGACCATTTCATCGTCGGCGGAGCGAGCGCTCCCGCGGCCCGCACCCACAAGATCTGGAACCCCTCGACGGGCGAAGTCCAGGCCGAGGTTCCACTGGGCGATGCCGCCTTGCTCGACCGCGCGGTCGCCGCCGCCAAGAAGGTCCAGCCCGAATGGGCGGCGACCAATCCGCAGCGCCGCGCGCGGGTGATGTTCGAATTCAAACGGCTGGTCGAAGCCAACAAGCAGGAACTGGCCGAACTGCTCGCCAGCGAACACGGCAAGGTCGTGGACGATGCGCATGGCGATGTGCAGCGCGGGCTCGAGGTCATCGAATATGCCTGCGGCATCCCGCAGGCGCTGAAGGGCGAATATTCGCAAGGCGCTGGCCCCGGCATCGATGTCTATTCGATGCGCCAGCCGCTGGGTATCGGCGCGGGCATCACCCCGTTCAACTTCCCCGCCATGATCCCGATGTGGATGTTCGGCATGGCGATCGCGGTGGGCAACGCCTTCATCCTCAAGCCGTCCGAACGCGATCCCAGCGTGCCGATCCGGCTGGCCGAACTGTTCGTCGAGGCCGGCGCGCCCGAGGGGCTGCTGCAGGTGGTCCACGGCGACAAGGAAATGGTCGATGCGATCCTCGATCACGAGGATATCGCCGCGGTCAGCTTCGTCGGGTCGAGCGATATCGCGCATTACGTCTACAAGCGCGGCGTCGCTGCGGGCAAGCGCGTCCAGGCGATGGGCGGCGCGAAGAACCACGGCATCGTCATGCCCGATGCCGATCTCGACCAGGTGGTGGGCGATCTCGCCGGCGCCGCCTTCGGTTCCGCAGGTGAACGCTGCATGGCGCTGCCGGTGGTCGTGCCCGTGGGCGAAGACACCGCCGAGAGGCTGCGCGAAAAGCTGATCCCCGCGATCAATGCGCTGCGCATCGGCGTTTCGACCGATCCCGACGCGCATTACGGCCCCGTCGTCACGCCCGAGCACAAGGCGCGGATCGAACAGTGGATCGACACTGCCGAACAGGAAGGCGCCGAAGTGGTCATCGATGGCCGCGGTTTCACGCTGCAGGGGCACGAGAAGGGCTTCTTCGTCGGCCCGACGCTGCTCGACCGCGTGACCCCCGACATGGAAAGCTACCGCGAGGAAATCTTCGGGCCGGTCCTGCAAATCGTGCGCGCTGACGATTTCGAGCATGCACTGCGGCTGCCGAGCGAGCACCAATATGGCAATGGCGTCGCCATCTTCACGCGCAACGGCCATGCGGCGCGCGAATTCGCCCACCGCGTGAATGTCGGCATGGTCGGGATCAACGTTCCGATTCCCGTCCCCGTCAGCTATCACAGCTTCGGCGGGTGGAAGCGTTCGGGCTTCGGCGACACCGACCAGTACGGCCAGGAAGGCCTGAAGTTCTGGACCAAGGCCAAGAAGGTCACCCAGCGCTGGCCCGATGGTGGCGGCGACGGATCGAACGCCTTCGTCATNCCNACGATGGGTTGAATGCCGCGGCAGGCGGTAGGGAGAGAGACACGATGAAACGATCACTGCTTACCGCCGCCCTGCCGCTGGCACTGCTGGCTGCCGCCTGTTCGGACGGGCCGGACGAGGCGGCTGCGCCCGAGCCGGCCGAAACGATGATACCGGTCGAACCCGATGGCGGGATTGGTGACGGCGCCGGACCGCCGGGCCCCGTCACTGCCGAAACCATTCCCGCCGCGTTCCGGGGCGTTTGGGACTATGTCGAGGGCAGCTGCGATCCGGCTTCCGATCTGCGCGTCGAGATCGGGCCCGAGACCATGCAGTTCTACGAATCGTTCGGCGAAGTGACACGGATCGAAGTCGCAGGCCCGCAGGACATCGTCGTTTCGCTGGCGATGGAAGGTGAAGGCGAGACATGGGAGATGGCGCGCCGCTTCACGCTGTCCGACGACGGGCGCAGGCTGACCCCGGCGGCGGTTGGCGACGACCAGTTCGAGCCCATGCCGCTCAAGAAATGCGAATAGGAGCGTTGCCCATGCGTATCCTGGCCCTTCCCGTCCTGGCGCTGCCGCTGGCCGCCTGCGCGGGATATTCCGAACCCGCGCCCTCCCCGTCGAATCCCGGCGATGCGATGCGCGGCAGCTGCAATGCCGAACCGGCACAGGCCCATGTCGGCCAGCAGGCGACCGAGCGGACCGGCGCAGCCATCCTTGCCGAAAGCGGCGCCGAGGTGCTCCGCTGGGGGCCGCCGAACTCGGCCTGGACGATGGACTACCGCACCGACCGCGTGAACGTGCGCTATGACAAGGCGCGGCAGATCACCGAGATCACCTGCGGGTGAAACGCCGCCACNCCTCCAGCGGATCGCCCTTCGAAGCGCAGTTCGGCTTCGCCCGCGCGGTGCGCCAAGGCGATCGCATCCTGGTGGCCGGCACCGGCCCGATCGAGGATGACGGCACCTCGACACCGGGCAATGCCGCGGCTCAGGCCGAACGCTGCTTCACGCTGATCCTGCGCGCCGTCGAAGACCTTGGCGGCAGCGCGAAGGATGTCGTGCGCACGCGCATGCTGCTGACTGATCCGGCCGACCAGCAGGCGATCGGCGAAGTCCACGCGCGGTTCTTCGGCGAGGCCCGCCCCGCCGCAACGATGGCAGGCGTGGCATGGCTCTGCCGACCGGAATGGAAAGTCGAGATTGAGGCCGAAGCAATCATCGAAGGCTGACCGCCGCAGCCCTTTTCACGCCCCCTCACCACCGCTAGGTCACCCGCCATGACAGGACAATTCCAGCTTACCGAAGAGCAGCTCGCGATCCAGGAAGTGGCGCAGCGCTTCACCGCCGACAACATCACTCCGCATGCGGGCGAATGGGACGAGAAATCGCATTTCCCGCGCGACGTGATCAAGAGCACGGCCGAACTCGGTTTCGGCGCGATCTACGTTTCGGAAGAAAGCGGCGGGATCGGGCTCGGCCGGCTGGAGGCTGCGCTGATCATGGAGGCGATGGCCTATGGCTGCCCCACCACCAGCGCCTTCATCTCGATCCACAACATGGCCAGCTGGATGATCGACAGCTTCGGCAGCCAGGACGTGAAGGACCGCTACCTTCCCGACCTCGTCAGCATGGACAAGATCGCCAGCTACTGCCTGACCGAACCGGGCAGCGGTTCGGATGCCGCGGGCCTCAAGGCCAACGCCGTGCGAGACGGCGATCACTACGTTCTCAACGGGACCAAGCAGTTCATTTCGGGCGGGGGCGTCAACGATGTCTACGTCACCATGGTCCGCACGGGAGAACACAAGACCAAGGGCATTACCTGCCTCGTCATCGACAAGGACACGCCGGGCGTTTCCTTCGGCAAGCCGGAGAAGAAGCTCGGCTGGAACGCCTCCCCCACCGCACAGGTCATTTTCGAGGATGCGCGCGTGCCGGTTGCCAATCGGGTTGGCGATGAGGGCGAGGGGTTCCGCTTTGCGATGATGGGCCTCGACGGCGGCCGGCTCAACATCGGGGCCTGTTCGCTGGGCGGGGCGCAGCGCTGCCTCGACGAAGCGGTGGCCTACACCAAGGACCGCAAGCAGTTCGACACNCCCATTGCGGATTTCCAGAACACGCAGTTCATGCTTGCCGACATGGCGACGGACCTCGAAGCGGCNCGCGCGCTGCTGTATCTCGCAGCGGCCAAGGTGACCGACAACGCACCCGACAAGTCGCGTTTTTCCGCGATGGCCAAACGGCTCGCGACCGACAATGGCAGCAAGATCGTCAACGATGCGCTGCAGCTGTTCGGCGGCTATGGCTATCTCAGGGAATATCCGATCGAACGCTTCTGGCGCGATCTGCGCGTGCATTCGATCCTCGAAGGCACCAACCAGGTCATGCGCATGATCGTGGGCCGCGATTTGCTGCGCCAGTGACCGCGACCGGCGGCAGAATGAGAAGACCCCATGACTGAGAACCTCAACATCCACGCGCATGGCCGCACCGGCCATATCTCGCTCAACCGCCCCAAGGCGCTGCATGCCCTGACGCTCGACATGTGCCATGGCATAAGCGCCGCGCTGGCAGGCTGGGCCGAAGATGACGCGGTCGAGGCCGTCATCCTCGACCACGCCGAAGGGCGCGGCTTCTGCGCGGGGGGCGACATCAATCTCCTGCGCCATTCCGCGCTCAACGATGGCGGGAAAAGCGGCCGCGAGTTCTTCCACGACGAATACCNGCTCAACCACCAGATGTTCGAATACGGCAAGCCGATCGTCGCATTCATGGATGGCATCACCATGGGTGGCGGCGTCGGTATCGCGCTGCCGTGCAAATATCGCGTCGCGACCGAGAACACGCGCTTTGCCATGCCCGAAAGCGGCATCGGCCTGTTCCCCGACGTGGGCGGCGGCTGGCACTTGTCGCGGCTGGGCGGGCGGCTCGGCCAGTTCCTCGCGCTGACCGGTGCGCGGCTCGACGGTGCGGAATGCGTCTGGGCGGGTATCGCCACGCATTACCTGCCGGCTGAGAAACTCGCCGAAGCCAAGGCCCGGATTATCGAACATCCCGACCGGATCGGCGGGATCCTGTCCGAACTTTCCATCACCCCGCCGCCCGCGCGGCTGGAAGAGAATGCCGCGCTGATCAAGAAACACTTCGCCTCGGATCGCTATGAGGACATCCTCCGCAGCCTCGAGGCAGACGACAGCGAATGGGCGGCGAAGGAGCTCGCCACGCTGCGCGGCAAGAGCCCGCAGACCTGCAAGGTCGCGCTGCGCCAGCTGAGCGAGAGCGAACAGCTCGGCAGCTTCGCCGACAATATGCGCATGGAATATCGCATCGCCAGCCGCGTGCTGACCCGGCCCGATTTCGCCGAGGGCGTGCGCGCGGTGATCGTCGACAAGACGAACGACCCGCAATGGGACCCCGTAGCGCCCGAGGACGTCAGCGAAGAACTGATCGACAGCATCTTCGCCCCGCTGCCCCAGGGCGAGGAATGGACGCCGCTCGAACGGTGATATCCGTCGCCCCTGCGCAGGCAGGGGCCCATACGCCGTTGCAGTTCCGCGCGGCCGACAAGTCATCTAGGCTCCTGACTTCGCAGGAGCGACGTGGAGAGAACATTGGCTTACGAAACCATCACCGTCGAAAAACGTGACGCGGTCACGCTGATCACGCTCAACCGTCCCAAGGCGCTCAACGCGCTCAACAGCACGATCCTTGCGGAATTGACCGAGGCCTTCGCCGCCTATGAAGCGGACAAGAGCCAGCTTTGTGCAGTCCTGACCGGTTCGGGCGACAAGGCCTTTGCCGCGGGCGCGGACATCAAGGAAATGAGCGAGAAGGCCGCGGCCGATTTCTACCTCGAGGATTTCTTCAGCCCCTGGACCAGCGAGATCGTCAAGAAGACCCGCAAGCCGTGGATCGCGGCGGTCAACGGCTTCGCGCTGGGTGGCGGCTGCGAGCTCGCCATGATGGCCGATTTCATCATCGCGAGCGAAAACGCCAAGTTCGGCCAGCCCGAGATCAAGCTGGGCGTCGCGCCGGGCATGGGCGGATCGCAGCGTCTGACCAGGGCGGTCGGCAAGTCGAAGGCGATGGAGATGTGTCTGACCGGCCGGATGATGGATGCCGCGGAAGCCGAGCGCAGCAATCTGGTCGCGCGCGTCGTGCCGCATGACACGCTGCTCGACGAAGCGCTGAAGACCGCGGCGCAGATCGCCAGCATGCCGCCGATGGCCGCGATCGCAAACAAGGAAATGGTCAATGCGGCCTTCGAAACCAGCCTCGACCAGGGCCTGATCATCGAACGGCGCATCTTCCAGATCCTCGCCGCGAGCGAGGACAAGGCTGAGGGCATGGCCGCCTTCGTCGAGAAGCGCGAGGGCAAGTGGAAGGGGAGATAATCCCTCCCTGTCACGAGAAAAGAACACGCGGAGAGAGAACATGAAAATCGCCTTCATCGGCCTCGGCAATATGGGCGGCGGGATGGCTGCGAACCTCGTGAAGGCCGGGCATGCCGTGAATGCCTTCGACCTTGCGGAGGGAGCACTCGCGACCGCCAAGGACAGCGGCTGCACGACCTTCACCGATGCTTCCGAGGCCGTGCAGGGTGCCGACGCAGTCGTCTCCATGCTGCCCAATGGCGGGATCGTGAAGTCGGTCTACGAAGGCAGCGTGATCGGCAAGGCGCCCGCAGGCGCGGTGCTGCTTGATTGCTCGACCATCGATGTCGCCACCGCCAAGGAGGTTATCGCCAAGGCCGANGCCGCCGGTTACGACATGGTCGACGCCCCCGTTTCGGGCGGGATCGCGGCCGCGAATGGCGGCACGCTGACCTTCATGGTCGGTGGCACCGAAAAGGCCTTCGCCCGCGCCGAGGAGGTGCTGGAGGCCATGGGCAAGGCGGTGATCCACGCGGGCGACGCAGGCGCCGGCCAGACCGCCAAGATCTGCAACAACATGCTGCTCGCCATCTCGATGATCGGCACCGCCGAGGCAATGAAGATGGCCGAGAAGCTCGGGCTCGATCCGCAGAAGTTCTACGAGATCAGTTCGCAGTCCTCGGGCTATTGCTGGTCCTTGAATGCCTACACACCCCTGCCCGGCGTCGGCGTCGAAAGCCCGGCGGACAAGGATTACCAGGGCGGTTTCGCCACCGGCCTGATGCTCAAGGATCTCAAGCTGGCGATGGAAGCCGCCGAGACCGCCGATGCCTCGACCCCGCTCGGTCGCCACGCGAAGGAGCTTTACGAGCAATTCGCCGAGGACAATGCGGGGCTCGATTTCAGCGCGATCATCAAAACGCTCTGATCTCCTCCAGCACCCGCGCGAGCCATTCGCGCGGGGCCGTGCGGCGGCCGATATCGGCGACGAATTCCTGCCCGCGCGCCACGCTCTTGAGCCGTCCGCCACGCAGCCAGCGGTCGGCGCGGTCGTGATAGCTCAGCCCCCCGCGCTTCAACCATGCGGGGCGCTGCCATAGCGAAGGCGGCCCCCCGGGCACGGTGAGACGCAGCGCATCGCTCGCTTGCCGGGCTTCCACGCCGGGGCCTGCATAGATCACGTCGTTGCGCGCATGGAGCGCCAGCGCATGCGGATGGCCGCGCTCGAGCAGATAGTCGGGTGCGCCCTGCGCAAGATGGTTGATTTCGGCCACTTCGAGATAGCCGAAGATGCGGTGGTGGAGATCGCCGCCTTCCTCGCGGAACAGGCCGAAGAACAGGAACACGTCCCCCNGCCCCACGCCCCGGTTCGCCAGATGCGTCTGCGCCGCACCGCATTGGCCGAACAGGCAGGTGCCATCGGCGAGGAACATCGGGTCGTGGTGGCACAGCGTGCCCGCATCGACCCGCCCCCGGCTGGCACGCGCGGCATGTTCGCCCAGCCCGAGATCGCCATAGGTCGTGCGCGAGGCGGTACCGGCCGGGATCGGCAGGCTGACCGGCCGACTCTCCACGATCGGCGACGCGCCGCCGCCCGAAGCGCTGTCGAANCCCTTGCGAGAGAAGATAATTCGCACGCCAACCCCGTGCCTTAAGCGCGCGGCAGTGACAACCGCGCCATTCGGCCCTATTTGCGCGCCCATGACACACGACAACAATGGCAAGGTCACCGCGCTCATCATGGCAGGCAAGCGTTCGGGCGTGCTCGACCCGCTCGCCGAGCGCGCTGGTGTCGCGCAGAAATGCGTCGTTCCCGTCGGCGGCATGCCGATGATCGAACGCGTTGTGATGAATGTCGCCGCCAGCCCGCGCATCGGCGAGATCCGCGTCGTGGCGCATGANGCNGACGAGATCGCCGCCATNCCCTCGATCGCCAAGCTCCAGGCCGAGGGCCGGCTGGTGTTCAAGCCCGGCGCNTTCAATCTNGTCGACAGCGTCTTTGCCGGGGCAGAGGGCGCGGACTATCCGCTGCTGATCACCACCGCGGACAACTGCCTGTGGCTGCCCGAGGACTTCACCGAGTTTGCCGATAAGGCAATTGCCAGCAAGGCAGGCGCTGCGGCTGCACTGGCGCATAAGGAAGACGTCCGTGCCGCCGATCCGCAGGGCCAGTCGCGGTTCTACGAATTTTCCGATGGCGGATATTCGAACTGCAATGCCTATTGGATCGGTACCCCGCAGGCGCTCGCGGCAGCCGAGATCATGCGCGGCGGCGGGCAGTTCGTGAAATTCCCGCGCCGGATTGCCAAGGCGTTCGGCGTGATCAACCTGATCCGCTTCTTCCTCGGCTGGGGAACGAAGGAAAAACTCTTCGCGCAGGTTTCGCGCCGCTTCGGGTTCTCGATGGTGCCGATCGAGATGAGCCATGGCCACTGCGCCATCGACGTCGACAACGAGCGCACGTTCCAGGTTACCGAAAAGCTGCTGGCGAAGCGGCTCGCGGCCGCCTGACGCCGGCCGCACGATGAATCGTCTGCTGCGCAATATCGGCTGGCTCCTGACGGGGCGCGGTCTCAACGCCCTGCTGAGCCTCGTCTACCTCGCGCTCGCCACGCGCACGCTCGGACTCGACAATTTCGGCTATTTCGCAATCATCCTCGCGCTTGGCCAGACGGTCACCGGCATAGCCAACTTCCAGACCTGGCAATTCGTCGTGCGGTGGGGCGCCGATGGCGACGGGCCGGCCGATGCGACCGGTTTCGCCATCGCGCTCGACTTGCTGTCGATTGCGCTCGGCCTGGTGCTGGCCGCCGTGCTGGTCGGAACCGCGCCGCTGTGGCTCCCGCTGCCCGACGAGCTGCTGCCCGTCGCCTTCGGCTATTGCGTCGTTTCGCTGCTCGCCATCCGGACCACGCCGACCGGCCTGCTGCGCCTGCGGTTTGCCTATGCCCGCACGACCGCCGCCGAAGCGGTGCAGCCGGTGGTCCGGGCGGCAGGTGCCGCAGCAGCCGCCATTGCCATGCCGACGGTGACCGGCTTCATCCTCGCCTGGGCGGCGGCGGAAGTAGCGGTCGCCGCCGCGCTGTGGATTGCCGCCGGACGGCTGGAACGCATCAACCTGTCGCGGATCAGCCTGCGCCATATTCCGCGGGCGCACCCAGGTGCCTGGCGCTTCGTCTGGTCGACCAATCTGTCGGGCAGCCTCAATGTCGGATCCAAGCAGGTGCTGATCCTGCTGATCGGCGCCATCGGGGGCGAAACCGCCGCGGGCGGCTATCGCGTCGCGAGCCAGCTGGGGCAGGCGCTCGTCAGCCTTGCNCAAACCGTGTCCAAGGCGATCTATCCCGAACTGGTTCACGCCAAGGAAACGGCCCACGCCATGGCCCGGCGAATGGCAAATATCGCGCTGATCGCCGGCGTTCTGGCCGTGCTCGGCACGCTGTTCCTGGGGCGGCCGGCGCTGGCATTGATCGCGGGCCCCGAATTCCGGGTGTTCTGGACGATGGTGATCCTGGCGATTGCCGGGGCGATCGAGCTGGTCGGGGCCAGCCTCGAATCCCTGCTGGTCAGCGCGGGCCGCGCGGGCACCGCCTTCCTGATCCGCGCGATCCCGACCGTGATCGGGCTCTCGCTGCTCGAAGTGGCGATGGGCTGGAACGGGCTGAAGGGCGCAGCCTTCACGGTCATGGGCGCATCCGCCTTGTCGGTGCTGGGCTTCTGGGTCGCGATCATCTCGCTGTCGCAGATCACGATCACGGTCAAACCCAAACCCGAGGTACCGCCCGAACGCTAGCGCGGGCACCGGACCGCAGGTCCGACCCGGCGAGGCGCTGGTGCACCCCGGCCGGGTCGGCAGACAGCATGCCGGATCAGGTCAGATTGGCGTCGTTCCAGGCCAGCACGGGCTTGCGCGCGGCCTGCGTTTCGTCGAGCCGCTGGCGCGGCGCGTAATAGGGCGCGGCCTTGAGTGTCTCGTCGCCCGCAATCGCCCGCTCGGCCACGCTGCGCAGCGCGAGGATGAACTGGTCGAGCGCCGCCTTGCTTTCGGTCTCGGTCGGTTCGACCAGCATCGCGCCGTGCACCACCAGCGGGAAATACATCGTCATCGGGTGATAGCCCTCGTCGATCAGCGCCTTGGCCAGATCGAGCGTCGAGACATCGTCGGCGAAGCCTTTGTCGCTGAACAGCGCTTCATGCATGCACGGCCCGCTGTGGCCGAAGGGTGCATCGAGCACGTCTTCGAGGCTGCGCAGGATGTAATTGGCATTGAGCACGGCGTCTTCGGACACTTGCTTGAGGCCATCGGCACCGTGGCTGAGGATATAGGCCAGCGCGCGGGTGAACATGCCCATCTGACCGTGGAACGCAGTCATCCGGCCGAAGGCCTTGGTGTGGTCGAATTCGGCGGCGTTTTCTTCCTCGACCAGGTGGACCACGCCATCCCTGGTCCGCGCGGTAAACGGCAGCGGGCCATAGGGGCAGAGCGCTTCGGACAGCACGACCGGGCCCGAACCCGGGCCGCCGCCGCCATGCGGGGTGGAGAAGGTCTTGTGCAGGTTGATATGCATCGCGTCGACGCCGAGGTCGCCGGGGCGAACCTTGCCGACGATGGCGTTGAAATTCGCGCCGTCGCAATAGACGAAGCCGCCGGCCTCGTGGACCGCGTCGGAAATCGCCTTCATGTCGCGTTCGAACAGGCCGCAGGTGTTGGGATTGGTGATCATCACCCCCGCGACATCGGGGCCGAGACGTGCTTTCAGCGCTTCGAGATCGACCCTCCCGTCGGAATTGGCCGGAATGTCTTCGACCCGGTAGCCGGCGAAGGCCGCGGTGGCTGGGTTGGTGCCATGCGCGCTTTCGGGGACGAGGATGACCTCGCGCGCATCGCCGCGCGCTTCGAGCGCGGCGCGGATGCACAGGATGCCGCACAATTCGCCATGCGCCCCGGCCTTGGGGCTCATGGCAACGCCCTGCATGCCGGTAAGCTCGATCAGCCAGTGCGCCAGTTCGTTGATCACTTCCAGCGCGCCGCGCACCGTATCGACCGGCTGCAGCGGATGGACATCGGCGAAGCCGGGCATGCGCGCGACCTTTTCGTTGAGCCGCGGATTATGCTTCATCGTGCACGAACCGAGCGGGAACAGCCCGAGATCGATTGCGTAGTTCTGCCGGCTCAGGCGCGTGTAGTGGCGCACGGTCTCAGGCTCGGACAGGCCGGGCAAGCCGATCGGATCCTTGCGGTCGAACCCGCCGAGGCGATTGGCGCCCGCCTGCGGTTCGGGCAGGTCCACCCCGGTGGTTTCGGCATGGCCGATCTCGAACAGCAGCGGTTCCTCGAGCATCAGCGCGCGGTTGCCGGTGGCGGTATCAGGGCCGCTCATCGCGTTGTGTCCTTCGACGGGGGTGCCGGGCTTCCAGCCCGAAGCGTTGGGAGCGTTCATGCCAGCACCTCCTCGAGTGCGGAGGCGAGCGTTTCCACGTCCTCCTCGGTAGTGGTTTCGGTAACCGCGACGAGCAGCCCGTTGGACAGCGCATCATGGCCGGGAAACAGCCGTGCGAGCGATACGCCCGCGAGGATATCCTGCTGCGTCAGTTCACGCACGATGCTGCGCGCATCGCCATCGAGCAGCAGCGTGAATTCATTGAAGAACGCGTCGTTGAGCAGCTTCACGCCCGGCACCTTAGCCAAGCGGTCGGCGGCAAAGCAGGCGAGCCGGTGGTTCTCCATCGCCAGCCGGCGCAGCCCTTTCTCGCCGAGCAGCGTCATATGGACATTGAACGCCAGCGCGCAGAGACCCGAATTGGTGCAGATGTTCGAGGTCGCCTTTTCGCGGCGGATATGCTGTTCGCGCGTCGACAGCGTCAGCACGAAGCCGCGCTTGCCCCCGGCATCGACCGTCTCGCCGCACAGGCGGCCCGGCATCATCCGCACGTGCTTTTCATCGCGTACGGCGAACAGCCCGAGATAGGGTCCGCCGAATTGCAGGCCGACGCCGATCGACTGGCCTTCGCCGACGACGATGTCCGCCCCCAGCTCACCCGGCGATGCGATCGCGCCCAGCGCTACGGGTTCGGTATTGACCGCGATCAGCAGCGCGCCCTTGTCATGCGCGGCCTCGGCGATTTTCGCGAGGTCGGGCAGGCGGCCGAGGATATCGGGATATTGCACCACGACGCAGCTGGTGTCCCCGTCGATCCGCGCAATCAGCCCGTCATCGTCGGGCCTGGCGGTCAGGCTGGGCGGCGCACCGGCGATCTCGTCGTCGGTGAACTTGGCCATCGTCCGCACCACTTCGGCATAATGCGGGTGCAGCGCGCCCGAGAGCACGACCTTGCGCTTCTTCCCACGGGCGACCCGGCCCGCCATGGCCACCGCTTCCCAGCACGCGGTCGAGCCGTCGTACATCGACGCATTGGCGACCGCGCAGCCATAGAGCCGCGCGACCTGCGTCTGGAATTCGAACAGCATCTGGAGCGTGCCCTGCGCGATTTCGGGCTGGTAGGGCGTATAGGCGGTCAGGAACTCGCCGCGCTGGATGATGTGATCGACGCTGGCCGGGATATGGTGCTTGTATGCCCCTGCTCCAAGAAAGAACGCCGCATCGGATGCGGCAAGATTCTTCTTGCTCAGCCGCCGCATATGCTTTTCGACCGACATTTCGCTGGCGTGCATCGGCAGGCCTTCGATCGGGCCGGAAAGCCGCGCTGCCTCGGGTACATCGGCGAACAGCGCATCGATATCGGGCGCGCCGATCGTATCAAGCATGTCCGAACGGTCGGTATCGGTCAGGGGTAGGTAACGCATCTTGGTTCCTTCAGGCCCCGCAGGGCGTCAGAAAATCAAAGCCCGTCGCAGAAGCTCTTGTAAGCGGCCTGGTCCATCAGACCGTCGAACTGCGACTTGTCGCCGATGGTCATCTTGAAGAACCAGCCGTCTTCTTCGGGCGAGGTGTTCACCAGCGCCGGGTCGTCTTCCAGCGCCTCGTTGGTTTCCATGATCTCGCCGCTGATCGGCGCGTAGACGTCGCTCGCCGCCTTGACGCTTTCAACCACGGCAGCGTCCTTGCCCTTGTCGATCACGCTGCCGACATCGGGCAGCTCGACGAAGACGATGTCGCCCAGCTGGCCTTGTGCGAAATCGGTGATCCCGACGGTGGCGGTGTCGCCCTCGACGTCGATCCATTCATGTTCATCGGTAAAATAGCGGGCCATTTCGATCATTTCCCTCTGTGGTAGCGATGGGGGACGAAGGGGAGCGAGGCGACCGTGGCGGGCAGCCTTTTCTTCCGCACCTCGACTTCGAGTTCGGTGCCTTCGGCGGCAAGCGCGGTGTCGACATAGCCCATGGCGATGGGCCGTTCGAGCGTGGGCGAGAAGCCGCCGCTGGTGATGCGCCCGACCTGCGTGTCACCCGAATAGACCAGCGCGCCTTCGCGGGCGGGCATCCGGCCGTCGATGGAAATGCCCACGCGTTTCTGCGCGGGTCCCTCGGCGAACGCCTGCATTACCGGCGCATGGCCCATCCAGCCGCCTTCCTCGCGCCGCCGCTTGGTCAGCGCAAAGCCGAGATCGGCAGACACCGGATCGGTTTCNGTGGTGATGTCGTGGCCATAGAGCGGCAGGCCCGCTTCGAGCCGCAGGCTGTCGCGTGCCCCCAAGCCGACGGGACGCACTTCGATTTCGGCGCACAGGCGGTCGGCAAAGCTTTCCGCGAATTCGGCCGGCAGCGAGATTTCGAACCCGTCTTCGCCGGTATAGCCGGCGCGGGTGATGCGCAGCGGCCATTCGCCGAAGTCATGGACCACGCTTTCCATGAAGACCATGTCGTCGATGACGTTGCGCATCACGCGGTTGAGCGCGGTCGCCGCGCTGGGGCCCTGCAGCGCGATCAGCGCGTGTTCGTCCATATGCGTCAGCGTGACATCATCGTCGAGATGCTCGCGCAGATGGGCGATATCGTCCCATTTCATCGCACCGTTGACGACGAGGTAATAGGCCGGTTCGCCCCAGCGTCCCTCGGTGCCGGCTTCCTCGTCGCCCTCNATCCACGGCGTGGCATTGGTGACCATNAGATCGTCGAGGATACCGCCGTCATCGTCGAGCAGCAGCGAATAGCGCACCTTACCCGGCTTGAGCGAAGCGATCGCCCCGGGGAGCAGTTTCTCGAGCTCGGCCGCAGCCTTGTCGCCGGTGACCATGAGCTGGCCCATATGGCTGACATCGAACAGGCCCGCCTGGTTGCGGGTCCAGTTGTGTTCGGTGACGATGCCTTCGTACTGGATCGGCATGTGGTACCCCGCAAAGGGCACCATCCGCGCGCCCTTGCGGCGATGCCACGCATCGAGCGGCAGCGTTTCGGTTTCGGCAATCGTGTCTTCGGTGTCGTCGCTCAAGTCCCGTCCTTCGCAAGCATGGGGGCGCCCCTTCGCGGTGCGCCGAAAACCCATGCCCCCTCTGTCGGGAAACCTGAGAGACTGGCGCACGGATGGGTGCGCTTACCCCTTCGGTGGCCACGCGCAGGCGCGCGGCGCTTTCCAGAGTGCCGATGGAGCGCACGGTCCGTTTAGCCTGAGAGTTTCCGGGGCGGTTGCTCCTTCGGCGCCGGGTGGACGCCGCCACCCGAACTCTCCCGTGCGCGCCTGCCGCAGAATCGCTTCCGCAGCCGACGTGAGTGCCCTGCGCGATAAGCGCCGCCCGGTCAATCCAGGTTCGGGCGCAGCCAGCGTTCGGCAGTGGCAATATCCACATTGCGACGCGTGGCATAATCCTCGAGCTGGTCGCGTCCGACACGCGCCACGCCGAAATACTCCGCCTGCGGGTGGCCGAAATAGAACCCGCTCACTGCAGCGGTGGGATACATGGCGAAGCTTTCGGTCAGCGTGATCCCGGTGTTGGCTTCGGCGTCGAGCAGGTCGAACAGGATCGGCTTGAGGCTGTGGTCGGGACAGGCGGGGTAGCCGGGCGCGGGACGGATGCCGCGGTATTCTTCCTTGATCAGCGCGATATTGGTCAGCTGTTCCTGCGGCGCGTAGCCCCACAGATCGGTGCGCACGTGCTGGTGCAGCCGTTCGGCAAAGGCCTCGGCAAAGCGGTCCGCCAGCGCCTTGAGCAGGATGTCCGAATAATCGTCCTTGTCGGCGAGGAAGCGTTGCGAATGTTCCTCGATCCCGTGGATGCCCACGGCGAAGCCGCCCAGCCAGTCGCCCGCCGGATCGATGAAATCGGCCAGGCACATATTGGGGCGGCTGCGCGACTTCTTCACCTGCTGGCGCAGGAACGCCATCACNGTAGGCGATGCGCCCGCCGGATCGGCGATCACGACATCGTCGCCGTCGCGCGTGCAGGGCCACAGCCCCGCCACTCCGCGCGCGGTGAACCATTGTTCGGCGACGATCCGGTCGAGCATGGCGTCGGCATCCGCCTTGAGGCTGCGGGCGCTTTCGCCGACGACCTCGTCATCGAGGATCTTGGGATAGGTGCCGTGCAGTTCCCACGCCCGGAAGAACGGGGTCCAGTCGATATATTCGCGCAGTTCCGCGAGGTCCCAGCCATCGAACACATGCAGCCCGGGCTGCAGCGGCGCGGCGGGCTTTTCNGCCATGCTGGCCACGAANCCGTTCGCGCGCGCATCGGCCAGCGGCATCAGTTCGCTCTGCCCCTTGCCAGCGCGCGTGTCGCGGACCTGGACATATTCCGCCGCGGTCCGGTCNACGAATTCATCGCGCTGCGTGTCGGACAGCAGGCGGCTGGCGACGCCCACCGCCCGGCTGGCATCGAGCACGTGGATAACCGGCCCGTCATAGGCAGGATCGATCCGCAGCGCGGTATGGACCTTGCTGGTCGTCGCCCCGCCGATCAGCAGCGGCATGGTCATCCCGGCGGTTTTCATCTCTTCGGCAACGGTGACCATTTCATCGAGCGAGGGCGTGATCAGGCCCGACAGGCCGATGATGTCGGCATCGTTCTCGTTCGCGGCTTCGAGGATTTTCGACCACGGCACCATGACCCCGAGGTCGATCACCTCGTAGCCATTGCATTGCAGCACCACCCCGACGATGTTCTTGCCGATGTCGTGGACGTCGCCCTTCACGGTGGCCATCACGATCTTGCCCTTCGCGCGGGCGCCCGCTTCCTTCTGCGCCTCGATGTAGGGGATCAGGTGGGCGACCGCCTTTTTCATGACGCGCGCGGACTTGACCACCTGCGGCAGGAACATCTTGCCGCTGCCGAACAGGTCGCCGACAACGTTCATGCCGTCCATCAGCGGGCCTTCNATGACCTCGATCGGGCGGTCGAACTGCTGGCGCGCCTCCTCGGTGTCGGCCACGACATGCGCGTCGATGCCCTTGACCAGCGCGTGTTCGAGCCGGCGGCGCACGTCCCAGCCGCGCCATTCCTCGGCGGCCTTTTCATCGGCCGCACTCTTGCCCTTGTAGCTTTCNGCNAGGTCGATCANCCGCTCGGTGGCATCCGGCCGCCGCATCAGGATCACGTCTTCGCAGGCTTCGCGCAGCTGCGGATCGATCTGGTCGTAAACGTCGAGCTGGCCGGCGTTGACGATCGCCATGTCGAGCCCCGCGGGGATCGTGTGATAGAGGAAGATCGAATGCATCGCGCGGCGCACGGTTTCATTGCCGCGGAAGCTGAAGCTGAGGTTGGACAGACCGCCGCTGGTCTTCGCCTGCGGACACGCCGCCTTGATCTCCGCCACCGCCTCGATGAAATCGAGACCATAGCGATCGTGTTCCTCGATCCCCGTCGCCACCGCGAAGATATTGGGGTCGAAGATGATATCCTCGGGCGGGAAGCCGATCCCGGTCAGCAATGCATAGGCACGCTTGCAGATTTCGACCTTGCGCTCCTTGGTGTCCGCCTGCCCGGTCTCGTCGAACGCCATGACCACCACCGCGGCGCCGTAATCCATGCATTTGCGCGCATGATCGAGAAAGGCGTCCTCGCCTTCCTTCATGCTGATCGAATTGACGATCGGCTTGCCCGAAACGCATTTGAGGCCGGCCTCGATGACCTCCCATTTGGAACTGTCGATCATCACCGGGACACGCGCGATGTCGGGTTCGGCCGCGATCAGCTTGAGGAAAGTGGTCATGGCATGCTCGGCATCGAGCAGGCCTTCGTCCATGTTGACGTCGATCACCTGCGCGCCGTTCTCGACCTGCTGGCGCGCGACTTCGACCGCGGTGTCGTAATCGTCCGCCATGATCAGTTTCTTGAACCGCGCCGAGCCGGTCACATTGGTGCGCTCGCCGATATTGACGAAACGGGCGGTGGTCAGATTGCTCATGGATTCAATTCCGGTCGAGGTCGCGCGCCAGCACGACATCGTCATAAAGGGTTCCGCCGACATCGAAACGGCGGGTGGCGATCTGCCGGAAACCCTGTTTGGTATAGAAGGCGATGGCGCGGTGGTTGTCGTCTTTCACGCCCAGCAGCAGCCGGCGATGGCTCTGCGCCCCGCGCAATACGGCATCGAACAGCGCGGCGGCGATACCGCTGCCGTGGAAGCGCGACAGCAGGTAGATCTTCTTGAGCTCGATATCGCCGTCCTGCGCGGCATCGAGTTCGGGCCGGGTGAGCAGCGCGTAGCCGATCGGCGCCCGGTCGATTTCGGCAAGCCAGGCACGGGCACCAGCAGCCAGCAGCCCGGCNAGATGATCGGGTGCATGCTTGGCCGCGCAATGCGCGACGANCGCCTCGCCGCTGATCATCCCGGCGAAGGTCTCGAGGAAAGTGGCATCCGACACCAGCGCGAGCGCGCGCACGTCCGCTGCCCCCGCCTCGCGGATTACCGCCCCATGGAGGCCCCCGCCGCTCATGCCGCGATCGTGAACGGTTCGAGCCCCGCCAGATGCATGTCCGGGTCAGGCTTGGGCAGCACNCGCGGCGCGCAGTTTTCGACCGCCTTGGCCATCGCGGCGATATGCGCGGGCGTCGAGCCGCAGCAGCCGCCCAGCGCGTTGATCCGGCCATTCTGCGCCCAGACCTGCGTCAGCGACGCAGTCGTTTCCGGCTGTTCGTCATACTCGCCGAGATCGTTGGGCAGGCCGGCATTGGGATAGGCCATCAGCCAGGTATCGGCGATATCGGACAGCAATTGCACATGCGGACGCAACTGTTCGGCACCGAAGCTGCAGTTGAGGCCGATCGTCAGCGGCTTGGCATGGCGCACGGTGTACCAGAACGCTTCCACCGTATGGCCCGACAAATTGCGGCCCGAAAGGTCGGTCAGCGTCAGCGAGATCATCAGCGGTATGTCGCGGTCAAGTTCGCGCGCCAGCTGCTTCACCGCCATGATAGCGGCCTTGCAGTTGAGCGTGTCGAACACCGTCTCGACCAGGATGAAATCGGCCCCGCCAGCGACAAGCGCGCGGCATTGTTCGACATAGACGGCGACGATTTCGTCGAATGTCACTTCGCGAAACCCTGGGTCTTCGACATCGGGCGAAAGCGACAGCGTCTTGTTGGTCGGCCCGACAGCGCCCGCCACGAACCGCGGAATGCCGTCGTTCCGCGCATCGACCGCTTCACGGATGATCCGCGCCGCGGCGACATTGATCTCATGGACCAGGTGTTCGGCGCCGTAATCGGCCTGGCTGATGCGATTGGCGTTGAAGGTGTTGGTGGCGAGGATATGCGCGCCCGCATCGATGTAGCTGTCACAGATCCGGCGGATCACCTGCGGCTGCGTCAGATTGACGAGGTCGTTATTGCCCTTCTGCTCCTGCGCGAGATCGGTGCCCGCGGCATAGTCTTCGGGCGTTAGCCCGGCCTGCTGGATCGCGGTACCGTAGGGGCCGTCCTTGATCAGGATCCGCTGGGCTGCGGCGGCTTCGAATTCTTCGCGCTTGGTCATCGGCCTGCCTTCGCGCGCAGCCCGAGCATATGGCAGATTGCATAGCTCAGTTCGGCGCGGTTGAGAGTGTAGAAATGGAATTGCCGTACCCCGCCCGCATATAGCCGGCGACACAGTTCGGCCGCGATGGTCGCGCTGACGAGCTGACGCGCGGCGGGGCGATCGTCGAGCCCGTCGAACAGACCTTCCATCCACGGCGGGATGGCTGTGCCGCACAGCCCCGACATCCGGCGCACCGCCGCGAAGCTGAGCACGGGCATGATCCCGGGCACGATCTCGCCGTCAATTCCCGCCGCTGCGGCCCGGTCGCGAAAGTCGAAGAAACATTGCGGATCGAAGAAGAACTGCGTGATCGCCCGGGTCGCCCCGGCGTCGAACTTGGCCTTGAGATTGTCCAGATCGGCCTGGCGATCGGGCGAATCGGGATGGACCTCGGGATAGGCGGCGACCGATATCTCGAAATCGGCGACCCTCTTCAGTCCCGCGATCAGCTCGACTGCGTTGGCATAGCCGCCCGGATGCGGCGCATATTGCGATTGCCCGTCGGGCGCGTCGCCGCGCAGGGCCACGATATGGCGGATGCCCTCATCCCAGTAATGGCGCGCCACCTCGTCGACCTCTTCGCGGGTCGCCTCGACGCAGGTCAGGTGCGCGGCAGCAGGAATGCGCGCTTCGTTCTGGATGCGGACGACCTGCTGGTGCGTCCGCTCGCGGGTCGACCCGCCCGCGCCATATGTGACGCTGGCAAAACGCGGCCCGAGCGGGGCCAGCGTCTCGACGCTTTGCCACAGCGTCTCGTTCATGGCCGCATTCTTGGGCGGGAAGAATTCGAAGCTGACGTCGATATCGCCCGGGAGCCCTGAAAACAGCGGCGCTTCGAGTGCGCGCTGCGCTTCGCGCATCTGGTCCATCGTCGGGCTCATGACGCNGCCTTCCGGTCATCGACGCGCCGCGGCGCGATCCAGATCTTCACCACCAGTTCTCCATCTTCCAGTGCCGTCGGCGCGGCCGGGTCGAACCCGGCATCGCTGAGCAGNCCCATCATCTGTGCATCGTCGAACCCCAGCCGGGCATGCGCATGGCGATTGCGCAGTTCCTCGCGCTGNTGCGCCGCGAAATCGACGATTGCGATCCGCCCGCCCGGACGCAGCACGCGGGCGGCTTCCGCCAGCGCGGCACCGGGCATTTGCGCGAAATGCAGCACCTGGTGGAACAGCACGCTGTCGAAGCTCGCCGCGGCAAACGGCAGAGCCCCGAAATCGCCCTGCACCAGTTCCACTCGCTCGGTCGGGAGGTGCTGCAGCTTGGCGCGTGCGACCCGCAGCATCGCCAGGCTCTTGTCGAGTGCAACGATCCGCTCTGCCCGCTCGGCAAACAGTTCGGCCATGCGCCCCGTGCCGGTGCCGATATCGAGCAGGCGCCCGAGCGGTTCGGGCCCCAGCGCACGCGCCAGTTCGGCCTCCACGGCCTCGTCCGAGGAATGCAGCCGGCGCAATTCGTCCCAATCGTCCGCATGCGCCGAGAAATAGGCCTGCGCCTCGCTTTCCCGGTGCTGACGGATCGCGGCCAGCTTGCGTCGGTCCTGCTCGCACTGTTCCGCAAAGGCCGCGTCGGCAGCCTCCGCATCGACCAGCAGATCGCCGATAGCCGCGCAAAGCGGCGGCGCCTCGCTCGAATCGGCGCAGGCGCGCAGGAATACCCAGCTGCCTTCGCGCCGTCGTTCGGCCAGACCCGCGTCGCACAGGATGCCGATGTGCCGCGAAACGCGCGGNTGGCTCTGCCCCAGCACCTGCGCGACTTCACCCACCGCCAGCTCCATCGAGCCAAGCAGGCGCATGATCCTGAGCCGGGTCGGATCGGCAAGGGCGCGGAAGAGGTGTTCGGTTCGCATTGCGAAGAGGATATAAAGATATTTTTATATCTGTAAATCCGCCTTGCGGTGCAGTTCGGCAACAGCGCCGGACCAATCGGTGCATCCACACCGGATGTTTACCTCTAAGGACCACGCTACCGCCCAAATGGTCCGCCATCCGCCCGATCACGCCGCCGAACGCGAGCGTTTCGTCGAAGACCTGCTCGCCATCATGTCAGTGGCGGAGAAGGCCGGGCAGCTTGTCCTGTTGCCCATTCCGGAAGCCGGCGGCGATAGCGAAGGTGCCCCGCTGCGCGCAGAAATGTTGCAGGGCCGTGTAGGCGGGCTTCTCGGTTCGGGCGCCGCAGACCAGCTGGCTGCCTTGCAACGCCTGGCCGTCGAGGAAACGCGGCTCGGCATTCCGCTNCTGATGGCCAATGTTCCNGGCCGCGGCACCTCGGTCACCATGCCCGCCCCGCTTGCACTGGCCGCGACATGGTCGCCGCACATTGTGGAAAGCGCTGCCCAGATCGTGGCGGGGGAAGCGCGAGCGCACGGGATGAACTGGCTCATGGGGCCCCAGGTCGTCCTGACGAGCGATACCGAAACGGAGGAACTGGCTGAAAGCTGGGGCACTTCAGTACATCTGGCGCGCGCCCTGGCCGCGGCCACCGTGCGCGGCCTGCAATTCGAGGGGCAGGATGGCGACGGCGTGCTGGCTTGCCTGCGCACCGACGCGCCTGGCTGGATCGAGCGGCGCGATCCCGACATACTGACCGACAAGCTCCGGCTGGTGGCCGGCGTGCTGCGCGAATCGCCCCCGGCGAGCATCGCGCTGGGTCTACTCGCGCAGACAGTGCATGACCGCGGCGAGACTGCGGATGGCGCCCCGTCGATCGGCGGCCCCGCCAGCTTCGACGGGATCGACCTGGCCGAATGGGACGCGATCGGCCGGTCTGCGGGACAGGAGGCCGGTGAAACGCCTTACCAAATGCTGGCAGTGGACAGCATCGTGAAAGCGGTGGGCGACGGGCGGGTCGGCATGCGCCAGCTCGACGACGCGGTGCGCAAGGTACTCGGCGCGAAATACGATCTGGGTCTGTTCCGCGCCGATCTGCGCGATATCGCCCCCGCCACCGACTGGTCGGCGGATCACGCGCGAACCGTCGCGCTGGACACTGCGCGCCACGCGATCGTCCTGCTGCGCAACGATCCCGCGCTGCTGCCGCTCGATATCGCATCGGGCGAAATCCTCGTTGTCGGGCATGCCGCAACCGACCGGGCGCTTCCGACTGGCGGAGCGCATGGTGACGCCGCCAACCTGCTCGACGGGTTCGACGCACTGGGCCTCGCGCACAGTTTCGTCCCCGGCCTGGCGGTCCGCGCCGATGCCAGACCCGCCGGACTGCTCGACGCCGATCACATGGCAATCGGCATGGCCTGCAATGCCGCGCGGCGGGTGGGCACGGTGATCGTCACGCTCGGCGACTGCGAGCGTGTGGGAGAAGCGGAACAAACGCTCCTTGATTCGCTCCATGCGGTCAATCCGAACATCGTCCTGATCAGCCTCGGCTCGCAGCCGCTCGACCCCGACGCGCGCGGGACCAAGCTGCCTTGCGTGCTGCATGCCGGGCAACTCGGCACCATGTCGGGCCATGCGCTGGCCGAAGTGCTGACCGGCGAATTCGCGCCACGGGGCCGCCTGCCACTGCCGCTGACGGAGAAGGGGCAAGCGGGTTTCACCTTGGGACACGGGCTGGGCTATTCCGATTTCGGCCTCGGCGAAACCGCGGTCGAACTGAGCCACGACCGGATCATCGTCAGCGCCACGCTGTACAATGTCGGCAAGCGCGAAGGCACCGAGACGGTCCAGCTCTATGTGCGCAGCCCGGGACAGAACGGTGCGCAGGCGCGCCGATTGGCCGACTTCCAGCGCGTCTCGCTGATGGCAGGCGAAACGCGCAGCCTGCTGTTCGAAGTCGGCGGCAACCAGCTGGGCCACTTCAGATCCGACGGGAGTTTCGTGATCGAAGCAGGCACTTACGAGATCGCGGTCGGCCTCAGCGACGATCGCGCGCATGTTTCGAAGATCACCGTATCGACCACGCTTGCCCGGACCATGGAGCGGGCGCTTTCTTCCGAACCCCTGCCCGCGCTGTTCGGCCGCTTGCGCAACGCGGGCTGACCGCCTGCCGGCACGACGCCCGATTTCGGTTTGGGCCTCGCCCCGCCTCGTGTAGGGGGCCCGCATGCGCGACGCCCACGGCCGTCAGATTGACTATATCCGCCTCTCGGTCACCGACCGCTGCAACCTTCGCTGCACCTATTGCATGGCCGAGGAGATGGAATTCCTCCCGCGCCGCGACCTTCTGACATTCGAGGAAATCGAAACGCTGGCGCGTCATCTGGTGGTCCGCGGCGTCCGCCGGATCCGCCTGACCGGCGGCGAACCGCTGGTGCGCAAGGGTGTGCTCGAACTTGTCGAGCGGCTGGCACGGTTGCGCACGCACGGGCTCAACGAACTCACGCTCACCACCAATGGGACGCGCCTGCCCGAAATGGCGCAGGACCTGTTCGATGCCGGCGTGCGGCGTATCAACATCAGTCTCGACACGCTCAGGCGCGACCGGTTTGCCGAGCTCACCCGCCGCGACGAGTTCGAGCGGGTGGTTAGCGGCATCGACGCGGCGCGCGATGCCGGCCTGGCAGTGCGCATCAACGCCGTGGCGATGCGCGGTACGAATGACGACGAGATGCGCGACTTGCTTGCATGGTGCGGCGCGCGGGGGCTCGACCTCGCGCTCATCGAAGCCATGCCGCTGGGCGAGGTCTCGGTCGATCGTCCCGCCGCGCACCTGCCGCTCGACGCTGTGCGCGAGGAACTCGAACGCCATTTCACGCTCGTCCCCTCGCTCCACCGCACCGGCGGGCCCGCACGCTATTTCGACGTCGCAGAGACGGGCACGCGGATCGGGCTCATCACTCCGCTCAGCAACAATTTCTGCGCCGGGTGCAATCGCATCCGTATTTCCGCGACCGGGACCGTCTATGGCTGCCTGGGCCATGACCAGAAGGTCGAACTGCGCGATATCGTGCGCGCAGGTGGCGAAGCCGCGCTCGACGAGGCGCTCGAACGCCTGCTCGCGGGCAAGCCGCTGCGCCATGCCTTCGATGCCGCGCAAAGCGAACCTGCCCTGGCGCGCCACATGAGCGTGACCGGCGGCTGACGCGACCCCGCCCTACGGCGGCGCGCGCCTTCCATGACGCCATTGCCGCGGTGCTGTTGCATATCCAGCGATTAGCATGATTGCAGCGCCGCGACTTGGCGCTACGATGCGGCATGATCAAAACGCCCTGGCACAGCCGCCTCGCCTTCGCCCTTGCACTCGCGCTTCCAGTGTATTTCGCCATCGCCGCGTTGGGGACCAAGTTCGGCCTGTGGGATTGGCGGACCGGCCTGCTTACCCTGACGATCAAGGCCGGGCCGATCCTGCTGGGCATCGTGGCGCTTATCGGTCTGATCTCGCTGATCGTCGTCCTGCTGCGCAAGCCCCGCAAGGGCTGGCTGCTGTCGCTGATCGCGCTGCTGGTCCCGGTCGGCATCTTTGCCGTTCTGGGCGCCATTCGCAGCCAGGCGGCCGACATCCCGCCGATCCACGACATTGCGACCGATAGCGCCAACCCGCCTGTCTTCTCGCAAACCGTGCTCGATCAACGTGCCGCTGCGGGTGCCAATCCACTGAATGACTACGCCACGCCGCTGGGCGAGCTCGAAATGTGGTCGGAATCCGAGCCGCCGCTGGCCGATCGGTCGCATGCGCAGGTTATTGCCGCCGCCTATCCCGATCTCGCGCCGCTGCCGCTGGGTTCGACCAGCCCGGCCGAAGCCNCGGAACTGGTGGTATCCGCGATGGAGGAAATGGGGTTCGACCAAGTGACCGCCGATGCCGAAACCGGCCGGATCGAAGGGGTCGCGGAAACATTCTGGTTCGGCTTCAAGGACGATATGGTCGTGCGGATTGCCGATGGTGCGATCGATTTTCGCTCGGTTTCTCGCGTGGGCGTGAGCGATCTGGGTGCGAATGCGGCGCGCATTGCCGCCTTGCGCGATGCCGTTGCCGAACGGCTCAATCGCTGAATTGGACGATCGCCAGCGCGCTACGCTGGAACACGGTCAGCACGCATAGCGCGGCATATGCGTAGGCCAGCGGGACGAACCACGCAGGAAACAGCGCAAAGGCGATGAAGACGGCGATTGTTTCGCCGCCTTCGGCCAGCCCGGTCGAATAAAAGAAGCTCTTCCTGCCATGCGCGTCGGTCCGCGCGCCGCGTTCCGCGGCGATCACGGCGTAGGCGAGGAAGCTGACGCCGGTCAGGACGAAGCTGGCGACCAGCACCAGTGCAGCCTGCGTGTTGGCCGGATCGACCAGCCCGAAGCCGAGCGGCACCGACACGTAGAAGGCGAAATCGGCGACGATATCGAAATAACCGCCCAGCACGGTCGGGCCGTTCGCCCGTGCGACCGCGCCGTCGAGCCCGTCGAGCAGGCGGTTGGCGAGGATGAGACCCAATCCGGCGCNGAAGTAGCCGACGGAAATCGCCGCCGCGCCGGCCAGCCCCAGTGCAAGGCCGAGAAAGGTGATCGCGTTGGCAGTCACTCCCCGCCGCGCCAGTGCGCTGCCCAACCGGTTGAGCGGCGGGTCGATCAGCGGGCGCAGTTTCGCATCGAACATGGCCGTATCCTATCCGCTCAAACCCAGGTGATCAGCCCGATCCATGCGCCAGTCATCGCCGTCGCCATATTGCCGGCGATCCAGCTGCGCACACCCAGTCCCGCGACTTCGGCGCGCCGTTCGGGACACAGCGTGCCGATGGTCGACACCAGCAGCCCGATGCTGGCGAGGTTCGCGACCCCGCACAGCGCATAGGTGACGATCAGCAGGCTGCGCGGCGCGAATGTGCTGGGCGGCAGTGCGGCAAGCTCGAGATAGGCGACATATTCGTTGAGGATCGCCTTGGTGCCCATCAGGCTGCCGGCGGCCTGCGCTTCGGCCCAGGGTACGCCGATCAGCCACATCAGCGGCGAAAACAGCCAGCCGAAGGTCCGCTTCAGGCTCAGCGGCTCGCCATCGACCATGGGCAGCAGCGCCAGCAGCTGGTCGGCCAGCGACACCAGCGCAAACACCACGATGATCACTGCGATCACGGCAAGGAACAGCTGCATGCCGTCCATCGTCCCCTTGATGATCGCATCGATGCTCGATTCGAACTTGAGGCCCTGGCTGCGGGCATCGGGCTCCTCGCCTTCCGCGCTCGCTTCGCCGGGCACCATCAGCTTGGCGATCAGCAGGGCTGCGGGAAGCGATATCAGCGAAGCGGAAATCATGTGCCCCACCGCATCGGGCACGGTGCGCGACAGGGTGGTGGCGTAGAGGATCAGAATCGCACCGCTGATCGTCGCCATGGCCAGCACCATCACCTGGAACAGGTCAGCNCGGCTCATTCGCGCGAAATAGGCGCGCACCACCAGCGGGCTTTCCACCACGCCGAGAAACATGTTCGCCCCGCCCGACAGACCGACCACGCCGCTTACCCTGAGCGTGCGCCGCAGCAGGAAGGACAGGCCATCGACCAGCCAGCGCAGCACCCCCCAGTGCCACAGCAGCGCGGCCAGCGCCGAAAAGACGATGACCAGCGGGAGAATCTGGAAGGCGATGATCACCGGAGCTTCCGTGCCCTGCGCCAATTCGAAGGGCAGCGGCGCCCCCCCGAGATAGCCGAACATGTAGGACGACCCGTCGAGCGTTGCGCGTTCGATCGCGGCGACCGCCTCGTTGGCCAGCGTCACAGCATCCCAGACGAACGGCACGCGGACGATCAGCAGTGCGAGGCCCGCCTGCAGCGCCAGCGCGCCCGCGATCCAGCGCCATGTCGGCCTTGCGCTGCGGTCTTCCGAAATGACCCAGGCGAGCAGCACCATCAGCGCAATGCCCAGCAGCCCGCGAAACTGGTCGAAAAACTCCATGCGCTTCCCCGTTGGGCCTCAGCCCGTGCGGCCCGGCAGCGAGCCCAGCATCCGCCCGTCATGTTCGCGAAAGGTCGGCAGCGCAAGAGCGCCGCAGCTGGCAGCGGGAACCCGCCCCGGCGCTAGCCACGACGCCAGGTGTGATACTTCTCAACCAGCGATAGCAGCGTTTCGGGCTTGTGCTTCTTCTTCCATTCGCCCGCGGCGAATTTGTTCGCTTCCGCCAGCGTCGGATAGGAGTGGATCGTGCCGAGGATCTTGTTGAGCCCGAGCTTGTGCTTCATCGCTAGGACGTATTCGGCAAGCAGTTCGCCGGCATGCGCACCGACGATCGTCGCGCCGAGAATGGTGTCCTTGCCCGGCGGGGTCAGCACCTTGACGAAGCCCTGCGTCTCGCTCTCGGCGATAGCGCGGTCCAGCCCGCCAAGCTCGTAGCGCGTGACCTCGTAGGCCACGCCCTGCGCTTCCGCCTTGCTTTCGTTCAAGCCCACCCGGGCGATTTCAGGATCGAGGAACGTCACGGCGGGGATCACGCGGTAATCCGCCTTGAACCGCTTGAACTGGCCAAACAGGGCATTCACGCTGGCAAACCAGGCCTGGTGACTGGCCGTATGCGTGAACTGGAACGGGCCGGCGACATCCCCCGCGGCGTAAATGTTCGGAAATTTGGTCGTGAGGAATTCATCGGTCACCACGGTCTTGGCCGTGTCGATCCCGATATCCTCCAGTCCGTAGCCCGAGAGGCGCGCCGCACGGCCCACGGCGACGATCAGCGTATCGAAGGCGATCTCGACTTCCGCGCCNCCATGCTCGGCGATCAGCTTGCCAGTCTCGACCCGCAGCGCGCGGTGAGCGGTCAGCACGTTCACTCCCGAGCTTTCGAGCGCCGCCTGCGCCTCGAGCGACACGTCGGGATCCTCGCGCCCGAGAACACGATCGGCCATTTCGACCTGCGTCACCTGCGAACCGAGCCGGGCAAGCGCCTGCGACAGTTCGCACCCGATCGGCCCGCCGCCCAGCACCGCGACGCGCGCTGGGGCATGGTCCATTGTCGCAAGCGCGTCCCACATCGTGTCGCTAGTCAGATAGCCGCTGGTTTCCAGCCCCGGGATCGACGGGATCAGCGGACCGGCACCCGCGGCGATCACGATCGCGCGCGTGGTCAGCCGCTGCACGCCGCCATCCTTGCGCGCGATTTCGACGGTCCATGGATCGACCACCCGGCCGTAGCCTTCGACCACATCGACACCGAGCCCGGTGTAGCGTTCGACGCTGTCATGCGGCTCGATTGTCCGGATCGCGCCCATCACGCGTTTGATCGTCTCGCGAAACGGCACTTCGGGTTCGACCGGTTTCAAACCATATCTATCGGCATGGCGCATCTGCTCGGCAACCTTGGCGCTCTTGATCAGCGCCTTGGACGGCACGCAGCCGGTGTTGAGGCAATCGCCCCCCATCTTGTTCGCTTCGACCAGCGTGACCTTGGCCTTCACCGTCGCCGCGATCAGTGCGGACACCAGCCCGGCCGATCCCGCCCCGATCACCACCAGGTTGCGGTCGAAGGATTTGGGCCGGGTGAACCCGGAATAGACCTTGCGCCGCTTGATCCAGCCGATGATCGCCTTGGCGATCCACGGTGCGATTCCGAGCAGTGCGAAGGACACCAGGACGGCCGGCGACGCGATCCCCGCCAGGCTGTCGATCTGCGCCAGCTGGGTGCCCGCATTCACATAGACGATCGTCCCCAGCAGCATGCCCACCTGGCTGACCCAGGCGTAGGTCCACAGCCTGATCCGCGTCAGTCCCATCACCAGATTGACCACGAAGAAAGGGAACAGCGGGATCATGCGGATGGTGAAAAGGTAGAACGCCCCGTCGCGTTCGAGCCCGGCGTTGACCGTGCGCAGCCGTTCGCCGAAGCGCGTTTCGATCGCGTCGCGCAGGACGTAGCGCGAGGCAAGAAACGCCAGCGTGGCACCCAGCGTCGAGGCGAAGGACACCACGACCGTTCCGAGCAGCACGCCGAACAGCGCGCCCGCCGCAAGCGTCATCACCGCNGCACCGGGCAGCGAGGCCGCAGTCACCGCGACATAGGTCAGGAAGAACAGCCCGACGACCTGGACGGGATGACGCTGGTAATAGCCATCGACCTCGCCCGCGACGCGCTTGATCCCGTCGACGGTCAGATAGTCTCCGACCCCGAAGAACACATAGGCTGCGATCAGGGCCGCCAACGCCAGTATGATGAGAAGCTTTTTCATGATGTCCCTGTATCGTGCGCCGGATCGCCGCCTGTCCGCAGCCGGTTACACCGACTGCGCCAGCTTTGCGAAGCTTTCGACCCAGCGCCGGTCGATCCAGCGCTTGAGTGTACCCGGCCATCGCCCGCGCAAGGCGATCGGACCATAGATAGCGATGGCCGTGCGGGGGCCGGTCGACAACAGGTAAAGACTCGCGGGCCGCGGACGATAGGAGCGCAATCGCCCCCGCCCCGTCGCCAGATGGCGCAGATTGGCCGCCAGAGCCTTCCCGCTGTGCACGGCATGGACCCCCGAACGCGCGACCGGCATGTCCTGCCGCGCGGCCACATCGCCTGCCGCGAGCACATGCGGGTGCGACAAGGATCGCTGGTGGCGATCGACCGCAATAAAGCCGTCCGGATCGACNGCCAGCCCGCCTTGCGCAGGCCATTCGGGCGCAGCAGCGCCAAGCGAAGCAATGACGATGTCGAGCGGTTCGAGGGACTGGCCGCCGGCGTAGAACGTGCCCGCTTCAACCCGCGCATCTTCCGCCACTGCGCCGATAGCATGTCGTGCAAGCTCNCGTTCCAGCAACGCACGGGCACGGTTGCCGAAACCGGGCAAGGCGCCATCTGCGCCGGTTACCAGCGTAATCCGCGGCGCGCTGCCGAAGCGCCGTCTCAGCGCGAAAGCGAGCTCGACCCCTCCCGCGCCGCCGCCGACGACCGCCAGATGGCGCGGGCGCTGTGCCGCACCGGCGATCCGTTCGTCAATTCGCGCCAGGAACGTGCCGATCGGTCGCACATCGACAATCCGCGGGTCTTCGCCGATGGTGCCGGTCGCCTGCCCCACGCCGCCGGTGTCGATCGAGCAGTAATCGAATGCGATGCGCTGNCCCGACGCGGTGGCGAGAGTNCGCCCGGCGGGATCTATCGCGACGCATCGGTCCTCGACGAATTCGGCCCCGGCGCGCCCTGCCAACGCCGCGACATCGATCAATCCTTCTTCCCGGCCATATTCACCCGCGAGGGTGCCGGGGATCATGCCCGAATACCGCGTCTGGCGCTGCGGAGAGAGCATGATCGTCCGCGCTTCCGGCGACCCGCGCCGTATCCAGTCCGCCAGCACCCCGAGGTGCGCGTGCCCGCCCCCGACGAGCACTATGGTGGGCGAGGCTTTCGGCATGATGCAGGCGATGTCGCGCAGCGGAAGCGATGTCAATCAGGGGCCGCGCAAGCCGTCCGCAAGCCCCGCAACCGAGCCGCGCCGCATGCGCCAAGCTAACCGATGTCAGTCGGGAAACCATCGTATCGGCTCCGCGTTCTCTCCCCGACCGACGCCTGCAGCTCCGACTGCGTGCGTCGTTCATTGCACAGCCGACCATGACGGTCCGCACTGCAATCCGTTTCGGCCCTATCGCGAGGTTTCTCTGTGTTCACGCAACTCAATCCTCCGCTCCCGGTTCTGGTGACCGACAAGGGCACCGGCATGGCTTTCGCAGTCATCGACTATGGCGCGGAACACAATCTGCTCTGGGTCACCGCGCTCGACCAGTCGGGCGAGATATGGTGTGCGCCAAACCCGAAGGTCCGCATGCAGGCGAACTGGTCGATGGGCCGCGTACCCGACAGCGCTCTCGTCTGCAGCGCCGAGAGGGGGGCGACGCAATGAAACCGGGTCTTCTCGCCGTCGACGAAGCGAAGTCGGCAGACATCACCGAACAATTCCGGGCGCATGTCGCGCATGCGGATTTCCCCTGCGTGGGCGCCAAGTCAGCACAGGCCCGCAATATGCTCGACGTGGTCATCGCCCACGACATGCGCAGCGGATGGGACGATTTGCGGATTCACGACCGCCTGCTTGAATGGGCCGATCGCTATCGCAACGACCCTGAAGGGCTGCGCAGCTTGGCGGTGATTTTCCAGCAGCCAGACGAGATCGACGAGCCGACCTTCGAACGGCTGCTATGGCAACGCCTGCAATCCTTTGCCGAGAAGGACAACTGGCTGGGCCAGTCCTACGATACCAGCGTCAGCGCGGATCCGACCGACCCGCATTTCTCGTTGAGCTTCGGCGGCGAAGCCTATTTCGTGGTCGGGCTCAACCCGTCGGCTTCTCGGCCGGCCCGCCGTTTCGCCTATCCCACGATGGTCTTCAACCTGCACGACCAGTTCGAAACGTTGCGCGAGGATGGGCGCTACGAACGCATGCGCGATGCCATTCTCGAGCGCGACCGCGACCTTGCCGGCGACATCAACCCCATGCTCGCGCGCCACGGCGAAAGCAGCGAAGCGCGGCAGTACAGTGGCCGCGCGGTCGACGAGGGCTGGGAATGCCCTTTCCGCGATCCCCGACTGGAGGAAAAATGAACCGTATAGAACCGCGCAGCGGCGTGGCTTTCGAGCTGCCCAGGGGCGCCGAACTGACCGTCTGCGATCCCGAGGGCCGTCAGGTTTCGGACCTGCTGGCGTACAATGCGCAGGACGTACGCGAAGTGATCTCGAACGGCCGCACCTTCGATTACGAGGAAACCTTGCGGCTGGGCAAGGGCAACCGGCTGTGGTCCAACCGGTCGAACCCGATGCTGACGATCATCGAGGATACGGTGAAGCAGCACGACTTCCTGCTGACCCCGTGTTCCGAAGACACATTCCGCCATTTCTACGCCGACAAGCCCGTACACCGCGGGTGTTTCGGCAATCTGGCCGAAGCGCTGAAGCCTTTCGGCATCGAACCCGATGCCATTCCCACGGCGTTCAACATCTTCATGAACGTGCCCGTCGATGGCGACAGCGGGCTGATCGCGGTGAAGCCGCCGGAAAGCCGGCCGGGCGACCGGATCGTGCTGCGCGCCGAAATGGATCTGGTGATCGGGCTGACCGCCTGTTCCGCCTACGATTCGAACGGTGGAACCTTCAAGCCGATCGATTACGAGGTGAATTGAGTTGGCCGAGGTGCTGAATATCTGGTCCGGATGGCCGCGGATCGTCGAAATCGCGGGCAATGCCTTCCTGTTCTACGCGCTGATCATTGTCATGGTCCGGATGGTGGGCAAACGCACCACTAGCGAGCTCAACAATTTCGACTGGATCATCAACGTAATGATCGGCAGCCTGGCGGCCAGCGGCGTTCTGCTGCGCAATGTCGCCACCGCCGATGCGATCGCCGCGATCGTGGTCCTCGCAGCCTGCCAGTACATCACGACCAAGCTCGTCCAGCGCAGCCGGACCATCGCCAATATCGTCAAGGCCGAACCCACCTTGCTGACGCACAAGGGGGAGTATCTGCGCGATGCCATGTTGCGCACGCGCATTTCCGAAGAAGAGATCAAGACCGCGCTGCGGCAGAACGGGATCACGCACAACGCCGATGCCAACTGGGTCGTGCTGGAGACCAATGGCCAGCTGTCGGTCATCCCGCGGCAGGACGTCGCGTGGGCCGAAGCCGAGGCGCTGTCCGATGTCCACGCTCCGAAAGAACTGAAGGGCTAGTCCCAGTCCTCTTCGACTTTCAGCGGACCGTCGCCGTAGAGGTAGTCCGGATCAAATTGCGCATAGCGTTTCAGCGCCGCCCAGTCGGCGGTGTAGAGATCGCCGCGGCGGATTTCGGCAATTCCCAGCTCGCGCAGCTTGCCCACTGCCCGGTTGGCATGGATCGCACTGACACCGCACATGTCGGCCATGTCGAACTGCGTGAAGGGCGTGCGCAGGGCGCGCGTGACATTGCGGCCCACCAGTTCCAGCCGCGTGTGCAGTTCGGCATAGAGATGCGCGATCCGCCGCGGCGCGTCGAGCTGTTCGAGCATCTGGATCCACTTGCGGTGAATTGCCGCGTCGAGCAGCGTCGCAAACCACATGGCCCGCGCGACGCCGGGGCGGTCGCGCATGACCCTGCGCAGCGTGTCGTGGCTGACCGAACCCACCGTTACCCGGCCCGCAGCATCGATATTGTGATCGAGCCGCTTCAGTGCGAACCCGTGCAGATCGACGAAATCCCCGGGGACGTGGATCCCGGTTATGAACCGCTTGCCCGCGCTTTCGATCGTGCGGAAGATATAGCCTTCGATCAGGATCGTGCTGCGGTCGGTTTTCGTACCCCGCGCGAGCAGGCGCGCGGTATCGCCATATTCGGCGACCGTATCGACCAGCCCTTCGATATATTTCAGATCATCGAGGCTGAGGTTCTGCCGCAGGCGCCCGGCNAGAAAATCGCCGGTCAGGGGGAACGCTGGAGCCTCCGAACTTGCAGTCAGAGTCATGGCCGACAGTTAAGCAANCCGATCAGAACGCGTCTATTGACGGATGTTAGCTTTCTGTTCTTTCTGNTCGCTTTGCAATTCTTGCTCCAGCGCAGCCGATACCGCATCGCGCACGCTGCGCAGCGGGTGCGCGATGCGCGGCGCGAAATCGTGCACCTCCCCGCCCGGCGCATACCCCCAGCGCGCCATGCGGCGGACNGCGTCTTCCTCCGCCGGTTGGCCGACCCGGTAGTCGCGATTGCCGTCACGCAGTTCGATTTGCGGATCGTGGTCTTCCAGCGACAGGAAAGCGAACACNGCCCGGCGCACCGCGTCGGGGCGCGACACCAGATCCTCGTAGCGCAGGACCAGCGACGCATGNAGNATGGGNANGTCCTGCGCCACCGTGTCGTAGGCGTCGATGCCGTACCGCAGGAGCGCTGCGGGNTCGTCCGTGACCCATTTGCCGAGTGCTGCGGCCATCAACTGCGGGTGGCGCAGAATGACGATGAACTGCGCGGTCGGGAAGAGTTGCTGGTACAGGCGCATGCGGGTGAGGTTAATCGGCGACTTTTCGAGCCACCAGGGCTTGTCCGGGTCGAACCATCCGCCCCAGTCCGACAGGAGGCGGCGCTGCGTCTCGAGCGTGTTCCACGGCGATTGTTCGGTGTGGTGCTGCAGGGGATCGGTGGCATAGTGTCCCGGCCGACCGTCCAGCGCGGTGTGCGGGATCGCACCCTGGAGATAGCAGCCCTCGTTCTCCGGCACGGGAGCGTTCTCTATCGCGCTGATGGCGGGATGCGCGGCGATGATGCGGGCGAGCAGGCTGGTGCCGGTCCGATGCAGCCCGGCAACGAATACGAAACGGCTGCGCGGCGGGCTCATGCCGTTTTTCTCAACGCCAGCGCGCCATCGGAATAGAGGTAGGCAGGATCGAAATCGGCGTAGGCTTCGAGCTTCCTGCGATCCGCGATGCGGACCTTGCCGCGCTGGAAATCGGCGAGGCCGTTGCGCCGCAGGTCCGCCAGCGCGCGATTGGTGTGAATGGCNGTGGCGCCGCACATTTCCGCGATGTCGGTCTGCCGCAGCGGCGTTTCGAAGCCGTCGGGGTAACCCAGGCCGACCATGTCGAGCCTTCGCCAGATTTCGGCGAAGACATGCGCAATGCGCTTGGGCGCGGTCAGTTGTTCAAGCTTCATGATCCATTCGCGGTGCATCGCCGCATCCAGAAGGGTGGAGAACCAGAACAGGCGTGCGAGATGCGGCCGTTCGGCCATCACCCGCGTGATCGCCGAATGCGGAACCTGGCCGATCGTGGCCCGGCCGACGCAATCGATATTGTGATCGAGTCGCTTCAGCGCGAAACAATGCAGATCGACGAAATCGCCCGGCACGTGGAAACTGACCGCATAGCGCCGCTCGCCACTGTCGAGCGTCCGCAGGACGAAACCGTCGATCAGGATGGTCGACCACTCGCAGGCATCGCCGCGCGCGATCAGCCGTTCGCCATCCTCCAGCGTGCTGGTCCGCACGACCAGCTGCTCCAGTTCGGTCTTCTCGGCATCGGTCAGTTCATGCCGTAGCCGTCCGGCGAGAAACCGCCCCGTCAGGGGATAGCGATCGAACTCTGCGCTGAACGCCATCACGTCCTCCTGCGAAAACAAATGCAATTCGCAACCGGGCGTTCCGGCCATGCTTTGCATTAATGTTAGCTTTCGGGAACAGGCCCGCACCCGCGCGTTTCTCGAGGATATATCTCCAGGGTCCCCCACTCATGAAAATCGCCGTTCTCGCCCATATTCGCCATGCCATCGCCGAACCCTTCGGGGGCGGAATGGAAGCGCATTGCGACATGCTGTGCCGGGGGCTGCGGGCCGCGGGCCACCAGGTTGACCTTTTTGCCGCCGATGGTTCGCAGGACGAAAGCCTCGTGCCGATCTGTGCCGCCCCTTATGACGAAGTACTCCCATGGCGCGTGTTCCGCGGGACCAGCGAACTGGCCGCCTATCAACGCNACGCCTTCGAGCGCGTCCTGCTCGCCGTCGGCGCGGGCGCCTATGACGTGGTGCACAACAATTCGCTGTTTCCGGAAATCATCGAATGGTGCGCGCGGGCGGGGATCCCCTGCGTGACGTCGCAGCATGTCCCCCCGTTCGGGGCGATGTTCGACGCGGTCGCCGCCACGCGCGAACGGCCGAATATCGGGTTCACCGTAACCTCGCAGGACCAGCAGGCGCTGTGGGCCGATCGCGGCTGCGCGGGGCTCGACGTCGTCTCGAACGGGATCGACACGGATCGCTGGGTGCCCCTTGGCGAGCCGCAGGATTATCTGACCTGGGTGGGCCGCATCGTGCCGAACAAGGGGCTGGCCGAAGCGATCCAGGCCGCGCGCAAGGCGCGCGTCAGGCTGAGGATCTTCGGACCGGTCGAAGATGCCGGCTATTTCACCGAAAAGGTCGAGCCCTTCCTTAGCGAGGGAATCGAATTTCACGGGCACCGTTCGGGCGATCGCCTGCGCGCCGAAGTGGCCGGGGCGCAAGCAGCGCTGGTAACCCCGCTGTGGGACGAGCCCTTCGGACTGGTCGCGGCCGAGGCGCTGGCCTGCGGCACGCCGGTCGCTGGTTTCGATCGCGGTGCGCTATCCGAAGTGGTCGGCGACTGCGGCGTCCTGGTGCCCGGCGGCGATATCGGCGCGCTGGCGCACGCTATCCGCAAGGTACGCAGGATCGACCGCGCGGCCTGCCGTGCACGCGCGGTCGAGAAGCTGTCGATTGCGGCGATGATCGCCGGTTACGAGCGCTGCTATGCAGGCGCCATCGCCGGAGCCCGGCTGGCGTCGCTTCCGCGCCTGGCCTGGGATTCAAGCTGTTCGAGGACCAGCGAGCTGCTGGCATAGGGTTGATGTTCCTGCTGGCGGGTCAGCGCCAGGTGGCTTTCATCGGGATCCTGCAGCTTGGTCCAGCCGCCCGCCGGATCGGGCTCGATCAGTCCCATCAGGCGGAACGCGCGCAGCCAGTGCTGCATCGTCGGCTCACCCCATTTGTCGGCGAAGACCTGCGCATTGGCGAGGACGCTGTCGAGGTGATGGACCGGGGGCATGTGGTGCTTGTGATACTGGTGATAGGCCTTCGCGCCGCGCACCCACCACAGCGGCAAGCCCTGGGCGGCGACCGTCCGACCGAAATCGGTATCTTCGCCGCCATAGCCGACATAGCGCNGGTCGAACCCGCCCACCTCTTGGAAGGTCCGGGCCGAAAGCGCNAAATTGAGCGACCAGAAGCAACGGTAATCNCCGCAGCGCCCGACCATGTCGCGCGGCGGCCCGGCCCGGTCGGCGTGTTTGACGGCAAGCCGTTCGAACGCTTCGTAATCGATGCCTGACGCGGTNGCGCCTTTTGGCAGATAGCCGACCTCTCCCATCAGCACGCCGTCGTTGGCCTCGGCAGCGGCNGCATAATCCTCGATCAGCGAAGGCGCGGGGATGCAGTCGACATCGAGGAACACCAGCAGTTCGCCGTTTGCATGCTCGGCGGCAGTGTTCCGCGCCTCTGCCAGGCAGATGTCGCCGCTGCCCAGCATCACCTGCCGAACGGGAAACCCCGTTTCGGGCAGTTCGTATCGCTGGTCCTGCATTACCGCGACCACCAGTTCGCAAGGCGGGCGATGGGACCGGTTGAGACCGCGAACGAGGTTGCACAAATGGTCTTCGCGCCCATGCGCGAGCGTACAAACGGAAATCTTCATGCCACTATCTCCAGCGCGGGGCGGTTTTCAGTGCCCTGCCACAGCTCGCGAACGAGCCCGTCGAGCCATTCGGCCGCTTCCTCGGNAGGGTTGGTAGCGATGATCGAGCNCTGGTTTTCGACATCGATCATGCGCGCCGCGGCCCAGAGGCGCTCCCATGCAGCGGGATGCGAGGGCCAGTGGCGCGAAACCGCCGCCAGCCCTTCGCGGTCGAGCACTTCCGCCTTGCAGAACTGTTCGTCGAAATACCGCCACTCGGGAATGACGACCCATGGTTTGCCGGCAGCCAGGACCATTTGCACCGTGGTGTTCCCGCAGGACGACACGACGCGGTCGGCAGCTGCGATCCAGTCGCGCGGATTGTCGACCCAGCCGCGATGATCGAGATTGCCGGGCGGCGTCTCATGCCATTCGCTGCGCACCTGGCCGATGCTGATCCAGCGGCTCCCCGGCTCGGCGCGCGCGCCGAGCGTCAGCGGTGCAGAAGGTGTGCCCTCCCCGCCGCCGCCGGCAAGCACGAGCACGAGATCCTCCTGCAGATCGATGCCCAGTTTCGCGCGCGCCTCCGCCCGATCGGGAAAACCGGAACAATCGATCCCCACTCCCGAAGCATAATGCGTCTTGCGGCGCATGGCCGCCGGACGATCATGCTGCTCGAGCCGCTCCGAATAAGGCGCCAACAGGCCGACGGCACTGTCATAAGCCGCCATGTGCCCGGGATCGCTGCGCTCGCCATGCTGCAGAACCGCGACATGCGGGACCGAGCACAATCGCGCGAGCTGGCCGAGTTCGGCAGACACGTCAGTAATGAACAGCGCCGGCTGAGCTTCCGCGAACCATTGCGCGATTGCGGCGAAGGCCTGCGTTATCGATGGCCAGCCGAGCGGCGCGCAGTGGACGGTATCGGGGGCCGGCAGTGCGGCCATGGCCGGTGCCTCCTGCCCGGTGGGTTCGAACAGCGATGGAATGGTTTGCACCACTATACGCTCGTCGAGCGCGGCGAAGATGTCGTCCCGGGCGCAGAACAAAGTCACGCCGCGCGTTTCGATCAACGCGTTGGCAATCGCGGCCGCGCGTTCGGCGTGGCCCCGCCCCTGATGGTGAACGAAATATCCGATCGGGCCGTGCTCGCTCATGCCGGCACCCTCCCCGCCTGGCGTCCACGGACGCGCTGCGCCCGGTGATGCGCGAGTATCCCTTCCAGCGTCCCCGACGCGTGGCTTCGCCGCGCAAGGTAGACATTGGGCCGCGATGCGAGCGCCGCGACTTCCTCGGCATGATTGCCGACGAGGATGGCGTTGCGGCACGCGGTCAGCATATCGGCATCATTGCCGCTGTCGCCGGCAGCGAAGACACGGTCGAGCGGAATACCCAGCATCGCCGCGACATGGCGCATGGCTGCCGCCTTGCCCGCCTGGCGAGGCATGATGTCGAGCAGACGGTCATGGCTGAACACCACCCGCGCCGGGATGTCGCATTGCCGCAGCCGTTCCTCGACCCGCTTGGCGAGGCCCGGACACTCGGCATAATAGCTGCGCTTGTATGCCCGCTGGTCATAATCGGGCTGGGGCACGAGGCCCGGCAGCCCGGCCAGCGCGCGTTCGATCGCGCCGGGATGCCATTGGTGCCGGATCCGCTCGGCGAAACCCTGGTCGAGCGCCAGTTCGCCATCGCGTTCGACATAGATCTCGGTGCCGACCGCGGTGATCCATGCCAACGGCAGCGGCAGTTTCCAATCGCGCACCAGCCGCCGCGCTTCCACGATCGAACGCCCGGTGGCAATCACGAAACCGAAGTCCCGCTGCCGCCGGAAAAACTGCCCGATCCGGGTCACCCCGTGATCGCAACCGGTCAGAGTGTTGTCGAGATCGCTGACCAGCAGGCTGGCCGGCGCGATGCAGCGGGCGGGCGTCGCTGCGACGATATCGCGCGCAATCGCGAGAAAACCCGCGGCATAGGCATCCCAGTTCACGCCGAGACTGTTGGTCCGCGCGTTGCGAGCGCAGCGCTTCCACAGTGCGGTGTCGGTGACCAGTCGCTCGATCGCTCCTCCGATCGCCGTCTCGTCCTGCGGGTCGACCAGCAGTCCATGCTCGAGTTCGCCGATGATATCCTGCGGGCCGCCGATCTTGGTCGCCACGACCGGAAGGCCATGCGCCGCAGCTTCCACCAGCGTAAGCCCATAGGGCTCCATCAGCGCCGGATTGACGAAGACCCCGCCCGTCCGCGCGGCGAGTTCGTAAAGCGCGCCGACCTGTTCGCGCGTATGCGCTTTGGGATAGGCGACCCGGCCGTACAGATCGTGCCGGTCGATCGCGTCGACAAGGCCCTGCAGCACCTGCTGCTGCTCGACCTCGCCCGATGACAGGTCGTCGCGCAGGCCCGCGAGGACCACCAGGTTGCAGCGCTCACGCAGCACCGAATTGGTACCGAAGGAATCGATCAGCCGNACGAGGTTCTTCTTGTGCACCGGGCGCGCGATCGCCAGCACGATCGGCTTGGACGGGTCGCGCAGGAACGGCGCGACGAGTTCGCGCGCCGGGGTATCGTCACAGCCGCCGGAGCGGCGCGAGACACCGGGAACCAGCCGATGGATCTTGCCGATGCGGGTAGAGGGATAGGCGGTCAGCTGCCGTTCGCATTCATCGCGCGACGAACCGATGACCGCACGCGCATGCGCGATTGCACGGTCTTCCTCCTCGATCCTCGCATCGATCGCCGCGCTTGGGCTGGCAAGAGCGCGGCGCTTGTCCATGCCGAGCGAATGCGCCGTGTAGACGAACGGTATGCCCAAAGCATCTTCCACTCGCCGCGCGACATCGGCAGCGTCAGCGAAATGCGCATGGATGAGGTCGGGAAGCCGCTCGCGCTGCGCAAGTTCGGCAATCAGCGCTTCGGCAAAAGCGTCGCGGTCCGCGCTGAGCGCTTCCTTTGCGAGGTACCGGCGGTCACCGCTGTCGATTCGCCGGATGACGAGCTTGGCACCCAGCCATTCTTCCGGCTGCGCATGCGCTGTCCCCAGACGAGGATCGTCGAACCGCCGCGTGACGATTTCGGCCATTTCGACATCGTCGCGGCGCGCCAGCGCTTCCATCTCGCCGAGGATGTAGGTGATATGTCCACCAGTATCCTCNGTGACCCCATAGCGGACGGGTTCACCCTTCAGGCAGCCACCAAGCGCGACCGATACAATATGCACAACACGTTCCTTAATGACCCTGCGTGCCTAACGGTCGCGGTGCAGTCCGGGTCCCCCAACCAACCAATGTTTATGCTGGATACGCAGCGGCGGCCGGGTGTTTGCCAATGCCGCGAACGGCGCGTGGCTATCGGGAAAGCGCGTCGAGTGCAGCAGGCGTGTCGACATCGGCCAGCATGTGNCCATTTGCAGGTATCAGCGTGTCGGTTTCGCCCAAGTCGAGATGCCTGGCACCGCGTTCGCCGGTAAGCGTCTGCAGCGNGGCGAATGCTTTCTTGGGGAATGCCGCCGGAGGCCCTTCCGCCCCGTCGTCATAGCGCGTGAANACGGTTCCCCTANGCCGGGCAAGATCACGAANGTGACCGGGNTCGANCAGCGGCATGTCTGCAAGGGCAATCACCAAGCGTTCGCACTTCGGTGCTGCAGCGGCGACACCGGCCGCGATCGAACTGCCCATGCCTTCATCGGCATGGTGGTTAATCACTGCCTCCCACCCCGCGCGCGGGCACAGCGACGAATCCGGCCGGCACACGAGATAACGCTGAGAGAAACCCGCCTTTTCGGCGGCCAGGGCCGCCCAATTCCACAGCGGCTTGCCGCGCAGGTCCCGGGAGAGCTTGTCGCCGCCGAAACGCGTACCGCGCCCGGCAGCGAGCAGGATGATGCCGATCCCTCGATCAAGCGGCGGCACGCAACTGCTCGTACTCACCGACGATTTCCGCGAGCGCCGAAAGCGCGAGCGCAGTGGGATTCTTGCAGCCGGGAATGAGTCCGATCGGGCTGCGGATGCGGGCACGGTCTTCTTCGCTCACGCCCCTTGCCGCCAGAGCCATGGCGCGTTCGACCCGGGCATTCTCGCCCCCCTGCGCGCCAATGTAGAACATTTGCGAAGCAAGTGCCTGCTCGAGCAGCGCCGCTTCCCATTCGTGGTCGTGGAATAGCAGCAAACCCGCGGTCCAACGGTCGCCCGTCAGTCCGCGCGCAGCTTGGCCAATGACCAGATCGGCGCGGCTGAACGGCCGGCACCGCACGCCCATCGCAGCGCAGAGCCGCGTGACGGCGGCAAGTTCCGGGCCTTCACCCAGTACGTTGAGCTGCATGCGCGGAATATAGCTACGGCGTGCCAGCGGCGATGGTGCGGGCAGGACCAGGGAGGCGGGGTCGCGCTGCTCCAGAGCATCCACCGCGGCACGGATGGCGTTCCGGTCGGGCGCGGGATCGAGCAATATATCGAGCCCCCCGCCGCACGGCAGGCGGAAATCGATCTTCGGCGATCCGCGTCCATAGCGGACCACTTCGGGGGAATGCAGCGCGGATACATCCGTCGCCAGCTGCGCTTCGAGACATCCGTCCGAAAGGCTTCCGACAGTGGAACCGTCGGCGCGAATTGCCAGCTGCGCCCCCACGCGCCGCGAAAAACTGCCTTCGATCCCTACGATCGTACACAAGGCTGTTCCCGGTTCGCACGCGGCGTAAAGCGCGGCATGGTCCTCGTCGGCGGAAAGATGGAGAGCCGGGTCGGCCAGCATCAATCGGGCATGCACGCCAGCACGCGGTCGGGCGTCATCGGGTAATCGAAAAGCCGCGCACCGCAGGCGTTGTAGATCGCATTGCCGATCGCCGCGGCGCCGCCGCACATCCCCAATTCGCCGATCCCCTTGGCCTGGATCGGGCTGGCCGCAGGATCGCGTTCCTCGACCATGATCACTTCCAGATCGGGCACGTCGCGGTGCACGGGGACATGGTATTCGGCAAGATCGCAGTTCACCANATGCCCNTCGCGCGGATCGAACTCGAGCGCCTCGGTCAGCGCGGCGCCGATGCTCCAGGTAATCCCGCCGAGGCACTGCGAACGCGCCGTCTTGCGGTTGAGCACGCGGCCGAAGCCGAATGCGCCCAGCATCCGGTCGACCCGGCTCTCGCCAGTGAAGTGGTTGACGCGGACCTGGGCAAAGAATGCCCCGAAGCCCGCTGCGGTGAAATCGTCGGCGATGGCGCCGGGCTCGTAATGCCCTTCGCGCGCCAGCGGTTCACCCGCCAGCACCTGCGCCAGCGATTGTCCGCCCACGACCTTGCCGTCGGCAAGATCGAGCTCGGTTTCGGTAACGCCGACCCGATCGGCCAGCTCTTCGCGCAGCGCCTTGCACGCGACGTAGACCGCCGAGCCGCTGGACGATGCGCCCCAGCTACCGCCCGAACCGGGACCACGCGGATGGCGCGTGTCACCCAGATCGACCAGCACGTTTTCGGGATCGAGCCCGAGCATTTCGCCCGCGATCTGTGCGAGGATCGTATAGGTCCCGGTGCCGATATCGGTCATGTCGGTTTCGACCAGTGCGGTGCCATCGGGCTTGAGCGTAACGCGCGNNTTGGCTTCGCCGACATTGTGAACCCGGGCAGCGCTGGCCATCCCGGTCCCGACCCACCATTCGCCTTCGCGCTTCTGCCGCGGTTTGCGCGGGCCGCTATCCCAGCCGAACGCCTCCGCCCCTTCGCGCAGGCATTCGGCCAGCTTGTGCGAGGAGAACGGCAAGCCTTCTTCGGGGTTTTCCTTGGGTATGTTGCGCAGGCGCAATTCGACCGGATCGATCCCGGCCCGTTCGGCGAGGACATCCATGGCGCCTTCGAGCGCGGGCATGCCCACCGCTTCACCCGGCGCACGGACCGAGCCCGCGGTCATACGGCGGATCCGCGCGACTTCGAGCATCAACTTGCGGTTCTGCGCTGCATACAGGAAGTGCGAGGACTGCAGCACCGGTTCGGCGAAGGTTTCGCCNGGCAGATTCGANACCAGCGCCTCGTGGCCGAAACCGGTGAGCCGGCCTTTCTGGTCGGCGGCGAGACGCAGCCGCTGCGTGGTTTCGGACCGGCGCATGATGCACTGGAATACCTGCTGGCGCGACATCACCACGCGCACCGGCCGTTCAAGCTGCATGGCGGCGATGGCCGCGGCTACCGTTTCCTCGCTCACCCCCAGCTTCGATCCGAAGCCGCCGCCGACGAAACGCGAGACCAGCCGCACCTTTTCTTCGGGCAGGTCGATCGCATCGGCCAGTTCCGAGATATTGTAATTGAGCATTTGCAGCGACGCATGAACCGTCAGCTGATCGCCGTCCCACTGCGCGATTGCGGCATGCGGCTCCATCGCCGCCGAGGCGTGGCCCTTGGTCGTGAAAGTGACATCGACGCTGTGCGCAGCTTCGCTCATTGCATGGACGAGATCGCCCTGCCGGACGGTTTCGTCTTCCTGTTCCTCGGGCTGGACTGCGTCCGGTGACAGCGGCGCGCCTTCGTCGGGGCGGTATTCCACTGCCAAGTGCTTGGCCGCATCGCGCGCCTGTTCAAAGGTTTCCGCGACCACGAGTGCGATCGGCTGCCCCCAGTAGCAAACCGTGCGCGGCGACTGCTGCGGGGCTTCGTTGGCAGTGCCCTGCGCCGCGCGCGTAGTCAGCCGCGGATCGTCTATGACCGCGATGACCCCGGGCATGCCGAGGACGCTGTCCTTGTCGATTTTCAGGATTTCGCCGCGCGTGATCGTCGCTGTGGCAAGGACGCCTTCGACGCAGCCTTCGATCGGGTATTCGGCCGCATAGGGCGCCGTGCCGGTAACCTTGGCAAGGCCTTCGACACGCGAAATCGGCTGCCCGATCACGCCCTGCTTCATCCCGTCGAGGCGGTTCGAGGTGTCNGGTTCGTCCTGCTTGAGATGCACCGTCATGCCGCGTCCTCCACCGCCTGGGCCAGCACCGCNTGGAGCGTGCGGCGCGCCAGCGGAATCTTGAAATCGTTCTCGCCATAACCGCGGGCATCTTCGAGCAGCAGGTCAGCGGCCGCGTCGTAAAGCTCTGCCGACGGGGCGGCACCTTCGAGCAAATCGCTGATCCGCGGATCGTGCCAAGGCTTGTGCGCCAGNCCGCCGAAGGAAAGGTCCGCGCGGGCAATCACCCCGTCACGCATTTCGACGATCGCTGCAATCGATACGAGCGCAAAGGCATAGGACGAGCGTTCGCGCACCTTGCGATAGAGCTGCACACCCGCGACCGGAGCCGGCAGCGTGACTGCAGTAATGACTTCACCGTCCTCGAGCACGTTTTCGCGCCACGGGGTATCGCCTGGCAGGCAATGGAAATCGCGGACCGGGACCGAACGTTCGGCGCCATCGACCGAAGCGATCTGCACCGTCGCGTCGAGCGCACTGAGCGCGACCGCCATATCACCCGGATAGGTGGCAATGCATTCGTCGCTGGTGCCGAGCACGGCGTGCAGCTTGGCCACCCCGTTGATCGCGCCGCAGCCGCTGCCCGGTTCGCGCTTGTTGCAGGGCTGGTCGATATTCATGAAATAGAAGCAGCGGGTGCGCTGGCACAGATTGCCGCCGGTGGTCGCCTTGTTCCGCAATTGCTGTGTCGCACCGGCAAGGATCGCCCGCGCCAGCACCGGATAGTCGGACCGCACGCGCGGGTGAACCGCAGTCGCAGTGTTGGTGGCAAGTGCGCCGATCCGCAGTCCGCCATCGTCGGTATCTTCGATTTCGGCAAAACCGGCGCGGTTGATGTCGACGAGTTCGCCGGGGGTTTCGACCTGCAGCTTCATCAGGTCGAGCAAGTTGGTGCCGCCCGCAATCGCCATCGCATCCGCACCGGCGACCAGCCGGGCGGCATCGCCCAAGGTGCGGGCACGTTCGTACTGGAAGGGCCTCATGCGCTCGTCTCCGTCGCCGCGTCGCGGATCGCAGCGACNATGTTGGCATAGGCACCGCAGCGGCACAGATTGCCGCTCATCCGCTCGCGGATTTCTTCGCCCGATATCTCGATTTTTCCTTCGAGATCGTCGCTCGCATCGCTCGGCCAGTCATTGGCGAGTTCTTCGAGCATGGCGGTGGCGGAACAGATCTGACCGGGCGTGCAATAACCGCATTGGAAGCCGTCATGGTCCACAAAGGCACGCTGCAACGGCGATGGATCCTCGGGCGTGCCAAGCCCTTCAATCGTCGTCACGCTATCGCCTTCGTGCATCGCCGCCAGCGTCAGGCAGCTGTTGATGCGGATGCCGTTGACGATCACCGTACAGGCCCCGCACTGCCCATGGTCGCAGCCCTTTTTCGAGCCGGTCAGGCCGAGATCGCGGCGCAGGAAATCGAGCAGGGTGATCCGCGGATCGTCGGGAAGGGAACGCTGGGTTCCGTTTACGGAAATGGTCTCGCCCAAGAAGGCCTCCTTTTATCCGACAAAGCCCCAAACTGCGAAAGGTGCCCGCATTTCTGCCGCGCACAAAGCACTGCACCTAAAGATCCGGCAGCCGCTGCTCGGCAAAACCCCATCCCTGCAATGATTTAGATGCTGCCCGATCGAGCAGGGTCTTGGCATCATCGATCGAATAGGGATGCGCGTTCTCCATCGNCTTGAGNTCGTTCCAGGCCAGCGGAATGGCCACCGGCGCACCCGAGCGCGCTCGCGCCGAATAGGGCACCACTGCCGTCGCCCCGCGCTGGTTGCGCAGCCAGTCGATGAANATCCGCCCCTTGCGCTTCGCCTTGCTCATCGTGGCGGTGAAGCGCTCGGGTTCGGCCATGCTCAGCGCCTCGGAGAAGCGGCGGGCGAAATCCTTGTGCGCATCCCAGGAATGGGCCGCGGTCAGCGGCACCACCACATGCACGCCCTTGCCGCCCGTCAGCATGGCAAAGCTGGTCAGGCCGAGATCGGCCAGCTGGGCGCGGATGTCGCGCGCTGCCTGTTTTACCTCGTCGAACCCCAGCCCCTCGTCGGGATCGAGNTCGAAGATCATCCGGTCGGGCCGTTCGACCGCATCCGAACGCGCGCACCAGGCGTGAAATTCGATCGTCCCCATCTGCACGCATTGGAGCAGTCCGCGCGCATCGTCGATGAACAGGTAATCCTCGTGCCCGCCGTCCTTCTCGCGGATCGGCACGGGGTGCACCGCATCGCCGAAGCTGCCGCTGTCATGCTTCTGGAAGAAACACTTCTTCGCCCGGCCCGAGGGGCAGCGCACCAGGCTGATCGGGCGCCGCGCGGCGAAGGGCAGCATGATCGCCGCCACTGCTTCGTAATAATCCGCCAGCGCGCCCTTCGTCTGGCCGCTGTCGGGAAAGATCACCCGGTCGCGGCTGGAAATCCTGACCGCGTCGCTGGTTTCGGCCGGTTTGGCCGGCGTTTCCGGCCGGACGCTGCCCGCATCCTTGTCGCCGCGCAGCCCCAGATAGCTGCCGTGGCGGACGTTCCCGTCGGCGGTAAACTCGGCAAAGGCGATTTCCGCGACCAGCTTGGGGGTGACCCAGGTGACCCCGCGCGACGAGGCCCGGTCGACTTCCGCCGGCGGGGTCTTGCGCGCCAGCCGCTTCATCTTGCCCGCGAGTTCGTCGAGATCGTCGGCGGAAAAGCCGGTGCCGACATTGCCCTTGTAGACGAGGTCGTCGCCCTCATGCTGCGCGACCAGCAGCGAAGCGAACGGGCGTCCCTTCGCGCTAGACTTCTTCCACCCGATGATCACGAATTCCTGCCGCCGCGTGCATTTGACCTTCACCCAGGCCTTGCTGCGGCGCCCGGCATATTTGCCATCGACGGTCTTGGAGATAATCCCTTCCTGTCCCGCATCGCACATCGCGCGGTACAGATGTTCGCCCGCGCCCAGCACGTGTTCGGCGACGTGGATCGGCGGGTCGGCGGAATCGAGCAGCGCTTCGAGCCGCTCCTTGCGTTCGATATTGGGCAGGCCGGTCAGATCCTCGCCATCGAGTTCGAGCAGGTCGAAGGCATGCAGGGCGAGCTTGTCCTCCTTGCCCTGCGATCCGTGCCCGCGCTTGAGCACCTGTTGCAGGGTGGAGAAATCGGGATTGCCCTTGCCGTCGTAAGCGACGACTTCGCCGTCGATCAGGCACGATGGCAGGTCGAGCGCGGCAATCGCCTCGACCAGCGGGCCGAACTTGTCGGTCCAGTCCTTGCCGTTGCGGGTGAACACGCGGACGGTATCGCCCTTGACCGCCACCAACGTGCGATAGCCGTCGAACTTGATCTCGTGCATCCAGCGATTGCCGGCGGGCACGTCGTCGACCAGCGTCGCGAGCTGCGGCTTGCGGTAATCGGGCAGCGGGGCCGCCTTGCGGCGTTTGGGCCTGGATTTGCAGGCATTGCGCGCAGAGGCTTTCTGCATCTGCGCAAGGAAGGCATCATCCTTCTTTCCAGCCAGCGGGTATTCGCCCTGCTTGTCGCTGGCGATCTCGGCCATCGAACGCCCGGTCAGCACGCTGGTCAATTCGCGCTGGACCAGCCCGTCGCCCGCTTCGGCATTGTCGTCCTGCAGTTTGCGCAGCAGCCAGTTCTCGCGTTTCTCGCCGGGTTTCTGCTTCAGCCGGATCAGCAGCCATTCGCCCTTCATCCGCTCGCCTTCGAGACAGAAGTGCAGATGCCCTTCCTCGAGGTCACTGGCGCTCTTGCCTTCGATCGGCTGCCACGTTCCGCGGTCCCACAGCATCACCGTGCCGCCGCCATATTCGCCCTTGGGGATCACGCCTTCGAAATCGGCATAGGACATAGGGTGGTCTTCGGTCCGCACCGCCAGCCGCTTGATATCGGGATCGGGCGACGGCCCCTTGGTCACCGCCCAGCTCTTGAGCACGCCATCGACCTCGAGCCGCAAGTCCCAGTGCAGGCGGGTCGCATCATGTTTCTGGACGATGAAGCGGTTGCCGGTCTCGCTGGCGAGCGGCTCGCCCGCCGGTTCGGGGGTCAGGGAGAAATCCCGCTTGGCGTTGTATTCGGCGAGGGGGTCCTTGCGCGCAGCCATAGCCTAGGCGGACTTCTTACGCCGCGAGGTCTTCTTGGGCTTCTCCTCCCCAACCGACTTCTTGAGCGCCGCCATCAGGTCGATGACGTTGGAGCCGCCACCGGCATCGGGATCGTCGACATCCTCGATCACCGCGGTTTTGCTCTTCGACTTCGCCTTCTTGTCGATCAGCTTGCGCAGCGCCTGACCATAGCGATCCTCGAATTCACTCGCATCGAAGGGCGCGCTCTTCTGCTCGATCAGCGTNTTCGCGAGTTCGAGCAGTTCCTTCTTCGGCTTGGCATCGTCGATATCGTCGAAGAACGCCTGCCCTGCGCGCACTTCGTCGGCATAGCGCAGCGTTTCGAGCAGCAGTCCCTTGCCGCAGGGCTTCACCGCGACCAGTTTCTCGCTGCCGCGCACCGACAGCTGGCCCAGCGCGACCTTCTTCGCCTTGCGCAGGACCTCGCGCAGCACGATGAAGGCTTCTTCGGCAAGTTCGTCCTGCGGCGCGACGTAATAGGGCTTCTCGAAATAGAGCGGGTCGATTTCGCACGCATCGACGAACTGCACCAGTTCCAGCGTCCGCTTGCTCTCGATCCTGACCGCGTCGATCTCGTCCTCGTCGAGCAGGACGTAATTGCCCTTCGAAACCTCGTAGCCCTTGATGATCTCGTCGCGGTCGACGGGGCCGATCCCGGGCACGACCTTCTCGTAGGAGATGCGTTTGCCGCTGGGTTCGTGGATCTGGTTGAACCGGATCTTCGCCCCCGATTTGGTTGCCGAGTAGATTTCGACCGGGATCGAAACCAGCGCCAGCCTGATCTGCCCCTGCCAATATGCGCGTGCTGCCATGTGCCTTCCCTTCAGGCGAAACAGCGCTCCATTCCCCTATGCGTTCCGGAGCGCAGCCCGCTGGACGAGGTCACGCAGGCTGAACGGGGGCGGTCAAGGCCATCAGACAGGCATGCATCGTGGCGACGACGGATTCAATTTCCGCGCGCGTCGTCGTACTGAGTTTCAGGCCCACGATCGAATGGTGCAGCATCTCGCCAAGGCCGCGCGGGGTGATCGAACGGCGTTCGAGATCGGCCTCGTAAGGCAGCAGGAATTCACACAGATTGCGCCGCGCGCCGAGGTGGACCTCGGTCAGTTCCTGCTTGAGCGTCGTGGCCAGTTCGAGCTCGAGCTCATCGGCATGCGGCATCGCCTGGATCGATTCCCACGATTCCAGAACCAGCTTCTCGAGCAAGAGCCGGAACCGGGCATCGCGGGGCGCGTCGTCGTCGCAGCCTTCCCGGATCGCGTTCCATTTCGATGCGAAGTGATACCGCGACACCGCGACCAGCAACGCCTCGCGGTTGGGGAAGATATTGTATATTGTCTGGCGCGAAACCCCCGCCGCTGCGGCGATGTCGCTCATTGTCGCACGGCGGACACCATATTGGCTTATGACCGCGTATCCCGCCGCCGCGATTTTGCAGGCTCTCTCTTCCATGCAGGTTATTTCGACATCCAATGCAAAAATGTCAATTTACAGTTGTACCGAAAATGTAAAAACGCGCCAGTAGCCGAACGCCGTCGCAGGGTGATTCGCATGTAAGGAATTCCAATGACGCACCTTCGCACTCTGCTCCTGTTCGTTCTCGGTCTGGCCGCCGCCGCATGCTCGTCACCCGATCAGTCGCCGCAGGGCCAGGCAATCCCGGTCCGCACCATCACCGTCGCGCAGGCGGATATCGACAATGTCCTCGAACTGCCTGGCCGGGTGGAACCGGTCCGCGTCGCCGAAGTGCGTGCGCGCGTCACCGGCATCGTCCAGCAGCGCCTGTATGAAGAAGGCACCGACGTCGGACAGGGACAGCCACTGTTCCGCATCGATCCGGCCGAATTGCGCGCCAGCTACGCGCAGACGCAGGCCAGCCTCGAACGTGCGAAGGCCACGGCGGCCAATGCCAATGCCGTAGTGCAGCGCTATCGCCCGCTGGTCGAGGAAAACGCCATCAGCGGCCAGGAATTCGACGCCGCACAGGCCGCCGCGCGCGAGGCGAATGCCAATGTCGCGCAGATCCAGGCCCAGCTGAAATCGGCATCGCTGCAACTGGGCTACACCACCGTGCGCGCGCCGATCGCCGGTCGCGCAGGACGTGCCGCAGTGACCGAAGGCGCGCTCGTCTCGCAGCCCGAAGGCACGCTGATGACGCGGATCGAGCAGGTTTCGCCGATCTACGTATCCTTTTCGCAGTCCGCTACCGAAGTGCTGCAGATCCGCCGCGCGATTGCCGCTGGCGAGCTGGCACTGTCGGCCGATGACGCCGTCGAGGTCCGGCTGGTGTTCCCCGACGGGACCGAATACGAGATTCCCGGGCTGATCGAATTCCTCGACTTTACCGTCGACGAAGCCACCGGCACCATCGAATTGCGCGCCGAATTTCCCAATCCCGACGGGCTGCTGCTGTCGGGCGAATTCGTCAATGCGCGTATTTATGCGGGCAAGGCGACCGACGTCATCGCGATCCCGCAGGCGGCGGTTACCGTGGCCGATTCCGGTGGTACGGTGATGATCGTCGACAAGGACGGCAAGGCCGCGCTGCGGCCGATCAAGCTGGGCCGGCTAGTGGGTGACAAATGGGTCGTGGAAAGCGGCCTCCAGCCGGGCGACAGGGTCATCGTGTCGAACCTGCAAAAGTTGCAGCCGGGCATGCCGGTGCAGATCGCCAACACTCCCAATGGCCGCGCCGTCGCTCCTGCCGCACCCGCCGCGAAGGCTGACTGATCATGGCTCGCTTTTTCATCGATCGGCCCATCTTCGCATGGGTCGTCTCGCTCGGCATCCTGCTCGCCGGTTTCATCTCGCTGCGCGCGCTGCCGATCGAGCAATATCCGGAAGTCGCGCCGCCTTCGCTGGCGATCAGCGTCGTCTATCCCGGCGCCGACGCCGCCACGCTCGAGACCAATGTCACGCAGGTGATCGAGCAGCAGCTCAACGGGGTCGAGGGCTTTCTTTACATGTCCTCCTCCAGCCTCTCCAACGGCACGGCGTCGATCACGCTGACCTTCGAGGCCGGGACCGATATCGATATCGCGCAGACCGAAGTGCAGAACCGGCTGAGCACGGTCGAAGCCCGCCTGCCCGAGGAAGTCAGACGCCAGGGCATCACCGTCCGGCAGGCCAATGCCGGCTTCCTGATGATCGTAGCGCTGACGTCGAAATCGGGCGCGCTGGATTCGACCGACCTCGGCAATATCGCCTCGACGCAGGTGATCGATGAATTGCGCCGCGTGGCGGGTGTGGGCGACGTCACGCTGTTCGGTTCGGAATACGCCATGCGTATCTGGCTCGATCCGGACAAGCTGGCCTCCTACAACCTTTCCCCCAGCGCCGTCGTCGCCGCGATCCGCGAACAGAATGCGCAGACTGCAGGCGGTTCGCTGGGCGCCCTTCCGCTGCAGGAAGGCCAGCAGATCACGGCCACCATCACCACTGCCAACCGCTTCGAGACCGAGGAGGAATTCCGGCGGGTGATCCTGCGCGCGGACGAAGGCGGGGCAAGCGTCCGGCTGGGCGATGTCGCCCGCGTCGAGATCGGCGCGCAGACCTATGCCACCTCGACCACGCTCGATGGCCAGCCGATGGCCGGCATGGCGGTCCAGCTGGCCACCGGCGCCAACGCGCTGGCGACGGCCGAAGGGATCGAGACGCGGATGGAGGAACTCGGTGCCGGCCTGCCGCAGGATGTCGCCTGGTCGATCCCCTACGACACCACTCCCTTCGTCGAGGTTTCGGTCGAGGAAGTGGTCAAGACGCTGGTCGAAGCCATGGCGCTGGTCTTCCTCGTCATGTTCCTGTTCCTGCAGAACTGGCGCGCGACGCTGATCCCGACGCTGGTCGTGCCGATCGCGCTGGCGGGGGCATGTCTCGGCCTGTGGCTGTTCGGCTTCTCGATCAACGTGCTGTCGCTGTTCGGCATGGTCCTCGCAATCGGGATCCTCGTCGACGACGCCATTGTCGTGATCGAGAATGTCGAGCGGATCATACGCGAGGAAGGGCTCGGTCCGCTCGAGGCGACCCGCAAGGCAATGGACCAGATCACCGGCGCGATCGTGGGCATCACCCTGGTGCTGATCGCGGTGTTCGTGCCGATGGCCTTCTTCCCCGGATCGACCGGCGGGATCTATCGCCAGTTCTCGGTCACGCTGGCCATTTCGATCTTCTTCTCCGCCGTGCTGGCCCTGTCGCTGACCCCGGCGCTGTGCGCCACCTTCCTGCGGAAGGAAGACGTCCAGGATCACGACGGTGCAGCCGCGCCCGACGATGCCGATCGACCGCTGCGCGATGGCTGGCGCGGACAGCTGGATCGGGCCCGCGCGGTATCGGGGCGGTTCTTCCACCGCTTCAATCAGTGGTTTGCGCGGATGACCGAGAAGTACGGTCGCACCAACGAGGCGATCCTTGCCCGGCCGATCCGCGGGCTGGCGGTGTTCCTCCTGCTGGCCGCGATCACCGGCCTGCTGTTCGCGCGCCTGCCGGGCGGGTTCCTGCCCACCGAGGACCAGGGTTATGTCATCACCGTGGTCCAGTCGCCCGCCGGGTCGACCCGCGAACGGCTGGAAGAGGCAATTGAACCCGTCGAAGGCTTCTGGCAGTCGCGCGAAGAGGTCGCACGGACGGTGGTCGTGCGCGGCTTCAGCTTCTTCGGCCAGGGTCAGAACAACGCGATGATGTTCACCCCGCTCGAAGACTGGAGCGAACGCAGCGCCCCGGAAAGTTCGGCCGGTGCCCTGGTCGGACAGGCCATGGGCACTTTCATGGGGCTGGACAATGCGCTGGCCTTTGCCATCCAGCCGCCTGCCATCCAGTCGCTCGGCCAGGCCAGTGGTTTCACGATGAAACTGCAGGACCGCGGCGGCGTGGGCCGCGACGCGCTGGTCGATGCACGCAACCAACTGCTCGGCATGGCATCGCAAAGCCCGCTGCTGGCCAATTTGCGGCCCGAGGACCTGCCGCCGGCCCCGCAATTGCATGTCGAGGTCGACCGCGTCCAGGCGCGTGCGATGGGCCTGTCGATGGACGATGTGAACAACGCGCTGTCGATCAATTTCGGCTCTGCCTATGCCAATGACTTCAACCGCCAGGGCCGCGTGCTCCAGGTCCTCGTCCAGGCCGACGCGCCCCACCGGATGGAGCCGGAGGACGTGCTGTCGCTGCGGATCCCCAATGCGCAGGGCGGGCTGGTTCCGTTCAGTTCCTTCGCCACTGCCGAATGGACCGCGGGTCCGCCCAGCCTGTCGCGCTACAATGGCTATCCGGCGATGACCTTGTCGGGCACTGCGGCTCCGGGCGAATCCTCGGGCGCCGCGCTCGAAGAAATGGAACGGTTCGCGAGCCAGCTGCCCGACGGCATCGGCTTCGAATGGACCGGCATCAGCTACGAAGAAAAACAGGCCGGCGGCCAGATCGGGCTGCTGCTCGGACTGTCGGTGGTGATCGTCTTCCTCGTGCTTGCTGCCTTGTACGAAAGCTGGTCGGTGCCGCTGTCGGTGCTGCTGATCGTGCCGATGGGCGTGCTGGGAGCCGTGCTCTTCACCATGCTGCGCGGCCTGTCCGCCGACATCTACTTCAACGTCGGGCTGATCACGATCATCGGCCTAGCAGCGAAGAACGCCATCCTCATTGTCGAATTCGCGATCGAGCAGGAGGCCGAAGGCAAGAGCCCGCTCGAGGCGGTAAAGGCCGCCGCGCGCCTGCGGTTGCGGCCGATCATCATGACCTCGCTCGCCTTCATTCTGGGCATGGTTCCGCTGGTTCTGTCCTCGGGCGCCGGCGCCGCCAGCCGCATCGCGGTCGGCACGGGCGTGATGGGCGGCATGATCGCGGCCACGGCAATCGGCATCTTCGCCATCCCGCTGCTTTACCTGCTGGTCCGCACCCGACTGGCGAAGGGCAAGCCCACCCCGCCCGGCGAAGCCGAAGGAGAACCCGCATGATGCGTCCGCTATCCGCCAGCATGCTGGCGCTGGCCCTTGCCGGCTGCGTGAACATGGCACCCGCGCACGAGCGTCCGTCGCTGGCGAGCGCTCCTGCCTATGACGGCGAGTACCGTCCCGATGGGACAGTGGTCGCCAGCACGCTGTCTTACGGCGAATGGTTCGACGACGCCCGGCTGGTCGCGCTGATCGACACTGCGGTTGCCAACAATCGCGACCTGGTGGCGGCGACCGCGCGCATCGAACAGGCGCGCGCCCAATACCGGGTCCAGGATAGCCGAAGGTTGCCCGCCCCCGTGGCCAGTGCCGCTGCCGGACGCAGCCGCACCCCGACCGGGGCGGCAATAGCCGGCGCGGCGCCGACCGTGACGGCGGACCGTTTCGAAGTCGGCGTGGGCGTGACCTCGTTCGAACTCGATTTCTGGGGCCGGGTGGCCAATCTTTCCGAAGCTGCGCGCGCCCGTTATCTTGCGACCGAAGCGAACCAGCGGGCGTTCTATCTTTCGCTCGTCGCCGATGTCGCCTCGACCTATTTCGAAATCCTCGAAACCGATGCGCAGATAGACCTAGCACAGGCGACGCTGGAGAGCCGCCAGGAAGGGCTGCGGATCGCGCGGTTGCGGCTCGATGCCGGGGTCACCTCGGCCCTGCCCTACCGTCAGGCCGAAACGCTGCTGACGACAGCGGAACAGCAGCTGGCAGCGCAGCGTCTCGACCGGGCACGGCTGAACAACCAGCTTGCCGTGCTGGTGGGCGGCGCCGTTCCCGCAAACCTGCCGCAGCCGCTTGCGATGCAGGCGCAGGACGATGCCATGATGCTCGACGCCGGGCTGCCGTCGGACCTGCTGCTGGTGCGCCCCGACATTACCGCCGCCGAAGAACAGCTGCGTGCCGCGCGCGCCGACATCGGTGCCGCCCGGGCGGCCTTTTTCCCGACGATCTCGCTCACCGGCAATGCGGGTTTCGCCTCCAGCGACCTGGGCAACCTGTTCGGTTCGGACGGGTTCACATGGTCTTTCGGCCCGTCGATTTCGCTACCCATCTTCGATTGGGGAGCGCGCGAGGCCGATCTCGATCTGGCCCGGGCGCGGGAGACCGAACAGGTCGCACTGTACGAAAAAGCGGTCCACACGGCATTCCGCGAAGTGTCCGACGGCCTAGCCGGGCGGCGCTGGCTGGCCCAGCAGGTCGCCGCGCAGGAGCAGGGGGTCGCCGCGCAGGAACGTATCGCGCGGCTCGCCCGGCTGCGCTACCGGGAGGGCGTGGCCGATTATCTCGAGGTGCTCGATGCCGAGCGCAATCTATTCTCCGCCCAGCAGCAATTGCTCACCACGCAGCGGGCCTATCTGCAGAACGGCGCAACGCTGTTCGTCGCGCTGGGCGGCGGCCTCCCGCGTTGAGCGGGGCCGCGAACAAGGCAGATATCTTTCGGGCAATCTGTTCTCCGCAAAGCCTGAACGCGAAGACCCCCATCCTGGCGGACGGGGGTCTTCAAGCGTGCCGAGCAATCGGGATGGCTCGACCTTCTGGCGGGTCCGGGAACGGGGGAACCGCGCATCGCGATCCCCCGCTATGCGGCCTGAAAATCAGACGGCCGGCCGGCGTACCTTGGTGTAATTCACCCGGGACGCGGCGAGGTCGTCGTGATAGATCACGTCCCGGCCCCTGATTTCGAGATTGTCGGCGGCAACGATCCGGCCATCGTCGAGCCGTACGGCTGCGACGTGTTCCTTTTCCTTGTCCACCAGCATATCCTCGATCGTTCCGTAATGCGTCCCCGTGACCGAGGCCACGGTGCAACCACGGATGTCCTGCTCGTCATGGACGAGTTGCCAGGAATCGAGGGCTTCGAGTTCGCCGAAGCGATCATCGTTCTTCATAATAGGTCCTTTCTAGTCTTACGGACGCTCGAGGATCTCGACATTGTCCTCGTCGACAATCAGGAACACGTCCTGATCGGCGAGAACCGCGAGAGTGTCGTCATCGAGCGGAACACCTTCGACATCGGAGACTTCGCCGCCTTCGCGGATCATGCCGTCCGAAATGCGCAGTTCCTGTCCGGGATTGATGTCGATCTCGACTTCGCGGGGTTCGTCGATGATCAACGCGAACATCCGCGCGCCATCGTTCTCAACCCAGAAGCCCCGGTCGGTCAGCGGTCCGGCAACGCTCACCTCGCCTGCAAATTCCTGTCCGATATACGACTGGGGATTGGCCAGGATGGCAGCCAGCGTCATCGGCATGGGGTCGGAATCGGCACCTGCGTCGGCTTCGATGGCGGTCTCGGCGAGCACGGGATCGGCATCGTCTTCGTCGGCGGTGATCCACCAGATCAGCAACGCTGCGAGTATTGCTGCCAGTAGCAGCCAGAGCCACGTCATCGATGATTTCTTCTCGACTGGAATTTCAGCCATAAGTTTCCTCCTGTTGCCTGCGCGGGATGAGCGCAGTCTATCAGCGAGCAGCCAAGCCGTTCGTTCCGAAAGAGAATTTCTTCACAGGATACGGTGGCTCCAACCCGGTGATTTGAAGGACGCGGGGGATTTAGGATACGGCAGCCGCAGCGCGAGTAATGCGGGTGGCGTTTACTGCGATCCGATAGCCGAATGAAAAGCGACGAAGGAACTGGCCAGTGCCGCCTCGCTGTCGATCAGCGCCTGCCTGCTGGCGATCAGCTGGCGCTGCGCATCGAGCACATCGAACAGGGACGCCAGGCCCTCGCGGTACAGCGCGTTCGACTGTGCGAGCGCGGTCTCGCTCTGGTCNATCGCTTCGGTGAGCGCGGCATTGCGCTGGCGATAGGCCTCGATCGATACCAGCGCATTCTCGACCTGGCCCAGCGCGTTGAGGAACGTGGCGCGATATTCGGCCACGCGCGCCTCGGCCACGGCCTCGGCCGCAGCGACTTCGGCGCGGCGGCGTCCGCCGTCGAAGATCGGAATGTCGATCGCGGCGGCTATCCCGACCANGAAATCGCCGAATAGCCCGCTCAGCAGCCCGTCGCCGATGCCGATTTCACCGGGTATCGTCAGCGACGGGCGCAGATCCGCCTGTTCGATTCCGATCTCGGCGGCCGCCCGCGCGAGCCGCGCTTCGGCAGCGAGGATATCGGTCCGCCGGCGNAGCAGGTCGGCGGGCACGCCCGCTGGCGGCCCCGCGCCATATCCAGGTATCCGGGATCCATCGGCGTGCGGNTCGATCGCGAAGGCCCCGGGGGGCTCTGCCAGCAGGATCGCGAGCGCGCTGAGCGCATTGGCGCGGGCAATCTCGACCAATCCCCGGCGAGCCCGNGTCTGGGCGAGGTCCGCTGCCGCGCGGCGCACGTCCAGATTGGCAGCCAGCCCGGCCTCGAACCGCAGGGTGACGATGCGCAGCGTCTGGTCCTGCAGATCGGTCGATTGTTCGAGCAGGTCGAGTTGCGTCTGCGTCCGGCGGTATTCGATATACTGGCTGGCGATCGCAGCAGCGACCAGCCGGCGCTGCTCGGCCAGCAAATAGTTCGTCTCGGCGTAATCGGCCACGGCGGCGCGCACCTCGGCTGCCAGCCGCCCATTCAGATCGGGTTCGAACAGGGCGAACAGGCCGGCCACCGCCGTATCCTCTCCCTCGCCCACCAACGTGGTTCCGATTTCGGCCGATCCGTCGAGCCCCGGCAGCCGGTCCGCCCGTTCCGCGCGCAACAGGGCGGCCGCGGCGGCAAGCCGTCCGGAGGCGGCATCGATATCGAGATTTGCTTCCAGACCGCGCCGGACCAGCCGGTCGAGCGCCGGGTCACCGAAGCCGAGCCACCATTCTTCCTGCAACCCGGCCGCGGGCAGGTCGGTCGCATAGACAGCCGGGGCAGCGATGGGCGGCGCGATTGCGACCGGCTCGCTACCGGCGCAGCCGGACATCGCCAGCGCGGCTACCAGAATGGCACCGGGGTGCTTCATACCTGCGCCACGGCAAGATCCTCGTCGACCTCGTCGATTTCCTTGTGCAGGCGGGCGAGGTCGACATTACGCGGGTTCCCGTAGCGCGCGATGGCGAGATAGATGACCGGGGTCAGGAACAGCGTGAAGATGCCCGCGATACCCAGCCCGCCGAAAATCACCCAGCCGATCGACTGGCGCGCTTCGGAACCAGCGCCGCTGGCGAGGATCAACGGCAGGGCGCCCAACACGGTCGAGATCAGCGTCATCACGATCGGCCGCAGGCGGATCGCGGCGGCTTCCTCCACCGCTTCGCGGACGCTGCGCCCCTGGTGCCGCAACTGGTCNGCGAATTCGACGATCAGGATGCCGTTCTTCGCCATCAGCCCGATCAGCATCACCAGCCCGATCTGCGAATAGATGTTCAGCGAGACCCCCGACAGGAACAGCGCGAATACTGCCGCGGCAAGCGCGAAGGGAATGGTCAGCAGCACCACCAATGCGCTGGTAACGCTTTCGAATTGCGCCACCAGCACCAGGAACACGATCACCAGCGCGAAGATATAGGTCAGCAGCAGATCGCTCGACGCTTCCTCGAGGCTCGCCGCATCGCCCTGCAGCAGCATGTCGATCCCCGGTCCCAGCGCTTCCTCGCCCAACCGCTCGATCTCGTCGACCGCATCGCGCAGCGGCGTACCGGCTGCAATATCCGCGGAGACCTCGATTGCACGCCGCTGTTCGGTGCGGTCGAGTTCGGCGGCGATGCCCTGCTCTTCGATCACGGTGACGCTGGACAGCGGGATCAACGCCCCGCCCGACCCGCGGACGTAGAGATTGCGCAGGTCCGACGGATTGGTGACACTCACGGCCTGNGCGGTGAGGAAGATCGGGACTGCCTGGTCGCCGACGTTGAGATCCACCAGATCGTCGCCGCCGACCATCGCGCGCAGCGTCTGCGCCAGATCGTCCAGCTCGACGCCGAGATCCGAAGCGCGCTGGCGATCGATCTGTACCGANAGCTGCGGCTGTGTCGGCTGGTAGGAAATGTCGGGATTGGAGAGGATTTCGGAGCGGGTGTCGATCGCCGTGGCAAGCGCCTGCGCGGACGCGTAGATCGTCGGGTATTCGGCGCCGGTCAGCGCCACCTCGATACCGTCGCCCCCACCGCCGAAACTCAGCGTGCCGCGGCCCCGGGCATTGGTGCGCGATCCGGGAATTTCCTGCAGCGGCGGGTTGAGTTCCTCGACGATCTCGGTCTGGCTGCGGTCGCGCTCGCTCCAATCGGCGAGTTGTGCAGTCACCCGGACGCGATTGGGATCGTAGCGGCCGACGATCGAGAAGGTGCTTTCGATCTCGCCGCTGGCAAGATACGGCGCGATGACCTGCTCCACCTCGTCGAGCTCGCCATCCATGAAATCGATGCCGACCCCGTCGGGGCCCGTCGCATCGATCGTGATGACGCCGCGATCCTCGTCGGGGACCAGTTCGTTATCGAGCTGGGTGTAAAGCAGCGCCGCCAGCGCCGCGAGCGCGACCGACACCGCTCCAACCAGCTTGGGCCGGTCGAGACACCGGCGCAGCGCGCTTTCATAGCGGTGGTTCGCCGCATGACCCCAGCCAGCTAACCTGCCCGGCGCGCTGTCGTCNGTCGCCAGGTCGAATTTCGCCGCCAGTGCCGGGACCAGCGACAGCGCGACGAAACTGGAAATGATCACCGACACGGCCAGCACGAAGCCGAATTCGCGAAACAGCCGCCCCGCTTCGGACGGCAGGAAGCTGATCGGGACGAACACCGAAACCAGCACCGCCGTGGTCGCCACGACGGCGAAGAAGACCTGCCGCGTACCCAGCACCGCCGCCGCGCGCCGGCCCAGCCCCTTGTTCTGCAACCGCTGCGCGTTTTCCAGNACCACGATGGCATCGTCGACGATCAGCCCGGTCGCCAGCACTAGCGCCAGCAGCGTGAGCAAGTTGATCGAAAAGCCCATCAGCCAGATGCCCGCGATCACCCCGACCAGCGCGACCGGGATGGTGGCGCTGGGCACGACGGTGGGTCGCCAGGCGCGGAAGAACACCAGCATGGTGCCAATGACCACAGCGATGGTGAACGCCAGCGTGATCAGCACTTCGCGGACCGAAATGCGGATGAACTGCGCATCGTCCGACGCCACGTCGATCCGGACATCGTCGAACCGCGCGTTCAGGCGTTCGACATCCGCGCGAATGGCGCTGGATATCTCGATCGTGTTCGAGCTGGCCTGTCGCACCACGCCCAGCCCGACGATCGGCGCTCCGTCGAGGCGGACGAAGTTGGTCGCATTGGCGGGGGCGAAATCCGCCTGCGCGACATCGCCGACGCGAGTGGTGCCCGAAATGACGACATTCTCGATCTGCGCGGGATCGACCGCGCTGGCTTCGGCCCGCACCACCAGTTCCTGCGCGTCCGACCGGAACGAGCCGACCGGCACGTCGAAGGGGGCCCCCCGCAGTGCCGCGGCGACATCGGTCATTGTCAGCCCGAAGCGGTTGAGCCGTGCCGGGTCGACCGACACGCGCATCTGCCGGGCGCGGGTGCCGAACTGTTCGATGCTGGCGACCCCTTCGGCGGCGAGCAGTTCGGGCACGATGTCGTTTTCCACCAGCCGCGTCAGCGAGGCCTGGTCGTAGCTGTCCGACAGCACGGCCAGCGTCATGATCGGCTGCGCGTCCTGGTCCGCCTTGACCACCGTCACCTGCTCGACGCGCTCGGGCAGGTCGCGGGTCGTCCGGCTGACCGCCTCGCGCACGTCGGAGGCAGCGGTATCGAGATCGGTGCCGGGATTGAATTCGACACGGATGCGGCTGTTGTTCTCCTCGCTCGACGCGCGGATCTGGCGCACGCCCGAAACCCGCGCGACGGCATCTTCGAGAAGGCTCGTGACCTCGGAATCCATGGTCTCGGGTGCAGCGCCGGGCAGGCTGGCGGTGACCGACACGACCGGCCGGTCGACATTGGGGAGCTCGCGAACCTCGACGCCCATCAGCGCAGCGATACCGGCAATCACGATCAGCAGGTTGAGCACGCCGATCAGCAACGGCCGCTTCACCGCCAGCATGGGGAGGTCGGCCCTATCCTTCATCGGCGGCTACAGCAGCGCCCGATCGGGGCTGGCGGACCTCGACGTCCTGCCGGTCCGCATTCCCGCTGCCTACCACGCGGATGGCCTGCCCGTCGCGCACCTTCTGCACCCCTTCGACAATCACCCGGTCGGTCCGCTCGAATTCGCCATCCACGAAGACCTCGCCTTCGCGCCGCGAGGTGATCGTCACCGGGACGCGCCTGGCTGCGCCTTCGCGAATGACGAACAGGTGCGATCCATCCCCGCCCCATACGATGGCCTCCTCGGGGACCACCGGACGGGCTTCGCCATTGCGGGTGAAGACCACGCGGAAGCTCATCCCGGGGCGCAGGCGGTCGCCCTCGTTGGGGATGGCGGTGCGCACGATGAAATCGCGGCTGTCCTGCGATATCCGGTTGTCGGTCGCCACCACGCGGGCGTCGATGGTCCGCGTCGTATCGGAAAAAGGCACGACCTGGACGACCTGGCCGGGACGCAGCGCATTGAAGACCGATTCTGGCGCGGGGAAATCGACATAGAGCGTGCCGCGCTGGTCGATCTGCGTGATCGGCGTGGAATCGTTGACGCGGTCACCGGGATCGACTTCGGTCAGGCCGACGTGGCCCGAGAACGGCGCGCGCACTGTCCGGTCGGCCAGCGCCGTCTGCGCCTGTTCCAGCGCCACGCGCGCTGAAGCGAGCGCGGTCACGCCGGCTTCGATCTGGCTTTCGGACAGCGCACCGGTATCCTCGATGCGGCGATACCGGCCCAGCAACTGGTCGGCTTCCTGCACCTGCACCCGTGCCGCTTCGACCGCGAGGCGTTCCTGCCGCGCGTCGAGCCGGACCAGCGCCTCGCCCTTGCGCACGAAATCGCCCGCCGCGAACAGCACTGCGGTCACTCGCCCCGCCGTTTCGGCGAAAATCTCCGCCGATGTTGCCGCGCGGGCCGAGCCGATGGCTTCGATCTCGATCTGTTCGGGAAGCACGCTGATGTCCTGCGCAACGACCGGCACCGCCTCGCGCGCAGGATCGCGTTCTGCTTCACCGCAGGCGGTGACAAGCAGCAGTGCGGCGCAAGCCATTGTACGGAAAGACGCGGCGGACACGCTGCGCAGGTAACGAATAAGGCCTCGGGGGGGAAGCGCTTCTGTGTCAGCCCTGTTCGATGGCTTCCAGTTCGGTCCCAGCGACCAGCCATGCCGCTTCGGCTTCGGCGAGCGCATCGGCCGCTTCGGCGCGCTGGGCGAGGAGGCTTTCGATGCTCGCCCCGCCGCCCGGTCTCGCCCCGGCCGTCCCCTGTTCGAGGATGGCACTGTCGAGCCGCTCGACATCGGCGGTCAGCCGCGCCATCGCCTGTTCGGCCTTCGCCAGTTCCGCCTTGGCCATGCGCGTCCGGGCAATAATATTGGTGCCATTGCTGCCGCGCGCCTTGCTGGCCGCATCGCCGCGGCCGTTCTTCGCCGGCTTGCGGCCCAGCACCAGATCGATGTAATCTTCCATGCTACCGGAATATTCGCGCGCGGTGCCGTCATCCACCAGCACCAGACGGTCCGCCGTCAGTTCGACCATGTGGCGGTCATGGCTGATGAGGATGACCGCGCCCGAGTAATCGTTCAGCGCCTGGATCAAGGCTTCGCGCGCATCGACATCGAGGTGGTTGGTCGGCTCGTCCAGGATCAGCAGATGCGGCGCATCGCGGGTGATCAGGGCCAGTGCCAGACGCGCCCGTTCGCCGCCCGACAGCTTGTCGACCCGCGTCTGCGCCCGCGCGCCCGAAAAGCCGAACCGCCCCAGCTGCGCGCGAACGGCGCCCTGCGCCGCGCCCTCCATTGCGCGGTTCATCAGGTCGAGCGGCGTGTCCTCACCGGCCAGTTCCTCGACCTGGTACTGGGTGAAATAGCCTACCTTCAGCCGGCCCGGGGCGTTCACTTCGCCTTCCACCGGGTCGAGCTGCGAAGCCAGCAGCCGGGCCAGCGTGGTCTTGCCGTTGCCGTTGCGGCCCAGCAGCGCGATGCGATCGTCGGCATCGATCCGGAAATTCAGCCGCTTCAGGATCGGCGGGGCATCGCCATAGCCCACGGCCGCCTGTTCAAGCGTGATCATGGGGGATTTGAGTTCCGCCGGATCGGGAAATCCGAAAGTGAGCGTGGGGTCTTCCATCATCGCGGCGACGGGCTGCATCTTGGCCAGCATCTTGGCACGCGACTGCGCCTGTTTGGCAGTCGATGCACGCGCGCTGTTGCGGGCGACGTAATCCTGCAATCGCGCGCGCTGTGCATCCTGCGAAGCCTTGGCCGCCGCCAGCTGGGCCGCACGCTCGGCGCGCTGCTTCTCAAACGCGTCGTATCCGCCATTGTACAGCGTCAGCGCCCCGCCCTGCAGATGCAGGATATGGTCGACCACCTTGTTCAGCAGGTCGCGTTCGTGGCTGATCACCAACAGCGTGGCAGGATAGGATTTGAGGAAGTTCTCGAGCCACAAGGTCGCTTCGAGATCGAGGTGGTTCGACGGTTCGTCGAGCAGCAGGATATCGGGTTCGGAAAACAGCAGCGCGCCGAGCGCGATGCGCATCTTCCAGCCGCCGGAAAAGCTTTCCACCGGACGTTGCTGCATCTCCTCGTCGAAGCCCAGCCCGTTGAGGATCTTCGCTGCGCGCGCCGGCGCGCTGTAGGCATCGATGGCGAGCAGGCGATCATGGACATCGCCCATCCGGTACATATCGGTGCAGGTTTCCAGTTCGGCCAGCAGCTCGGCGCGTTCGGTGGCCGAAGCCAGTACCACTTCCTCGGGCGTCATCGTCCCGCTGGGGGCTTCCTGCGCGATATAGCCGATCCGCGCGCGCGACGGTTTGGCGATCTCGCCCTCGTCGGGTTCGATTTCGCCGATCAGCGCTTTCATCAACGTCGACTTGCCGGCGCCGTTGCGCCCGATCAGCCCGACGCGCGCGCCCACCGGCACGGCAGCGCTGGCGCGATCGAGAATGGTCCGGCCGCCAAGCCGCACTGTGACACCGTCGATGGTAAGCATGCGCGGCCCCTAACAGCCTATTGCCGTTCCCCAAAGCAATTCTGCCGCTGTGCAGCGGGGTGCAAGCGCCTTGCACGATCCGCCCGGTCCGCTAGCGCGGTGGAATGAAGATGGAAGACCTGCTGCAGCGCTATTTCGGCACCCAGGACCTGGCCGAGGTCGATCCGGCCGCGCTCCCCGCCGGGGTCGAGCGAATGCGCGTCGATTTCGGGCTCGAACGCGATCGCGGCCACCGCTTCGCGCTGTGGACCCTGCTCTACATGCTCGATGCCGCACCCGATCTGGACGTCGCCTTCGAAGATCCCGCAGACCGCGATGCCGCGCGCACCATGATGGATATGCTCGCCGCGCAGGCTCCCGAGTAGCGCAGAGGCCGTAGCGGTTTGGACGTCGCCGCAGCACTACCACACGCTTGAGCCAGTGCAGCCAAGCGCTGAAAAAACCAGTCAGGACACCTGCTGCAACACCGGTGCGTGGTCGCTATCGATATCGCGATCGGCGCAGACCACCCGGTTGCGGCCTTCGCGCTTGGCGGCATAGAGTGCCTCGTCGGCTTTCCGGTACAGCGCCTGGAACGGCCGGTCGGCCGCGCCCTGCGCCACGCCGATGCTGACGCTGATCCGATGCCCCGGCGCGGTTACGCCGAAATCGCATTCCGCCAGTTCGGACCGCACCGTTTCCGCAAGCTCGACCAGCCCGCGATCGGCAACCCCGCTCACCCCCAGAACGAATTCCTCGCCGCCCAGCCTGCCCGCGCGGCAGCCGAAACGCTCCTCGAACGATGCCAGCCGGCGCCCGAGCGTCACGAGCACCTCGTCGCCCGCCTGATGCCCGAACTCGTCGTTGACGGCCTTGAACTTGTCCACGTCGATGAGCAGCAGGCCGACGGGCCTCCCGGCCGCGCCGCCGAATGCCTCGGCGTATTTGCCGAGGAAGCCCCTGCGGTTCAGCAGGCCGGTAAGCGGATCGCGTTCGGCAAGTTCGGCCAGGGCCTTGCCGATCTCCACCGCCCGGTCGCGCTGCATCCGCAGCGCGCGCAGCCGCACGGTCGCGAAACCGGTCAGGCACACGACCTGCAGCGCCGAAGCATACAGCATCAGTACCTTGTCGCCCCCGCCCCACAGGATCGCGTCGAGATCGACGATCTGGGTCATCGCCAGCGTCACCATGGGGATCGCCCAGCTGATCGCCAGATCGCGGGCGGCGCCGTGGCCCTTCCTCCACCCCGCGGCAATACAGGCGGTGGCCAGAGCAAGCGATGACAATGTGCCGATCATCAGCACCGGCGCGAATTGGCCGATATCGACGCCGGGCAGACCGCTGGCGACGCCTGCCGCGAGGACAAGCACCCCGAGCGCACCCAGCAGACGCAGCGGCCAGCGGGGCAGCGCGTCGCGCAAGGCGGATGCGGTGGCGAAGGTCGCGAACATGATCGCCAGGCAGGCAAGCACCGTTGCCAGCCGCGCCGACACCGTGCCCGCGGCTGCAGGAAAGACCGCCAGTCCGGCCTGGGACCAGACCAGGCCCCAGACCATCACGGTCGCAGCCCAGCCGCCATGCCACAGGAAGAAGCTGCGCCGCATGCTGGCGGCGAGGCCGATGTTGAACAGGGCGGCTATGCCCAGCAGCGCCAACGCTGCGCCGATGGCAAATGCCGTCAGCTCGAACTGACGCTGGGCGGCCTGCGCGGACACTATGCGCAGCGACAGCAGGTTGTAATCCTCCAGCCCCGCGATCCGCAGCCAGACCGCCGATGCGGGCCGGTCGCCGCGCGCGCGAAAAGCGACCTGCCCGCCAATATGCCAGCTGTCGGCGAAATCCCCCCGGCCGATCGTCTGCCGCGGACCGAGCGTATCGGCATATTCGAACATCACGCTCATTCGCTCGAACCGCGTGGTGTGCATCGCCAGCGACGCATCGCGGGACTGGCTGGCGGGAACCGGCAGCCGCAGCCACAGGACGCTGCCGCGATAGCCGGCCGGCGCCCCGGCGCACTGCAGATCGGACCGATCGGGCGCGGCGACCGAAGAAGTGACGGCGAAGCAGGTGCCGGCCGGTGGCTGCGCGGCCAGGCGGGGTCCCGCGATCAGGGCGCAGGCCACCGCCATGACCCATAGCATGCGCCGCAGACTGCCCAGCCCTGCCTTCATTCCGCCCCCCGAACCAAAGCCATCGCGGCGATCCAGACGCCGAACGACACGCAGCGACCCCGCGCCGTTTCTAGTTAACAGATACGGAGCGAATGCAATCACCGAGGCGGAATTTCCCCGATTGTCCCGCCGAACTGCGGCTGATCGGCACCACTGGGCGCCATTCCGCTCGAAAAAGTGGGTGGCGGAGCAGGAGGGATTATTAGGTCGCAACCTAATGATTTGAAATCATTTTCCTACTAATTCGCCGCCAGTTGAATTCCCACAATTCTGACCACACGTCCAGATCGTCGCCGGTATTCGACATCAAAATTATGCCCCATCGCGGCGTTGGCTGTCCAGCATTTTCCCTCTCCGTCCGCTCTTGACCTGAGAGAAGAGTTTCCTTTGTCGTCTGATCCCGGCGCGCGCGACTACCGCCATGCCACGTGCGTTCTGACGATCAAAAGAGGATGGGGAAAAGCGGGTAGACTAACCGTCGCAAGCGCAGCCTTTGCCCTTCTTACAAGTCTTATCCCGAGCGATGCAGCTATCGCCGCAAGCCTTGCCCTTGCTGCATGTTTTACAGCACCCATCTGCATAAGCGGTACCGCAAACTGGTGTCGCTGCGCCACTCAGCGAAGCGACAGATAACGCCAACGAAGCCAGTAGAATTTTCATCGTGCGATTCTCCCGTCAGAGGGCGTATCGCGAAAAAGTAGGGGTCCAGTTAACAGCGATATCCGGGTTCGGTGAAAAGCATAGCCGTTGCCCAGCCATGGGGACATTACACCGGCTTCTACGCTACGCCCTGATCCGGTACCCTGGCCGCCTGTTGGTCAGGAGCATTATCGGTCCCCCTACGAGAGCTTATCTTTGCGGGCCTAGCGATCTTTTTATAGTTCTTACTCACTTAGCTCGTAGGCTGAGCTGCGGCAGGAATGGGGCCGCTAGCCGTCGGTCCGCTTTTGACTGGCTTACGTTTGAAAGCTGCCGAAAGCGTTATAGTGCAAATCGGCCCAACGTTTGCCGGTCTGGAAAACGCCCTAAAACCGGTCATTCGAGTGACTGAGATTTTCGCCTGAGAACTACTATTAGTTTACCGTAGACTCCATTGGTGCCTTACGATCTGATCGAGGCGGTTTGAAAGATCGCGCCGTGTTTTAACCGCTGTTGGCTTGGGTGCCGGTATTCATCATGGCGTAGCAAGGCGGCGACCGCGCTTGAGAAGAATGCGACGTGGCGCTCGACCTTGATCTTGTTTGCAGGTTGCAGCCTTGCCTGAGCGACACCCTCGAGAAATTAGCGATTTTCGATGAATTGCGGTATCGGGGCACGATGACGGAACGGCATGAAGCAATTGTCGAAGAGGTTTTGCAATCCTCATCCAGTGCCGCGCATTCTCTTGTCGCGGCGAGCTGGTGTCGTTCCGGCCTAAGGCATGGTCTCGATGCCGGGGCCAATCGCGCATCGGAACTCGTGTCCGGTAGCGACCTCACCCAACGACGGCAGCGCCATGAGTTGATGCTGGACGTCGCGCGGCCACTTCTCGACCAGTTGTTCCAGGCCGTTTCCGCTACCGGCTGTGCCGTGATGCTGTCCGATAATAACGGCGTCGTGCTGGAAGCGCGCAGCCTGGCTGGCGATCGCGAACTCTTTGAGCGAGTTGGTCTGACCCCCGGCGGGGTATGGAGCGAGAGCCGGGAAGGCACCAATGGTATCGGCACATGCCTGATCGAGGGTCGGCCCGTCACGATCCACCGCAACGAACATTTCGCCAGTCGCAACATTGGTATCAGCTGCATGGATGCGCCAGTGCGCGATGCGACCGGCCAGCTTGTCGGCGCGCTCGATATTTCGAATTGTCGCGACGATCACAGCGCCGCGATGGGGATATTGGTGCAGAAGATTGTTCAGGACGCAGCGCGCCGGATCGAAAGTGGCATCTTTCGCAAACACTTCGCCGCGCATCGGATCGTCGATGCCAATCTGGCGGGCGGAGATGCAGCCCTGCTGGCCGTGGATCAGGACGACCTGGTCATTGGTGCAACCTTTGCCGCCAGGCACCGCTTCGGGCTGACCGACGCTTGCCTGGAAGCGCGCCGCACGGCTTCCGATATTCTCGGTAGTGAAGCAGCCCCGTCCCTCCACGACTCGGAACGGGCCGTGTTACGAAGAGCATTGGCGCAGGCCGGTGGCAACGCCACGCAGGCAGCAAAAGATCTCGGAATAGGGCGTGCGACGCTTTATCGGCGGATGGAAAAGGTTGGCTTGCAGCGCAGCTGACACATACACCGACCTAAGTGTCTCGATTAGTGAGACAGTCTGCCCATGCAATTGCCGGCGGGCTCTTTTCAGCACCGCTTTTTCGCGGAACCATCATCCTCACGACCGGGAGCACCCGGCAAATTCGAGAGGATCAACTGATGGACATACAAACAAACCCCGCCGCTTCGATGACGGCTCCGTTTGCGGAGCGCTACGACAACTTCATCGGCGGCAAATGGGTGGCGCCCAAGGACGGGCGCTGTTTCGACAATATCTCCCCGATCACCGGCAAGGTGGTCGGTCAGGTCGCGCGCAGCCAGGGGGCGGACATCGAGGCCGCGCTCGACGCGGCGCATGCCGCGAGGGATGCGTGGGGCCGCACCAGCGTTGGCGAGCGCGCGCTGATCCTCAACCGCATCGCCGACCGGATGGAGGAAAATCTCGAAAAGATCGCGATCGCGGAAACCTGGGACAACGGCAAACCGCTCCGCGAAACGATGGCCGCCGACATTCCGCTTGCGATCGACCATTTCCGCTATTTCGCGGGCTGTATTCGCGCGCAGGAAGGCGGCATTTCGGAAATCGACCACGATACGGTCGCCTACCATTTTCACGAGCCGCTGGGCGTGGTCGGCCAGATCATTCCGTGGAACTTCCCGATCCTGATGGCGGTGTGGAAGCTCGCCCCCGCGCTGGCGGCTGGCAACTGCGTGGTGCTCAAACCTGCCGAGCAGACCCCGGCCTCGATCATGGTGCTGATGGAGCTGATCGGCGACCTGCTGCCCGCCGGCGTGGTCAACGTGGTCAACGGCTTCGGCGTGGAAGCGGGCAAGCCGCTCGCCAGCAGCAGCCGGATCGCCAAGATCGCCTTTACCGGCGAGACGAGCACCGGCCGCCTGATCATGCAATATGCGACCGAAAACCTGATCCCGGTCACGCTGGAACTGGGCGGCAAGAGCCCGAACATCTTCTTCGAGGATGTGTGCCGCGAGGACGACGACTATCTCGACAAAGCAATCGAGGGCTTCGTGATGTTCGCGCTCAATCAGGGGGAGATCTGCACCTGTCCCAGCCGCGCGCTCGTGCATGAGAGCATCTACGACCGCTTTATGGAACGTGCGATGCAGCGCGTCGAAGCGATCAAGGCGGGCAATCCGCTCGACATGGAGACGATGATCGGCGCGCAGGCGAGCAGCGAACAGCGCGACAAGATCCTCTCCTACATCGACATCGGCAAGCAGGAAGGTGCTGAGCTGCTGACCGGCGGCGAGGCGACGCGGTTCGAGGGCGAGATCGCGGACGGCTACTACGTCAAGCCGACCGTGTTCAGGGGCAACAACCGGATGCGCATCTTCCAGGAGGAGATCTTCGGTCCGGTCCTCTCGGTCACGACCTTCAAGGATCAGGACGAGGCGCTGAGCATCGCCAATGATACGCTCTATGGCCTCGGCGCAGGCGTATGGAGCCGCGATGCCAACACCTGCTACCGCTTCGGCCGGGCGATCCAGGCCGGGCGCGTGTGGACCAACTGCTACCACGCCTATCCCGCCCATGCGGCGTTCGGCGGCTACAAGCAGTCGGGCATCGGACGCGAAAACCACCGCATGATGCTGGATCACTATCAGCAGACCAAGAACATGCTGGTCAGCTACAGCGCGAAGAAGCTCGGCTTCTTCTGAGGCGACAGGCCGGTGCGGTGAAAGTCCGCCGCACCGCCCCCGAACACAACAGAAATACAGGAGAATTGCTATGAGCAAGAGCATGAAAGCCGCCGTCGTCCGCGCCTTCGGCGAACCGCTGCGGATCGAGGAAGTGCCGGTTCCGGAAGTGCAGCCGGGTATGATCCAGGTGGCCATCCAGGCCTCGGGCGTGTGCCACACCGATCTGCATGCCGCCGAAGGCGACTGGCCGGTCAAGCCCGAACCGCCCTTCATTCCCGGCCATGAAGGCGTCGGCTTCGTTTCCGCCGTGGGCAAAGGTGTAACCCATGTGAAGGAAGGCGACCGGGTCGGCGTGCCGTGGCTCTACACCGCCTGCGGCCATTGCGTGCACTGTCTCGGCGGGTGGGAAACGCTGTGCGAAAGCCAGCTCAACACCGGCTATTCGGTCAATGGCGGGTTCGCCGACTATGTTCTGGCCGACCCCAACTATGTCGGCCACCTGCCCGACAATGTGGGCTTCAACGAGATCGCGCCGGTGCTGTGCGCGGGCGTGACGGTCTACAAGGGCCTGAAAATGACCGAGACCAAGCCGGGCGATGCGGTGGCGATCTCCGGCATCGGCGGGCTTGGCCACATGGCAGTGCAATATGCGGTCGCGATGGGGCTGAACGTGGTTGCGGTCGACGTCGACGACGCCAAGCTCGAACTGGCGCGCAAGCTCGGCGCGGTGGAGACCGTGAACGCGCGGACCGACAATGACCCTGCCGCGACGGTCAAGCGCCTGACCGGCGGCGTGCGCGGCGCGCTGGTGACCGCGGTGAGCGAGAAGGCCTTCGAACAGGCGGTCGGCATGGTCGGGCGCGGTGGTACGCTTGCGCTCAACGGCCTGCCGCCGGGCGATTTCCCGCTCAACATCTTCGGCATGGTGCTGAACGGCATCACCGTGCGCGGCTCGATCGTGGGCACGCGGCTGGACCTGCAGGAATCGCTCGATTTCGCAGGCGACGGCAAGGTGAAGGCGACGATCTCCACCGCCGGTCTGGACGACATCAATGCGGTGTTCGACCGCATGCGGCAGGGCCAGATCGAAGGGCGCGTCGTCCTGGACATGACCCAATGACGCAAAGTGCCGCGCCGGATGGCCGAGTGGTCCGTCGCGTGATCGCCACCGACGCGGCCACAGCCCTGCTGGGCCAGATCATCGAACGTCATGGCCCCGTGCTTATCCACCAGTCGGGCGGGTGCTGTGACGGCTCCAGCCCGATGGTCTATCCGCGCGGCGAGTTCCGCCTCGGCGGGTCGGACGTGCTGCTGGGCACGATCGGCACCACACCGGTCTATATCGGCGCGGCGCAGTTCGCGGTGTGGAAACACACGCAGCTGATCCTCGACGTGGTGGAAGGGCGAGGCGGCATGTTCAGCCTCGATAATGGAACGGGCCGGCGCTTCCTCGTGCGAAGCCGGACCTATGGGGAGAGAGAAATCGCCATGTTGCACAAGGCCGACAGGTTTCGCGCCATGCAGGCATCGATCGACAGCGATGCGGACGCCTTCTGGCTGGACGAAGCGCACCGGCTCGACTGGAGCGTCTTCCCGACGAAGGCGGACGAGAGCAGCTTCGACAAGGGCGATTTCGGCATTCGCTGGTTCGCCGATGGCGAGCTGAACGTCTCGGTCAATTGCCTCGACCGCCACCTCGAGACGCGCGGCGACCAGCCCGCGATCGTGTTCGAAGGCGACGAGCCGGACGAAGGGCGAACGCTCACCTATCGTGAGCTGCACTGGCAAGTCTGCCGCTTCGCCAACGTCCTGAAAGCCAACGGGATCGGTAAGGGCGACCGGGTGATCCTTTACATGCCGATGGTGCCCGAAGCGGCGATTGCAATGCTCGCCTGCGCCCGGATCGGGGCGGTCCATTCGGTCGTCTTCGGCGGCTTCTCGCCCGACAGCCTGGCCGACCGGATCGCCGATTGCGACGCTACGCTGGTCGTCACCGCCGATGAAGGCACGCGCGGCGGCAAGCGCATTCCCCTCAAGGCCAATGTCGACAGCGCGCTGGAGCGCGCGAGCGGGGTCGACACGGTCATCGTCATGCAGCGGACGGGTGGCCAAGTATCGATGCGCAAGGGGCGCGACATCTTGTGGGAGGAGGCCTGCGCGGATGCCCCCGCCGATTGCCCGCCCGAAGCGATGAACGCGGAAGATCCGCTGTTCATCCTCTATACCTCCGGATCGACCGGCAAGCCCAAGGGCGTGCTGCACACCACCGGCGGGTATCTGCTTTGGTCGACGCTGACCTTCGATCTGCTGTTCGGCCCCGAGGAGGGGAAGGATGTCGCCGACGATCTGTTCTGGTGCACCGCCGATGTCGGCTGGATCACCGGGCACACCTATGTCGTCTACGGCCCGCTCTCCAACGGCGCGCGCACGGTCATGTTCGACGGGGTGCCCAACTATCCCGATCCGGGGCGCCTCTGGGAGACCAGCCAGCGCCTCGGCGTCACGATCTTCTACACCGCGCCGACCGCGATCCGCGCGCTGATGCGGCAGGGCGACCGATGGGTGACGCGCCACGACCTGTCCGCGATCCGCCTGCTGGGCACGGTGGGCGAGCCGATCAACCATGAGGCCTGGGAATGGTATCATGACATGGTCGGGCGCGGCGAATGCCCGATCGTCGACACCTGGTGGCAGACCGAAACGGGCGGCGCACTGATTGCTCCCGTCCCCGGCGCTACCGAGACTAAGCCCGGCAGCGCGACCCTGCCACTCCCCGGCGTCGACCCCGAACTGGTCGATGGCGAAGGGCATCTTCTCACCGGCGCAACGGAGGGCAATCTGGTTCTCACCCGCAGCTGGCCGGGCATGATGCGCACCATCTTCGGCGACCACGACCGGTTCTTCCAAACCTATTTCAGCACCTTCCCCGGCACCTATTTCACCGGCGACGGCGCGCGGCGCGACGAGGATGGCTATTACTGGATCACCGGCCGGGTCGACGACGTTATCAACGTGTCTGGGCACCGCATGGGCACTGCCGAAGTCGAAAATGCGCTGGACGAGCATGTGCTGGTGGCCGAGGCCGCCGTCGTAGGCATGCCACATGATATCAAGGGCCAAGGCATCCATGCGTTCGTGACGCTGAAAGCCGGCGAAGAAGGCAGCGATGCCTTGCGGCAGGAACTGCGTGACCTGGTGCGCAGCGAGATCGGACCATTCGCCACGCCCGACGTCATCCAATTCGCGCCCGACCTGCCCAAGACCCGGTCGGGCAAGATCATGCGCCGGGTTCTGCGCAAAATCGCCGAGGGGCAGCCTGACGAAATTGGTGACATCTCGACGCTGGCGGAGCCTGCGGTGGTCGAGGATCTGGTGGCCAAGCGCATGAGGCCGTGAACCTCGATTATTTGCTGTGGCCGCTAAGCCCGCTTTCTAGCTAAAACCAGACTGACCGCTGTCGGCCCCTTCGAGCCAGTCAGCTTTGCGCCCCAATT
>FUFK010037894.1_pt1 | contig 82368 bp, 75 predicted proteins | sample 1021851 | NCBI WGS metagenome assembly FUFK01 (sample SAMEA51879418, study PRJEB19060) | metagenome
TGATCGCACACTTCGGGTCTTTCGCCGCGGTGCTCACGGCCGATCCGCAGGCGCTGCGCCAGGTCAAGGGCATGGGCGATGCCAGCGTTGCGGCATTGCACGCCAATGCGCTGGCGGCGCGGCGCATGGCGCGCGGTGCGGTGCAGAACCGCCCGGTGCTGGGTAGCTGGCAAGCGCTGCTCGACTATCTCAACATCGACATGGCGCATCTGACGCATGAACGGGTGCGCGGGCTCTATCTCGACACCCGGAACCGGCTGATCCTGGACCACCTCCTCAGCGAAGGGTCGATCGACGAAGCCGCCATCCATCCCCGCGAGGTCATCCGCAAGGCCTTCGATGTGGGCGCGACGGCGCTGATCCTCGTCCACAACCACCCCAGTGGAAATCCCGAACCCAGCCGCGCCGACATCACCATTACCGCGCGGATCGCGGAAGCAGGCCGCTTGCTGGGGGTCACCGTCCACGACCACGTCATCATCGGGCGCGAAGGCAACGTCTCGCTGCGCGCCAAGGGCCTCCTCTGATCTGTTCAGGACGCCCCCCCCGGGGGCAAACCTTGCCAATTCTGCCGGCTCGGCCTAGCCGCCGCGCAGCCGCGAATCCCGCCTGACCCGCAATCGGAGCTCTTATATGGTCCCCCGCTACGCCCGTCCCGATATGACTGCCCTGTGGGAGCCCGAAGCGAAATATCGCATCTGGTTCGAGATCGAGGCGCATGCGACCGAAAAGCTGGGTGAACTGGGCGTGGTCCCGCCGAGCGCGGCCAAGGCGCTGTGGGACTGGTGGGCAACCGATCCCAAGATCGACGTCGAGGCGATCGATGCTATCGAGGCGGTCACCAAGCACGACGTCATCGCCTTCCTTACCTGGGTGGCCGAGAATGTCGGCGACGAAGCGCGCTTCATGCACCAGGGTATGACCAGCAGCGACGTGCTCGACACGACGCTGGCGGTCCAGCTGGCACGCTCTGCCGATATCCTGCTGGCTGATCTCGACGGCCTGCTCGAGGCGATCAAGAGCCGCGCGGAAGAACACAAATACACGCCCACCATCGGGCGCAGCCATGGCATCCATGCCGAACCGGTGACCTTCGGGCTCAAGCTGGCGCAGGCCTATGCCGAATTCGACCGCTGCAAGACCCGCCTGGTCGCGGCGCGCGCGGAAATCGCGACCTGCGCCATATCGGGTGCAGTCGGCACTTTCGCCAACATCGATCCGCAGGTGGAAGAGCATGTCGCCGACAAGCTCGGCCTGACCGTGGAGCCCGTCTCGACGCAAGTCATCCCGCGCGACCGGCACGCCATGTTCTTTTCGACGCTGGCGGTCATCGCCGGTTCGATCGAACGGCTGGCGGTCGAAGTCCGCCATCTCCAACGCACCGAAGTGCTCGAGGCGGAAGAGTATTTCTCGCCCGGCCAGAAGGGGTCGAGCGCGATGCCGCACAAGCGCAACCCGATCCTGACCGAGAACCTTACCGGCCAGGCGCGCATGATCCGCGCCTATGCCCTGCCCGCGCTGGAAAACGTCGCGCTGTGGCACGAACGCGATATCTCGCATTCCTCGGTCGAGCGGTTCATCGGTCCCGATGCCTGCATCACGCTCGATTTCGCGCTAGCGCGGCTGACCGGCGTGGTCGACAAGCTGCTAGTCTATCCCGAGCGCATGCAGGCGAACATGGACCGCATGGGCGGGTTGATCCATTCGCAGCGCGTGCTGCTGGCGCTGACGCAGAACGGGGTCAGCCGCGAGGACGCCTACCGCCTCGTCCAGCGCAACGCGATGAAGGTGTGGGAATCGGATGGCCAGCTGACGCTTCTCGATCTGCTCAAGCGCGACGAGGAGGTTACCGCCGCGCTGGGTGTCGAGCAGCTCGAAGAGAAGTTCGATCTCGAATACCACTTCAAGCACGTCGACACGATCTTCGCGCGGGTCTTCGGCTAGACGCGGGACGGGTCCCGGCCTAGCATCCCACGCCAAGACGAAAGAGGGCTACATTCCATGCAAATCGTGCGCACCATCGGCTGGGTCCTGCTGCTGTTTTCGCTGCTCGCATTCAGCTTTTTCAACTGGAAGCCGGTTGAGGTTCAGATTTGGTCGAACCTCGTGCTCGAAACCAAGCTGCCCGCGCTGGTAGTGGTCTCGTTCCTGCTGGGGCTGATCCCGATGTGGCTCGTGCACCGGGCGAGCAAGTGGCGCGCGACGCGACGCATCAATGCGCTGGAGGCGGCGACCAGCCGGTTCGGCGCGGCCACGCCCGCTCCCGATGCTTCGGCAACCGTCCAGCCCGCGCCTGCTCCTACGCCCGAGCCTCCGGTACACAACCCGCCGCCCGAACCGGCCAATCCCGTCGACCCCGTCGACACAGATCCTGCGAAGCCCGCATGACCAATCCGATCTATCTCGCGCTCGACCTCCCGCATCTGCAGGACGGCCTCGACCTGATCCGGAAGGTCAAGGGCCATGTCGGCGGGGTGAAGCTGGGCCTCGAATTCTTCTGCGCGCATGGCGCGCACGGGGTTCATCTGGTCGGCCAGCTCGGATTGCCGATCTTCCTCGACCTGAAGTTCCACGACATCCCCAATACCGTCGCGGGCGCGATGCAGGCGATCCATGTGCTGGAGCCGCGCATCGTCACCGTGCATGCCAGCGGCGGGCGCGCCATGCTCGAGGATGCCAAGGCCGCCGCAGGCGAACACACCAAGGTCGTTGCCGTGACCATGTTGACCAGCATGGACGATCGCGATCTGGCGAGCACGGGGATCGAAGGCAGCGCGCACGATCAGGTGCTGCGCCTTGCCGATCTTGCGCACCGCGCCGGTCTCGACGGGATCGTCTGTTCGGGCCAGGAAGTGAAATCGGTCCACGACCAGTGGAAGGACGGGTTTTTCGTCGTCCCGGGATTGCGCCCCGCGGGCAGCGGCACCGGCGACCAGAAGCGCGTCGTCACCCCGCGCAAGGCGCGCGATGATGGTGCCAGCGTGCTGGTCATCGGACGCCCGATCAGCCGGGCCGACGATCCGGCGCAGGCCGCCCGCGCCATCGAAGCCACGCTGTAGGTTTCGCCATGGCGGTCCAGATCAAGATCTGCGGGCTTTCGACGCCCGAAACGGTAGATGCAGCGCTTGCCGCGGGCGCGACGCATATCGGGCTGGTTCATTACCAACCCTCGCCCCGCCATGTCGCGCTCGATCTGGCCCGCGAACTGCGCGAGCAGGCCCGGGGCAAGGCCAAGGCGGTGCTGCTGCTGGTCAATGCCGATCCCGAAACCACCGGACGCGCCCTCAACGCGATCCAGCCCGACGTGGTCCAGTTCCACGGCAATGAGACACCGCAATGGATTGGCGGTATCCGTCGCAGCCTGCCCTATGAGGTGTGGAAAGCGGTCGGGCTGAAGGACGCTGGCACGCTGACCCGGAGCGAGAAATACATCGGCAAGGTCGACCGCCTGCTGTTCGACGCACCGGCCAAAGCACTGCCCGGCGGCAATGGCACGGCTTTCGACTGGTCCTTGCTTTCCGGGCACCGCCACAAGATCGACTGGGCGCTGGCAGGTGGCCTCACGGCGGGCAATGTCGCCGAAGCGATCCGCGCGACCGGTGCGCCGCTGGTCGATACGTCGAGCGGTGTTGAAAGCGCACCGGGAGTGAAGGATCCGCAGCGTATCGCCGATTTCTGCCGGGCCGCGCTCGCCGCCTGATCTGCGGCCCGTGGCTGCCAAACCGCAGTCCTGATGCCTCGTGAAAAAGCAAAGCTGTCTCGACTTCGCCTGCTGCGGACGGCATGGGGAGCGCGATGACCGAAACCAATCCCAATTCCTATCGCAACCAGCCCGACGAGCGCGGCCATTTCGGCGACTTCGGCGGACGCTATGTCGCCGAAACGCTGATGCCGCTGGTGCTCGATCTCGAGCGTGAATACCGCAAGGCGCAGGCCGATCCGGAATTCCAGCGCGAATTCGACGATTTGCTCGAACATTACGTCGGCCGCCCCTCGCCGCTCTATTTTGCCGAACGGCTGACCGAGGCGCTGCGCGCCGGTTCGCCCGAGGGCCACGGCTCGCAGGTCTGGTTCAAGCGCGACGAACTCAATCACACCGGCGCGCACAAGATCAACAATTGCATCGGGCAGATCCTGCTCGCCATCCGGATGGGCAAGACTCGCATCATCGCGGAAACCGGCGCGGGGCAGCACGGCGTCGCCACCGCAACGGTCTGCGCACGCTTCGGCCTGCCCTGCGTGATCTACATGGGTGCCGAAGACGTGCGGCGCCAATCGCCCAACGTCTTCCGCATGAAGCTGCTCGGTGCGGAAATCGTGCCCGTCACCAGCGGGCGCGGGACGCTGAAGGACGCAATGAACGAAGGGCTGCGCGACTGGGTCGCGAACGTCCATGACACCTTCTACATCATCGGCACGGCCGCCGGACCGCATCCCTATCCCGAGATGGTGCGCGACTTCCAGAGCATCATCGGCAAGGAGGCGCGGGCGCAGATGCTCGAGAGGATCGGACGATTGCCCGACCTGGCCGTGGCCTGCATCGGTGGCGGTTCGAACGCGCTGGGCCTGTTCCACCCCTTCCTCGACGACGCCGAGGTCAAGCTGCTGGGCGTCGAGGCGGCGGGTCACGGGCTCGATGGCAACGAACACGCGGCAAGCCTGCTCGGCGGTTTCCCCGGCGTACTTCACGGCAACAAGACCTATCTGCTGCAGGACGAGGACGGCCAGATTACCGAAGGTCACTCGATCAGCGCCGGGCTCGACTATCCCGGCATTGGTCCCGAGCATGCGTGGCTCAAGGATTCAGGCCGCGTCGAATACACTGCGGTGACCGATGACGAGGCGCTGGAGGCGTTCCAGCTGCTCTGTCGCACCGAGGGAATCATTCCCGCGCTGGAGCCGAGCCACGCCATATCGGCAGTGGCGAAGCGTGCGAAGGAAATGCCGCGGGACAGCATCATCCTGGCCAATCTGTGCGGNCGCGGCGACAAGGATATCTTCACCGTGGCCGAGAAGCTGGGAGTGGACATTTGACCCGCCTCGCCTCCGCCTTCGCCAAGCCCCACCCCGCGCTCGTCTGCTTCCTGACTGCCGGCGACGGGGACACCGCTGCCAATCTCGATGCACTGGTCGAAGGCGGCGCCGATGTGATCGAACTGGGCATGCCCTTCACNGATCCGATGGCGGATGGCCCCGCGATCCAGGCGGCCAATATCCGGTCGCTGGGCGTCGGAACGACGACGGCCGACGTGCTCGCCATCGCTACCGCATTTCGCCAGCGTCATCCCGATGTTCCGCTGGTGCTGATGGGCTATGCCAACCCGATGATTCGCCGCGGGCCCGACTGGTTCGCGGCCGCGGCCAAGGAAGCGGGCATCGACGGAGTGATCTGCGTCGACATCCCGCCGGAGGAAGATGACGCGCTTGGTCCGGCGCTGCGTGCTGCGGAAATCGCCCCCATCCGCCTGGCCACGCCGACCACCGACGACAAGCGCCTTCCCGCCGTGATCCAAGGCAGCGAGGGCTTCCTTTATTACGTCGCAGTCGCGGGCATCACGGGAATGCAGCAGGCGGCGATCGAGTCGATCGAAGCCAATGTCTCGCGCATCAAGCGATCGACCGACATTCCGGTCGCGGTCGGCTTCGGTGTGCGCACACCCGAGCAGGCGAGCGAGATCGCACGCGTGGCCGATGGAGTCGTGGTGGGTTCGGCGCTGGTCGAACTGGTCGCCGAACATGGCGACGACGCTCCGGCGAAGTTGCGCACCTTGGCTTCATCGCTTGCCGAAGCGGTGCGATCAGCCCGCTAGTTCGTCGCCCCTGCGCAGGGATGACGCTCCGGCGGTGCGCTGACTATTTGAGCTTTGTGACAACCTGACTATAGGCTCAGCGCATGAACTGGTTCACCCGCGTCCGCAATTCGATCACCTCGCTGTCCAAGCGCAGCACGGAAAAAGACCTGTGGGTCAAGTGCCCCAGCTGCCAGCAGATGGTNTTCGCGCAGGAATACGAGGACAATTCCTATGTCTGCCCGCGCTGCGGCCACCATGGCCGGATCGGTGCCGACGAACGGCTGCGGCAGCTGCTCGACGAAGGGTTCGAGGTCCTTCCCATCCCCGATGTGAAGGAAGACCCGCTCAAGTTCCGCGACACGGCGAAATACACCGACCGGCTGAAGAAGGCGCGCGCCAAGAGCCCGCACAAGGACGCCTTCCTTGTCGGTTCGGGTGCAATCGAGGGCAAGCCCGCGGTCGTCGGCGTGCAGGATTTCGGCTTCATGGGCGGATCGATGGGCATGGCAGTGGGCACCGCCTTCTGCCAGGGCGCCGAACGCGCGCTGTCGCGGCACTGCCCCTATATCGTCGTTACCGCGGCGGGCGGCGCACGCATGCAGGAAGGCATCCTCAGCCTCATGCAGATGCCCAAGGCAACCGTGATGACGCGGCGCCTGAAGGAAGCCAAGCTGCCCTATATCGTCCTGCTAACCGACCCGACCACGGGCGGTGTCACTGCCAGCTATGCGATGCTGGGCGACGTGCATATCGCCGAACCCGGCGCGCTGATCGGCTTTGCCGGCCAGCGCGTGATCCAGGACACGATCCGCGAACAATTGCCCGATGGGTTTCAGCGCGCCGAGTACCTGCACAAGCACGGCATGGTCGACATGGTGGTGCATCGTCACGAGCTGAAAGACACTTTGGCGACACTGCTCGATTACCTGGCCCCCGCCAAGGCCGCCTGACCTGCGCCATGCGGGACTTCGCCCGCTCCGATCATCCCCGAGTCCAGGCACAGCTCGACCGGCTGGGGCGCCTTTCCGTTCCCGATGGCAGGCTGGGTCTCGAAACCATACACGTCCTGCTCGACCGGCTGGGCAACCCGCACCGTGCTCTGCCACCGGTGTTCCATGTCGCAGGCACCAACGGCAAGGGATCGACCTGTGCGTTCCTGCGCGCAATGCTCGAGGCGCAAGGCTATTCGGTCCACGTCACCACNAGCCCGCATTTGGTGCGTTACAACGAGCGTATCCGCCTNGCGGGCAAGCTAATCGGCGATGAACGGCTTGCCTCGCTCCTGTCCGAAGTGCTCGACGCGGGCGAAGATCTCGGGCCCAGNTTTTTCGAAGTCACCATAGCCGCAGCGTTCCTGGAGTTCGCCCGCATCCCGGCCGATGCCTGCGTTGTCGAAGTCGGACTGGGCGGACGCTNCGATGCAACCAATGTTCTGGAGACAGCCGTCCTTGCCGCATGCGGGATCGCGGCGCTGGGGATCGACCATGAACGCTTCCTGCTGGCACCGGAAGACGGTGTACCCAGCGATCCGGTGGCGCGAATCGCCTTTGAAAAGGCCGGAATCGCCAAAGCGGGCGTGCCGCTCGCATGCCTGTCCTATCCGCAGGCAGCGCAGCAGGAGATCGAGGCCGCAGCCGCGCGCGCCGGGGCACCGCTATCGGCACGCGGCGCGGAATGGGCGGCGGAAACAGGACGTCACCTTTTCTACCGCGATGCAGAGGGCGAACTCGCGCTCCCGCTACCGTCCCTGCCCGGAACGCATCAGGCGGCGAACGCCTCGCTCGCCATCGCCATGCTTCGCGCGCAGGATGTGCTGCCGGTCACGCCCCATGCGCTCGCGCAGGGAATCGAGCAGGCGGCATGGCCCGCCCGGCTACAGCGCCTTGCCCCCGGTCCCTTGGCAGGCCACCGCGAAATATGGCTNGATGGCGGACACAATGCCGATGCCGGGCGCATGCTGGGNACGCATTTTGCCGGGCAGCAGCTGCACCTCGTGCTCGGCATGCTCGATGCGAAGGATCCGGCTGCGCTGGTCGATCCCCTCGCCCCCATGATCACCAGCCTTGCCGTGGTCCCGGTGCCGGGCCACGATTGGCATCCGGCAGAAGCGATCGCCCCGTCAGCGCGCTTCTTTCCCGATATCGTGAACGCGCTCGCGGCTATTCCCGAAGATGGGTTGCCCGTCCTGATCGCGGGGTCGCTCTACCTTGCTGGCGATGTGCTGCGGCGCAACGGCGAAGCGCCGGAATAGACCCGGCGCTATTCCGCCGGGGCGACCGCCTGCCCCGCTTCGGGCGCGACCACGCCCGAATTGGCACGCGAGCGGCTTTCGCGATACCATTCGATGCACACCAGCACCGCCGCCCCCAGGCCGATCCATGTGGTCAGGATGAAGACGTCGTAATAGCCCTGGTTTTCGATCATTTCGCCAAGGGCGCCGCGCCCCAGCGTGCCCACCAGCAGCGTCAGCGACGACAGCAGCGCATACTGCACCGCGCTGAACTTCTTCGAGACGATCGAGGAGAGCCATGCGATATAGGCAGCCCCGGCTATGCCGATCGCGAGATTTTCGAACGCGATGGTGATGGTGAGCTTGGCGAGGTCCGCATCGCCGATGCCCGGCACCTGTTCGATNAGGTAGGTGAAACCGATCGCCCCGCTGAAGGCCTCCATATAATATCCGCCCACGGCCATATCCGCGTAAAGCANNTTGGTCAGCGCGGCGAGTATCCCGCCGATCAGCAGCGTCGCCATCCGGCCGATGGTGGTCAGCAACAGGCCGCCGAGCGCGAGCCCTGCGATGATNGCCCCCACNCCGAAGAACTTCGACGCGAAAGCGACGTCGTCATTCGTGTAGTCGAGNTCCCCGAGATAGAAGGGATAGGCGAAAGTACCCCAGATCGCGTCGCAGATACGATAGGTCAGCACCACCGCCAAGATCAGCACCAGCGACCATCCCATCCGTCCCACGAATTCTACCAGCGGCAGGACCAGTGCGCGGTACAGGTGATCGAGGATGTAATTGCCGCCGCTGGCGGGTTCCTCGTCGGCTGTCAGCAGGTGTTCGCCGCGGCGCTTCTTCGAGGCGAGCCAGCCGGCGATCAGCGCGGGCAGGATGATGGTTGCCACGATGATCCACGGGCCGACATTGACCGTGAATTCGGTCGGGTTGGGCCGATCTTCGGGGGCGTAGGTCATCGACATGATCATGAACGTCAGGACGATGCCGATCGCCCCCGCCCACAGCAGCGCGACTAGCGCCAGCGCGCGNTTGCGGATCGCGGGTTCGAGTTCCCCCGCATGACGCAGCGCGCGCACCTGCCGTTCGCTTTCGGTCGCCACGTCCGCGGCGTTTTCGCTCGCATTGGGCGCCCACAGGCCGATGAAGCCCACGCCCAGCAGGATCGCCCCCATCAGCGCGTAGGTTTCGGGCCAGCCGATCCGCGCGGCAATGATCAGGCCGAGCGCCCCGCCCACCAGCGACGACAGCCGGTAGCCCATCTGGTAAACGGTGGAGAGAATGTCGATCGTCGCGCGCTCGTCGGCCACGTCGATCCGCCACGCATTGATCGCGATATCCTGTGTCGCGCTGGCGAAGGCCCCAATTCCCGCNAGCAGGCTGAACCAGCCGAGCTGGGTGCGCGGTTCCAGCACGCTCATCGTAATCAGGATCGCGCCCAGCACCAGCTGCATCGGCACGATCCACTGCTTGCGCCGTCCCAGCCGGCGCAGCACCGGTATGTTCACCTTGTCGATCAGCGGCGACCAGAGGAACTGGAAAGCATAGGCCAAACCGATGAGGGAGAAGATGCCCATCGTCTCGAGATCGACNTCGGCTTCGGTCAGCCAAGCGAACAGGGTGCCGAGGAACAGCGCGAAGGGCAGACCGCTGGCAAAACCGAACAGCAACATGAAGCCGGTCTTGCGATTGCCCAGCGCCATGCCGAGCGCGCGCCAAGCGGAAATCTTCTTCTTGTCTTCTGCGACCGCGGCCATTCGCTGGCATCCTTCCAATTCGGCGTGATTTTTGCGACACTAGCGGCGAGAGAGAGGGAGGAACAGGCGTCATGAGCGATGTCGACACCAAACAACCCGCGCATCGCCCGACCCGTGGCATGCTGGCCCTGGCCAGGGATATCGCCGAAGGTCGGCAGCGCGATGCCGGTAGTGCGACCACGGTGCCCGCGAGCGTCTATACCGATCCGGATTACTGGCAGCGAGAAAAAGCGGCGATCTACGACCGGCTGCCGCAGATCGTCTGCCCGTCGGCGCTGTTGCCCGATCCCGGCATGGCGCTGCCGCATGACGCCACCGGGCGCCCCTTGCTGGTGACCCGCGATGCATCGGGCAAGGCGCATGTCTTCCTGAACGTCTGCCGGCACCGCGGCACGCGGCTGGTCGAAGGCAATGAGGTTCAGTGCACGAAGAGGCTGGTGTGCCCCTATCACGCATGGACCTATGCGGTGGACGGCCGTTTGCTGGCCCTGCCGCGGCCCGATACCTTCCCCGGGCTCGACAAGGGCGATTACGGCCTCGTGGAACTGCCCTGCCGCGAAACCGGTGGGCTGATCTGGTTCTCCCCTTGCGCAGACAGCGCGGATTTCGGTTTCGCGGACAAGATCGGCGAGGATTTCGACGCGCTCGGCATGGGCGAACACGTGCTGTTCCGCCGCAAGACGCACGAAGTGGCGGGGAACTGGAAACTGATCATGGATGCTTTCCTCGAAAGCTACCATGTCACCCGCCTGCATGCGCAGACGATCGGGCCGTTCTTCAAGGACGGCGCAACCAGCGGCGACATGATCGGACCGCATGCCCGCAGCGCGGTGGGCCGGCTCGAGGAAATGGACGGGGTCGATCTGGAGGACATGGCCGCACTGCGCCGCGTGGTGACCTTTGCCTATCAGCTGCTGCCCGGCGCGCTGGTCATCCCCAGCCCGGACTACATCAATGTCATGGTGATGATGCCGCAGGCGCATGATCGCACGCTGGTGGAGGATTTCATGCTCATTCCCGAACATCCCAGGACCGACAAGGCGCGCAACCACTGGGAACGCAGCTGGGCCCTGCTCGACGGCGGGGTCTTCGCGGGCGAGGATTTCCGCGCCGCCGAACTCGGGCAACAGGGGCTGGCCACCGGCGCGGTGCCGCAGCTTACCCTCGGCACGCTCGAAGGGGGTATCCGCCGCTATCACGAGACCGTGGAAGAGGCGCTGCGCGCCGTGAATTGAACCCGGCGCGCGCATCTGGCGCGGTAGNCCGGGCACATCGCTGGCAAGTCGGCGGCGATCACCGCTTCCGCATGACGGGGGTTGTGTGTATTGGCGCGCGCATGGCCGATAACCGTTTACCAGAAGAAGGCGATCGGATCGCCAAGCTGCTCGCCCGTGCNGGCGTNGCCAGCCGCCGCGAAATCGAGCGCATGATCGCCGACGGGCGGATCGCGATCNATGGCAAGGTCCTCGACACGCCCGCAGTCAAGCTGGCGAATCTCAATGGCGTGACGGTCGATGGCAAGGCTGTCGGCCGGGCGGAGGCGGCGCGGCTGTTCGCGTTCCACAAGCCTTCGGGGCTGATCACCGCCGAACGCGATCCCCGCGGNCGGCCCACCATTTACACCGCGCTGCGCAACGCCTTGCCCAAGGATGCGGGCCGCGTGATTCCCGTCGGCCGTCTCGACTTCACCACCGAAGGTCTGCTGATGCTGACCAATGACGGCGAACTGAAACGGGCGATGGAACTGCCCTCGTCGGGCATACCGCGCACTTACCGCGCGCGCGCCTTTGGCGACGTCACGCAGGCGCAACTCGACGAACTGATCGAAGGCGTCGAGATCGACGGCATTCGCTACGGCCGGATCGAGGCCGACCTCGAGCGCGGTTCGGGCAAGAANCGCTGGGTCGAAATGACGCTGACCGAAGGCAAGAACCGCGAAGTTCGCCGCGTGCTCGAACATCTCGGCCTGCAGGTGAATCGCCTGCTGCGGACCGCCTATGGCCCGTTCGAACTGGCCGACCTGCCGCGCGGCCAGGCNGTGGAAATCCGCCAGGCCGATGTCGAGCGGTTCCGCAAGCAACTCAGGCGCGGGGGCCAGCTTTGAGGATCATCGCAGGCGATTGGCGCGGCCGCAAACTCGTCGCGCCGCNGGGCGATCTGACCCGCCCCACTGCCGACCGGACGCGCGAAACGCTGTTCAACATGCTGGCCAGCCGCGTGGGCAGTTTCGACGGGCTGAGCGTGGTCGATCTTTTCGCCGGATCGGGCGCGCTGGGCTTGGAGGCTCTGTCGCGCGGTGCTGCATCCTGCCTGTTCGTCGAACAGGATGCGCGCGCGGTGGAGGCCATCCGCAAGAATATCGAGACGCTGGACGCACGTGCACGCAGCGTGGTCCAGCAAGGTTCCGTGCTCAGCCTCAGCCCTGCCAAGACGGCGCACGATGTGATCTTCCTCGATCCGCCCTACGATACGGGTGCCGGCCATGTCGCGCTCGACCGGCTCGCGCGGCTCGGCTGGATCGGGCCGGCGACCTGGGTCGCGCTCGAAACCGGCGCGAAGGAAGAAGGCGCTCTGCGGGCCTTCGATATCATTGCCGAGCGAAAGACCGGCAAGGCGAAGATCACGTTGCTGCGCCTCGCGGCCTGAACCGCGCAGCCCGGCGGGGACAGGTTCGAAACCGGTACCAACCTCGCANACCCCTGAGACGCACGAAAAGGGCGGAACCGCCTTGGCGGTCCCACCCTTTCGCTTCGCACCCTNCCCGCTGGCAGGACGCGNATTCAGTTCAGCTCACGACCCCGGCTTGGTTGCGGGAAGCTTCTGGGGGATCGTGCTGGCGGGCTGNCCCGGCCAGTATTCGAGCGGGCGATTACCCGTCTTGTTCTTGGCCCAGCTGTTGATGCAACCATCCTGCTGCATGGCCGAACATACNGGCAGGTTTGCATTGTCGGCGGGGGTGTATTCGGGCGGAACCGACTGCGTCACCGCGTTGCTCACGAAGCGGGGCGACGTGGTCGCGCTCGACGATGCACTCGACGTAGTCGCCGGATTGCCATTCATCTGGGCAGCGATCTGGTTCCACGCCTGCATGCGCGTTGCCGGTTCCATTTCGTAGATGGCGACCCGCTGTTCGTCGGTCAGCACCCACCAGCCTTCGGTCTGCATGGGCGACAGCGTCCAGTAATATTCCTGAACGCCTGCGGGCCATGCATCATAAGCGGTCTGGCGATCGGCGGGCCACTGGTCATAGGCGGCTTCCTGCTCGGTGGACCAGCTGTAGCTTTCGCCCGACATGTGATCGTCGGCAGCAGCCGGAACAGCGGTAAAGGCAAGCGCTGCAGCGCCGGCGAGAATCAGATTACGCATAGGAGATTCCTCCATTTGTTTGGTGTGTACGGCTAACCTACGCAGCGCCCCGGTCATCGGTTCCGGCGCGCCCATGTGGCCGGGGCTTGTCTTGCGCCGCTTCGTTCCCTAGCTGTTCCGTACTCCATGACAGACCTCCCCACCCCGTCCGACGCGCCCGCAGATGCGCAGATTCCCGCCTATGCGGCGCGGTTGAATGCTCCCCAGCGCGAGGCGGTGCTGACCACCGAAGGCCCCGTNCTGATGCTCGCCGGGGCAGGTACCGGGAAGACAGCGGCGCTCACCGCACGGCTGGCACATCTCATCGCAACGCGGCGCGCATGGCCCAGCGAAATTCTTTGCGTCACCTTCACCAACAAGGCGGCGCGCGAAATGCGCGAACGCGTGGGCCGGCATATCGGCGATGCGGTCGAAGGGATGCCGTGGCTGGGCACGTTTCATTCGATCGGGGCACGAATGCTGCGCCGCCATGCCGAACTGGTCGGGCTGGAAAGCAATTACACGATCATCGACACGGACGACCAGATCCGCCTGCTCAAGCAGCTGATCCAGGAAAACGACGTCGACGAGAAACGCTGGCCGGCGCGGCAACTGGCCGGCCTGCTCGACCGGTGGAAGAACCGCGGGCTCAATCCCGGCGATCTCGATGCAGTCGAGAATGAAAGCTATGCCAACGGGCGCGGCGCCCAGTTCTACAAGCTCTATCAGGACCGGCTGAAGACGCTCAACGCCTGCGACTTCGGCGACCTCCTGCTGCACATACTGAACATCTTCCGCACGCATCACGACGTGCTCGCGCAATACCAGCAGCGCTTCAAATACATCCTCGTCGACGAATATCAGGACACCAACCAGGTCCAGTATCTCTGGCTGAGGCTGCTCGCTCAGACGCGCAAGAATATCTGCGTGGTGGGGGACGACGACCAGTCGATCTATTCATGGCGCGGCGCAGAAGTCGCCAATATCCTCAAGTTCGAAAAGGATTTTCCCGGCGCGTCAGTGGTCAAGCTGGAACAGAACTACCGTTCGACGCCGCAGATCCTGGCGGCGGCCTCGGGCCTGATCAATGCCAATAGCGAACGCCTCGGCAAGACGCTGTGGACCGAACTGCCGCCCGGTGAGAAGGTACGGATCATCGGCGTATGGGANGCGCCCGAGGAAGCGCGCCGCGTAGGCGAGGAGATCGAGCGGCTGGAAAGCGAAGGCGCACCGCTCGACCAGATCGCGATCCTGGTGCGCGCGCAGTACCAGACGCGGGAATTCGAAGACCGGTTTATCCAGATCGGCCTCAACTATCGCATCGTCGGCGGTTTCCGGTTCTACGAACGCGCCGAAATCCGCGATGCGCTGGCCTATTTGCGCGTCATCGCGCANCCGGCCGACGACCTCGCCTTCGAAAGGATCTACAACCAGCCCAAGCGTGGGCTCGGCGCGAAGACGCTCGAGGCGATGCGCCGTCATGCGCGCCAGCTGCAGATGCCGCTTGCCGCTGCCAGCTTAGACCTGTGCGATACCGACGAACTGCCTGCGCGGGCGCGAAACAACCTTGTCGCCTTGCTGGGCCAGTTCGTTCACTGGCGCGAACAGGCAGACAAGGTCACCCCGTCGGAACTGCTGCGCAGCGTGCTTGCGGAAAGCGGGTACGAAGACATGCTGCAGAAAGATCGCAGCGCCGAAAGCGCGGGGCGGCTCGAGAACCTTACCGAACTCGCGCGGGCGATGGAAGAATACGAGACGCTCGGCGATTTCCTCGAGCATGTCAGCCTGGTGATGGACAATGAACGGGCCGGCGATGGCGAGAAGGTCACCATAATGACCATGCACGCTGCCAAGGGGCTGGAATTCGACCACGTCTTCCTGCCCGGATGGGAAGAAGGCGTGTTCCCGAGCCAGCGCGCCATCGACGAGGGCGGCCTTGCAAGCCTCGAGGAAGAACGCCGGCTGGCCTATGTCGCNATNACACGCGCCAAGCGCCGTTGCACGATATTGCATGCAGCGAACCGCCGCATCTACGGCCAGTGGACAAGCTCGATCCCCAGCCGGTTCATCGAAGACCTTCCCGAAGACTATATCACGTCCGAAACCACGATGACCGGCGGTGCCTCGCTCTGGCGGGCGAATTGGAGCGAGACCGACGACCCGTTCGCGCATGTCTCGACCAGCCGGCCGGACCGGTCCGGCAAGCGGGGTCCCGGTTGGCAAAGGGCGCTCTCGTCAGGTTATGACACGACGCCCAAGCGTCTGGCTGAACCGGGCCGCAGCGCGGCGAGCTTCGCGGCCAAGCCGCGCAGCGATATCGCGCTTGGCGCCCGCGTCTTCCATGACAAGTTCGGCTATGGCTGCGTGACCGCCCAGGAAGGCAACAAGCTGACGATAGAATTCGAGAAAGCAGGCGAGAAGCGCGTTCTCGACAGTTTCGTCAGCCTGGCCGACTGAGAAAGTATCGCCGGNCGCTCATGCGCCCGGATCGCNATCAGGTCGCGGAAATATCCAGAAAACCGGGGCGCGGACCGTTCCATTCGCCCGCCGGGACCGAACCGCCATCATCGCCGCGCTGCTGGCGCCCTTCGCTCTTGGCCCGGGCCTTGCGCGCCGGCTTTTCGCGCGGTGCCTCGTCATCGTCCCGCTTCTTGCGAGCGCGCTTGGGCTTTTCNTCGGCGGCCGCTTCGGCGTCCGTGTCGGGCTTGGGCGAACGCTTGGGCTTTGCCGCGCGTTCGGGCTTGTCTTCGCGCGCGGGCTTGGGTTCGGCTGCCGTGTCGACCAGATCGACACGAACGTCCTTCTTGCCGAACACGGGCACTTCGGCGCCGGTCAGCTTCTCGACATTGGCGATCGCTTCGGCATCTTCTTCGGCCACTAGCGTAAAGGCGCGGCCCTTGGCCCCTGCCCTGCCCGTACGGCCGATCCGGTGGACGTAATCGTCCGGGTGCCAGGGCGTGTCGAAATTGAACACGTGGCTCACGCCTTTGACGTCGAGCCCGCGAGCCGCGACGTCCGAAGCGACGAGGATGTTGATTTCGCCCTGCTTGAAGCGTTCGAGTTCCTTCAGCCGGTTCGACTGGTCCATGTCGCCATGGATCTCACCACTGCGGAAGCCATAGCTCTGCAAACTCTTGTTGAGCTCGCGCACGGTGGTCTTGCGATTGGAGAAGATGATCGCGGTCTCGACGTGGTCGTTTTCCAGCAGCCAGCGCAGCGTGTCGCGCTTCTGGCGGGCCTTTACGGGCACCTTGAACGCGGTGATGTCCTTGTTCGTAGTCGCCGCGCGGCTGACTTCGATCCGCTTAGGATTGTTGAGAAACTTCTTGGCGAGCTTCTCGATCGGTGGCGGCATGGTCGCCGAGAACAGCATTGTCTGCCGCGCTTCGGGAAGCTTGGAACAGATGAATTCGATATCGGGGATGAACCCCATGTCGAGCATGCGATCGGCTTCGTCGATGACCAGCAATTCGCAGCCGTTGAGCAGGATCTTGCCCCGTTCGAAAAGATCCATAAGCCGGCCCGGCGTGGCGATCAGCACGTCGACGCCATCGTTCAGCGCCTTGACCTGATCGCCCATCTGCACACCGCCAATCAACAGCGCGAGCTTGAGATCGTGGTTCTTGCCGTATTTCTCGAAGTTTTCGGCCACCTGCGCTGCGAGTTCGCGCGTCGGCGCGAGAATCAGCGAACGCGGCATCAGTGCGCGCCGCCGTCCGCTGGCCATGATGTCGATCATCGGCAGCACGAAGCTGGCAGTCTTGCCNGTGCCCGTCTGCGCGATNCCGATGATGTCNTTCATCATCAGGATCGGCGGAATCGCTTCGCGCTGGATGTCGGTCGGCTCTGTATAGCCGGCTTCGCTTACTGCTTTGAGCAAGTCTTCGGAAAGGCCGAGATCGGCGAAAGTCATGCGGTTAGAAACTGTCCCTGGAACACTGGCCTACAAGTCGCCGCGCGTCCGCAGCATTGGCTGGGCGCGCCATTCGCCGGAATCGGCCCAAAAGTCAAGAAATCCCGGCAGACCCGACGCGAATGTCAGTCCGCGACGGCNATCAATCGGNGGAAATCGGCAATCCGGCACTTCGCCCCGGCGCGCGACATCAACCGATCGCGGTTGACGCAGAGCTGCCCGTCGGGGCTGCGTTCGACATAGAANCCGAGATAGAAATCGCGCGGGCTGCACGCCTTTTCGAGTTCGGCAGAGATGATCTGCCGGTCGCGCATATACATGACCAGCCGACTGCCCCGATCGGCCACGCCGACNATCTCGCCGGCATCGACGCATTCACCGTGGGGCCGCTCGACGACGCGCGGAGCGGTTTGGCGCGGCAATTGCGACAGGAACCCGCGGCGCGAATTGCCCGGTTGCGGCGTGATCCGCATGATCACGCGGCGCTCGATCCGCACCTGTCGGGCGATAGGGACCTTCCCGGCGGATGCAGCATCGGATGACCATATCGAGCCCCGCCCCACCAGCGGCGCCGCGCCAAGCGGTGCTTCACTCGGAACCGCGGCCTGCCGGGCCACCCCATCGTCNCCGGCGCCGTGGGGCGAGCCCAATGCGATCAGCATGGCAGCGAGGGGGGAAAGCAGGGACATCGGTCGGGTTCGATCGCTCCTTGGCCGCGTGTTGGACACCATGCGGGTACGTCACGTGCTCGGTTGTACCCTCACGGTTGAATGCGGGCTTAATTGTTTGCTTTCGATTGGCAAGTGGTGGCAATCGCCCAACGAATTGTGGCAGGAAGGCATGCGATGACCGATGCCCAGACCTTCCACGAAGCCGCCGCTGGTCTCCTCGGGCCGCGCGGATTTACCTGCNACCCCGACCTGCTCGNTCCGTGGCTGACCGACTGGCGAGGCCGCTATACCGGCCGCGCGCTCGGCCTTGCCTCGCCGACCTCGACCGAAGAGGTCGCCCAGTTCGTCAGGCTTTGCGCGGAGCACGGTGTCCCAATCGTCGCGCAAGGCGGCAACAGCGGAATGTCGGGCGGGGCCACACCCGACGATACCGGCGATAGCGTTATCCTCTCGTTGCGGCGAATGACTGCAATCCGCCACCTCGAGAAGGACAGCATGCAAATCACGTGCGAGGCGGGCGTGATCCTCCAGACGCTGCACGAGGCCGCGGAGAAAGAAGGTTTGCGGTTCCCGCTCACGCTGGGCGGCAAGGGTTCGGCCACGGTCGGCGGCCTGATCTCGACCAATGCCGGGGGTACACAGGTCCTTCGCCATGGGACGATGCGGGCTCAGGTGCTCGGGATCGAGGCAGTGCTGGCGAACGGCGATGTGTTCTCCGGGCTCGTGCCCCTGAAGAAGGACAACCGCGGCTTCGACCTCAAGCAAGTGCTGATCGGCTCGGAAGGCACGCTGGGCATCNTNACNGCGGCCACCTTGCANCTCGCTCCGGAAATCGGCGAACGGCGCGTCGCGTGGGTCGGTCTCGCCGGCATTGCCCAGGCACGCCAACTGCTGATGCACTGCGAACAGCAGGCCGGCGACGCGCTCGAGGGGTTCGAAGTCCTGCCGCGGCATTGCCTCGATGCGGTGCTGGCCTATCTGCCCGACACGCGCAGCCCGCTGGNAAACGAGCACGCCTGGTACGCATTGATCGAACTGGTCGCACCTGCAGGCGCCACCGACGGACTCGATACCCTGGTGGAGACGGTTTTCGAAACCGCGATGGAGCGCGAGCTGCTGGAAGACGCGGTNATCGCCGCCAACGAGAGCCAGGCCGAAAGCTTCTGGCACTTGCGCGAAAGCATCTCACCGGCGGAACGTGCGATCGGGCCCGCGATGCAGCACGACATCTCCGTCCCGGTGTCGCGCATGGCCGAATTCGTCGAGACGGTTTCGCCGCAGATCGAGACGCGCTTTCCCGGCACTCTGGTTGCGGGTTTCGGGCATCTTGGCGANGGCAATATCCATTATCATGTTCTCGCGCCCGAGGCCGCCGTTGCGGGCGAATGGGAAGAGCGCGAAGGCAAGGCCATCAGCGCTTTCGTCCATGACCGCGTCACCGAATATGGCGGATCGCTGAGCGCCGAGCACGGAATCGGGCAGATGAAGCGGGACGAACTGGGCCGGCTCGGCGATCCTGTCTCGCTCAGACTGATGCGCTCGATCAAGCAGGCGCTCGACCCTCAGGGGCTGCTCAACCCAGGCAAACTCGTACCGCTTGCGCCTGAGACGGCGAGGCCTTAAAGCCCGCGCTTCGCGCGCATATCCTCCCGGGGTGTGCTGCTCAATCCAATCGAATTTCGGAGAAATCCATGGCCAGCGCGCCGCAGCCCAACCTGCCCCTGTTCTTCAAAGACCTGATGCCGCTCAACAGCAAGGACCATGCGAACTATCGTTCGCGTCCGATGCCGAAGGCCCCTTGGCTGGCCAACCAGCACGCNGTGCCCCTGACNGTTGANGANTTCGTCCAGGCGCAGCGCNANNTGCCGATCGTNTTNTCGACNGGTCNGGANGCCGTTCCGCTNGCGCTNATGGGGCTCAANGACGGCGTNAANACNTTCGTNGANGACGAAGGTACGGTNACCGANCAGGTTTACATCCCCGCNTACGTNCGCCGCTACCCCTTCATGCTNGCNCGGCTCAAGCCGGANAGCGACGAACTGTCGCTCTGCTTCGANCCNACCNCCGANAANATCGGCGANTTCGANGANGGCNANCCNCTGTTCGAGAANGGNGAAGCCANCGAAGNCACCAAGCAGATCCTCGAGTTCTGCGAGCAGTTCGAGCATGCCGGTCAGCGCACGCAGGCCTTCATGAAGGAACTCAAGGACCATGACCTGCTGATGGATGGCGAGATTTCCATCACGCAGCAGGGCAGCGACAAGCCCTTCATCTACCGTGGCTTCCAGATGATCAACCAGGACAAGCTGCGCGAACTTCGCGGTGACCAGCTGCGCAAATGGACCGAGAGCGGCCTGCTGCCCCTGATCTGGGCGCAGATCTTCTCGATGGACGTGATGCGCACGATTTTCGGGCGCCAGCTCCAGCAGGGCAAGGTTCCCCTGCCCGATGCTGCGACCGCCGGTGTCCCGACTGCATAATCATTCGAGTACGGGAGCGCGCACCACTCCGGCTCGCGCTCTCGTGCCTCGATTTGCGCGCATGCGCACGATAGTCGCCGCGCTCGCTCTGGGCATGGCCGGGAGCATGGCTTCGGCGGCTGCGGACGGTAGCGACCCGCCCGAACCTCTCGANANNTTTCAGCGCAGCGAGGATCGGCTCTTCCGGGTCGGATACCGNCTGGCTACCGCGAACGCGGNATTCTGCGACCAGACGGTGAGGGTTTCCGGCCTCCTGATCCACGATGCAGGCAGTTACAGTGATCCCGCCGCAGTGCGCCGGCAGTTTGGCCTGCTCGGCGATATCGGCGTGCAAGCNGTTGCGCCGCTGTCTCCGGCTGACGCCGCAGGCATTCGGCAGAATGACACGATCCTCGCTATCGCTGGCCGCACGATCGAGGCCGAATGGCCACTGACCAATCCGCGCTGGCAGCGCGTGTCGGCGCTGAGGGACGTAGTCGATGATGCGCTATCCCGGGGAACGCTGGATCTTTCCTTGAGCCGCGCCGAAACGCCGGCGCTGGCNGCTTCGATCATCGGGGTCCCGGCCTGCCCCACGCGGTTCGAGCTCGTCGATTCCAAGAGCAGCGCGGCGGCCGACGGCAGCCGTGTGCTGGTCGGGGAGAACTTTCCGGGCCTTGCGTATGACGAAGCATCATTCGCTGCCGCGATAGCGCATGAAATGGCGCATAACATCCTGCGCCATCCGCAGACTTTCGCCGAAATTGGCTGGAAAAGGAAACTCGTCCGGCTCTCCGAGCGCGATGCCGACCGGCTGATGCCGTGGCTCCTGCAAAATGCCGGCTACGATCCCGCAGCCGCGGTCCGTTTCATGCGGACCTGGGGCCCGAAGCATGGCGGCTGGATCTTCCGCAAGCGTACGCATGACGGCTGGGACGAACGCGTCGAATTNATCGAAGCCGAACTGGCGAAAATCGCCGAGGCTGCACAGTCCCACCCAGCGGGCCTGGCCGATTGGCAAACGGGCTTCGTTCCCGAACTACTGCGTGCGCTTGAAGAAGAGTAGAGCGACCTTCCTCGTAAAAGGCCGGCTAAACCCTCTTTCCAACGGAAGACCCGTCTGTCACATCGCGCAAAATCATTTTCTCGGAGAGGACGTTCGTGCCCAAAATCGTGCCTGTTGTCTTATGTGGGGGCAGCGGAACCCGGCTATGGCCTCGAAGCCGTGCTTCCATGCCGAAGCCCTTCATCCCTCTACTGAGCGATAAAACGCTTTTCGAGGCGACCCTCGAACGTTGCGGCGACCGAAGCTTTTTTGCTGCACCATGCGTTGTGATCGGTGAGAAACACCTCGAGTTCGCCAAACCACAAGCCGCCGCTTTAGCCCCCGATGCACGGTTCATTGTCGAACCGATGGGCCGCAATACCGCGCCGGCCATCGCTCTTGCAGCNCTGACCTTGGAACCNCAGGAAATCATGTTGGTCTGTCCGAGCGACCATCATATCGTCGATCCGCGTGCATTCCGCGAAGCGGCACGCGCAGCAGCGGAGCTGGCAAGCGAAGATCACCTGGTCGCNTTTGGGATCGAAGCCACAGCGCCGGAAACCGGTTACGGCTATTTACGCCGAGGCAATCCTCTGGGCACCGGGTTCGAAGTGCACAGTTTCGTGGAAAAGCCCGACCAAGCAACAGCGCTCAGTTTCCTGGCCGACGGAGGCTACGCTTGGAATGGTGGGATCTTCGCTTTCCGGGCCGGCTGTTTTCTTGACGAACTGGCCAAGCATCGACCCCATATGGCAAATGCTGCGGCCGCCTCCTATACCAAACGCGAACGGTCGGCTGAAGACATCCGTCCCGACGCGGATAGTTTCGCCGCCATAACCGCAGAGTCGGTCGATTATGCCGTAATGGAAAACACCGATAGCGCCGCCATGGTGGACGTTTCGATGGGGTGGTCGGACATCGGTAATTGGGACGCGCTATTCTCCGAAAGAAAATCTGCCGCAGAACCGAACGTCATCGTTGGACCGGGTGAGATCATCGGTGCAACAGGTTCCATGATCGACACCGACGGACCGCATGTCACGCTAGTCGGTGCAGACGATACCGTCGTGGTGGTAGATGGGAGTGACATCCTTGTCGTCGCGCGCAAAGCGGTTCAGCGGGTCGGAGAGGCGAGCCGATGCAAGAACCAGTGACGCACAAGCTGCCTACGCAATTCGTGGAAAAAGTGTGGGGCGTAAGCCAGCTTCCATTACCATTTCACCATCCATCCGATGAAGCTATCGGCGAAGTGTGGTTCGAACCGTCAAGCGATCTCGACGAACTGCTGGTTAAATACATCTTCGCCAGTGAACGGCTTTCGGTTCAGGCGCATCCCAATGACGAACAAGCTCGAGCAATGGGCCTGGGTACTACAGGCAAAAGCGAGTGTTGGGTAATCACCTACGCTGAGCCCGGGGCAAAGATTGCCGCAGGCTTTCGCGAAACGATCAGCGCTGCACAGATGCGTGATGCAGCGCTCGACGGTAGTATCGTCGACCTTCTCGTATGGTATGAAGTTCAGCCGGGAGACGTCTTTTTTATTCCTGCTGGCGCCGTCCACGCCATCGGCGGCGGGGTGGGCCTCATCGAGGTACAACAAAACAGCGATATCACCTTTCGCCTGTTCGACTACGGCCGGCCACGCGAACTCCATCTCGACCGCGGCGTCGAAATCGCTGACACAGCNCCATACCCGTCNNCGCTGCGCAGCAGGATCGANGGGNANNNCGGCCANCTTGTCGANGGGCCGCATTTNGACCTGTTCTACTGGCGCTGCAGCAGCGCTGCATCCTTCCCTGAACTTGCCGATNACCCGGCTTTATTCATACCCTTTTCGGGAACCGTCGGCATAGGCGACNAGGACTTGGCCGTTGGCGAATGCGCTGTTGTTCACGGTCNGNGCTCAGATATGCTGCACGGGGATGCGCTGCTNTTGATCGCGCAGCCAAGGCGCTGACCCGCCCCGGNGACGGCCTCCTGATCCTGCGCTCAACCGTGACGCTTTCACGGCAGGCCGCCNCTTGAAACCAAANCCGCCCGAACCCATTTTTCCTGNGCCGGACGACGCTTTCCCTCATCGCTCGTCCGGTAATGCACGCGAGTGCATTCCTCCCTGAACCTTGGCCACCCTGCGCACTTGCGTGGGGTGGTTTTTTTCTGGGTCATTCCGCNGCTTGCGCNGCGNCGCCGGAGTTGCCCATCANCGCCGCCTCGNTGCCGAGCGTGCGTATCAGGCCCGATAAAAGCTTCGCGATCGCCCCTGCCCGTACGCTGGGTTGGTCCAANCGTGCATCGAGATAGGTACTGCGACAGACCTCGATCTGGATCGCATGAATACCGCGTGCCGTCTGTCCGTAGCGGTCGAGAACATATCCCCCCGCATAGGGCCGGTTGTGCGCCACCCGGCGGCCGTTGTTCGCCAAATACCTGATCGCAAGATCGACCAGCCCCGGATCGCACGACGCGCCGAACCGATCGCCGATTACGAACTCGGCCGGCTGGTCGTGCGGATGCGCTTTAGGCAAGGGCGGCATGGAATGCAGATCGATAAGCAGCGCCGTGCCCCACCGGTCGCGCAAGCGCTCGAGTTCATGGCTCAGAGCCGCATGGTAGGGATGATAGATCCCCGCGATCCAGCTATCGAGCTCGCTCCAATCGAGCGCTCGCCGCCAGATTTCGCCCATACCCGGAAGCCGCCGGGGCACCAGCCCCAGCCCATTGCGTGAACGCCGGTTGGCAAGCGAATGACGTGTCATGCGCGGCTTGGGCCCGCGAACCATGCCCCAATCGATATCGTCCGCCGACCGGTTGAGGTCGATCATCGCGCGNGGTGCATCGGCCAGCAGAAGACTGGTTTGCGTCGTCTCGGCTGCAGGCAGGGCAAGCNCATCGACATAGCGGTCTTCCAGGCGCAGGCTGGCGCGTTCGGGCTGGCGTAGCGCTGCGAGCAAAAAAGCAGGATAGCACCGTCCGCTATGCGGCACCGCGATCAGAACCGGTAACTGCCCCCCTTCCCGCTGCCACAGGCGGTATGATGGCCCGTCGTTCTCCGGGATGCGTCCGCCCGTAAGGGGCTGGAGGCGCTCCTGCGCTGCTGCCGGCGTGTCTACCATCACCCCACGTTCGTGCGATCGCNGCGATTAGGCAAGNGCGGAATTGCGGCGCNNTCGGGCACTCGTCCCCGATAAACTGTCAGGACGTGCCCGAAGCCACCATCTCGCCCCGGCGCCGTTAACAATACTCGTTTCCGATACATGGTTTTTTAAAGCTCGTGCGNTATGCACGCATCCATGAATGCAACACCGAACCAGCGAATCCTGCTTGCCGAGGATGACGATGCAATGCGCGTCTATCTCGAACGCGCGCTCGTCAATGCCGGCTACGCCGTNGATGCGGTCGATCGCGGAACCGAGGCCCTCCCGTTGCTGAAGGAGACGGGCTACGATCTGCTGCTGTCNGATATCGTCATGCCCGAGATGGACGGCATCGAACTCGCGCAGCGTTGCAACGAGATCAGCCCCGACACCAAGGTCATGTTCATTACCGGTTTTGCNGCCGTGACACTGAAGGCCAGCCGCGAGCAGCCGAACGCCAAGGTGCTGTCCAAACCGTTCCATCTNCGCGACCTCGTTCTCGAGGTTGAACGGGTCCTCGACGACCGGATCAGCGCCCAGTTTCAATAAGTCGACAATAGGNCCTTGCGCNCCTTNCCCAGGCTCGCTAAAGGGCCGGCCTGCCCCGCNAAGGGGCGCTCGATGGTGCGGGCGTATAGCTCAGTGGTAGAGCACTATGTTGACATCGTAGGGGTCGCAAGTTCAATCCTTGCTACGCCCACCATCGAAGCCTCTAGAGGCATATAAAGCCCGCCGGAATCGGCGGGCTTTTTGTTTAGGTGGTCATATATTGCATGAACTTCGGTAGACAAAATACTTGCCATTCCGGAGGGCAAGATCCTCTGCCCAAGCCAACGAGTAAAGAATGGAGCGGAACATCGCGCTCGCTAAAACTCACACTCTTGCTCTGATAATCGCCTCACCAATAATCAACGATCTACTATGCGGACGGCCTCAATCTCTTCGCTAATCGCAGATCGTCCAGTCCAGGCCCTTGCACTAATGGTCACTTCAACGAAAGAACAAGTATCGGGCATATCATCGATTTGAAACCCCGCCCCTTGCCGCACCAAGTTGGCACTAATCAGCGGCGAAATCTCTCCCAAACACCGAAGAGCGATGTTAATATCCTGAAGGACTTGCTTCGAAGTGATTTTATGATCAACCACGACCAAGAAGGGAGTGTCAGGCGTGGCAACTGTCCTCCGAGCCACTACCCCACCATTTCCCGGCTTTACCGAGATCTCCAATTGGTTCCCTGTCAGGCTGGGCTGAGCCCGCAGTCCAGGTTTGTCCGCGAAACTCCAGTCGAATGGTGCGAAATCGGAGACCCAGGGTCCCTTATTTTCCAACGCCACGCTGGCGGCAGTGCCCGAAACCGTTTTATATAAGCTCAGGGCGGCGAGCATCTCGCCCTCCCTTACGAGGTTCCACAATAAGAGACGATCAACTGATTGGCTGTGAAAAGAGGTACGCTTTCTTAGCGCGGCCATATTCAAAAGTGCAGTGGGTTGGTCCGCAGCGTATCGAAAGAAGCTGTGATGCCAGCTTGTCGATCCATCAAGGATTTTGGCGAACTCGCCGACCGCACCCTTTCGAGAGAAGGCATCTAGTAAGACCGGAAACAATTCGAGATGCCGACTCGGCCGAACGCGCAGAATACGGTCGAGCGAAGCGATAGCCGCAGAATACTCCCCGCCTCTAACTTGTTCTTGCAGAATCACTGCCTGAAGTCGCGGTTCGCGACGGTTCAGCGCGAGAGCATGCTGCAGCACTTCAGCCCTGCCGTCCGAAACATTCCGTGCGAGAGCCAAAATTGCTTGTGCTTTCGGCGTCAACGGTTCCCTTCTGTAGGCACCAAGAGCCATTTCTTCTGCAATGCTCGCCCCTTGCTCGGGCGAGCCCGTCGCTTCGGTGGATGTCAGAAAGATAGCCGATGCGATATTTTCATATGCCTTACCATTGAAAGGATATGTGGCGATCGCAATTTCAGGTGCCGTCTTTGCGACCGCCATCCCGATTGACTGCATAGCTAGACCCGCTGATAGCGCAATGCCGACCGCGAACGAACCTGCCAGCCGCAAGGGATGAGCTACTTTCATTCGTTGGCCAAGATCACTTTCACCCCTCTTCGGCATCGCGTTCTTCCCCATAGCCGTAGCCATAGCCATAGCCATAGCCATAGCCATAGCCATACGCGGAGTTGCTTTGGCTTACCTTAGTCACGATGGCACCGTAAATCTTAGCGCCGGAGCGCTGTAAGCGTCCCAATGCATTTTCAATCCCGCGGAGCTTAATACGCTCGGTTTGGATTACGAACACCACGCCATCCACAGCCTTGGACATTTCGATCGCGTCGGCCAACGACAGCATCGGTGCGCCATCGATCAGAATCTGATCGTAGGAGCCTCTCGCAGCATCTATTATCTGGGCAAAGCGTTCACCTGCCAGAAGTTCAACAGGGTTGGGCGGTGTTCTTCCCATTGGCAGGAAGTCAAAACCGAATTGTTCGAGATGGATAATCTGCGAAGCCAAGTCAGATTGCTGATTGGCCAACAATGGAACGAGGCCGCCTGTGGCGACATCGTGCAGGTCAAGTGTGTCCCGTAATTTCGAATTGCGCAAATCCGCGTCTATCAAAAGAACGCGCTTCCCAAGCTGCGCGAAACTGGTTGCCACACCAAGCGCGGAAATGCTCTTGCCCTCGGAAGGTACAGAAGAGGTGAGCATAAGCACTCTCGGGGCTCCCTGCGGAGTCAAGAAATTTAGATTCGTTCGAACAGTCGTATAGGCCTCGTTGATGTGCGACGAACGTTCGATAATCCGGTCAACCATCGCACCTTCCGTATTGCGCGGAATTGCCCCCAACAAAGCAATATTCAATCGACGCCGGACATCTTCCGGATCTTGTAGGGTTTGGCTCAAGGTGACCTTCAAATAGACCAGCGCAGCAGCGAGAACGATGCTTGCAATGGCCGCCACCAACACATTTTGGATTAAGGATGGGGCATATGGCGCAGCCGGGGCATCCGCTTCATCAATGATCTGAATGTTATTTTGACCAGCACCGGACGCTTCAAGTTCCTTGAACCGTTGAAGGAGAGCATCATAAATTTCGCGGTTAGTGTCCACCTCGCGCTTGAGTATCCCGTACCGGATACCCTGCCCCTGCTGTCCGAGAAAGCGCTGTTTGACCTGCTCAACTTGATTGCGAAGCTCGAACTCACGAATTTTCGCCGACTGGAGCAAATCACGCGCTCCGCCGGAAATCGCAGATTGTAGCGAATTCACCTCTGCTCGCTTCTCTTGAACCTCGGGGTAATCCGGGCCAAAGCTTGCTTGAAGAACCGCGAGATCAGCTTCCGCCTTGCTCAAGTTCGACAACAATTGATTGCGAGGATCCGATGGCGGAAAGCTCCCCCCCGCTACCGCAGCCTGCGCGCTGATACGATCCGCAACAGCTGCAGCCAGCGCGGTGTTTAGCGCCTGCAAATCAGCCCCGACCAACGTTTGCCCGGCGCTTTCGGAACCCGAGTCACCCCCAGCATTGAGCACCAAAATTTCATTGGCATTTGCATATTCGACGAGTTCCTGCTCGGATTCTGAAAGCCGCTCGCGAAGTTCTGCGATCTGACTTTGAAGAAAGTCTCGCGCCTCAACATTGGCACCAAAGCGCTTTTCATAGTTTGCAGCAACGAACTCCTGGACCCACAAATTTGTAATCTCGGCGGATACGGTCGGGCTCGGACTCGAGAACTTAACGTCTAAAAGACTCGATTGCATTATCGGATCGATGCTGACGTTGTCGAACAAAACCTCTTCGATCTCCGACTCAACATCACCGGCATCTTCGAGGCCAAATGCGGACCGAAAAGCATCATTACGAGTTAAATTACCAGCCTCCATCACGCGTTTCGCCATGAATTGAGAAACTAGCAGCTCATATTGAGTATTGAGATACTGAATCTCCGACACTTGACTATCAGCATCTAGGGAGTCCAAGTTTGTTACGTCCGCAGCCACCTGCGAAACTTCAAGCCGAGCACTCGCTTGGTATAGCGGGGTAGCCAGCAACGTCACCAAGACGCCTAGCAAGAGGCCAAGCAGAACGATGCCCGCGAGCCAATATTTCAGGCCCAGCGCTTCATGCCAATAGCGCTCCAAATCTACCGCAAAAGGTTCACCATCCGAAACCGATTTTCCGCTTCCCTCGCTGTAACTCATACGATCCAACGGCTCGCCTAATTCATTGCCAAGACTGCTCAACGTCCAATCCGATCAATCAAAATTGCAGTAGTCGAAAGTAGCGGAGCGAACCGCAAGATACTGTCGAACCTTCTCCTAGCAGGAGCATCCCCGACTATAATTATATCATTTGGGTACACAGTCGGATCACCGTAGTTTCCGCGCTGTATGGCTTGGATATTGTATGCGCCAACATACCTTTGGCCGCTCACTGTACGGAAAATAAGAACATCATCCATCTTGGCGTAATCGTCTAAACCACCAGCCTGATTAACTACGCGCATAAGCGATTGGCGTCCGAGCACAGGATATTCGCCAGGATTGTTCACTTGCCCCCCTACGGACACAGTGGGAGGAGGAATCTCGTCAGGAATAACACGCACCTGCGGATTCAAAAGGTATTCGCCACGCAATACATTCTCAATCGCGACGCCCGCTTCGTTTGGGGCGAGCCCATGCAGGTCAAGCAAGCCGACAAGCGGGAATGAGATGCGCCCCTGACCATCGGTGAGATAGGTACCACTCAACCGTTCGGCGCCGACTACTTCAATTAGTAGAGGGACCTGCGGGCCGATGAGATATAGGTTCTCAATGCCTGGCGGGGGTAATTCCTGAAGCTCTGAGACCTCGATGCCCGATGCCTCACCATATGAGCGATCAATGGCACATCCAGACAGACTTACCGTGAATGCCAATGCGCCAAGCCCGGTTGCAAGCAATTTCATAAAATTTTGAGCCGTCATAATGCGCGCCTTATCGCAAAACTGAACCGATGGAAGCCATCAGGACGACTTATCCCGTCCCTGATCGAATAATGTCGAGCGGATATCATTCGCTTCGTTTGAGAGAGCTAGCAGCAGCCAAACCAATACGAGCTGAAGGACAGGCGTTCGCAAGGGATAATCGATGATAGAGGCGAAACCCAAAATCAGAAACACTCCCCCGAAAACGAGAGCCATTGTCCGTCCCGCCCGGTGCGCCGCCAGAACAAAAATTTGCTTAGCCGCCCATCCTATCAGGCTCAGTACGAGGGCGGCACCCAAAACTCCTCCCTCAATAACTAGCTGGACCCAATCATTATGAGCTTGATTAACATACTTAGGCATAAGCAAGGAGGTCGGCTCGTATATGTGGTAGACCTGCTCGAATGAACCAAAGCCGGTCCCTACAAGCCAATGGGTTTTCAACATTTCGAGAATTACGGGCCAAAGCGACCACCTCAAGTCAGCGAAGTTGTCCTTAGCCAGAATGTCCACAAAAGCGGGTGCACGGCCAAGAGCGACGAACCCAACCGGGATGATAAGCGCAATCAAAATGGCGCAGGCCACAAGAAGCCGCAAATGCCCATCTATCCAACGTAAGACCGGATCTCGCGGCGCACGCCCGCCGCGACGTCCGCTACCGATGACGACCACGACGATGGAAAGAAAAACCGCCCCCATTACCGCTACAAACCCGGCCCGCGAGCCGCCTGCCAATGAAACTAAGAGTATAAGGAAAAAGGCGGCAGGATACAGCAAGCGCTCCCATGTTGGGCTCCCATTGCCTTGGCGCATTACTCCCAACGCGGCGACAATCAGCAATGAGCACGCCGCGAAAACCGCTGAGTGGTTCTCATTCGCGAAGATACCCACGGGCGCGCCCCTGCTGGTGATCGCATAAAAATACAGCACACTGGATTTGCCCGCGACAATCTGCGCGAGCCCCAGAGCGGCGTTGAAAACCCCCAACACACCAACCAGCCTCAGTAGAGTTAAGGTACTCGCTCGGTACGCGAGAACCAGTAGAAATCCACACACTGGCACTATGAAACTTCCCAATGCGTTCCAAGTTCGCGTAGGCGTAAACGTTAGGGGGCGCCAGAGGCCTTCCATATCCAGAGCGGCGTCCAGCAGATAGATGTCAGCCCGCCCGGGCAAACTCCTCCAAACCTCAGGAGGCATTGGAGCAACTTGAATAGCCAAAAGTACTCCGTATGATAAGAGCGCTATAGAAAGAAAGCCATTTAGTTTCAATTCCCTCCAAGATATTTGGTAAAGTGCGGCGACTAGAAACAGCGCAGAAAAACTACGCAAAGCAATAATTTGAGTGATGTCGCTTCTTGAAGAGCCGCCAGTCAACGTGACTAAAGCAGCGAACAACGAAAGCGCAATCACACCTCTGGCTAAGCCGTCCGGTTGCTCTGCTTGATAGGTAGAATGCCTACGCCTTGTACCCATATCACCAAATCCTATTTCTAAGTTTGGGCAGACTTGCCCGAAATGACAAGCAACCGGATTTCTTCCCGCGTCGACCGACCAAACCCTGTAGAGAGCGCGACAAAAAGCGAATAGCCCCACTAAACAAAGCGGCACACCTCGCAAAGAGTCCCGCACTTCGGACCGTTGCTGCACCAAGCACGCAGCATACGATTTGCCGAAATCACGAATTCATATTCTGTCGACATTCGGATCGCCGGCGCTCGGTAGTTCGTTCGATTGTAAGACCTCCGGGCGGCTTGCATTTGAAACTCTAAGTTCGAAGTGCTCCATCCGCTCCGAGGAACCATTGGTAGGTTTCGCTGATACCACGCTCGAGACTAATGGAAGGCGACCATTGGATCTCGGCAAGACGCTGCGAATCCATTAACTTTCTCATCGCACCATCCGGCTTTGAAGGATCGGTTACGATCTTCCCTTTAAATCCAGTAACATCGGCGACAACACGCGCAAGTTCCAAAATTGAGATGTCTTCGCCAAATCCGACGTTGATATGGCTCTGCATAGGCTGAGTTATAGCTTCGTATTTTGTGCGCGGTAGGTCGTGAACAAAAAGCGAAGCTGCTGCCATATCATCAACATGAAGGAATTCGCGTCGAGGAGTTCCTGTCCCCCAAATAACCACTTCATCGCGGCCGCTTTCAACTGCTGAATGGAATCGCCTGATTAGCGCAGGCAGAACGTGACTGGTCTCCGGATGAAAATTGTCGCCCGGACCGTATAGGTTTGTTGGCATGACCGAACGGTAGTCCGTACCATGTTGACGATTGTAACTTTCGCAAAGCTTAATGCCTGCGATCTTAGCTATGGCGTAGGGTTCATTCGTAGGCTCAAGCGGCCCCGTAAGCAGAGCCTGCTCTTTCATCGGCTGCTCTGCGTGCTTTGGATAGATGCAAGATGAGCCGAGAAACAAGAGCCGCCCTACTCCCGCCTCGAAAGCCTGATGAATGACGTTAGCCTCCATCATCAGGTTTTCGTAAATGAAGTCGGCCGGGTAGGTGTTGTTAGCGTATATTCCGCCAACCTTCGCAGCCGCCAATATTACTGAATCAGGACGTTCTGTCTCAAAAAATGCCCGGACGGCAGCTTGCTCGGTTAAATCAAGATCAGTCCGTGTCCGCGTGACTATATCGAAATCCATGCCGCTACTTCGGCGCGCTTCGAGCTGTCGTAAAATCGCACCGCCCACCATACCACGATGCCCGGCTACAAAGATCTTCACCTCAAGCTACTCCTAATTCTCGATGCTAACTGGCAATGCGAACCCATTGTCCCGAAGGAATGCATGACGCTGAGCATCCAGCAAATCAGCCGCGACCATCTCGGCACACATTGCGCGAGGCGTAATTTCAGGCTCCCAGGCCAGCTTCTTGCGTGCCTTCGAAGCATCACCAAGCAAAGTTTCAACTTCAGCCGGCCTGAAGTAGCGCGGATCAATCCGCACGACCACATCCCCCACCTTCAGCGCTGGGGCCGAAGCGCCAGTGATGCTCGCCACAGTCGCAACTTCATCTTGGCCATGGCCGGAAAATTCGAGCTCGATCCCAAGCTCTTCAGCCGACCAACGAATGAATTCACGCACCGTGTACTGCTGCCCTGTGGCAATCACAAAGTCTTCTGGTTCATCCTGCTGCAACATCATCCATTGCATTCGAACGTAGTCACGCGCGTGGCCCCAATCGCGGAGAGCATCTATGTTGCCCATATAGAGACAGGGCTCAAGTCCTTGGGCAATGTTTGCAAGGCCACGGGTGATTTTCCGCGTCACGAAGGTTTCGCCTCTTCGCGGACTTTCGTGATTGAAGAGAATACCATTGCACGCGTAGAGCCCGTAAGCTTCCCGATAATTGACGGTAATCCAGTAAGAATAGAGCTTTGCAACTGCGTAAGGCGACCGAGGGTAGAAGGGGGTAGTCTCTTTCTGCGGCACCTCCTGAACAAGGCCATATAGCTCAGATGTAGAAGCTTGGTAGAAACGCGCCTTTTTCTCAAGGTCGAGAAATCGTATTGCCTCAAGGAGGCGGAGCGTTCCTAGACCGTCAACATCGGCTGTGTATTCGGGCGATTCAAAGCTGACAGCTACATGCGACTGCGCAGCGAGATTATAAATTTCATCGGGCTGCACCTCACTAATGATACGGGTCAAATTAGATGTGTCACTTAGATCGCCGTAGTGCAGCGTCAGCTTCGGATTCGGTTCATGCAAATCTTGATAAATATGATCGATCCGCTGCGTATTGAACGAAGAAGCTCGACGTTTTATACCGTGCACCTCGTACCCCTTTTTAAGGAGCAGTTCAGCGAGATAGGATCCGTCTTGTCCAGTCACGCCTGTAATCAATGCTCGTTTACTCATAACGTTCTACTTTCGTGTAATTTTCAGGTGGGCTTCAGCGTGCCCCCATGATCGCGGATCAGTTACCTCAGGCCCGCACCAAACCACTGACCCACTCTCCAAGCCAAACCCGGACCTTCCAAAGGAAGTTGCGGCTTAGGAAGGCGGCTCGTACCCGCCGGAAGACTGGATAATGTGACAGGAAGAGAATTGAGAGCGTGTTACCTGTTGCAGCCATAGCATGCGCTGCAATTTCCAGCGACAGTCTGCGCCGATCACCATCGGTCATCTGGCCTTCCCGTTCGAGAAGAAATCGGATGTAAACCTTCGAGCGAGCGAGCAAGGCAGCTCTGCGAGCCTCTGCGTCGCCCAGACCATAGCCCGAGGTGTTTGCATCATGCAGTCGATACCACATTCCAACCACATCAATATCCACCGTATATGTATCGAGATAATCCGCATGCAAGCACATCCATGAGTCTTCGTTCGGCAACTCTACGGGAATTGGCATAAACCGATCTACGAAGGCGCGATTCATAGCGATCGCACCGCCAGCCCTGGCGCCCCCACCCTTTTTGGGAAAGCGTTGCGCCGGATTGTCCGGATGATCACGGAATGCCTGAAGCGCACAAAAGGTCGCCGCGGGGCCAACGACGTCGCGGATTGGCTCCAACCGGGGCATTATTCCACTAACATTGAAGAGATCGTCGCCTGCGAACAGTATAACGAACTGGCCTGTCGATTGCTGAAGTCCGAAATTATACGCCTGAACTTTCCCTTTGGTAGGGTTCCGCAATATCCTGAGACGCGGCTCATTGAGGGCCTCTAGAATTTCCACAGTTCGATCAGTGGAGTGATCGTCGATCACAACCACTTCGAGATCGAAATGAAGAGCAGCTTCAGAAGTTTCAAAAGGGCGTAGTATCGATTGAACCGCGGCCTCGATAAACTCCTCTTCGTTATATGCCGACAAGACGATTGAGAGCCTAGCGATGTCCGTCATGACTTGTCAGCTTTAATCAGAGCCTCACGCCAGGCGGGCTTCGCCGCTCTTGGCACCAATCGCCAGCGAGCCATGGAAGTAAGCTTCCACACCAAATTCACTACGGGCGCGACCGCTCCGCTAAGCAAGCCAAAGCGGTTTTTGTAAAGCCCGAAACGACGCTTCGAACTATACCAAATGGCGCGCAGAGTACCACTCGCTGATCCACCCTCAGCCATAAATGTGCATACGACGCTGCGGGTTGCAACCCGATAGTTTCTAAGCAAATCGATAAAAAAGACGATGTCTGAAAAGTGGTTTGGCCTCCCCGCATTTACCGGAAACCTGTGTTCTTGATAAACTCGATCAGAAAGAAATGTTGAAAAGTGTGGGTTGTGGAAGCCTAGCGGCAGAAAATCGCGCCTGCTCCAGCGTGCATCCAAATGACGAGTTATTCGACCTTCAGAATGATACTGAGTTGAATATACGACAATATCTGTATCCGCGCTCCGAAATTCCGCTATCACATCGGACGCGCGTACAAATCCTGAAAATACATCATCGGCCCCCAGCCAACCGATGATCTCAGCAGAACAGGTCGCAAGCCCCTTATTTAGGGCATCGAAGATGCCAGCGTCGGGCTCTGCAACCAAGATATCGTGAGACTTCAGTTTCGTATCTAGTTCTGCCAAAAACGCATCATTCGATCGACCCGCCATGACGATCAATCGGGTGCAATCACAGTCATCGAAGTATCGAACGCTTTCGATCGCGTCCAGGATCCGCAAATCATCCAACACAGGAATGATCACATCAATTTTAATATCACTCACTAAATTTTCTCACCTCAGAGAGAAAGGAGACGCATGCGGAGGGACCGCCGCCCCCCCCCCATCAATTAAGCTCCCATATATTCGCAGACTGACGTTCGCCTCCCAACCCGCCTACGTCCGCCAATTTAACGTATCGAGCCTATACGCAGACGAAGCGACACGACAGCAGAGGGAGTGTTGGAGAGTCTTCTGCACAAACATTCAAGCTACTGCATCCGACCTTCGATCCACGCTATTGTGTCGGATAATCCGGCCTCAATTTCCACCTCGGGCTGCCAGCCCAGAACAGTTCCAGCTTTTGAATAGTCCGCACAGCGGCCTCGGTCGCCTTCAGGCTTGGTCGTATCGAAATCAACCGTCAAACCACGATCGACAAGCTTAACTACTGTGTGCGCGATTGTAGCTATGCTCGTGCATACATCGGGGCCGATTTGTATGGGACCTTCGCCTTCCCCCCTTTCGAGTGATAATAGCAATGCACGCGTGACGTCGTCGACATGAACGAAGGCCCTACCCTGTTGGCCGGACCCCCAAACAGTCAGCTTGCCATCTTTCGCCGTTAACGCGCGATTGATGATGGCAGGGATCGCCTGCGCCTTCTTCCCGGTAAATTCGCATGGCGTCCCGTAAACGTTGTGTAGCACCAATATGACGCTCGGTACCCCGTTCTGCTCCTGCAGGTATCGCGCGTCAAATTCACCCATGAGTTTGCTCCAGCCGTAGCCCGATTCAGGGTTAGCAGGAAGCTGCTGCTCCTCGCGCATTGGGGGAGCGTCCACACCTGTTTGAATCTGCATCGGGAATGAGCACGCCGTGCCGACATAGATATATCGCCCGGGCTTCCTTGCGGCGACCGCATTGGCAACATGAGCGTTGATCAACAGATTTTGTCTAAAAATGGCCCCTTCGTTATCGAAAACATAGCCAACGCCCGCCACCACGTCCGCTAGGTGGTAAACTACGTCCGCGTCATCGAAATGGTCAGCCCAATCGCCTGGGGCTGACAGATCTGCAACCACGACCTCGACTTCGCTGCCGCCGGGAATGGCGGCATCGAGATTTTCCCTTGTGCCGCGAGAGAAGTCATCGATCACCACGACGCGGTGCCCAAGACCTACCAGCGCCGCCACTAGATTGGAGCCGATCATGCCAGCCCCGCCGGTTACAACAATCTTACCCATACGCACTTCCTTCTAATCCGAATTCTAATCATTATTTGATGGGGCCGTCGATCGAGTAGCCTTTAAGGTGCTCAAGCTTAGACCAAAGGGCCAACGGGATGCCTCAGTCCAATGCAAGCCCGCCGGCCCCAATATATACCCCGAGGAATCCCATTATTTGCTCAGGTCTGCCCAACGCGCCCTTCGCAGCAGTAGAACCAACAGCACGGCGACCGGCGGGAAATTCGTTGGAATTGCTTGAATGCAAACGGCGACCAGAACCGCACGCTCCATTATCAAGCCACCATTCCGGCGCGTTTCAGCAAACAAAATCACTGTTAAGGCAACCACACCAAATATACCAAGCTCATAAATCAAAGCACCGACCCAACTCGAAATGATGTCGCCACTACCCCTAACTGTGAAAATCAGTCTGTAGTCGCTCCGCAGTTCACGCATTGAAGCGCCATAGCTTTCAAATCCACCCGGAATTAGAAAGTTCTCGAAAGCTGCCAAAATTGGGAATACGATAGATTGTAGTCGCGTATTCGCACTTGCATCCGAAATAAGAAAATCGGCCACCGACCTGCTATGGATTGACTGAACAATGTAAAATAGCCGCGAGCCCTGTATCTGATCATAAAAAAGTGCGAGCATAACCATAAGGGCGCCCACACCTGCAAGAAGGCCGACGATATACCTGACTCGCAATCTTAATGTTTGGTAGATCAGCACAGCGCCTAGCCCTGTCGCCATCATCACGAGGCCCAAGGCGGACTTCGCAAAAACCACAATCCCTATGACGTTCGCCAAACAAAGAGCGCGCGCCTTCCAGTCAAAGCGATAGTTTTGCGAAGCTAAAAATATCCATGTGCAGAAGAAAAGGACGACAGCAAGAAAACTCGGCTCCGCCGCAAGCGAAGTAACACCACGACCCTCGGTGGTTCTACTAGCACTTAGCAGCGAGGATATGCTTGGGTTTACCCTGTCGACCAGAGCAAATATAATATACAAACCATTAGTGAAGATTAATGTCTTTATCGGAAAATCATAGCGCTCGAAAAAATCGTAAAAAACTGCGGCAGTAAGGGCAATGGTCGTGTATCCGGCGATACCGCGAGCAGTCAAAAATAAATCATCAATAGAACGGAATACGATTACAAAAATAAGTCCTGCGAAAATTGATCCTACTAATATTTGTATCGTGCGATTGGTGAGTATCTTCGGGCTGGTGACGAGATAGACCACGCAAGATATAAGAGTCCACGGCTGGGTATCGAGTTCGTTTGTGCCAAAATTTACCCACGGAAGAAGGGCCAAGAAAAATACGATGTGGCCTAGGACCCACCGCAAATCGATTGTGGTTGTGGCTACGCCGCCCATCGATCGGTGATCCATGGGGCCTACAGTATCAGTCGAAAGCATCGCGCACTACCGCTCCAAATATGGGTGACCTAGAGGCTTCTGACCCGCTTAGCAGGGACACCCGCTACAACGCAGCGCCCTTCCGGGAAAGACTTTGTTACCACCGACCCGGCCGCGACGACGGTGCCGGGACCCAACCGGGTTCCAGGCAGCAGAACGCTATTCATCCCAATCCAACACCCTGGCCCCAAAACTATATCCTCCCCCGCAAGGTGCAGGTCAAGATTTCTAGGGTCGTGATTAGCAGTAATCAAACCGACATTCGGCGCGACATAGCACCCGCGGCCTAGAATTATGCGGCCGAGCGCATTCTGGTAGTAGGCCCCGAAGGCCTGCATATTGTTCAAATCGTCCGGCTCGAATTCCAAATTCTGCGCATTTGCAATCGTGCACGTCAAGGCCGCAGGAAATGGCAACGGCGGCGCCAATCTAAGAATATTTCTCTGCCAGATTGCCCGAAAGGCCCAAGCATAGCCTGTCATACTGGTGTCAAAGTAGCGCCCTTGCAAATACCTTTTTTCGAAAAATATTTGTAGTATGAGCCGGATAAAGGGTCGCAATCGCATACCAATGACAATCAATAGCCTTTTCATCTTCACACCCCCTGTTGAGCGACCACGAACGAGGCTGCGCCGTAGCCAATTAGGGCTAGCACTACGCACAACACCAGTACTCGGAATTCCGGAAGGCGGATAACCGAGGATGCCCGGGCGTAAACTAACAAACATACCAGGTAGAAAACCGCAGAGGACCAAATGTGCGCGAGTGAGTAAATCGCAGCACCATTCTGTACTGCGAAAGATACCGCAGCAATTCTCAATAATCCGCCAAAGCCAGTCAGTGCCAGCATCGAATTCTGACGCCCAGTAGCTAACATTACAAAGCTAATTGGTGACGAGAGAAGCTGCAAAACCACCCACGGCACCATGAATGACATGATGCTTCCTGCCAATTCCCATTCACTGCCAAGAATGCGCCCCATCAAGAGTGGCGCAAGGAGCCCGATAACGCATAAAGGGACGACCCCTACCAATGCAAGGTTCTGCATTACCTTTAGCGTTAAAGGTGCTAAAGTCCCATCACTCTGTGCCTGCGGCAGACGTGACGCATAGACCTGTCCTATTGAAGCTCCGAATAGTGCAATTGGAGCATTGAGAATTTGAATGGCCAGAAACAGTTGTCCAGCTTCGGTCTCACTAGCAGCCGCAATAATGATAATTGGCACTTGGATGCCACCGATATTTGCGAGTGCATCTGGAGTCGATATGAGTGGATACTTTTTGAACTGCCGAACCACCTGACCCATTCTCGGCAAATTAACTGATTTGAGCATCGGTCGGTCTAGTCTCAACGCCTGCCAAGCGAGGACGCCACCACCAGCGCAGATCGTAAGCAGAGTTCCGACAAGCAGCCCGTAGGATGACATGCTGACCCAGCCAACGCCAAGCATGAACGATGCTCCAACGATCGCCTGACTAACACGGGTGCGGGCTATCGCTCCGAATCGTCGCCTCCGGACGGCCCAGAATTGCAACGCTGAATAGCTCGCCACGAGTAAAACACCGAAGGGGACAAGCCAAAGATATTGGGCGATTCTTGGTGTGCCAATTGCACGCGCCAGCCAGTTGGGTGCAATGAGAACTGGAACGAGAAGGACCAGTGCGAAGATCATCGCTGCGCACAGACTTATTACCAACAAATAAGCCGCTTCTTCGTCGCTATCTGCGACCGGGATTGCGACGTCGAAACGAAGACAAGCCGCAACACTGATAGTTGTCACAACTGCCATGAGCACCGCGAGCAACTCAAACTGTGCTGGACTATAGATCAGAGTAGCGAGCGGAATTGCCACGAAAAGGACAATGCGCCCTGCACCAACTCCCACCACCAGCTTGAAGACATCCCGAACTAGTTCAGTTCTTAAAAAACGTTTCATAAAATCCAGACCATAGCGGTCTAGGCAGTCAGCACGCTGAGCACACCAGCGATGACGGCATCCTGGTCCTGCTGTGTCAAATATGGATGCATGGGCAAGCTCAAAACCCGTTTGGCAGCAAGGTCTCCCTTGGGAAGTTCAACCGTAGAATCGGCGACAGCTGGCTGTCGGTTCAGAGGAACAGGGTAGTGCACCGCAGTGGGAATACCCAACGACCTGAGACCTTCTTGGACCTTGGTGCGATCAGCGACTTCGATCGTGTATTGCGCCCAAGCGCTGGTGGAACCGGGAAGAATGTTTGGGGTATCAATATCGACGTGAGCGAACGCTGAGGAATAGGTTTCTGCAATCGCTTGGCGAGCCAGGATTTCTTCATCCAAGGCTGTAAGCTTTGCCAAAAGAATTGCTGCCTGAAGGGTGTCGAGCCGCGAGTTTACGCCGATGCGGACGTGATGGTAGCGCTTTTCCTGGCCATGACGCGATATCTGTCGGATCGATCGGGCGAGCTCCGGGTCTGAGGTGAAAATTGCTCCGCCGTCGCCATAACATCCTAATGGCTTAGACGGAAAGAAGCTCGTGCAGGCAATCGTAGTGAGATTGCATGACTTCTGTCCTTTGTAAGTACTTCCGAAACTCTGCGCCGCATCTTCGATCACTGGAACGCCGTGGCGCGTCGCTATCGCATTTATGGCATCAAGGTCCGCCGGCTGGCCATACAAGGAGACCGGAATGATCGCCTTGGTGTTCGAACTTATCGCAGCTTCGAGATGAACCGGGTCAATGTTATACGTGCGAGGATCAATGTCTACGTAGACAACCTTTGCGCCCAATAGAACTGCGGCCTCAGCGGTAGCGATATAGCTAAAACCAGGTGTGATCACCTCATCACCCGGGCCGACGCCAAGCGCCATAAGCGCGATTTGCAACGCATCAGTCCCATTGGCGACGGTTACGCAGTGTGCGGCCCCCGTATAGGAGACAAGTTCATCCTCGAGTTCCACCACTTCAGGGCCGAGAATGTATTTCCCATGAGCTAGCACCTGAGCAATACGCTCTTCGATCATGGGCTTGAGGTGCCGCTGTTGAGCGGCAAGATCGAGAAACGGGATCATTTCAGGCTCCGCATAAAGGAAATCCATTTCCTGTGAGGAACAGCAAAGTTACCGGTAACGGTTTCTCCGGCGGGCACATCCCGCGTTACCACGGACCCAATCGTGATCTTGGCCTCCTCCCCAATGGAAATGCCATTGCTGATCGATACATTCGGCCCGATAAACGCGCGATTGCCAATTTCGACCCGTCCCGAAATTTCCGCGCAGGCTGCAATTCTCACGTTGCGCCCCGCTAAACAGTCATGCGCGAAATGGATTTGACAATCGAGCTTGGTACCCTCTCCCAACCGCGTGAAACCCCCGAACGTCGCCCGTACTATCGTGCACTTTGCTTGTATATCTACGTGATCAGAAATCCATACCCCGCCCGATTGGCGAACGACCTGGAATGGATCGCTCGAGGTATCGAGGTCAAATGCGTCCGTGGACACCACTGTTCCCGGACCAATTGAACACCATTTTCCAATTATCGCGCGCGGCATAATGACCGCCCCTGGATAGATAACAGACCCTTCGCCAACCACGACATCATGGGGGGAGACTATAGCGCCCTCGTGGACCTGGGCGGTAGGATGAATACGAGTCTCAAAGTGCTCCCACTGGAAGTCCCCTAACGCGGCGATATGCGATTGAAGCAATAGCGCCGATCGAAGGGGGGCTTCGCTCACAGCGAGTCCGAAGCCTTTCGGCACACCATCGCTTAGTCCGGCAAGGGTAATAATTCCCGCGACACCCTCTCCCGCCAAAGCCTGGTCGATATGGATTTGCTTCGTGCAAGGAACCACACGCCGATCAAGCTTCGTCGGAACTTTACCCACATAGGAAAATTTACAGCACCGTTGCACCGACAAGCCGAATTCTCGATCGAACTCCGCAAGATCAAGTGTGTTTCCTGTATACATTTGACCTATCTCATAGCGAACGGATGGGTGAGATCATTGAACGAGGAAATTTTTGATTCGCGGATAGCTGTAACGGTCTCGATCGCACAACGATTATCCTCAACCCCAAAACCACCCCCATTCAGAATATCTTCGTAGACGCGCGTATGGAGGTCCGTGAAGCCATCCGAGAATTCAAGGCTTTCGCCATCAGCAATGATTGATCGAAATGTACGCTTTCCCTTAGCTCGCTCCGCAGCAGGAATATCCTGGACATCGAGAGACAAGAACCAACGCACTCGTGCTCGTTCGAACTCAAGATAACCCGCTGCCTTTGTCGGCGTTCGAAGATGAACGGTGCAATTTTGCACTCCCCCATACACATAATTAAGCATATCGAAGAAGTGAACGCCTATATTGGCCGCGATCCCACCAGAGCTTTCAGCGAGCCCCTTCCAACTCTTTAAGTACCAATTCCCCCGAGAAGTAATGTACGTCAGATCAACATCAGCTTTCTGGTTTGAGGGCGCTCGCGCCACTCGCTCACGCAGGGCCAAGATGGCCGGATGAAGCCTCAACTGAAGAACAGTATGGACCCTCTTACCTGTTTCGCTCTCAATCGCTTTAAGTGCATCGAGCTGCTCAGGGTACAACACCAGGGGTTTTTCGCAGAGAGCGTCCGAGCCATTGCGAAGAGCCCATTGAATATGCGCGAAATGCAAGAAGTTTGGGGTCGCGATTGATACATAGTCGATGTGCTCCCCGCGCCACCGCTCAGCTTTTGCGTATGCATCAAGCAGTTCAAAATCGGTGAAAAATTGTGCGTTGGGGAAATGGCTGTCAATTACGCCAACAGAATCGTTGACGTCCATCGCGGCAACGAGCTCATTTCCAGTCTCGTTGATCGCTTTCATATGCCGGGGAGCTATATAGCCAGCTGCACCGAGCAAGGCGAACCTGTTCATATCATCAAGCCTTGACTATGTTTTCTTTGGGAGAGCGATAGATACCGCGACTATCAATAATGACTTGAGCGTTCGCACTCACCATTTCGTAGTCGACGGACGTGTGGTCGGTGGCCACCACAATGGCGTCGAAACTCGCTACAACCTCTGGCGATAGCTCTACCGACGTCAAATCGAAAGAATGCTCCCGCATTCTGGGAAAGACAGGGACATGCGGATCCGAATAAGAAACTTTCGCCCCTGCGTCACGGAGCAGCTCCATCACCTCTACCGACGGACTCTCCCGCATATCATCAACGTTGCGTTTGTAAGCGATCCCAAGCACCAGGATTGCGCTTCCACGCAGCGGTTTAGATTGATCGTTCAAGGCCTTTAAGACCTTCGTGAAAACGTACTCGGGCATCGCACGGTTAATTTCGCCTGAGAGTTCGATAAACCGAGTATGTAAGCCAAACTCTCGCGCCTTCCACGTCAGATAGAAGGGGTCGATTGGAATACAGTGACCGCCCAAGCCCGGCCCAGGGTAATAGGGGGTAAAGCCGAATGGCTTGGTAGCCGCCGCGTCAATGACCTCAAAAATATCGATGCCCATACGATCCGCGACGATCTTCATCTCGTTAACGAGGCCAATGTTTACCGCGCGATGGATGTTCTCGAGAAGCTTGGTGAGTTCAGCCGCTTTCGTAGAGGACACCAAAACAACTCGATCTATTGCACTCTCATACAAAACCTTACCAACCTCTTGGCAAGTAGACGTGTGCCCGCCGACCACTTTCGGGATACTGCTGGTAGTGAACTGTTGGTTCCCGGGGTCCTCCCTCTCTGGCGAGTAAACAAGAAAAATTTCAGCACCAATCGTTAAGCTCGATGCTGCTATTCGAGGGAGCACTTCCTCCTCAGTTGTACCAGGATATGTGGTACTTTCGAGAGAAATTATCTGTCCGGGACGCAAGTGTGGGGCGATTGCATTGGTAGTGTCGATTACGTAACTAAGGTCTGGTTCGCGGTATTTATTCAGCGGCGTAGGAACACAAATTATAAGGGCATCGGCTTCCGCCACCCGGCGAAAGTCAGTCGTACTCTCCATACCCTTTGCGTTCGCCGCAGCCACATTAGCATCATCAATATGCTCGATAGTCGAATGCCCCGCGTTTAGCTGCGCGACCTTCTCAGCATCAACGTCGAAGCCGACCACTTTGAATCCTTGCTCGGCGTAGCGCAGCGCCAACGGCTGACCGACATAACCCATTCCGAAGATGCCGATCACCGCTCCCCGCGCTTTAAACTTACCAATCAAAGTTGCAGCCTCGGCGGGCAGTTCTCGTAATGTCATAATACCTGTTCGAATCGTTAGAATTTAAGCAATCATCAGGCTTGCCGCCTATGTGCGGCAACACCTTCTTATTGAAATCATATCTACTGCGACTGACCCATGGCCCTCAGCAACTAGCCAAAGTGCCGTGCTCCACAATTCCCCTGTGAGGGCGACCCTTAGGCGACGGCGCACAGCATTGCTACCACCGAATCCGATAACATCTGGGGGCAGATAAGCGTCAATATCGAGATCTGCGGCGACAGCGAACAAGCGCCCTCTCGCCTATTTCGAACCAAACCCTGAAATGACCACCCTTACCGTTCGCAGTACAATAAGAATATCGAGCCAGTAAGAGAGGTTTTTTATATAATAGAAGTCGTATTGAAGCTTTTTATCAACCTCATCTAGCTCCGCCACGTGACCCTGGTTCACCTGCGCCCACCCGGTGATGCCCGGTCGCACTATGTGGCGGTAGCGGTAAAATGGTATTTCCTTTTCATACCATCGAGAAAGACCAACCGCCTCTGGTCGCGGCCCGATCCAACTCATTTCACCTCGAAAGATATTTAAGACCTGAGGCAACTCATCAATCCGAGTTCGCCGCAAGAAAGCCCCCACTCTGGTGATACGCTTGTCTCCTGCTTGCGTCATGGAAAGCGCACGATCTTCGCCGCTACACCCCTCTGTCATCGTCCTAAGCTTGAGGACGTGAAATTGTCGGCCTCGATAGCCCATACGCACTTGGCGAAAGAAAACGCTTCCAGAACTATCGAACTTTATCGCTATGGCGCAAAGCGCAAGAAGAGGGACGATCAACGCCAGCGCCATGAACGAAAAAACCAAATCGATCGCTCGCTTCGCTTTTTGGTAGGCGAAACTTGGCACTAGTGCGCCGAAGCCGTTCTCAGATAGATGCTCAATCTGCACCTTTCCAGTCTCCGCCTCCCATACCTGCTTGTAATGATAGACTGGACGACCCGAAATCGCCGCTTCCGCCAGAAACCTTTCCCACCTTGGATCAAGATCGGCTGCAAGATCGGCCACGATAGCGCAATCCGGAAGACCATCGAGGCACGGCCTCTGGAGAGCGAGCACAGGCGCGCCCCGCAACTCTTTCACCAGGTCAACACGCCCCCCGGGCACAAGATAGTAGAGAAGACCCTTGGCTCTTGACCGAACCGCAGTAATACCAAACCGCACAGCCAAGATCGCAAAAAAACAGGCACCGATCAACTTATTGGAATAATCGAGCCGAAACCCTGCAATGATCGCCATAAACACGCCGAAAACAATCGCCACGACTGGCAGAATTGATCGCGCCACCGCTACGCCCGGGTAAAAACGCAACCTTCGAAGAATCAGCAATGATACAAGCGCACAAATTACTGCGCCGACGCTAGAATTCACAACCGCAGATTGCGTCAACCACCGGGCAGCAGCTTGCAAACCCCAGCCGCCCTCCAGAAATGCTAGCAAAACCAGCGGCGTCAAAACGCCTGCGACCAGGATTGCGAGAATCTCGAAGCGCAAAGAGTGGAACAAGCCGCGGCGCACTATTGCAGGAGAGAAATTCACTGACACCTATCGGTACTCCAGAGCCTCTTACTGTCAACTCCAGAGCCTCTTACTATATGGCTCGCCCAAGGCTCACAGATTCTGAACCTACCGGGGCGTTGCATTGGAATGTGCTTGAGCCTCTTCAAGCTCAAATTCGCCCTTGGACGAAACGATATCCTGTTTCAATCAAAAGGAGCGAAAATTGCAAGATCACCCCCGGGCACATACACTTCCGACCGACCTCGTCCAACTCACGCCTACGGGATTCAAATGTTTTCCGAATTCGTGGGGGCGGACATAAGGGCTTGCGAGACGAGGTCTCTTCATTTAGGTGGGGAATCGAATACGGGCGCAGTCGGCGCGCTATCCTGCGCGTCGGTTACGGATTTGAATTCACAATGGAGAACAAGATGATTGCGAAGAAAATTTTGATTTCGGCTTCGGCTGCTGCAATGGCGTTCGCGCCTGTGGCTGCTTCGGCTGCTCCGGTTGCTGTCGAGCGTTCGTCGGCTGCCGCTGAAGACACCTCGGAACTTGGTGGCGCTGGCCTCATCATCGCCATCCTGGCCGGTATCGCAGTTGTGGCAGGCGTTGTTATCGCTGCTGACGACGACGACGATACCCCGGTTAGCGCATAATTTAAGCTGCTAGCTTGAAACGGACCGGCCGCGGAGTTCTCTCCGCGGCCGGTTTTTCTTTGTGCGCTTGCTTCTTGGAAATGAGACTTCTGCAAGCGGCCCTATGCGTCGCGGCTTTACCCGGCAGTGAAAGCGACCATGGTGGCGGATTGTCGGCACTAGCCTGACCCTTTTGCGCAGGTCGGGCTACCTATCCGCACCGATTGTCCCCTCGGCGAACATCTTGTCCAACCTTGCCCTCGGCCATCGCTCTGCTATGGCGCGCGCAACACTTTATCGAACGAACAGGATACCCATGGCGAAGATCAAGGTTGCGAACCCGATCGTCGAACTCGACGGCGACGAAATGACGAAAATCATCTGGCAGTGGATTCGCGAGCGGCTGATCCTGCCTTATCTCGACGTCGACCTTAAGTATTACGACCTCTCGATCGAGAAGCGCGACGAAACCGATGACCAGATCACGATCGACGCGGCCAATGCGATCAAGCAATATGGCGTGGGCGTAAAATGCGCCACCATCACCCCCGACGAAGCCCGCGTCGAGGAATTCGACCTCAAGAAAATGTGGGTCAGCCCCAACGGCACGATTCGNAATATTCTCGGCGGCGTGGTCTTCCGNGANCCGATCGTGATCGACAACGTTCCGCGCCTCGTCCCCGGCTGGACCGATCCCATCGTCGTCGGCCGTCACGCTTTCGGTGACCAGTACCGCGCCAAGGACACGCTGATCCCCGGCCCCGGCAAGCTGCGCCTTGTCTTCGAAGGCGAGAATGGCGAGAACATCGATCTCGACGTTTACGAGTTCCAGAGCTCGGGCGTCGCCATGGCGATGTACAATCTCGACGACAGCATCCGCGACTTCGCGCGTGCCTGCATGAACTACGGCCTCGACCGCGGCTGGCCGGTGTATCTGTCGACCAAGAACACCATTCTCAAGAAGTACGATGGCCGCTTCAAGGACCTGTTCGAGGAAGTGTTCGAAAGCGAATTCAAGGACAAGTTCGCCGAAGCGAACATCACCTACGAACACCGCCTGATCGACGACATGGTCGCCGCCGCGCTCAAGTGGAGCGGCAAGTTCGTGTGGGCCTGCAAGAACTACGACGGTGACGTCCAGTCCGACGTGGTTGCGCAGGGCTTCGGCTCGCTTGGCCTGATGACCAGCGTGCTGATGACGCCCGATGGCAAGACCGTCGAAGCCGAAGCCGCGCACGGCACGGTTACCCGCCACTATCGCCAGCACCAGGAAGGCAAGGCAACCAGCACCAATCCGATCGCCAGCATCTTCGCCTGGACGCGCGGCCTGATCTATCGTGGGCGCTTCGATAACACGCCTGAAGTCGTGAAGTTCGGCGAGACGCTGGAAAAGGTCTGCATCAAGACCGTCGAGAGCGGCAAGATGACCAAGGATCTCGCGCTGCTGATCGGTCCGGACCAGAGCTGGATGACCACCGAGCAGTTCTTCGAAGCGATCGTCGAGAACCTCGAGAAGGAAATGGCCAAGCAGGCCTGAAGCCTTCGACCCATTTCGTCATTGCCCAGCGATTGACGTAAGAGACCGGGATCGGCGTGACGCCGGCCCCGGTCTTGTCGTATGGGCCGCTCAAACAGACAGGAATCACCATGGCCAGACCGCCACAGAAAAAGCGCATCTCGCGGCGCAAGGGCACCGAGAAGTTCGGCCAGCGCCGGCTCGAAGTGCGCAATGCGATGATCAAGGACATTCCCGGCATCGCGCATCTCGTGCGCCGGGTGTACGAGGACATGCCTGCCTATACGCACGGCGAGATCCGCGGCCAGATCAACAATTTCCGCGAAGGCTGCTTCGTCGCGCTGCTCGACGACGAGATCGTCGGCTATTGCGCGACCATGCAGCTGGCCGAAGCGCTCGCCTTCCAGCCGCACGACTGGGACGAGATCACCGGCAATGGTTACGGCAGCCGCCACGATCCGACCGGCGACTGGCTTTACGGCTACGAAATGTGCGTCGATCCCAAGGTGCGCGGCGTGNGCATCGGGCGCCGGCTTTACGAAGANCGGCGTGCGCTGGCGGAAGAAAAGGACCTGACCGGGATCGTNTTTGCCGGCCGCATGCCCAATTACCGCCGGTTCCGCCGACGGGTCGAGGGNCCGCAGGATTACCTCGACAAGATCGTCGAGGGCAANCTGCACGACCCCGTGCTGCGCTTCCAGCTGGCNAACGGGTTCGAACCCGAGCGGATCATGCAAGGCTACCTGCCCGAGGACAAGGCCTCGATGGCGAATGCGGTGCTGATGGTCTGGCGCAACCCCTATGTCGAGCGCGACCAACCGGTNAAGCAGCGGCTGCCCCGCGGGGTCGAAGCGGTGCGTGTCGCGACCTGCCAGCTNCAGGCGCGCCAGGTNGCCGACTACGACGAGTTCATGCGNGCNGTGCAATATTTCGTCGATGTCGCAAGCGATTACGANGCGGACTTCATCGTCTTTCCCGAGCTCTTCACGCTTATGCTGTTGAGCTTCGAGGAGAAGGAACTCTCGCCCGTCGAGGCAATCGAGCGCTTGTCCGAGTACACCCCGCGGCTGCGTAACGACATCTCCGAGATGGCGATGCGGTTCAACATCAACATCATTGCCGGTTCGCANCCGACGCGGATGGAGGATGGCGACATCCACAATGTCGCCTACGTTTGCCTGCGCGATGGTGCGGTGCATGCGCAGGAGAAGATCCACCCCACCCCCAACGAGCGCTATTGGTGGAACATCAAGGGCGGCGACAAGGTCGANGTGATCCAGACCGACTGCGGCCCGATCGGNGTGCAGATCTGCTACGACAGCGAGTTCCCCGANCTGTCGCGGCGCCTGGCGGACGAAGGCGCGCGAATCATCTTNGTNCCCTTCTGCACCGACAGCCGCCAGGGCTACCTGCGCGTGCGCTATTGCGGACAGGCCCGCGCGATCGAGAACCAGTGCTTNGTCGTGCTCAGCGGCAATGTCGGTAACCTGCCCAATGTCGCGAACATGGATATCCAATATGCGCAGAGCTGTATCCTGACGCCCTGCGATTTCCCCTTCGCCCGCGACGGNATNGCCGCCGAGGCGAGCGAGAATGTCGAGACGCTGACGATCAGCGACATCAATCTCGCCGATCTCAGCTGGGCGCGCGCCGAAGGGACGGTGCGCAATCTCGCCGATCGGCGTTTCGACCTCTACCGGATCGAATGGGACGAGGACGGCAAGCACCCGGGCAAGCCCCGCCCGCGCCGTGAACCGCTCGGCCCCGCTCATCCGGGTGGGGGTTAGCGCGGATCGCTTCGTGACAGCCTGACACGGCGCGGTTACGGAAGGTCCCATGGCATCGGCTGAATTCGCAAGTCCGGCAGTATCCGACGCGCTGGTCATCCTCGGCGCGGCCGGCCTGGTGATCCCGGTGTTCACGCGCTTCCGCGTGACGCCGATCATCGGTTTCATCCTGATCGGCATCCTCGTGGGGCCCTATGGCCTCGGGCGGCTGGTGTTCGAGCACCCCTGGCTCAATCACATAACGATATCCGATCCGGAGGCGCTGGAACCCTTTGCCGAATTCGGCATCATCCTGCTGCTGTTCACGATCGGGCTCGAGCTGAGTTTCAACCGGCTGTGGCAGATGCGCAAGCTGGTCTTCGGACTCGGCGCGATGGAGCTGCTGGTGATCGGCAGCTCGCTGGCGATCGCCCTGTCGATGATGGGGCAGTTCTGGACCGGTGCGCTGGCGCTGGGCTTCGCGCTGGCGTTCTCGTCCACCGCCATCGTGCTGCCGATTGCCGGCACGCATTCACCGGTCGGCCGAGCAGCGCTGTCGATGCTGCTGTTCGAGGACATCATGATCGTGCCGATCATCTTCATCCTCGGCGCCATGGCCCCCAATGCCGCNGGCGAAGGCTGGGAAGGCATGCTCACCACGCTGTGGCAGGGCGGGCTGGTCATCGCCGCGATGATGATCCTCGGCCGCTTCGCCCTGCCCCGGCTGTTCGGGCAGGCNGCGCGCACCAAGAGCCCCGAACTGTTCCTTGCCGCGTCGCTGCTGGTGGTGATCGGCGCGAGCCTGGCCACCGCGGCGGTCGGACTGTCGCCGATCGTCGGCGCGTTGATCGCGGGCCTGCTGATTGCCGAGACCGAATACCACGCCGAAGTCGAAACGATCATGGAGCCGTTCAAGGGCCTCGCGCTCGGAATCTTCCTGATCACCGTGGGCATGAGCATCGACCTCCAGACGATCTGGGAGAATTTCGGCCTGATCGCGACAGCGGTGCTGCTGATCCTGCCTTTCAAGGCGCTGGTCACCGGGATGTTGCTGCGCATGATGGGTGCGCGGCGCAGCACGGCGGCGGAAACCGGCATTCTCATGGCCAGCCCGTCCGAAACGACGCTGATCATTCTGGCAGCGGCCAGCTCGGCGCTGCTGATCCAGCCCGGTACCGCGCAGTTCTGGCAGATCGTCACCGCGATCGGCCTGACCGTCACCCCGCTGCTTGCGCGTCTCGGCCGGGTCATCGCCCGACGGGTCGAACCCGTCCCCGAACTGCCCGAGGATACGGCCGACGAACCCCGCGTGATCATCGTCGGCGCGGGCCGTGTCGGCCTGCTCGTCGCGCAGATGCTCACCGCGCATGACAAGCCCTATATCGCGCTCGATGCCGACCCGGACCTGATCGAAAGCGCCAAGCGCGGCGGTTTCCGCGCAACTTTCGGCGATGCCGCGCGCGGCGATTCGATGGACCGGCTGGGAATCGAGAACGCGCTCGCGGTGGTGCTGACGATGGACGAACCCGTTCTCGTGCAGCGTCTTGTCGCCAAGCTGCGCCGCGAACATCCCGACCTGCTGATCGTGTGCCGTGCGCGCGACGTCCAGCATGCGGCCCAGCTCTACCGCGCAGGCGCGAGCCACGCGGTACCCGAAACGCTCGAAAGCTCGCTGCAGCTGTCCGAGGCCGTGCTGGTCGATATCGGCGTCGCAATGGGCCCGGTGATCGCCTCGATCCACGAGAAGCGCGACGAGTTCCGCGGACAGATCGAGCAGGAAGGCGCGCTGGCCTACAAGCCCAAGCTGCGGACCAGTACGACCGAGGCTTAGCCGATGGCCACAAGGCTGGAATCCAGTTCGGATTGCACACGCTGCGCAGCGCTGTGCTGTATCGCCTACCCTTCCGAGAACATGCCGGGTTTCGCCGCCGCCAAGGAAGCGGGCCAGCCCTGCCCCAAGCTCGGTCATGACGGTCTCTGTACGATCTATGCGGACCGCGCGGAACAGGGCTTTGCCGGCTGCCTCCGCTTCGAATGCTTCGGCGCGGGGCAGCATGTCGTCCAGACCNTGTTCGAAGGGCGCGACTGGCGCGACGACCGGGAATTGCTGGGGCCGATGATCGAGACATTNCTCGCCATGCGCCCGGTGAGCGATCTGGCCTTCCTGGTAAGTNGCGCGCTNGCCAGCGGGCCCGANCCGGACACGACCGTCCGGCTCGAAGCGCTCNAGGNTGAACTGGNGGAAATAGCCGCGTCGCGCGAGANGCTGCGCGAATCGGCCCGCATTGCGAAGGCTCAATCCGACGTCAGGCAGGTATTTGCCGCGCTCGATCCGGATGCCCTGCGGAATTCATGAACTTCCGGCTGGCCCATGCGTTGGTAGGGCAAAGGAGAAAGACATGAGCAACCCCGACCCCACCAAGCCGACGCCGAACAGCGAGAAGTTCAAGCCGCAGAACGTGCAGGATCCGGTAAGCACGGTCGAACCGCCGACTGCCAATGCCGACAAGCCGGCCGATACGGGCGGTCAGGACCTCCCGCGCGGCAGCCAGTCCGAAGTCGGCCGCAAATCGCGCAACCGTAGCTAAGCAACCTATCCGGCGGAAAGTTTACCGCGCACCGCGGCGATCGCTTCGTCGGCCTTGGCACCGTCCGGACCGCCCCCCTGGGCCATGTCCGGGCGGCCGCCGCCACCCTTCCCGCCCAGCGCCTCGACCCCGGCACGCACCAGATCGACCGCGCTGAAGCGTTCGGTCAGATCGTCGGTAACGGCCACCGCAAAGGCGCCCTTGCCGTCATTGACCGCACAGATAGCGGCGATGCCCGACCCGATCCGGCCCTTGGCCTCATCGAGCAGCGGGCGCAGGTCCTTCGGATTAAGCCCTTCAACCACCTGGCCTGAGAATGTGACGCCCCCGACTTCTTCGTCGGCGGGGCCGGATTCGCTCGCGCCGCCGCCACCGAGCGCAAGCGCGCGCTTGGCTTCGGCAAGCTCCTTCTCGAGCCGTTTGCGTTCCTCGACAAGTGCGGTGACGCGCGCCGGCGCCTCGTCGGGCGAAGTCTTGAGCGCGCCCGCGATGACCCGCACCGCTTCGTCGCGCGCGACAAGCCATTTGCGCGCTGCTTCGCCGGTCAGCGCCTCGATCCGCCGGACACCCGAACTGACCGCGCTTTCGGAAACGATCTTGAACAGGCCGATATCGCCGGTCGCCTTCACATGCGTGCCGCCGCATAGCTCGACCGAATAATTGCGCCCTTCGCCGACCGTGCGGCCCATCGAGAGGACACGCACTTCGTCGCCATACTTCTCNCCGAACAGCGCCAGCGCGCCCGCAGCNACCGCATCGTCGGGTGTCATAAGCCGTGTGCCNACCTGTTCGTTGGCACGGATTTCCTCGTTCACCTCGACCTCGATCGCNGCGATATCGTCATCGCNGAGCGGCTTGGGATGCGAGAAGTCGAAGCGGAAGCGGTCTTCGGAAACCAGCGAACCCTTCTGCGTGACGTGATCGCCGAGGCGATTGCGCAGCGCGGCATGGACAAGGTGCGTCGCGGAATGGTTCGCCCGGATCCGGTCGCGCCGTTCGGCATCGACTTCCAAATGGACCGCATCGCCGACCTTGACTGAACCGCCGGCAATCCTGCCGACATGCGTGTGCAGTCGGCCCAGCGGCTTGTTGGTGGTCTCGACTGCGAATTCGAGGCCTTCGGGCGTCCATATCCGCCCGGCATCCCCGGTCTGGCCACCGCTTTCGCCATAGAACGGCGTCTGGTTGGTCAGAACGACCACCTCATCGCCGGCCCCGGCCGAATCGACCTGCGCACCGTCCTTGACGATCGCAACGACCTCGGCTTCGCCGGTGGTCGAATTGTAGCCCGTGAACTCGGTCGATCCCTGCGCATCGGCGATATCGAACCAGACCTCTTCGCTGGCCGACTGGCCCGAACCCTTCCACGCCGCCCGGGCAGCCGCCTTCTGCTGCTCCATCGCCGCATCGAATCCGCCCTTGTCGACGGTGATGCCGCGGCTGCGCAGCGCATCTTCGGTCAGATCGTAGGGGAAGCCATAGGTGTCGTAGAGCTTGAACGCGGTCTGCCCGTCCAGCGTCCCGCCCTCGCCCATCGTGCCGGTCGCCTCGTCGAGCAGCTTGAGGCCCTTGTCGAGCGTGCGGCGGAACTGCGTTTCCTCGCGTTCGAGCACCTCTTCGATCAGCGCCTGCCCGCGTTGCAGTTCGGGATAGGCCTGGCCCATCTCGGTGACGAGAGCGGGNACGAGACGGTGCATCAGCGGTTCGCTCGCGCCGAGCAGGTGNGCNTGGCGCATGGCNCGGCGCATGATCCGCCGCAGGACATAGCCGCGGCCTTCGTTCGAAGGCAGNACGCCATCGGCCATCAGGAAGCTGGTCGAGCGCAAATGGTCGGCGATGACCCGGTGGCTGGCAGTGCTGTCGCCTTCGGCCTTCACTCCGGTCAGCCCCTCGCTCGCCGCGATCAAATTCCTGAANGTGTCGGTGTCGTAATTGTCNTGCACCCCCTGCATCACCGCGGCGACGCGTTCGATCCCCATGCCCGTGTCGATGCTCGGCTTGGGCAGGTCGCCGACGATCTGGTCGTTTTCCTGCGTGAACTGCATGAACACGAGATTCCAGATCTCGACAAAGCGGTCGCCGTCNTCCTCGGGNGANCCCGGAGGGCCNCCCCAGATATGNTCGCCGTGATCGTAGAAGATNTCCGAACACGGCCCGCAGGGNCCATCCGAGCCCATCGCCCAGAAATTGTCCTTGGTCGGGATGCGGATGATGCGCTCGTCGGCGAAGCCGGTNAGCTTCTTCCANAGGTCGAAGGCCTCGTCATCGGTATGGTAGACGGTGACCAGCAGCCGGTCCTTGTCGAGNCCCCATTCCTCGGTCAGCAGCGTCCAGGCATGCAGGATCGCCTGCTCCTTGAAATAGTCGCCGAAGCTGAAATTGCCGAGCATCTCGAAGAAAGTGTGGTGCCGCGCGGTGTAGCCGACATTGTCGAGATCGTTATGCTTGCCCCCGGCGCGGACGCATTTCTGCGCGCTGGTGGCGCGCGGCGCGGGCGGGGTTTCGAGCCCGGTGAACGAGTTCTTGAACGGCACCATGCCGGCGTTGACGAACATCAGCGTGGGATCGCTGAAGGGGACGAGCGGCGCACTGGCGACTTCGGCATGCTCATGGCGTGCGAAATAGTCGAGGAAACTGCGGCGGATGTCGTTGGTCGAAGTCATGACCGGGCAGTTAGGCAATCGGCGCGCGGGCGACAAGCGCGAATGCCCGGCCAGNCTGTGCAGGAGAGACGATCAACCGGGTGCGCGGGCAGTCACGATCCAGCAGGCCGCGGGCAAGGACACCTGTCCATCGCGGTGATGGGCTTCGAGCAGTGCTTCCAGCTTCGCCAGCATTGTCGCGCGCGGAGCAGCCTCCAGCGCCGCTGCCGCGCGGGCGACCGGCCCGATGCGCTGGAAATAGGACAGCGCATCGGCGACCGCCTCTGCGCCCTCGCCGGCGACCATGCCGTAATCCACCGCTTCGAACGCGATATCGGTCCACCCGGNCTGCGCGAGCAGGGTCTCGGTCCGTTCACGCCGCCCGAATGCGAACGGCCCGGGGGCTTCGGGGTCGGGCGCNGGTTCTTCGCCCGNCGGCGCGATCGATGCCAGTTCGCGCGCCCAGATATTGTCGGCGCGTTCGCGGAAGCANGAAAAGGCGAGCCGCGCCCCGGGGGCCGCCTGGCCGGCAATGTGCGTGAAGGCCGCGGTGGGATCGGCAAAGAACATCACCCCGTGGCGCGAGACGACCAGNTCGGGCCTNTCCGCCGCGCCCGCATNCCAGTTGGCGGCATTGGCCAATTCGAAGCGAAGATTGGGCCGATCCTTGCCCCGCNCCCGTGCGACCTGCAGCAGATCGTNGCTGATATCGACGCCGAGTACATGCGAGGACGGCGCGCCAGCAGCGAGTGTCAGGCTGATCTCGCCTGCGCCGCAGCCGATATCGAGTGCCTGTGCGAACGGTNCGCTGCGCGCGNCCGCGANCAGCTTTTGGGTCAGCGGTCCGAAACTGCGATCNGTGCGCTGCCATTCCTCGGCCCAGACATTGCCGACCTTGCCGGTCCATTCGGATTGATCGGTCATTGCACCTCAGATCTGGTAGTAATCGCGATACCACGCGACGAAGCGCNTCACGCCCTCGCGGATATCGGTGCCGGGAACGTAGCCGGTGAGCGATCGCAGCAGCTCGGCATCGGCCCAGGTCGCGGGGACGTCGCCCGGTTGCATNGGCATGAAGTTGCGCTTGGCCTTGATACCCAGCGCGTCTTCTATCGCGGCGATCATGTCGNCGAGCTGGACCGGCTGCGAATTGCCGATGTTGACCACCCGCCACGGCGCGACCGGCGACAGGCTGTCGCCTTCGGCGATGTCCTCGGCCGCAGTGGGCCGTACGGGCGGAGTGTCGATCAGCCGCCGGACCGCTTCGACGAGATCCTCCACNTAGGTGAAGTCGCGCATCATTTCGCCGTGATTGTACACGTCGATCTTCTCGCCCGCGCAGCAGTCGCGCGGGTGAACTTGAACAGCGCCATGTCGGGCCGGCCCCACGGCCCGTAGACGGTGAANAAGCGGAACATGGTCACCGGCAGGCCGAAGAGATGCGCGTAGGAATGCGCCATGGCCTCGCTCGCCTTCTTGGTGGCGGCATAGAAGGACATCTGGTGATCGGCCTTCATCGTCTCGCGATAGGGCATCTCGGTATTGGCGCCATAGGCCGATGAGGTCGAGGCGAGCAGCATGTGCTGCGGCGGATGCGCGCGGGCCGCCTCGAGCAGTTCGAAGGTACCGACCAGATTGCTTTCGAGATAGCTGCGCGGATTGTCGATCGAATAGCGCACACCCGCCTGCGCTGCGAGATGGACGACCACGTCGGGCCGATGTTCGGCAAAGAGATCNGCCAGGAGGCCTGGCGTTTCGATCGGCTCATTCGTCGCAGAAAAGCCGGCGTTCTGAAGCAGTTCCGCCTGGCGTCGGCGTTTCAGGTTCGGATCGTAGTAATCGGACAGTGAGTCGATGCCGACAACGCGGAAACCGTCGGCGAGCAGTCGCTTGCCGATGAAATAACCGATGAAACCCGCCGAACCGGTGACCAGCGCAGTCCGGCTCTCGCCCATCAATCGGCCCCGAACAGGTCGCGCGTGAAAACCTTGTCACGCACATCATCGATAGCCTCGTCNAGCCGNTTGGCGACGATGACATCCGCATCGGCCTTGAACCGTTCCAGGTCGCGCTCGACGCGGCTGCCGAAGAAGCTGTCTTCGTCCATCACCGGTTCGTAGACGATNACCTCGATGCCCTTGGCCTTGACCCGTTTCATGATGCCCTGGATCGACGACTGGCGGAAATTNTCCGACCCCGCCTTCATGACGAGGCGGTAAATGCCGACGGTCCGGGGGCTTCGCGCCACGATCTGNTCGGCGAGGTAATCCTTGCGGGTCCGGTTGGCATCGACGATCGCGCGGATCAGGTTCTGCGGGACTTCCGAATAATTTGCCAGCAGCTGCTTGGTATCCTTGGGCAGACAATAGCCGCCATAGCCGAAGGACGGGTTGTTGTAGTGTCCGCCAATGCGCGGATCGAGNCCNACGCCCTCGATGATCTGCCGGGTATCGAGCCCGCGCGACAGCGCATAGCTGTCGAGTTCGTTGAAGAAGGCGACGCGCATGGCGAGATAGGTGTTGGCGAACAGCTTGATCGCCTCGGCTTCCTCGGCATTGGTAAGCAGCACCGGAACATCATCTTCCAGCGCGGGCTGCAGCAGCAGATCGGCGAACTGCTGCGCGCGTTCGGATCGTTCGCCGACGATAATGCGCGAAGGATGGAGATTGTCGTACAGCGCCTTGCCTTCACGCAGGAACTCGGGACTGAAAATGATCCGGTCGCTGGCGTGCCGCGCCCGCGCTTCGGAGACATATCCCACCGGAACGGTCGATTTGACGACGATCACCGCGTCGCTGTTGGCCGCCAGAACCTGTTCGATGACCATGTCCACCGCGGAGGTGTCGAAGAAATTGGTGTCGACGTCGTAATTGGTCGGCACCGCAACAATCGCGAATTCCGCCCCGGCAATGGCTTGCGCGGCATCGGTGGTGAACGCGAGATCGAGATCGTCGCGCCGCAGATATNGCTCGACCAGCTCATCCTGGATCGGCGAGCGGCGCTCGGTCAGCATGGCGACGCGTTCGGGCGAGACGTCGCAGCCAACCACGGTATTGTGCTGCGCGAGCATGATCGCGTTGGAAAGGCCGACATAGCCAAGGCCGAAAACGGCGATCTTCATCCAGTGTCCCGTCTGCTATTCCTGCCGCGAGCCGCGGTCATGCCCGCCTTCTGTGGGGATGCCCAGGCGATTGCAACCCTTCGTGGTCCCGCACATCACCAGACGAAATAGGTCCCGCCGCGTTCGCGCGCGCGCTGCCATGCGGGCCGCGCATGAACCGCCTCGACGAAGCGTGCCAGCTTGGGCGCCTTCTCCGCATAGCCCTGCATAACCGCTATTTCTGCAGGAAAGCTCATCATCACATCCGATGCCGACCAGCCCTCGCCACAGAAATGCAGATCATTCGAAATGTGCTCTTCGGCATAGGTGACATGCGCGGCGANTTGTTCTTCNACGCGCGGCATCAGCGGGGCAGCNGCATCACCGAGGCGTCCCGCGTAGATCTTCAGCATCACGGGCACGAAGAAACTGCTTTCGCCGAACTGCATCCATTCGAGATGCCGGACATGCGCCTCGCTATCATGTGCGGGAAGCCAGTCCGCGCCGCCATGGCGTTCGCACAGATACTGGATGATCGCGCCGCTTTCGGCAACGCAGGTNCCGCCATCCTCGATGAGCGGCGATTTGCCGAGCGGATGCGCCTGCTTGAGTTCGGGNGGNGCGAGATTGGTTTCGGNATCGCGCTGGTAGGACACGATATCGTAATCCGCGCCCAGCTCTTCCAGCAGCCAGAGTATCCGCTGCGAGCGGCTGTTGTTNAGGTGATGGACGGTAATCGACATGGCAGCTCCCCTATTCGGCGATTCGCGCGCACCCTAGGGCGCTGCCGCGCACCTGTCGCCAGCCGAAAAGCGGAAAAGCCGGTGCGGCCATCGAGCGGCGCGCACCGGCTTTCCGTTCTGTCGGGAGCGCCGGGGGACAGTCCGGCTGGGACGCCGGCCAGGGGATGAAGGCCGACGCGCTCCCGCTTGAAGAGACTTCAGTCCTCGTCCGCGTCCGGACCGGTCATCATCTCTTCGGCGACCTCGTCGGTGCGGCCGCGGATTGCGGCTTCCAACTTGGCACACATTTCGGTGTTTTCGGTAAGGAACTTCTTGGCGTTCTCGCGCCCCTGGCCGATGCGGACGCTGTCGTAGCTGAACCAGCTGCCCGACTTCTCCACCACGCCCGCCTTGACGCCGAGATCGAGGATCTCACCGATCTTCGATATCCCTTCGCCATACATGATGTCGAATTCGACCTGCTTGAACGGCGGAGCNACCTTGTTCTTGACCACTTTCACNCGAGTGGCGTTNCCGATCACTTCGTCGCGGTCCTTGATCTGGCCGGTGCGCCGGATGTCGAGGCGGACCGAGGCGTAGAACTTGAGCGCATTGCCGCCGGTGGTGGTTTCGGGGTTNCCGTACATCACGCCGATCTTCATGCGCAGCTGGTTGATGAAGATCACCATGCACTTGGAGCGGTTNATCGANCCGGTCAGCTTGCGCAGCGACTGGCTCATCAGNCGGGCCTGCAGCCCGACATGGCTGTCACCCATCTCGCCTTCGATNTCGGCGCGGGGGACCAGCGCAGCGACCGAGTCCACCACCAGCACGTCGATCGCGTTGGAGCGGACCAGCGTATCGGTAATCTCGAGCGCCTGTTCGCCCGTGTCGGGCTGCGAAACGATCAGTTCNTCGATGTCGACGCCCAGCTTCTTGGCATAGACCGGGTCGAGCGCGTGTTCGGCGTCGACGAAAGCGGCCGTGCCGCCCGCCTTCTGCGCTTCGGCGATGACATGCAGCGCCAGCGTGGTCTTGCCCGAGCTTTCCGGACCATAGACCTCGATCACCCGGCCCTTGGGCAGCCCCCCCACGCCCAGCGCGATATCGAGCCCGAGCGAGCCGGTGGAAATCGATTCCACCTGCATGGCTTCCTTCTGGCCCAGCTTCATCGCCGAACCCTTGCCGAATGCGCGGTCGATCTGTGCGAGCGCGGCGTCCAATGCCTTCTGGCGGTCTGCGTTCACTTTCTTGTCCTCTACGAGCTTCAGACTTGCCGCCATGACACTACCTCCTGCGCTTGGCCAGAGCCGGCTACCGACTCTTCAACTGGCGCAGTATGTATCGGCTTTGTTCTCAAAGAACAAGTAGGGAACGAAATTAATTCCGCCAGCCCTATCCGCGCTGTTCGCTGAGCACTTCGGAAACCTTCGCATTGATCTGCTGCACGCTGAACGGCTTCGGGATGAAATGCATGTTCGCGATATCGATGTCGTTGCGCAGCTGTTCTTCGGCATAGCCCGACATGAACAGGATCGGGATGTCGGGCTTAACCTTGCGGATCGCGCGCGCCATGGCGGGCCCGTCCATCGTCGGCATCACCACGTCGGACACGATCATGTCGAACTCGGTATCGCCATTGGCCACCGCCGCCAGCCCCTCTTCGCCGTCGGCCGCGGTCGTCACGGTATAGCCCGCGCGCACCAGCGCGCGTTCGGCCACCGCGCGGACCATGTCCTCGTCCTCGACCAGCAGCAGCTTGCCCCCGGCGGACCATTCGGTCGCCTTGGGNTCCTCGANTTCCTCGCTGCGCATGTTCGCGGGCAGCTCGCCCTTGTGCACCGGNAGGTACATGGTGAAACGCGCGCCGATCGGNGTGCCGTCGGGNCCCTGNACATTGTCGGCGAAGATGAACCCGTTCGACTGCTTGACGATCCCGTAGACCGTCGAGAGGCCCAGCCCGGTGCCCTTGCCCTGCTCCTTGGTGGTGAAGAAGGGTTCGAAGATCTTGTTGAGATGGCTTTCGGGTATGCCGCCGCCGGTATCCTGGACGATCAGCACGGTGTAATCGTCGGCGGGCATGATATCGATGCCCATCTTGCGCACGTCGCGCGCGGACACGCGCCGCGTNGCGAGAGTGAGCCGNCCCTTCCAGTCCTGCTTGCCCCGCTTGAGCGCATTGGCCTGCATCGCATCGCGCGCGTTCACCGCCAGGTTGATGATGACCTGTTCGAGCTGCTGCGGGTCGGCCCGGACCGAACCCAGTTCGCGGTCGTGGCGGACCGAGAACTCGATCTTCTCGCCCATCAGCCGCTTGAGCAGCTGGCTGACCTCGCTCACCACGTCGGGCAGCTGCAACACCACCGGGCGCAGGGTCTGCTGGCGGCTGAAGGCGAGCAATTGCCGCGTCAGGCTGGCGGCGCGGTTTGAATTGGCCTTGATCTGCTGGATGTCGTCGTAATCGCTGTCGCCCGGCGTATGGCGCAGCAGCATCAGGTCGCAATAGCCGATGATCGCGGTCAGCACATTGTTGAAATCGTGCGCGACCCCGCCGGCCAGCTGGCCCACCGCCTGCATCTTGGTGGCCTGNGCNACTTGCCGGCGCAGGCGCTTTTCTTCCGAGGAATCGGAGATCGACAGCAGCACTGCCGCATCGCCGAGACCGCGCACCCCGGCGAGGCCCATCGACACCGGTTCTTCCTTGTCGTTGGCCAGCCGCACCGCCATGTCGCCACTGGCGGTCGCGCCCTTGGCGAAGCGGCGCACCGTATCGGCCATCGCCGCCTTGTCCTCGCCCACCACGAGATCGGAGGGGAATTGCGGCAGCCCCCGATCGACGCGTTCGACCGCGCGCAGGAAGGCCTTGTTGGCGAACAGGAACCGCCCGTCGCGATCGGTCAGCGCGAGACCCAGCGACAGCGCCGAAAGCAGGGCTTCGAGCTGCGGGATCGCCGCCTTGCCATTGCTGTCCGTTCCCCCGCCGATACCCACCGAACTGTCGATCAGCAGCATCAACGAGGGCGCTTCGTCGGCATCGCTCANTCGCGGACTGGTAGGCGTATCGAGCGGGATATGGATCAGCGTCTGCGGCGAGCCCTGCTGTCCTTCGCGCGCGAAGAAGATGCGGTCNCGATCGTCCGAGCGCAGCAATTGCACGAATTCGAGCCCCGCGAGCGAATTGTCGCGGCTGCCGGTCGCGCGTTCGGCCAGTCCGGGGGTCGTTGTCAGGACGATGCCATTCGGCGCGACCAGCGCGGATTCGATCCCCGCACGCGACATCAATTCGCCGAACGCACCCGACAATTGTTCGGAAAGGCCATCATAGGTCCGTTCCTGGTGCATTTCGGAGAAACGCCACAGCAGATAGGCCTCGCCGCGGCCGATGCGCTCGAGCTGGAGNTCGTAGCTGGCGTCCGACCCGGCCAGGCGAATATCCTCGACCCGGGCCGATCCGTCGCGCCAGGCATTGCGCGTNCCCGCGATTACNGCCTCCTGCGTNTCCGGTTCGAACGCTAGATCGTATGGCGCCGCGGTGCTCTCGAACCACGCCTCATATGACGAATTGGCGCAGACCAACCGGTTGGCGCGGTCGATGATTGCAATGGCGCGGCGGCGGTTTTCCATTGCCGCGCTGGTGATCGACCAATCGGTCTGCGCAATCTGCGCTTCGGCCGGCGGGCTCTTGAGCCGGGCGATGACCAGCAGCATCAGCAGCACCGTGACCAGGGCTCCGCCATAGGCGAGCGCGACGGCCGATTCCGGCGTGCTCAGCCACACCAGGGCCACCGATACGGCCGCGGCCGCCGCCACGCCGAGCATGAGCGGCACAGGCGGCAGGGTCGATACCGGATGCTCGTCCTTGGCGATCATTCGCGCAGCTTCCCCGCCGTGGACCGTGCCGCCGGCCGCGCCATCGCGCGCAGCTTGCGCTTGCGCCGGTGCGCGACGACGAAGCGCCATACCACGCTGCTAACCAGATAGCCGAGCGCCGCCCCGACCAGTGCCAGGACGATGAAGCCGAAGATCGTCAAGAGCACGGTAACCCCGACATCGGCGAACAGTTCGATGAACCAGGCCCAGCGCCCGCTGGTGATTTCTTCCTGCGCCGCGCCGCCAGTCGCTGCCAGATCGACCTTGAGCAGGAACGCGCCCAGCTTGTTTGCAACCACTGCCCAGAACGGGAAGGTGAAGGGATTGGTGATGAAGGTCACCAGCGTGGACAGCGGTACGTTGGCGCGCGCGGGCAGCGCCATGAACGCGGCCAGGAAGATCTGTCCGACCGGAATGATNAAGCTGGCGAACACACCCAGCGCAACGCCGCGCGGCACGCTGCGGCGGGTAAAGCGCCACAGTTCGGGCGTCAGGAACCGGTGCGCGATCGGCTGGAGGTACTTGTTGCGCGCCATTTGCTCGCGCGTCGGCATGCGCAGGCGGAGCCAGTCCGCGAGTGCCGTTTTCGATCTGCGCTTGCTCATTGCCACGCCCTTGCCATGCGCCGCCTCATTGGCGGTTGCAAGGGCGCGGCGGAAGGGGCTTGCGACGAATGCGGCATCACTGTCGATGTGGTTAACGCAAGCGCGCAATAAAAGGGCCCGCCGGCCCGCTCATCCACGATCGCGCATCAACCGTGCCTTGTCGCGCTTCCAGTCGCGATCCTTGATCGTCTGGCGCTTGTCGTGCGCCTGCTTGCCNTTGGCCAGGGCCAGTTCGACCTTGGCCCGGCCCGTCGAGTTGAAATAGACCGACAGCGGGACCAGCGTCATGCCCTTGCGCTCGACCGCGCCGAACAGCTTCTCGATCTCGCGCGCATTGAGCAGCAGCTTGCGCGGCCGGCGCGGTTCGTGGTTCAACCGGTTGCCGTGCGAATATTCGGGGATATTGGCATTCACCAGCCACACCTGCCCGTCGCGGACCTCGGCATAGCTTTCCTTGATGCTCGCCTCGCCCGCCCGCAGCGCCTTGACCTCGGTCCCCTGCAGCGCGAGCCCGGCCTCGAAGGTTTCCTCGACGAAATAGTCGAACCGCACGCGCCGGTTGTCGGCGACGGTCTTCTGCTTGTCGAAAGTGGCGGGTTTGGGGCGTGCCATAGGGTGGGCGCATGTAGGTGCTGGCGGGAGAAACGCCAAGCCCTTGAAGGTTGCCCCTTGAAACGCGCTGGGCACTTCGGCAGGATTATCGAACGTTTTCAGGGGGTCGTATGAAAGTATTTCCGCATTTCGCGGCGGCATTCGCCGCGTTTTCTCTCGCATTTTCCGCACCGAGTGTAGCCGCGCAGGAACAGGTCCCGCTGGCGGCTTTCGGCGCGCTTCCGGACGTCGAAGACGCCTCGATCTCGCCCAGCGGAACGAATATCGCAATTCTGCTGACGCATGAGGGAACCCGGCAACTGTTCTTCCTCGATTCGAACATGAAGCTGATCAGCCGCCTGACGGTCGGCGACGCCAAGGTGCGGTATTTCGATTGGGTCGGCGACGACCAGATCCTGCTCGTCACCGGCCAGACCGAAGATCTCCGGGGCTTCACCACCAACATGGCTGAATTCAACGTCGCCCGCCTGATCCCGGTCACATATAAGGGCGAGATCGAAACCGTCTTCGGCAGCTCGCGCGATTTGGTGGATGCGGTTTGGGGTAGCTATGGCACACGCTTCATCGACAATCGGTGGATGGCCTATTTCGGCGCGATCGAGTTGGAGAAGGCAGGCGGTGTTGCCAGCACCAACATGATCTGGAAGCACGGCCGCCGTTACCTCTATGGCGTCGACACCAGGGAGAACCAACCCACACGCGTTGCCACTGCCGCGCGCGAGGGCNTCTCGCGCGACTGGTTGCTGGACGCGCGCGGCGAAGTCGCTGCGATGATGGATGTCAGTGCCGATGACGGCGACTGGAGACTTGCTGGTCCGCAAGGTGATGTGATTGCCAGCGGCAATGAGCGCAATGGCCGCGTCGGCCTCGTCGGCCTCGGATATGACGGCACCACGGTCATCTATTCGGAGCGTGACGAAGACAACATCACCCAGTGGTACGAAGTNCCACTGGCAGGCGGTGTGGCCACGCCGTTCTTGCCGGATGAACACGTCGACCGCCTGTATTGGGACGAGCGCACGGGCAATCTGATCGGCTATCTCGACCAGAAGAAGGGGCCCGTCTTCCGCGATCCCGCATTCCAGTCTGCGGCGACTGGCATTCGCAACGCCTTTGCCGATTTCGACATGCGGATGGTCGACTGGTCGCCGGACTTCAAGAAGGTCCTCGTCAGGACCAGTGGCAACAAGGACAGTGGNACCTGGTTCGTNGTGGACCTNACNTCCGGCAAAGCCGANGCCATCGCCTACGAACGCAAGNANCTCGGCCCCAATGAAGTNGGTGCGGTATCGACCGTCGAATATACGGCTTCGGACGGGCTTGAAATGGACGGTATCCTCACGCTCCCGCCGGGCCGTGAGGCANCGAACCTCCCGGTGGTAGTGCTCCCNCACGGTGGCCCGCATAGCTCCGATTCCGAAGCTTTCGATTGGTGGGCGCAGGCGTTTGCGTCGCGGGGTTACGCCGTGTTCCAGCCCAACTTTCGCGGATCGACCAACCGCGACGACGCTTTCAAACTGGCCGGCTACGGCGAATGGGGCCGGAAAATGCAGACCGACATATCGGATGGCCTCGCCATGCTGGCGGACAAAGGCATTGTCGATCGTGATCGCGCTTGCATCGTCGGGGCAAGCTATGGCGGCTATGCCGCGCTTGCAGGTGTCACGCTTCAGCAGGGCCTGTATGAATGCGCTGTTGCCGTCGCCCCGGTCAGCGATATTGCCGCGATGTACAACGAAGACACGCGCACGGCACAGAACCGGATTACGAAGAAACGGCTGCTCGACCAGCTCGGCCCGCGCGATCGCTGGGACGAAGTATCCCCGCGCCGGTTTGCCGACCGTGCCGATGCTCCGATCATGCTGATCCACGGCGAAGACGATACGGTCGTACCCTTCAGCCACTCGGACAAAATGGCGGATGCGCTGAAGGACGCAGGCAAGTCTTACGAGCTCGTCCGGCTGGAAGGCGAAGATCACTGGCTGTCGCTGTCGAGCACCCGGCTGCAGATGCTCGAAGCGGCCGTGGGCTTCGTCGAACGGCACAACCCGGCCGACTGACGGGTCCAGCGCAGCTGGCAAAAGCAATATGCGTCGGCAGGCGGGGCGCCATCTCGCTCTGCCGACGCATTGCTCGCTGATCTCGGTACTTTCCGGCGCGATCTTTGCTTGCAACGGTGCCCAAATCCAAACCGCCGCACGCGGAATTCTCTTGCCTTGCGCCGGTTTTGCATGGCGGGGGGCGCGCATGAGCAGCGACGATACCGGCGAAGCCTTCCGCCTTCACGACCAGACGATCATGCCGGGCACCTGCGCGACGGTCGCCATTCCCGTAAGCCAGCAGGTCACCGGGCTGGATGCGGCGCTGGCGCTGCGCGTCATGCATGGTTCGCGGCCCGGCCCCTGCGTCTTCGTCAGCGGGGCGGTGCATGGCGACGAGATCGTCGGCACGGCGATCATCCAGCGCCTGCTTACGCGGCTTGCCCCCGACATGCTTGCGGGGACAATCATCTTCGCCCCTGCGGTCAATATCTACGGCTTCGTCGCGCATAGCCGGTACCTGCCCGATCGCCGCGATCTCAACCGCAGCTTCCCGGGGGCAGAGCGCGGCAGCCTCGCCTCGCAGCTGGCGCATAGCTTCCTTACCCATGTGATCGACCGCTGCGCGCTGGGGATCGATATCCATTCGGCTGCAGTCCACCGCTACAACCTGCCCCAGATCCGCATCGCATCGGGCAGTCCTTACCTGTCCGAGCTGGCGATGGCCTTCGGCGCGCCGATCATCATCGAAAGCCCGTTACGGCCCGGTTCGATGCGCGCGCTCGCTGGAGACCGCGAGGTGCCGATGCTGTTGCTAGAAGCGGGCGAGGCGCTGCGCTTCGACCGCTTCTCGATCGAGACCGGCGTCGCGGGCGTGCTGCGCGTATTGGCGAATATCGGGATGATCGATGCCGACGACGGGCTGGCCGAAGTCCACGTGCCCGTACGATCCAGCCGGTCGAGCTGGGTACGCGCGCCGCGCGGCGGGGTTTCGCACCGCGCCCGCAAATCGGGAGACATCGTACGCACGGGCGACCTGCTGGCGCGCGTCGGCGGGCTGTTCGGCGAGGATCAGGAAGACCTCGTCAGCCCCAGCGACGGGGTCATCATCGGCCATGCGACGCTGCCGATCGTCAACCAGGGCGATGCGCTGTTTCACGTCGCCGCGGTCGACGCGCTCGACCATGCAGGCGACCATGCCGACAGCATCGTCGAGGCGCTCGCCGTCAGCGATCCGCCCTTCCCCGCCGCACCCATGCTCGACGAGGACGAAGTCTTCTAGACCAGCCCGGCGATTTCCAGCGCCTCGTCCACCGCCTTGCGGCTCGCCTCGCTCGCATTGCACAGCGGCAGGCGGACATCGGGCGAAAACCAGTCGTGCACGCGGCTGAGCGCATATTTGACCGGCGCCGGGCTGGCGTCGGAAAACATTGCGTAATGCAGCGGGAACAGGCGGTCGTTGAGCTCGCGCGCTCTCGCCAACTCGTTGGCGGCGATGGCCTCGTGAAACTCGGCGCACAGCGCGGGGGCGACATTCGCNGTCACCGAAATGCANCCCGCGCCGCCCGCGGCCGAATGCGGCAGCCACANTTCGTCATTGCCCGACAATTGGCAGAACTCGCTGTCCAGCCCCATGCGGTGGTCGGCNACCCGCGAAAGGTCGCCGCTGGCGTCCTTGATCGCCACGATCCGGTCGGGGTGCATGCGGACGAGTTCGACCACNGTCTCATCCTCGATGTCGGTCACCGTGCGGCTGGGNACATTGTAGAGCACGATNGGCAGATCGCTGTTTTCCGCCAGATAGCTGAAATGGGCAATCAGGCCGGCCTGGCTGGGCCGNTTGTAATAGGGNGCNACGCACAGGCCCGCGGCAGCNCCNGCCTTCTTGGAAAACTGCATGTGCATCAACGCGTTGCGCGTGTCGTTCGATCCGCANCCGGCGATGACCGGCACGCGCCCGGCGGCCTGTTCGATGCACACTTCGACCACGCGNTGATGTTCCGCATTCGACAGCGTCGAGGTCTCGCCAGTGGTGCCGCAGGGAACCAGCGCCTTNCTGCCGTTGTCGATCTGCCAGTCGACCAGCTTGCGAAAAGCGGCTTCATCGAACGATCCGTCGCGAAAAGGAGTCGCCAGAGCCGGAATCGAGCCTGAGAACATTTACGGTGGTCCTGCGTTAGGGGTATGAAACAAGGCGATTTTCGGCGCATGTGCGCCACAATTCATTCAGCGCCTGATAAGGAGGGGCCGGGCACTATGTCCAGCATGGGACGAAAAACTATTTACTCGATCGCACTGATGGCCGGTACCGCACTGGTCTTCCCCGCCACCGCGCAGGCGCAGGAGGCCGGTCGCAGCAGCCTCGTNGCGCAGCAGCCGGGTCAGATGGACCAGGCGGTTGGCCAGTGGGAATATCTCACCGCGCGCGACGACCTGCCCTTTGCCTCCTATGCCGGGTTCATCACCTCCTACCCCGATTTCCCCAAGCAGGAACTGCTTCAGCGCCGCGCCGAGGCNGCACTCGACGAGGAAGCGCCCTCCCCGCAGGACCTCGTCGGTTTCTTCGACCGNCATTCGCCGCTNACCAANAGCGGCCGCGCGCGCTACGCGCTNGCNCTGGCCTCGCTCGATCGGCCNGAAGCGCTCGAAGTGGCACGCGAAGCCTGGCGCAGCGGCACCATGAGCGGCCCTGCCGAGCTTTACATGCAGGGCCTGTTCGGCAGCCGTTTCGCGCCGGAAGATCACGACGCCCGGATGGATGCGCTGCTGTGGCAGGGCAATTACGAGGCTGCCTCGCGCCATGTCATGCGGGTATCCCCCGCCTATCGNGACACNGCGCAGGCGCGGCTGGCGCTGCTGCAGGGCAGCACGCCGCAGCAGGCAGGTNTGCGCCTTCCCGTCGATGCGATGCGCGATGCCGGCTATGTCTACAATCTGACGCGCTACTACCGCAATTCCGGCCAGCCCTATGAAGCGGTCAACCTGCTTGCCAGCCGCGCCGCCTTCACCACGCCCGCTTTCGACGGGACGCAGTTCATCAGCGAAGCGCTCGCGGTCGCCAAGAGCGCAGGTGCGACGCAGGCGGTCAGCATTGCATCGAAGGTCGACGATGTGTTTGCGCCGGGCACCGATATTTCGGACGGCTCCTTCACGCTGCGCGACAAATATACCGACCTGATGTGGCTGGGCGGCACCAAGGCGCTCTGGTCGCTGGGTGACGGCGCGCAGGCCGCGCCGCTGTTCTATCGCTATGGCACCGCCGCGAAGACTCCGCTGACCCGCTCGAAGGGNTTCTACTGGGCGGGCCGCGCCGCAGCGCGCGCGGGCGATACCGAAGGCGCGCAGCGGTACTGGGCCATGGCTGCCGACTATCCCGATTGGTATTACGGCCAGCTGGCGCTGAGCGAGCTCGGGCNGCCCATGCCCGGCTTTGCTGCGGTTCCGGCAGCCGACAGCGCCNAGCGCGCCGCGTTCGAAGCCGATCCGCTTACCGGNGCGCTACGGGCNATCGCGCGCAATCGCCGNGACTGGCGGACCGAACGTGCTTTCTTCGAGGCGATCGCGGACAAGGCCGACACGCCNGAGCAGATGGCGCTGGTCGGGCAACTCGCNCGCGATACCGGACTGAANGAAATGGCGGTCGTCGCGGGTCTGGTCGCCGGCGAACACGGTCTCGAAGGGTTCGAACGCATCGGTTATCCGACGGTCGAAACGCATGCAGGCGCCAATTGGACGATGGTCCACGCGATCGCGCGCCAGGAAAGCGAGTTCGACCGCAACCGCGTAAGCCATGCCGGTGCGCGCGGCATGATGCAGCTGATGCCCGGCACGGCNCGCGAAGAAGCCGGGAAAATCGGCGTGCGCTACATGTCGGCCAATCTGACCGAGAGNCCCAGCTACAACATCCGGCTGGGCGATGCCCATTTCGCCCGGTTGATGGACCGCTATGGCGGGACCTATCCGCTGGCGATTGCCGCCTACAACGCCGGCCCCGGACGGGTGAACGAATGGCTTCGCCTCAACGGCGATCCGCGCACGGGCGCAGTCGACTGGGTGACTTGGATCGAACAGATCCCGTCCAATTTCGAAACGCGCTATTACGTCATGCGCGTGATCGGGAACGCAGTCAGCTATGCCAATATGCATCCTGACAAGTCCGCNGGTTACGAACGCGATATTCGCAATTACCTGCCAGGCTGATTTGCGCTAGGGGCGCATGCTCCATGACGCCCAAATCCAATCCCGTCACGCCCGCCGGCTATGCCGCGATGAAGGCGCGCTACGACCATTTGCTTGGCACCGAGCGACCCGAAATCGTGGAGATCGTCAGCTGGGCGGCGGGCAATGGCGATCGCAGCGAAAACGGCGATTACCTCTACGGCCGCAAGCGTATGCGCGAAATCGATCGCGAACTGGCGCATCTCGCGCGGCGGCTCAAGGCCGCCCGCGTNATCGANCCCGCCGACCAGCCGGACACCTCGCGCGCCTTTTTCGGNGCNACAATCACGCTGGCCGACGAAGATGACGTGGAACGCATCGTGACGNTGGTGGGCGACGACGAACAGGATGCCGGNGCGGGCCGGATCGGCTGGTCGTCCCCGCTTGCGCGCGCGCTCAAGGGTGCAGCGATCGGCGATCTGCGCAGTGTCCGGCTGCCCGGNGGGGTGAAGGAATGGGAGATCGTGGCGATTTCCTATCCGCTNGCCCGCGAACATGCCGGGGCCTAGCTTGATCACGCGCAGCGCCATAAGGCTGGCGCTAACCATGCGCCGAACGCTGTTCCAGACCTGCCCTTCTTCGAAGCCGTTGCGGCTTCGCGCCGTCCTGCNCGCCATGATCGCGGGGCTGGCGCTGACGACGCCNCTNTCCGCGAAGGACAGCCTGGGCGTNTTTTCCGACTGGGNCGCGTTCCGNGATNCCNCCGTGCCGCGCTGCTATGCNATCGCCATGCCCGCGGCCAGCAGGCTGCAACGCGATTTCGAACCCTTCGCCACCATCGGCACCTGGCCGCGGCGCGGCCTTCGCGGGCAGGTCNATTTCCGGCTTTCACGNAAACTGCGGCGCGATTCCTCGATCACCGTGTCGATCGGCGGCAAGCGTTTCGAACTGACCGGCGGCGGCGGCGATGCCTGGGCAAGGGACCGCACGATGGATGCGGCGATCGTCGCGGCCATGCGTTCGGCAGACCGGATGGTAATCCGCGCCACCGACACGCGCGGACGGCGGTTCTCGAACACCTATTCGCTGGCCGGGGCGGCCACTGCGATGGATGCCGCCACGCTCGCCTGCGCGCGCCGCTGATACGAAAAGACCGGGAAGCGCATAGTACGCGCTTCCCGGCCCTCGATCGGATCGGTCGGGCGCGCTTAGAAGCGAACGCCGAGACCGGCGATGATCTGGTGGCGGTCGAGATCGACGTCGAAACGGTCGCTGTCGGCCAGGTCGCCGTCAAAATCGACTTCGCCTTCGCTGTAGTTCGAATAGCGATATTCGACATTCATGAAGGTGCGCGGGTTGATCGCATATTCGAGCCCCGCACCGGCACGCCAGCCGTCGAGATCAAAGTCCTCGTTATATTCGGTCGTGCCGTCATTCGCGAGGATGTTGAGCTTGGCGTTGGTGTAACCGCCCTTGGCGTAGAGCAGCAGGTCCGGTCCGACCTTTGCACCGGCGCGCGCGCCNAGGAACAGGTCACGGCCCGCTTCGACCTGGCCGAAGCCGAAGCCTTCGAAATCNCCGTTCACGAATTCGGTCTTGGCGGTGGAATCGGTCAGTTCNGCCTCNAGGCCGATGACCGCATTGCCGAGATCGTAATCGTAACCGACCTGNACGCCGTATACGAGGCCGTCGATCGACTGATCGTTGTCCGCATTGGCGTCGTCATCGACGCTGCTGCCTGCCTTCAGNGCGTCATAACCGGCGACGCCCTGGATACGGAAGCCATCGAAGCTGCCGGTGTCCTGAGCCATTGCAGGTGCCGAGAAGGCGACCAGCGAACCNGCNACNAGCAGAGTGGAAATCTTGTTCATGTGCGAACTCCGTTTGATTGACCCGCAGCTTTTGCGCTGCGTGGACCGGGNAAACGGCGCGGAACCCGAAAGAGTTTCATTAACCTCACACAACACGAAGTTGTGGCATTTTGAACACATGTTGCGCGATCAGTTGTGATTGATGCGCGATGAACGGAATTTGTCGCATGCTCCGCGCGCTCTCCCCTCGCGCAGGTAATCGCCGTTAGCGAAAGCGCAGTGCATGGCGCTGTGCTTTGCTTTCGCGCCGATTGCCCCTATATGCGCCGCTCCCATGGCCGATACGACACTCATGAGCATCCCCGGGCAGGTTGACCCGGTTCCCGTGGCGCGTGAAATCACGCCCCGCCCCGACGGCCGCGTCGATCTGATCGGCTTGCCGAAGGACCAGATCACCGCGTTGTTTGCCGAGGCCGGGCTCGATGCCAAGCAAGCCAAGCTGCGTGCCAAGCAGGTGTTCCACTGGCTCTATCATCGCGGCGTGACCGACTTCGAGGCGATGACCGATATCGCCAAGACGATGCGCCCGTGGCTTGCCGAGCGCTTCTACATCGGCCGCCCCGAGGTGGTCGAAGCGCAGCATTCGTCCGACGGCACACGCAAATGGCTGCTCAAGACCCCCGACGGCCATGAATTCGAGATGGTCTTCATTCCCGATGCGGACCGCGGCACGCTNTGCGTNTCCAGCCAAGTGGGCTGCACGCTCAACTGCACCTTCTGCCANACCGGTACGATGAAGCTGGTGCGCAACCTGACGCCGGGCGAAATCGTCGGTCAGGTGCTGCTTGCCCGCGACGCTCTGGGCGAATGGCCCAAGGGGTCGATGGCGGGTCTCGATACCGAGGAGGACAGCAGCGAATACCGGTCGGATGGCCGCCTGCTGACCAACATCGTGATGATGGGAATGGGCGAGCCGCTCTACAATTTCGACAATGTGAAAGGCGCGCTCAAGCTGGTGATGGACGGCGCCGGGCTGGCGCTGTCGAAACGCCGGATCACGCTGTCGACCAGCGGGGTCGTCCCCGCAATGCAGCGCTGCGGCGAAGAGATCGGCGTGAACCTCGCGGTCTCGCTCCATGCGGTGACCAAGGAAGTGCGCGACGAGATCGTGCCGATCAACCGCAAATACGGTATCGAGGAACTGCTCGAGGCCTGCGCCGCCTATCCCGGCGCAAGCAACGCCCGGCGGATCACNTTCGAATACGTCATGCTGCGCGACAAGAACGATTCCGACGAGGATGCGCATGAGCTTGTCCGGCTGATCAAGCATTACAAGCTGCCCGCGAAGGTCAATCTGATCCCGTTCAATCCGTGGCCCGGCGCGCCCTATGAATGCTCGACGCCCGAGCGGGTGAAGCGCTTCTCCGAAATCGTCTTCGANCACGGCATCAGCGCACCGGTGCGAACCCCGCGCGGGCGCGACATCGATGCCGCCTGCGGCCAGCTCAAGACCGCGGCGGAAAAGAAAAGCCGCGCCCAGCGCGATCGCGAAGCCGCTGCGGCAGAGGTCGCCGCGGGATGAGCGCCGACGCCGCGACGATCGCCTATTACCAGGCGAACGCGGCGTATTACACTTTCAGCTTCGGCCAGGCGCCCAGCCNCCANCTGGATGGCTTTCTCGACCGGCTCGANCCCGGAGCGCGCGTGCTCGAACTGGGTTGCGGCGCAGGACGGGATTCCGCCCGGATCGCCGAGCGCGGCTTCGATCTCGATGCGACCGATGGCACGCCCGCAATGGTGCGCAAGGCCAATGAACGCTTCGCCGTGGGTGCGCGGGTGATGCGCTTCGACGAGCTCGATGCGGTGGATGCCTATGACGCGGTCTGGGCGCATGCCTGCCTGTTGCATGTCGCGCGCACGGACCTGCCCGCGGTGCTGGCCGCCATCCATGNTGCGCTCCGTCCCGGTGGCTGGCATTTNGCCAATTACAAGCTCGGAACGGGCGAAGGCCGCGATCCGCTGGGGCGGCTGACCAATTTGCCCGGCGAGCCATGGCTCGAGAGCGCCTATCGCNTGGCGGGGTTCGCGATCGTCGACANGGTTTGCTATCGCGGCAAGGGTGCCGACGGCGTCCAGCGCGACTGGGCGGCCTTCACCCTGCGCAAGGAGCCTGCATGAAAATCGATGTCACCGCGCTGTGTGCCGGACAGCCCCAGCCCTTCAACGGCGCCGAGATGAGCGCGATCGACAAGCGTCCACTGGCAGGAACCGTCGCGATCCGCAGTTTCGGCCTCGCAGGCGACATGGTGGCCGATACCGAACATCATGGCGGGCCGGACATGGCGGTGCACCATTACCCGCGCNACCACTATGCCGAATGGGATGCGTGGCTGGGCGGGCACGACCTGCTTTCGCGCCCCGCGGCATTTGGCGAGAACATCGTTGCGGAGGGTCTGACCGAGGACGCGGTCCATATCGGCGACCGTTTCCGGCTGGGCAGCGCGCTGCTGGAAGTGAGCCAGCCGCGCAAACCGTGCTGGAAAATCGAACATCATTTCGGCCGCAAGGGCATGGTCGCGCGCATCGTCAAGCAGCACAATTGCGGCTGGTATTACCGGGTGATCGANGAAGGCGNGGCGCAGGCCGGCGATACGCTCGAACGNGTNGAAANNGGNCANGNGNNGTGGANCGTCGCGCATGTGTTCGCCAAGTTCTACGATCCGGCGCACAAGCNCACGCGCGAGGAATGCGAACAGCTGGCTGCGCTCCCCCGTTTGAGCGATGACCTGCGCGGCGAGGCGCGCGCACGGCTCCAGGCCTAACGCTTTATCGCGAGATATTGCACGGTCTGTCGCGTTATTCCCAGTTCGGCGTCCCGTTCATCACAGGTTGTGGACCCGGCGCCATGTCTCGCCGTTCCCGAACCGACACAATCGCCGAACGGATACGACAATGAAGAAACTCACCCTCACTCTCGCCGCCGGAGCGCTTGCCTTTACGGGTGCCGGCCTTTCCGCCCCGGCCGCTGCGGACCCGCCCTCCTGGGCCCCCGCCCACGGCAAGCGCGCCAAGGACCGCGTCTACGACGACCGCGGACGCTATTACGAACCGCGCCGGATCAGCCGCAGCGACCGCATGTGGCGCGGCGGTGACGGCCGGTATTACTGCAAGCGCGACAACGGCACGACCGGGCTGGTGATCGGCGCCGGGGTCGGCGCGCTCGCCGGACACGAGCTTGCCGGCAACGGCGATCGCACGCTCGGCGCAATACTCGGTGGCGCGGTCGGCGGGCTCGTCGGTCGCGAGATCGACCGCGGCAGCCTGCAGTGCCGGTAACCGCCTGATCCACCCCTGACCCAGCCCCCTTCCGATCCCTCGGGGGCTGTGCACGAGGCGCGTCGCCACCCTCCCCTCAGGTGGCGGCGCGCCTTTTCTTTGGTGCGCGCGGCGCTATGGTCGTAGGCGATGACTGATCCCAGGCCAGCAGTGCTCGTAACCGGTGGAGCAAGACGGATCGGTGCCGCCATCGCGCGCCGCTTTGGTGCGGCGGGCTGGCATGTCGTGATCCACTACGGCTCCTCGCGCAGCGAAGCCGAACGCCTTGCCGAAACGTTGCCATCGGCGGAATGCCTCCAGTGCGACCTTGCCGATGATGATGCGGCGGTGGCAATGGTCGAAACGCTGGCGCAGCGGCTGGGTGACTGGCGCGCACTGGTCAATTGCGCGGCGATATTCGACCCGGACCGGGTGACTGCGCTCGATCCGGAAACCAATGCGCGCACGATGCAGATCAACGCGCGCACCCCGACACGCATGGCTCAGGCCTATCTTGCCGGGGCGCAGGCCCCGGGCGGGCGGCGGGTGATCCAGCTGACCGACCAGAAGCTGGCCAATCCCAATCCCGATTTCTTCAGCTACACCATGAGCAAACATGCGGTCGCAGCGACCGTGCCGATGCTCGCGATGGGTGCGGCGGGCGCGCGCGACCGGGTCTATGCGTTGGCGCCAGGCGCCATCCTTGCCAGCCACGACCAGAGCGAGGAGGAAACCGAGATTTCGCACCGGATGAACCTGCTGGGCCGCAAGACCGGCGCCGACGAAGTGGCCGATGCCGCGCTGTTCCTTGCCGCTGGCCACCTCGCCAGCGGGCAGACGCTGTATATCGACAGCGGCCAGCACCTGCTGTCGCAGCCGCGCGACGTGATCTACCTCGCGCGCGCGGGGCAGGCAGCGTGAAGCGCCACGCGCTCAGCACCCGTCTGTGGCACTGGCTCAACCTGCTGTGTGTGGTNGTGCTGTTCATGTCCGGGCTGACGATCTCCAATGCGCATCGCCGGCTGTACTGGGGCGACTGGGGCTTTGCCCCCGAACAGGCGTGGCTGGCAGTGCCGCGCTTTCCCGACTGGATGACCATTCCGGGCTATTACAGCCTCGCAGTCGCGCGCGACTGGCACATATTGATGGCGTGGCCCTATGCGCTGGGCTTGTTGTTCATGTGGGTCGCCATGCTTGCCAATCGGCACTTCGTTCGCGACATCGCCACTCGCCGCAGCGAATGGCGTCCCGCTGCGATATGGCGCGATGTCCGCGCGCACCTGCGGCTCGAGTTCGATCACGGCGCGGGAAAATACAATTTCCTCCAGAAGCTCGCTTACGGCCTTGTACTGGGGGTGTTCCTGCCGATGATGGTCCTGACCGGCATCGCGATCAGCCCGGGGATGGAACCCACCTTCGGCTGGCTGGTCGAAGCGATGGGCGGCCGGCAATCCGCGCGTTCGCTGCACTTTATCTTCGCTTTCGCACTGGCGGGATTTTTCGTCGTCCATGTCCTGCTGGTCCTGCTGTCCGGCCCCATCGGACAGATGCGCGCGATGATCTCCGGGGGCAGCCAGGCATGAAGCGGCGCAATTTCCTCGTCACCCTGGGTGCGGCTTTCGTCGCCGGATGCAACCGGGTGGCCGATAGCCAGCCGGGCCAGGCGTTGCTGGGCGCAGCGGAGAAATGGCACGAGAGCGCCCATCGGCTGCTGACCGACCGCACCGCCCTGGCGCCCGAATACCCGCGCAGCGCCATCTCGCCCTATTTCCGCGGCAATGGATCGACCGATCCGCAAACGGGCGGCTATCCGGCGCATGCGGAGGAAGGCTTTGCCAATTGGCGACTGACCGTCGGCGGGCTGGTCGAAACACCGCTCAGCCTGAGCATGGAGAATATCCGGCGGCTGCCGCAGCGCACGCAGATNACGCGGCACGACTGTGTCGAGGGGTGGAGCGCGATCGGCGAATGGACCGGACCGCAATTGTCGCTGCTGNTCGACGCTGCCGGTCTGCGCGAGGAAGCACGCTTCATCGTCTTCCGCTGCGCCGACAATCTCAACGGCCAGGACTATTACGAAAGCGTCGACCTGATCGATGCCTACCACCCGCAAACCATCGTNGCGCACCGGCTNAACGGGGAACCGCTTCCCATCCGCAATGGNGCGCCGCTGCGNATGCGGATNGAGCGCCAGCTGGGTTACAAACACGCCAAGTATCTGACCGGGATCGAAGCCGTCGNCAGCCTCGACGATATCGGGCTCGGCAAGGGCGGCTANTGGGANGANCGCGCCGGCTACCANTGGTATGCGGGGATCTGATCAATCGGGATAGCGGCGCTTCATCGCTTCCCAATCCGTCCGGATCATCTCTTCGAGCACTGCGAGGTCGATATCGGCCAGCTTGTTCACATAGAGGCAGCTCTTGCCGCGCGCATGCTTGCCCAGCCGCCCGAGCGAAGCGGCGTGGCGACCGCCCGTTTCCTCGTCGCAATAGCCGCCCATCAGATACAGCGAGTGCCGTGCCTTGCGCGGGCTGAAACCGGTCCGCATCCAGTGCACTGCGCGCCCGCTCGCGTAGGTCGTGCGATAGGCGCCATATCCGATGATGCTCGGTCCCCACATGCACGGCTCTTCCCCGGTGACGCGGCGAAACAGCTCGTCGAGCTGGCGCGCTTCCTCTCGCTTGCGCGCGGGTTCGACCGTGGCGAGAAAATCGGCCGGGTCCGTTTCGCGGGGCTGCGTCTTTGGCTCGGCCATCCAAGTTCTCCCTGTCTGCCTGCGGGCGTAGTCTGGCACTTTGGCGGCATGCTGGCAAGCCGCTGACGCTACGCATCCGGTTGATTCCAGCTGGTTGGACACCCACATTCGCCCGGAAAGGAAGAAGCCATGGCAGGTGGTTGGGCGCGCGACGGCGCGGTACAGGACCAGATCGACGACACTATTTCCGACGCGGTCAGCGCCGCGCGGTCGCGCATGCCCGTGGGCGAAAGCGAACAGTGNTGCATCGAATGCGGCGAGGANATNCCCGAGCGGCGGCGTNAGGCGCTGCCGGGCGTGAAGCGCTGCGTNGAATGCCAGTCGGGTCTCGATGCCAGCGCGCGCAGCACGGGGATCAACCGCCGCGGCAGCAAGGACAGCCAGCTTCGCTGAACGCTTTTCCACGCCATANTCGGTGNGGCCCGCNCTCGCTGCGGGGTCAGGCGCCCCCTATCCGCCCTCCTCGGCCTCAGGACGCGGCCAAGACATCGGCGCATGTACGCTTGTTATCGCCAAAGCGTGAATCGATTGCCTAGAGCCCCCTCGCCCTGCTAGCGGCGCGCCTCGAACAGTGAAGGTGCCCCAATGTCCGATATCAAACGCGTCGTCCTCGCCTATTCCGGTGGTCTCGATACCTCGGTCATCGCCAAGTGGCTCGAGGTCGAGCGCGGGCTCGAAGTGGTGACCTTCACCGCCGATCTGGGACAGGGCGAGGAAATCGAACCCGCGCGCGAGAAAGCCCGTGCAATGGGCATTCCCGACAAGCACATCTACATCGAGGACCTGCGCGAGGAGTTCGTGCGCGACTTCGTCTTCCCGATGATGCGTGCCAATGCCCGGTATGAAGGCGACTACCTGCTCGGCACCAGCATCGCGCGGCCGCTGATTTCCAAGCGCCTGGTCGAAATCGCGCGGGAAACCGATGCCGATGCGATCGCGCATGGTGCCACGGGCAAGGGCAACGACCAGGTCCGCTTCGAACTCTCGGCCTATGCNCTCGACCCGGACATCACGGTNATTGCCCCGTGGCGCGAATGGGACCTGACCAGCCGCACCGCGCTGATCGCATGGGCGGAAAAGCACCAGATCGCTGTGCCCAAGGACAAGCGCGGCGAAAGCCCGTTCTCGACCGATGCGAACCTGCTGCACACCTCGTCCGAAGGCAAGGTACTCGAGGATCCGTGGGAAGAGACCCCAGATTACGTCTATTCGCGCACCGACCATCCGGAAAACGCGCCCGACACCCCCGAATATATCGAGATCGGTTTCGAGAAGGGCGACGGCGTCTCGCTCGACGGCAAGACCATGAGCCCCGCCACGCTGCTCGCCGCGCTTAACGACCTTGGCCGCAAGCATGGCATCGGCCGGCTAGATCTTGTCGAGAACCGCTTCGTCGGGATGAAAAGCCGCGGTATGTACGAGACGCCGGGCGGCGAGATCTACGCCCGCGCACATCGCGGGATCGAACAGATCACGCTCGACCGCGGCGCCGCGCACCTGAAGGACGAACTGATGCCGCGCTATGCCGAGCTGGTCTACAATGGCTTGTGGTTCAGCCCCGAGCGCGAAATGCTGCAGGCGGCGATCGACCTCAGCCAGGAGAAGGTTTCGGGCACCGTGCGGCTCAAGCTGTACAAGGGCAATGCCATGGTGGTCGGCCGCAAGTCGGACGACACGCTCTATTCCGAAGCGCATGTGACGTTCGAGGACGATGCCGGCGCCTACGANCAGCAGGATGCGGANGGCTTCATCAAGCTCAACGCGCTGCGCCTCAGGCTGCTTGCCAAGCGCGATCGCTGACTGCGGACCTGCNTCGGAGCAGGTTTGCGGCAGCCGGTTGAGTTGTCCACTCTCCTCCACAGCGAAAAGCTGGAAAAGTGGAAAACTTGCCCGTCNGGCGCTGGACGAATCGNTCGACCGGGCGCAGCTTTCATCTATCGGAACGGCTTGGAANGCCAACGCGATCANGGCTTAACGGCTTGAAATCGCNNTGGAATTNCACACCGGAAAGACATGGGGAATGCTGTCCATGTGTTTCCAGAGGCCGTATTGCGGAAGGCGCAAGCCCGCAGCAAGACGGTCGATGACGGAAGCGCAAAGTTCATTGTCCATGGATCGGGCTGACCCGGTCGAATGCCGAGGAGGCGGCGCAGCTGACGGTTTCATACCCGATCCGCGCCCCTCTGCCTGAAGCTTCGGCCAGTAAGGGAAAGCCGGATCGCGGCACCGCCCGGCGAAGGCCGGCTCGGCAAGGGAAGCGAGGGCTTCGGCCTGACGCACCCCGATGGGCCTGCTGGAGGGCGAGGTCGGATGCCGGTGCGAGCGCCGGTGACGGATCCTTCCGCCCCTGTCTCAGGACAGGATGGAAGGACAGGCACTGGATGCCAAGTGCTTGTCGCAAGGCAAGTCCACGCATCGGTGAGAGTGGGGTCGGCAGCGATGCCGGCCCCATTTGCATTTGCGGGGCACCGCCGATGGGCGAACCCGGAAGTTTCCGCCCGGCATCGCGAGACACGACGAACTGTGGCGCCAATGGGGCAACCGGCCCCCGCCGGTGGGACTCGCCCGTTTCTATCGCCTATATCCCCGTGAACCGAACGGGAGGTCCGATCATGGTCAATCGCGCGCTACGCAGCATGGTGATACTTGCCGCACTTGCCATGCCGGCCACTGCCGCGCAGCCGCAGGAACGCACACATGCGGCAGGCGGGCAGCCGGCCTTCGAGACCAGCTTTGCACGTTTCGAGGCGCTACCGCCCCCGCCCGAACCGGCAGGCCGGGTCGTCGATCTTTCGACGATCGAACCACCGGTCGAGGTCGCGCCCGCTGCGCGCCCTCTGGGTGTGGGTGTGGCATCCTATTACGGCCGCCGTTTCCATGGCCGCCGCACGGCCAGCGGCGAGCGCTTCGACATGCATGCGCTGACCGCGGCGCATCGCACGCTGCCGTTCGGCACGCTGGTCGAGGTGACCAACCCCAGCAGCGGGAAAAGCGTTACCGTGCGGATCAACGACCGCGGGCCGTTTCATGGCAACCGCGTGATCGACGTCAGCCGGGCCGCGGCATCGCAGCTGGGCCTGATCCGCCGCGGGCATGGCACCGTCCACCTCGCCATACTCGAACCATAGGACGGCCCGCGGGCCGCAGGTGCCCCGTCGTCAGGCAGCCATCTCGGATGGCTCGGACTGTGGCGTCTCGGTAGGGGCGCTCTCGAGCTGCGCCTCGACCGACAGCTTCACCGCAGCCGCGACATTGCGCACGCCGAGCTTGGTCAGCACATTCGCGCGGTGCAGCTCCACCGTGCGCGGGCTGATCCCGAGCGTCCGCGCGACTTCCTTGCTCGAATAGCCTTCGCAGACGCTGGTCAGCACTTCCTTCTCGCGCGGCGAAAGCAGGTCGATGCGCTGCTTGGCGCGGGCCTGTGCCAGCGATGTCGCCGAGCCCTGCCACTTGCGCGCCATGATTGTTTCCAGGCTGCGCTGCAGCGCGTCATGCGCCGAGGGCCATTCGAGATAGCCTGCCGCACCGGCGGAGAGCGCGTCCATCACATGCGCGATGCTGGCGCCTTGCGAATAGGGAACCACCGGCAGGTACTGCCCCGCCTCGCGCAGCGCGCGCTGGGTGTCGGCCACCTGCGTGCCGGTGTCGTGGACGAGCAGCCAGCCCTGTTCGGGCCAGCGCCCGCCGAGTTCCTCGAGCGAATCCGCAGGCACCACATAGGCCATCGTGCCGAGTGCCCGCACCAGCTCGTGACGTGTCCGATAGTTGCTGTCGATGACAACAAAGGTAGAGTTTTGCATCGCGTGACGATCCCGTTCCGTCAATTCCCCCCGGGTCGGTCAAGCGATGGTCCCCCCGGCCCTGCCCTTTGACTATGATTAACGCGGTATTTTCCCTAGTCGTCTGAATGCATGTCACCCATGTGCACTACATCCATAGNCACTACGTAGAGATACGTGCTTCGCAGCGCCAACGGGCCCGATGCGGTATTCATGTACGGCCCTTTGCCCGCCAACATGCCGACACGCTTGCATGTCATGCGAGTGGATGACATCCAGTGAAGGCATGCCGCAGACCGCATGCCTTCGGGGGAGGTTCGACGCACGCCATGGACGACAGCCAGGCCATCCGCCAGATCGCCGCAGCCGAGGACGAGGGCGCGGTCTTCGCGGTCGCGCGCGCCTTCTTCCGCACGCAGGGCTTCGCCGCGCTGAGCTATGCGCGCCCCTCGCGCACCGATCCGGGGCGCAGCGAGGTGACCTCCTTCGGCTTCCCCGAGGGCTTCGTCGCCAGCTACCGCGAGCGCCTCGCCGAATACGACCCGCTGCCCGGCCTCGCCGCGCGCGCGGGCCGGCCGTTGCGGCTGGTCGACGTCGCCGAAGGCCGGCTGACCGGCAACCAGCAGCTGTTCATCGACGCGGCGCGCGAGCACGGGCTGACCGACGGCTTCCTGCTGCCGACCTTCGGCCCGCGCCAGCACATCGCGGTGTTCTCCATCACCATGATCGACCACGAGGACCGCATCGCGCATGCCGATGTGCCGATCCTCCACAGCGTCGCGCAGGCAACCCATTTGCGGATCGACCAGCTGGCGTCCGAAGAGGTCGAGCGCCCGCACCTCGCCCCGCGCGAGATCACCATCCTGCACTGGATCGCGCGCGGCAAGAGCAATGAGGAGATCGCGATGATCCTCGGCAACAAGCGCCCCACCATCGCCACGCACATCAAGCGCATCTTCGCCAAGCTCGACGTGACCGACCGCGCCTCGGCCGCGGTCAAGGGGCTCAAGTTCGGCCTGATCAACGTGTAGGGTTGCGAAGCCCGCATCCGCGGGGGGAGTCTTTGTGTTTCGAACCGACATCCGTCGGTTCGTCCTCGCTAGGCGTGCAGCAAGCTGCACCCGCTGCGGGC
>FUFK010039477.1_pt1 | contig 82156 bp, 78 predicted proteins | sample 1021851 | NCBI WGS metagenome assembly FUFK01 (sample SAMEA51879418, study PRJEB19060) | metagenome
GGCGCTTGATGCTGCGCCGCCCGGAAATGGCGGTGGCCGCCACCGACATCCGCCGCGCCCTGCAACACGACGGCGCCGATTATCACCTGACACCGGCGGTGCTGGCCCATATCCGACGCCTGGGCCTGTATAATGCCGACACCGTTCACCCAACCCGTCACGCACACAACGAGGCCCCATGAGTTCTCAACCCCCTTTGCTGGATCTGGTAATCGACGCTCTGGAAGAAATGAAAGCCAAGAACATTACCAGCCTGGATGTGCGCGCCGTCACCAGCGTCGCCGACGACATGGTGATCGCCAGCGGCACCTCCAGCCGCCACGTCAAAGCGCTGGCGGATTCGGTAATGGAAAAAGCCAAGAAGTCCGGCTATAAGCCCCTGGGCACCGAGGGCGAGCGCGGCGCGGAGTGGATCCTGGTGGATCTGGGCGACGTGGTGGTGCATCTGATGCTGCCGGCGACCCGGGAATTCTATGACCTGGAGCGCCTCTGGCAGAATCCGGCGCACCATCCGGACCGGTCGCCGCAAAGCGACTGACCCTTTGCCATTCACTTGCGCGGCGGGTGTGTTGTTTGCGTATTCATCTTCTGGCTGTTGGCGGCAAAATGCCCTCCTGGGTGGTCCAGGGCTTCGGCGAGTATCAAAAAAGGATGCCGCCGGACATGCGCCTGGAACTCGAGGAAATTCCGCTGCCTAAGAGAAGCAAGGGGGACACCGCTGCTCTGGTGCGCGCCGAAGGCGAGGCGCTGGAGAAGCGGCTGACGAAATATCCCGGTGCCCATCAGGTGGCGCTCGAAGTGGGCGGCCGCGCGCTGTCCACCGAGCAGCTCAGCGAGCGTCTCGGCACCCTGAAGGATCTGGGCCAGGATCTGGTGGTGCTGGTGGGCGGCCCGGACGGTCTGTGTCCACGGGTGTCCGCCGCCGCCCATGAGCGCTGGTCGCTGTCTCCGCTGACCCTGCCGCATCCGCTGGTGCGGGTTCTGCTCGCCGAGCAGTTGTATCGCGGCTGGACGCTGCTCGCCGGCCATCCGTATCATCGCTGAACCATCGACTATCAGGGCCCAATGCGCCGACCTCTGACCCTAAAAGACCACCACCATGAGCAGCGGATCTTCAGCTTTCGGCTGCTGGTGAGCGCCATTCTGGTCACCCTGCTGACCGTGGGGCTGGTGGGGCGCATGGCCTGGCTGCAGATTTTCCAGCACAGCCGCTATACCACGCTCAGCGATGAAAACCGGGTGCAGACCCAGGCGGTGCCGCCGCCGCGCGGCCTGATCACCGACCGCAACGGCGAGATTCTCGCCGCCAACCGGCCGGACTTCACCGTGGAAGTGATCGTCGAGCAGGTTCCCGACCTGCAGCGCACCCTGCGCGAGATCCACCAGCTGGTGCCGCTGGAAAGCGACGACATCGAACGCTTCAACAAGCGCCTGCAGGGGCCGCGCCGGCCCTGGGATCCGATTCCCCTGCGCGGGCGCCTGAGCGAGGAGGAGATCGCCCGCATCACGGTGAACCAGCACCGGCTGCCGGGCGTGCGCGTGGCCGCCAACCCGGTGCGCCACTACCCCCACGGCAAGCTGTTCTCCCATGTTCTGGGCTACGTGAACCGGCTCAACGCGGAAGACCTGGACGGCATGACCCTCACCGAGCAGGGCGATTACGCCGGCACCCACTATTACGGGCGCAGCGGCGTGGAGCGCTACTACGAAAATCGCCTGCACGGCCAGGTGGGCTACCGCCAGGTGGAAACCAACGCCCGCGGCCGGATACTGCGCGTGCTGGAGCAGAAGCCGCCGGTGCCCGGGGAAAATCTGCGCCTGACCCTGGATATGGACGTGCAGCGCGCCGCCGACGAAGCCCTCGGCGACCGGCGCGGCGCGGTGGTGGCCATCGACCCCCGTGACGGCAGTGTGCTGGCGTTCGTCAGCCGCCCGGTGTTCGACCCCAATCTGTTCGTCAACGGCATCTCCCACCAGGACTACGCCCGCTACCGGGAAGATCTGGACAACCCCCTGTTCAACCGGGCCCTGCAGGGCCGCTACCCGCCCGGCTCCACGGTGAAGCCCTTTATCGGGCTGGCGGGTCTGGACGCCGGCGTCACCGACTGGCAGCGCACCATCTTCGACCCCGGCTACTACCAGCTGGAGGACAACCCGCACCGTTACCGGGACTGGAAGCGCTGGGGCCACGGCCATGTGGATATGAACAAGGCGGTGGTGCAGTCCTGCGACACCTATTTCTACGATCTGGGTTTCAAGCTGGGCATTTCCCGCATGCACGATTTCCTCAGCGACTTTTCGCTGGGTCAGCCCACCGGCATCGACCTGTTCAACGAGTCCTCGGGGCTGCTGCCGTCCAAGGAGTGGAAGCGCGCCGCGCGCGGCGCCACCTGGTACCACGGCGACACCATCAACGCCAGCATCGGCCAGGGCTTCATGCTCGCCACGCCGCTGCAGCTGGCCACCGCCACGGCGATTCTCGCCCATCACGGCAAGCAGGTGACGCCCACCCTGGCCGCCGACGCCCTGCGGGTGCCGCCGCGGCCGGACGTCACGCTGCGCAATCCGGAAAACTGGCAGCGCATGGAGGACACCATGGCGGAGGTGGTCCATGGCGAGCGGGGCACCGCCAAGGTCATGGCCGAGGGCGCGCCCTACCGGATGGGCGCCAAGACCGGCACCTCCCAGGTATTCTCCGTGGGCCAGGAAGAGACCTACAACGAGGACGAACTGGCCGAGCGGCTGCTCGACCACGCCCTGATCATCGCCTTCGCGCCGGTGGAAGAGCCCGCCATCGCAGTGGCGGTGCTGGTGGAAAACGGCCGCCACGGCGGCTCCACCGCCGGCCCGGTGGCGCGCAAGGTCATGGACGCCTGGCTGCTCGATGACAATGGCGAGCTGGCGGTGCCGCCGCCGCTGAACCGCACCCCATCAACGCGAACCGCCGTCACGGCATCGGGAGGCACCCCATGAGCGTACGGGAATACCAACGGCAGATGCCCCTGGGCGGCAGCTTCGGCACCAAGGTGTCGTCGCGGCTGCACCTGGATGCGCCCTTGCTGGCGGCACTGCTGTTGCTGGTGCTGGGCGGGCTCAGCGTGCTCTACAGCGCCGGCGGCGGCGACCTGAATCTGGTGGTGCGCCAGGCGATCCGTCTGGGCGCGGGCTTTCTGGTGCTGCTGGTGCTGGCGCAGATACCGCCGCGCAGTTACCGCTTCTGGACCCCGGTGGTCTACGCCATCGGCGTGATTCTGCTGGCGCTGGTGGTGCTGGTGGGCACCGAGGCCAAGGGCGCCACCCGCTGGCTGACGTTGCCGGGCATCGGCCGTTTCCAGCCCGCCGAGCTGATGAAGCTGGCGGTGCCGGCGATGGTGGCCTGGTTCTTCAGCGAGCGGAACCTGCCGCCCGCCAAGCTGGATGTGCTGGCGGCGCTGGGGCTGATTTTCCTGCCGGTGGTGATGATCGCGGTGCAGCCGGACCTGGGCACCTCGATCCTGATCGCCGCCGCCGGCCTGGTGGTGCTGTTCATGGCCGGTCTTTCCTGGCGGCTGATCAGCCTGGCGGTGCTGGTGCTGGTGATCGCCGCGCCGCTGATGTATTTCTTCGTCCTGCACGACTACCAGCGCAGCCGGGTGGACACCTTCCTCAATCCGGAGGCGGACCCGCGCGGCGCCGGCTGGAACATTATCCAGTCGAAGACCGCCATCGGCTCCGGCGGCGTCACCGGCAAGGGCTGGCTGGACGGCACCCAGTCGCGGCTGGATTTTCTGCCCGAATCGTCCACCGACTTCATTCTCGCCGTGCTCGGCGAGGAATTCGGCCTGATCGGCTTCGTGCTGCTGATCTCGATCTATCTGGTGATCGTGGGGCGCGGCTTTTTTATCAGCTGGCAAGCCCAGGAGACGTTCTCCCGGCTGCTGGCCGCCGCGCTGACCATGACGTTTTTTATTTATATTTTTGTGAACGTCGGCATGGTGTCCGGACTCTTACCGGTGGTGGGCGTACCCTTACCCCTGGTGAGTTATGGTGGCACCTCGATCGTAACCCTGATGGCCAGTTTCGGCATGCTGATGTCGATTCACACCCATCGCCGTCTGATGACGTATTAAAAGGAGACAGTTGGTGAAAAAAGGATTGTCGGTTGTACTGCGGGTGACCCTGGCGGGCGCCCTGCTCAACGGCGCCGCCCTGGCCGAGACCACCAAAACCAGCAATTACGCGGAACATCCCGAAGCCGGCGCGGTGATCGAGGCACTGGCCGAACGGGGCTTCGATACCGACCGCGTGCGCAGTCTGCTGGCCGACGCCAAACGCCAGGAGAGCATTCTGGAAGCCATTGCCCGGCCGGCGGAAAAATCTCTCACCTGGGCCGAATACGGCCGCATCTTCCTGCAGGACTCACGGGTGGAACAGGGGGTGCAGTTCGCCCGCGAACACGCCGACACCCTGGCCCGCGCCGAGCGGGAATACGACGTGCCCCGCGAGATCATTCTCGCCATCATCGGCGTGGAGACCCGTTACGGCCGGAACAAAGGCAGCTACCGGGTACTCGACGCCCTGGCCACGCTGGGCTTCGACTATCCGCCACGGGCGTCGTTTTTCCGCAAGCAACTGGTGGCGCTGTTCGAAATGGAGCGCGACGCGCACATCGACGCCAGCACCATCACCGGCTCCTACGCCGGCGCCATGGGCTTCCCCCAGTTCATTCCCACCAGCTATCAGGCCTACGCCGTGGATTTCGACGGCGACGACGTGATCGACCTGGTCAACAGCCCGGCGGACGCCATCGGCAGCGTGGCCAGCTACTTCGCCGCCCACAAATGGCAGCCCGGCCTGCCGGTGGCCGCCCGTGCCCGGGTTGACGGCGACGGCTACGCCGCGCTGGTGGAAAAGGGGTACAAGCCGAGCTTCACCCTGGCGCAGGCCCGGAAGAACGGCGTAGTGGCAGTCTCCTGCCAGGATGATAGCCTGGGCAGCGACTACTGCTTCGACCTGCCGGCCGATACCTCCGTGGCAATGCTCGACCTGATCGGCGAGGATGGCCACGAGTTCTGGTTGGTAAGCGACAATTTTTACGTGATTACCCGTTATAACCACAGCGAACTGTACGCCATGGCGGTACTGCAACTGTCTCACCGTATAGCCGATGCCCTGGAGGCCCGATCTCTGTGATTAGAGCGCTTTTTGTCGTCACCACGGCTCTCGCCCTGGGCGCCTGCGCCACCGCGCCGGCGCCCACGCCCGTCGATCCCCCCGCCCAGACGCCCAAACCGGCCGACGGCGCGCCCGGCTCCGACCGCTACGAGCACAAGGTGGATTCCGGTCCGGAACAGCGCCCGGACGTGGAGAGCCAGCCGGAACCGGTCCCCAAGGAAGAGCCGCTCAGCGCCTACGGCAACCCCAGAACCTACAGCGTCTGGGGCAAGACCTATCAGGTGATGGAGTCCGCCGAGGGCTATGAAGAGGTGGGCCTGGCCTCCTGGTACGGCCGCAAGTTTCACGGCTACCGCACTTCCAGCGGCGAGCCGTTCGACATGTACCGTTTCACCGCCGCCCACCGCACCCTGCCGCTGCCCACCTACGCCCGGGTCACCAACCTGGACAACGGCAAGAGCCTGGTGGTGCGCGTCAACGACCGTGGTCCGTTCCACTCCGAGCGCATTATCGACCTGTCCTGGGCGGCGGCGGCGCGGCTCGGCATCGAAGGCAAGGGCACCGGCCGCGTGCGGGTGGAAGCCCTGACCGTGCGCGAAAAGGTCAAACCCAGCCGCGAGGGCACGGTGCCCACCGCCGTGCGCGCCGCCGTCGACAGCCCGCCGCCGGACACGGCCAAGGCCGCCGAGGACGACGAGCTGTATCTCCAGGCCGGCGCTTTCCAGGCCCTGGACAGCGCCCGCAACCTGGAGCGCGCACTGCGCGAGGAATTGAAACTGCCGGTGTCCGTGCGGCAGCCGGAAAGCAGTGCTCTGTATAAAGTATGGCTGGGCCCGTTCGCCAGCAACGAGGCCCGCGACCGGGCCCGCCAGGCGATACGCCAGGCGGGCTTTACCTCACCCATCCCCGTGAACTGATCCGCCCGTAAGGCTGAAATGATGACTCAATATCTTTCCCCGCAAACCCTGCTTTTCCGGGTGTTCATCTGTCTCTCCCTGCTCACCCTGGCGCCGCTGAGCGCCGCCAACAGCCTGATACCCCGGGCCCCCGACGTGGACGCGCGCGGCTATCTGCTGATGGACGCCAAAAGCGGCCAGGTGATCGTCGAGCACAACGCCGACCAGGAGCTGCCACCGGCCAGTCTCACCAAAATGATGACCGCCTACCTGGTGGAGAAGGAGATCGCCGCCGGCAACATCTCCGAGCAGGAGATGGTGCCGATCAGCGTCAAGGCATGGCGCATGGGCGGTTCCCGCATGTTCATCCAGGAGGGCACCCGGGTATCGGTGCAGGATCTGCTCAAGGGCGTGGTGATCCAGTCCGGCAATGACGCCAGCGTCGCCCTGGCCGAGTACGTGGCCGGCTCCGAGGACGCCTTCGCCGACCTGATGAACAACCAGGCCCGCGAACTGGGCATGGACCATACCCATTTCGTGAACGCCACCGGCTGGCCGGCGGAGAATCACTACACCACCGCCCACGACCTGGCGATTCTGGCGCGGGCGATCATCCGCGATTTCCCGGAACACTATGATCTCTACGCCCAGAAGGAATTCACCTACAACGGCATCACCCAGCACAACCGCAACCTGCTGCTGTGGCGCGACGACAGCGTCGACGGCCTGAAAACCGGCCACACCGAGGAAGCCGGTTACTGCCTGGTGTCCTCCGCCAAGCAGGACGGCATGCGCCTGATCGCGGTGGTGATGGGCACCGATTCCGAAGCGGCGCGGGCGCGTGAATCCCAGAAGCTGCTGAGCTACGGCTTCCGCTTCTACGAAACCTACGAAGGTTACGGCGCCGGCGACGTGCTCGACACACCGCAGGTGTGGATGGGCGCCGCCAACCAGGTGCGCCTGGGCCTGCAAGAAGATCTGATTCTCACCGTGCCCAAGGACAGCCAGGACCAGTTGAAGGCGTCCATGTCGATCCGTCCGGAGCTGCGCGCGCCGATCCGCGAAGGCGAGCAGTACGGTACCCTGACGGTTACGCTGGCCGACGAGACCGTGGCGCAGCGACCGCTGGTGGCGCTGGAGAACGTGGAAGAAGCCGGCTTCTTTGCCAAGATCTGGGACCACGTCGTATTGTTCTTTAAAGGGTTGTTCAGCTAGAGGCCGCTCATGGCGAACGGCAAGGTCTACCTTAACGGCGAGTTCATGGACCCGGACCGGGCCCGAATTTCGCCCATGGACCGGGGCTTTCTGTTCGCCGACGGCGTCTACGAGGTGATCCCCGCCTTCAACGGCGTGCTGTTCCGGCTCGACGATCACCTGCGGCGCCTGGAACGGTCGCTGGCGGAAGTGTCCATCGCCAACCCCCACGACCGGGCCGGATGGCGGCGGCTCTGCGAGGAGATGGTGGCCGCCAACGGCGGCGGCAACCGGTCCGTGTACCTGCAGATCACCCGGGGCGTGGCCGACAAGCGCGACCACGCCTTTCCGGACCCGCCGGTGGCCCCCACCGTGTTTCTCACCAGCGCGCCGATCCCGGTGCCCTCCGCCGACAGCCTGCACCAGACCCGGGGCGCGGCGGCCATCACCCTGGCGGACACCCGCTGGGCGCGCTGCGACATCAAGTCGATTTCGCTGCTGCCCAATATTCTGCTGCGCCAGCAGGCGGTGGCGTCCGGCGCCGTGGAGGCGGTGTTGCTGCGCGACGGTCTGGTCACCGAAGGCGCCGCCAGCAACGTTTTCATGGTGCACGACGGCGAGGTGAGCACGCCGCCGCACAGCGCGCGCATTCTGGGCGGCATCACCCGCGATCTGGTGGTGGAGCTGTGCCGCGAGCACGGCATCCCGGTGGTGGAGCGGGAAATCCCGGAGGCGCGACTGCGCGACGCCGACGAGATCTGGGTGAGCAGTTCCACCAAGGATGTGGTGCCGATCACCCGCCTGAACGACCGCCCGGTCGGCGACGGCCGGCCCGGCACCACTTGGAAAACGCTGTCGCGCCACTATATTCAGTTCAAGCGCCGCCTTTGCGGCCTGGACTGAGACACCGAACCCAAGCCCGACCCGACGAAGAGAGACCGACCATGGCGATCCGCGAAGACCTGTGGGATTTCCCCCACGACATGCAGCTCAAGGTCATGGGCCCGTCCGACGCGCCCCTGGAAGACGCGGTGGCCGAGATCCTGGAAAACTACCTTGAAGACTTTGATCGCCACGCGCACCTGAGCCGCCGCCCCAGCACCAAGGGCAATTTCGTGTCGATCACCGCCAGCGTGACGCTGCATCACCGGGAGCAGGTGGAGAACATCTACCGCGATCTGGACGCCTGCCCCCACGTCAAGATGACGCTTTAACCGTCCCGCTCCACGGACAGCACCACCGCGGCGATGCGATCCGCCCGCCGATAGACATCGCCGGCCAGCTCTTCGCCGAACACGTCCGGGTCCATCTCCTGGTAACGCCAGCGCAGACCCGGCCGGTCCAGCGAGGACGCCAGCTGGCTGACGAAGGGGTCCCGCCCCTCGACCATGGCCACGCCGGTGTACAACAGCAGAACGCCGCCCGGCGCCAGCCACCGCGGCGCCTCTTCCGCGATCCGCACCGATAACGCTTCGCCCAGCGCGCCACCACCGTCCCGGTAGAGCCGCCGCCCCGGATCGAGCAGATAGGGTGGGTTGGCGATGATCAGGTCGAAGTGGCCCTCCAGCGGCTCGAACAGGTCACCGAGATGGAGCCGGACGTTCCCGGCGCCATTGAACAAGGCGTTCAGGCGGGTCAATTCAAGCGCGCGGCCGTTGACGTCGACACCGTGCACCTCGGCATCCGGGCAGGCGCGGGCCACATGCAGCATGCCGGCGCCGGCGCCGCAGCCCAGGTCGGCCACACGACGTGGCCGGGCATGACGGTCGAGCAGCGCGGAAAGCGCATTAACGAAGCGGTAGCTGTCCGGGCCGAAGAACACCGCGTCGTCGGACTCCGTGGGGTAGCCGGAGTGCAACAGCAACTGCTCGTTCAACGACGACACACGCACCGTGCTGCGCCAACCCCCGCCGTCGGGCACCAGAATACCGGCGGCGGTCAAACGGTCGAACAGGTCCGCGGGCAGCCGCTCCCGCTCGAACGGCCGGTTCCAGCCGAATACGCCCGCCAGATCGCTCGCCCAACGGTTTTCCGGACGCGCGTTCACCCTTTCGTGGGAGGCGGGTGTGACGGTTATAAAACGGTAGTCACGGGTGCGCAGATAGGACATCAGGTCCAGGAGTGCCCGTTCATGGAAGGTAAAATCTTTTAATGAATCAGCCAAAGCAGTGTCACTCTCGCGGTGGGGTTGGGATTATCGGAAGCATCACACATCCATGGACGGTACGCCGATGAACTCACCAGCAACTCTGATCGCTGATTCTGCCCCGACGCTAAGGGACCTCTATCACAGACTGTCGCGGCCGGACCCTTCGGCGTCAAGCCGCCGGGACGCGGCCGCCTTTATCACCGCACAGCTACGAGCGGTGGACGACGCCGACATCGATCTGCCCGAGGACCCAGGGCAACTGGAGAGCTGGTCTCAGCGCTGCAACGATCACACCGGCAATGCCTTTCAAAGGTATCTACGGGCCCGCAAAGCCGGGGCGCCGCGCCGCTACTTCTCCTGCAAATCCCAGGCGCTCTATTTCATCGGCTCGGTGGCGCCCACCAAACTGGTGGACGGCGCCTGGCTGTTCGGACTGTTGCACCACTGGCGGGACCGCCGTTTCGGCGCGCTGATCCACACCTATCTGGAGGAGCTTGGCGATGGAGAGCCGGACCAGAATCACGTGCTGCTTTTCGACAAACTGCTGCGCGAGCACGAGTGCGCGTCCCACGACCTGCCGGAAAACTACTATCTGCAGGGCGCCCTGCAACTCGCCATGGCCCACCAGGCGGAGCATTTCCTGCCTGAAATCATCGGCTACAACCTCGGCTACGAGCAGCCCCCGTTGCACCTCCTGATCACGGCCCACGAGCTTAATGAGTTGGGCATCGACCCGTACTATTTCACGCTCCATATCACCATCGATAACACCGACTCCGGGCACGCCAGCAAGGCCCGTCGCGCGGTACTGGAAAACATGCCGGTGCTCGGTGACCGGGAGGCGTTTTATCGTCGGGTTCGACGCGGCTATGCGTTGAACGGTGCGGGCGCCAGCGCGGACACCATTTGCGGTGACTTCGATCTGGATCAGCAAGTGCGGAGCCTGCTTCAACGTAAAAGCCGGGCCGGCCGCTTCAGCCACGGCGACCACTGCCGGGTGGCCGGGGTACCGGTGAGCGACTGGCTGGCGGACGAAAGCCGTATGCCGGACTTTCTGGAAGCCCTGCAACAGCACGGCTGGCTGAAGCGTGGCGAACCCGCGCGCAACAGCCGCTTCTGGCGGATGATCGACGGCGACCGGGCGGAGATGTTCGGCGTTTTCAATACCTACGAGCGGCAGGTTATTCACGACTGGATCACCGACGGCGCCGAGAACGCCACGATCAGCTTTCGCACCCGGCGGCGGCTGTCGCGACGCCGCGCCGCGGCCGTCACCCAGGCGCCGGCGTCCACCACCTCGATCAGTGTGGCGGGCCCCGGAGCGGAGCACCGCGCCAACGACGTCGACCAGGAGGAGCGTCTGCTCAAACAGCAACTCGCCGGTCTGGATCCACACAGCGCCATGGACGCGTTGGTGCCGCTGCTGTCACCGGCGCGCCATCACAGCCCGGCGGGCCTGCTCGCCACGCGCCTGTTCCGTCAGCACTTTTCCGCCCACGGCTAGGCCACCCTTGCAGGCGCGCATCGGCGCCCCGATAATCCGGGCATGAACGTAACCGTGCGCCGCTTTCCTCAAGTCGATTATCAGCCCTGCTGGGAGGCCATGCGTGCCTTCACCGAGCACCGGGACGAAGGCACGGAGGACGAAATCTGGCTGCTGGAACACGCGCCGGTCTATACCCTGGGACAGGCCGGCAAGCCGGAACACATTCTTAACCCCGGTGATATCCCGGTGGTGCGCAGCGACCGTGGTGGCCAGGTGACCTACCACGGACCGGGTCAGACCGTGGCCTATCTGATGCTCGACGTGCGCCGCCTGGGCCTGGGCAGCCGCGCAATGGTAGACGCCATTGAGCAGAGCGTGGTGGATTATCTGCGTGACCTGGGTCTGTCGGCGTCCGCCCGCGCCGACGCCCCCGGGGTTTACGTCAACGGCGCCAAAATCGCTTCCCTGGGGCTGCGTATTCGCCGCAACGGCAGCTATCATGGTCTCTCCCTGAATCGGGATGCGGACCCCGGCCCCTGGCAGCGAATCAACCCTTGCGGCCATGCGGGCCAACCGATGACCAGTCTGGCCGCCGAGGGCATCGACCTGCCGCGGCATGTGGTTGAGCAGGACCTGGTAAACCTTCTCGGGCGCCGCCTGTCGTTGGTGCCCCGGACAGCCCCGCCGCCGGACTGGTACACTTCGCCGTAGCGGTGCCGGGTTTATCCCGGATGGCTCACTTCCCGTGCCGCGTATCGGGCCCGAGGGCCGGATGTACCTGAGAGAGAGACAGAACCATGAGCGAAGCCCAGGCCGACCGCCCGGTGAAAGCGAAGGTTAAAATCGGCGACAAGCTGCGTGGCGCCGACAAGGTCCGCACCATCCCGCTGGTCAACGAAGTCCGCCCGGCGCGCGAGCGCAAACCGGACTGGATTCGCGTGCGGGTGCCCGCCAACGGAGAAATCCAGCGCATCAAATCGATGCTGCGCAAGCAGAAGCTGCACACCGTGTGCGAGGAAGCGGCCTGCCCCAACCTGCCGGAGTGCTTCGGCGGCGGCACCGCCACCTTCATGATCATGGGCGACATCTGCACGCGCCGCTGCTCGTTCTGCGACGTGGGCTTCGGCCGGCCCAACGGGCTGGACCCGGACGAGCCCAGGCATCTGGCGGAATCAGTGGCCGACCTGGGGCTCAAGTACGTGGTGATCACCTCGGTGGACCGGGACGACCTGCCCGACGGCGGCGCCGCCCACTTCGCCGAGTGCATCCGTGAGGTGCGCGCCCTGAGCCCGGACACCAAGGTGGAGATCCTGACCCCCGATTTCCGGCCCTGCCTGGACGACGCCCTGGACATTCTCGACGCCACCCCGCCGGACGTGTTCAACCACAACATCGAGACGGTGCCACACCTGTACAAAAAGGCCCGCCCCGGCGCCCGCTACCAGCATTCCCTGGACCTGCTGCGACGCTTCGGCGAGCGGCGCCCGGACGTGCCCACCAAATCCGGCATCATGGTGGGCCTGGGTGAGACCAACGATCAGGTCCTGGAAACGCTGCGCGATCTGCGCGACCACGGCGTCGACATGATCACCATCGGCCAGTATCTGCAGCCCAGCAAATTCCACGCGCCGGTGGAGCGCTACGTGCACCCGGACGACTTCAAGATGTTCGCCGTGGAAGGCCGCAAGATGGGCTTCACCTCGGTGGCGTCCGGCCCCATGGTGCGCAGCTCCTACCACGCCGACCTGCAGCACAAGGGCATCGACGTGGGTGACCCGGAGAATCTGGCCCGTGAGGTCTGACAACTTGTAGGAGCGGGCCTCGCCCGCACAAGGCGGGTCAGCCCAGCGTTACGAACGGCACGATGGTGAGCATAAGCACCGCGATGGCGGCGATCAGGAACGCAAGCGCCCGCAGCGGGTGGGCGCGCAGGTTGCGCCAGACGGTGGTGGGCTCGCCGCGCCGGTGGGCCTGCTCGAAGGCGGCGCGCTGCTGCTCAAGACGGCGCCGCTGATAGTCCGCCAGCAGCGGCCGGGCCCGCTCCCAATCCTGATCGTCGCTCAGCCAGATTCCCCCCGCCGAAACACCCCAGACGCTGGGTTCGGTCTGGTAATGGGGGATGCCGTGCTGATCCAGCAGCGCGCGGATCTCATCGCGCTCGTCGTCGGGCACCCGGCGCAGGTTGAGCAACAGTTTCGACATCCAGGTTTCCTCGTTGAGTAGGTGGGCGAAGCGCGCCGCCACTATAGCAAACCCCGGCGGCAAACCCCGCCCCGTGGCGCGCTGGAAGAATTTACAATTACCCCACCATCGCCCTCCTGACCGCCTCCGGGTTTTCCTTTACGCTAGTGTTCACTAACCCCTTGCACCCTAAACAGGGAGAGTTCCGGACTTATGCGGCTTGCCGTTCGTGTTCTGTCGATTGTTGTCGCCGCCACCCTCCTGACCGCCCCCGCCGGCGCCGAAGACTGGCCGGACCGGATCATGGAGCGCATGGAAGCCCTGCAACTGCCGGACGAGGCCCTGGCGCTCGCCGCCGTGCCCCTGGACGGGCCCGGCGAGGCACGTTTCGTCAACGCCGACCGGGTCATGAACCCGGGCTCCACCATGAAGCTGCTGACCACCTACGCGGCGCTTGAGCTGCTCGGCCCCANCTTCAAATGGCACACCCGCGTTTACACCAACGGNGANTTGAACGGCGACGTGCTNGAGGGCGACCTGTTNCTGGTCGGCGCCGGNGACCCCAANCTCACCGAGGANCGCCTCTGGCAGCTGCTGCGNGANCTGCGCGCCTACGGCATNCGNCAGGTCCAGGGCGACCTGGTGCTGGACGATTCCTANTTCCGGCTGCCCCACGGCCAGCCGCANTTCGACGACGACGGCGACAACCCCCACGCNCCNTTCCTGGTGGAGCCCCACGCNCTGCTCACCAACCTGAACGTGTTCCANTTNCAGTTCGCCGCCCGCAAGGACGGCGTCAGCGCCTGGNTGGANCCGGTCGCCGACGCCNTNACCCTGGACAANCAGATCACCCTGACCAGCGGCGGCCGCTGCCCNTCCGGCCGCCGNCTCAANNTGGANCCCANCTANCANGACAACGGNCGNATCACCGTNACNGTCNCCGGCTCGNTGCCGCCGGGCTGCCGGGCCGGCAACTATCTNTCNCTGATGAGCCAGGAAACCTACACCGCCGCCATNATNCGCGGCCTGTGGAAACAGCTGGGCGGCACCATCACCGGCGCCACCCGTTTCGACCGCCTGCCGNCNGGCGTCGACCTGCTCGCCACCACCTCATCGCCGGANCTGGTCACCATGGTCCGCGACATNAANAAGTGGAGCAGCAACGTGATGGCGCGCCAGNTCTACCTGACCATCGGCGCCGAACACCGGCTGGCGGAAGACCGCGACGACCTGGCCGCCGCCGANCGNACCATCAAGGACTGGATGGCGCTGAAAGGCATGGANCCNCGCGCGGTGGTGCTNGACAACGGCGCCGGCCTNTCCCGCGACGCNCGNATGAGCCCCATGGANCAGATCAAGATGCTGCANCAGGCCTGGCGCAGCCCGTTCGCCGCCGAGCTGATCGCNTCCCTGCCGCTGGTGGCCATGGACGGCACCATGCACAACCGGCTGCGNGACACCGGNCTGCGCGGCGANGGCCACATNAAAACCGGCTCNCTNACCAATGTGCGCGCGGTGGCCGGCTTCACCCGCGACAGCAACAACACCACCTGGGCGGTNNNCGCCATCGTTAACACNCCGTCGGCCTGGAAAAGCCAGGCGGTGCTCGACGACGTGCTGGANGCGGTNCACCGNCTGCCCGGCGCCCAGGCCGCNGCGGTGACCCGGAACGAAGCCGGCNCNNCCGGNGCCGGGGGCTGACGGCCGGNNCGCNNCNCCTTGACGGTAAAGCCGGCCNCCCGATGCTATGCTCNGCGCTGCATTCATCACCCTTACCGTATCGGGGAAGCTCAATGATCATCGTCCACCATCTGGAAAAATCCCGCTCGCAACGCATCGTCTGGCTGCTCGAGGANCTCGGCNTTCCCTACGAGATCGANCACTACAANCGCGANCCCAACACCATGCTNGCNCCCGANTCGNTGCGCCGGGTGCATCCNCTGGGCAAGTCGCCGGTGATCACCGACGGCGACACCGTGGTGGCGGANTCCGGNGCCATNATCGAGTACCTGGTGGAAAAGCACGGCGGNGGCCGCCTCAAGCCCGCNGTNGACGACCCCAACTGGCTGAACTACCANTACTGGCTGCACTACGCGGAAGGCTCGCTGATGCCGCTGATGGTCATGAAGCTGATCTTCAGCCGGGTGCCNAAGGCGCCGATGCCGTTCTTCGCCAAGCCGATCGCCAAGAAAATCAGCGGCGGCATGGTGGGCGGCTTCGTGCAGCCGCGCATTGAAGAGCAGTTGCGCCTGGTGGAAAGCCACCTCGCCAGCCACACCTGGTTCGCCGGCGAAGAACTGACCGCCGCCGACGTGCAGATGAGTTTCCCGCTGCAGGCCGCCGGCGCCCGCGCCAACCTGGACGCCCTGCCGCACATCCGCGACTTCATTCAACGGGTGGAAGCGCGCCCGGCCTACCAGCGCGGTATCGAGCGCACCGGTCCGCTGGAGCTACTCGGCTGACCCCTCCCTTCCGGACCTGGGCACCCCGCACCCCGCGAACTGTGACCCGGGTCCGCTTTCCACCAAAGTCCAATGACGCTAATTGCATAGGTCGTTATTCTTACCCCAGCGGCTTCTCCAAAAAGCCGCGGTCCGCAAGAACACTAACAAGCGTTAACAGTAAGTTACTGTTTTAGGGGCCCCGGCTGCCCTATTCTCAAATGCAAAAAATGGCTTGGCATCAAGCTTTCGGCTGACTCACTGGTCTGGGGAAACATGATTCTGCTGTATTTTCTAATCGCTCTGGGGGTGGTCTTCCTGATCGCGGAAGGGGTGCATCGCTACCTGGCACGTCGCCGGAACTGAGCCCCTTCACGGTTAAACACTGTTAAAGCCGTGAACCCGTTCACGGTGAGCGGTCTATACTGACGGCACTTCGAAATTGTCAGGGAGACCAATATGAAAAAAGCCCTTTCCATTCTCACCCTCGGCGCGCTGTTCGCGGTGGCGGGCTGTCAAACCGCTCCCGAAACGCAACCCGACCCCAAGGCCAGCAAGACGGTATACCAGGGCGTGCTGCCCTGCGCGGATTGTTCCGGGATTCAGACCACCCTGACGCTGTACCGCGACGAGGCGGACCAGCCGTCACGTTTCGAGTTGCGCCAGCAGTACCTGGACGGCGCCAAAGCGGGCGGCAGTGACGTGGACCGGGGCAACTGGATCGCCGAGCGGCAATCCGTGGACGGCAAGTCCTACCCGCTGTTCATCCTTAATCCCACGGATCCGTCCGAACAGTTCCGCTTCCTGCAGAAAGCCACCAACGCGGTGGAGATGCTGAACGCCGACGGCGAGCCGATCGAGTCCGACTACAACTACACGCTGATGCAGCGCTGAGACGACGGCTGTACTTCGTAGTCCGGCCCCCCGCTCTCGGAAGGGCAGAACACAGAACCGCGACCCAGGCTGGAGAGACCCGCGTCCCCGCTGGAGGGAATAGCACACACCTGAAATGTAAATAGGAATGACTTGCATTCAGGACCTGAAGTGCTAGACTCCGGCTCTCTGGCGATATCGCCCTTTTTTCTGCCCTTTTGTTTCCGTGATGGCGGTATGCGCCCGCCAACAGGAGTTCGGACATGATGTCTTCCTTGCAGCTTCAACTCCCCGAGTGGTTTGTCGCCGGCGGCCCGGCCATGTGGCTGTTGGCCCTGCTGTCCGTGGTGGCGCTCGCCACGCTGCTCACCAAGATGCTCCAGTTCGCCCGCCTGCGGCCGGTGGCCAGCAAACAGGCCGACGCCCTGCTGGAAAGCCTGGAGCGGGGCGACGCCCCGGCGGTGGGCGACGCCGGCCGGTCACCGGTGGATCAGGTGGTGTTGAGCGCCTGGCACAACCGGGCCATGGACGCGGACAGCTGGGAGGAGGACAGCCTGCGGCGCGGCCGCGAGGCGCTGGAAGACATGCGCGGCGGCCTGCGCACCCTGGAAGTGATCAGCGCGCTGTCGCCGCTGATCGGCCTGCTGGGCACCGTGTTCGGCATGATCGGCGCCTTCCAGGCCCTGGAAGCCGCCGGGTCCCAGGTGGACCCGTCGATTCTGTCCGGCGGTATCTGGGAAGCGCTGCTCACCACCGCCGCCGGTCTCACCGTGGCGATCCCCGCCCTGGCGGCCTTCCATTGGGCCGACCGCACCATTGAGCTGTGCCGGGAAAAAATGCAGGACCGCCTGGCCCGCCTGAAAGTGCAGGTGCGTCGGCAGAGTGCCGGACAACCCCTGGGTAGCGAAGCACCGGCCCGCGATCAGGCGCCGCGCCGGGTCGCCGTCGGCGGCTGATCCATGCATCTGGAACCGGAACGCCATCGCTCCCCGACCATCAGCCTGACACCACTGATCGATGTGGTGTTCATCCTGTTGATCTTCTTCATGCTCGCCAGCCGCTTTGGCGACTGGAAGGATCTGCCGGTCAACGTGCTGCCCAGCGAAGCCAGTGAGCAGCGCCAGGACCAGGACTGGCTGACCCTGACGGTGACCGCCGACGGTCAGGTGGAGATGGAAGGCGAACGCTACGCGGTGTCGGCCCTGGCGGAGCGTCTGCAAGGGCGGGACGCCACCGTGCTGATCACCGGCGAGGCGGACGCGCCGCTGCAGGCCGCCCTGGCCACCCTGGACGCGGCCCGCGCCGCCGGTATCGAGGACGTGCAGCTGGAGCTGATGCCATGAACCTGGAGTCTCCGGACAGCGGCCGCCGGCCGCCCCTGGAGCCGGTGCTGCCGCTGATCAACGTGGTATTCCTGCTGCTGATCTTCTTCATGGTGGCGGGCCAGCTGGCGCCGCGACCGGAAGGGGACGTGGAGGCGCCGGACAGCGCCAGCGCCGACACCGAGGAAAACCTGGATCAATTCATGTTGGTGCTGGACAAGGAAGGCCGGCTGCTGCACCAGGGCGAGCCGGTGGACCCCGCACGCATGGCGGACTTGATCCGTGAGCACCGGCGCGCCGCCGCGGCGACCGAGGACAACGCCGACACCACCGCGGTGGACGCCGCACCGCCCACCGATACCGACGGGCCCCAGCCGGTGCGCCTGATGGCCGACGCCGACACCGCGCTCAGCACGCTGCGTAACAGCCTGGAAACCCTGCGCGACGCCGGCGTGGAAGAAGTACGCCTGGTAACCCGGAGCAAGAGCACACCGTGATGCCCAAACCCCGCGTGATTCTCGCCTGGAGCCTGGCCCTCGCCGCCCATGCCGTGTTGCTGGTGGGCGTGGGCTCTATGACCCTGGCCGGTGGCCGCCCCGCCAAGGAGGGCCAACAGCAGGCGGTGACCCTGAACCTGGCGCAAAAGCCCAGCGACAGCCCGGTGGCCACGGCCCCCGAGCCCGCCCCGGAACCCAAGCCCGAGCCGAAGCCGGAACCCAAGCCGGAACCGAAACCAAAGCCCAAGCCGGAACCCAAACCCGAGCCGAAGCCACAACCGAAGCCGAAGCCGGAACCCAAACCGGAGCCCAAGCCGGAGCCGCAACCCGAGCCCGAACCGGAGCCGGAGCCGGAGCCGGAAACCGAACCGGCGGCGCCCGCGCAGCAGCAGGACACCGAAACCCGCACCGCCGACCAGTCCCAGCAACAGCCCCAGGGCCAGAAAGGCATGGCCGGCGACCCCGGCGAGGGCGTGCGCCAGAGCGGCGACCACGACAACCTGCTGGACCGCTACCTCGGCAAGGTCCGCGACACCATCGAATACAATAAGGAATACCCGGCCCGGGCCCGCATGCGCCGCCAGCAGGGCGTGGTGGAAGTGGAATTCTTTCTCGACAGCGAGGGCCGCGCCCAGGACGTGAACCTGAAGCGCAGCTCCGACAGCCGCATCCTCGACCAGCAATCCCTGGAACTGGTACGCCGGCTGCGCTTCCCGGAACCGCCCTCGGAATTGGCTTCGGAACTGATTAAAGTAACCGTACCGATTCGCTACAGCCTGTAAGCCGGCGCGGGTTACTCGCCCCAGCGCTTGACCAGGGTCTGCTCGACGCCGAGCTGGTCGAGAATCCGCGCCACCACGAAGTCGATCAGATCGTCAACGCTTTGCGGGCGATGATAGAACCCGGGCGCCGCCGGCAGGATGGTGACGCCCAGACGCGCCAGCTTGAGCATGTTTTCCAGATGAATCGCCGAGAACGGGCTTTCCCGGGGCACCAGGATCAGCTGGCGGCGCTCCTTGAGGGCCACGTCCGCGGCGCGCTCGATCAGGTTGTCGCTGGCGCCGTTGGCGATCGCCGACAGGGTGCCGGTGGAACAGGGGCACACCACCATCGACGCCGGCGCGCCGGAGCCCGAGGCCACCGGCGCGGTCCACTGTTCCAGCCCGCACACGGTGAGCGCGCCCCGGTCGGTGCCGGCGTACTCACGCAACACGGTTTCCGCCTTGCCGGTGCCGGCGGGCAGGCTGAGGTCGGTCTCCATGCCGATCACCACCCGCGCCGCCTTGGACAGGATTACGAACACCTCGCAGTCCGCTCTCAGCAGACACTGCAGCAGCCGCAGGCCATAGGGGGCGCCGGAGGCGCCGGTAAAGGCCAGGGTGATACGCTGGCGTGTGCTATCCGTCATGGGTTCCACTCCCTTGAGGCAAACGCTGTCGCAGCGCCGCCAGCAGTTTTTCGTGCACGCCGCCGAAGCCGCCGTTACTCATCACCACCACATTGAGGGGCCCGGGCTGGGCCGCCACCGACGCCACCAGGGCGTCCAGGTCGGTTTCCACCCGCGCCGGCACCGGCGACTCGGCGACCACCGCGTCCAGGGACCATTCCAGCCCCGGCGGCTGATACCAGATCACCTGATCCGCGTCCCGGGCGCTGGCCGCCAGGGCCTCCCGGTGGCGTCCCAGGCGCATGGTGTTGGAACGGGGCTCGATCACCGCCAGCACCGGTTCGTCGCCCACCCGACGGCGCAGGCCGTCCAGGGTGGTGGCGATGGCCGTGGGGTGGTGGGCGAAGTCGTCGTAGACGCGCACGCCGTCCACCTCGCCGCGCAGCTCCATGCGGCGCTTCACGCCCTGGAAGCGGCCCAGGGCGGCGGCGCCGTCTTCCAGGGTGACGCCCACATGGCGCGCCGCCAGCAGCGCCGCCATGGCGTTGTTGACGTTGTGGCGGCCGGTGAGCGACCAGTCCACCACGGCAATGTCCGTCCCCTTTTCCATCACCGTGAAGCGCGAGCCGTCCGGCCGCTCCAGCCGGTAGCCCGGGTCCGCCTGCTCGCCGAACCGTTCCACCTCGCTCCAGCAGCCCCGCGCCAGGGTTTCCTCCAGGGCGGCTTCGCCGTGGGGCAGAATCACCCGGCCCAGGGACGGCACGGTGCGCAGCAGATGGTGAAACTGGGTCTGGATGGCGGCCAGGTCCGGAAAGATATCCGCGTGGTCGAACTCGAGATTGTTGAGCACCACGGTGCGCGGCCGGTAGTGCACGAACTTGCTGCGCTTGTCGAAAAAGGCGGTGTCGTACTCGTCCGCTTCGACCACGAAAAACGGCGTGCCGCCGAGCCGCGCGGAGACGCCGAAGTTGCCGGGCACGCCGCCGATCAGATAGCCGGGGTCGAGGCCCGCGTCCTCGAGAATCCAGGCCAGCATGGAGGCGGTGGTGGTCTTGCCGTGGGTGCCCGCCACCGCCAGCACCCAGCGGCCGGGCAGCACCACCTCGGCGAGCAACTGGGCGCCGGAGGTATAGGGCATGCCCTGGTCCAGCACATGCTCCACCGCCGGGTTGCCCCGGCTCAGGGCGTTGCCGATCACCACCAGGTCCGGGGCCGGCTCCAGCTGAGCGGGGTCATAGCCCTGGATCAGCTCGATGCCGGCGGCGCTGAGCTGATCGCTCATCGGCGGGTAGACGTTCTGGTCGGAGCCGGTGACCCGGTGCCCCTGGGCCCGGACCAGCTGCGCCAGCGACCCCATGAAGGTGCCGCAGACGCCGAGAATATGGATGTGCATGGAAGACCTCGAAGAAACTCTGAACGCAGGATACAACATCGGCCTCAGGCCACAAGCCGGCGCCACCCCGGCGCCGCTGTTTTTGAGCTTGAAGCCTGCCGCGTGAAGCCTGAAGCTATCTCTTTTTTTGAATCGTTCGAGGAGAGACAAATGCTGACAATCAACGGCCCGGAAGAGCTGAAAAGCTGGGAAGGCAAGGAACTGGGCGTCACCGAATGGATGACGGTGAGCCAGGAGCGCATCAACCAGTTCGCCGAAGCCACCGGCGACCACCAGTGGATTCACGTGGACGTGGAACGCGCCAAGAAGGAATCGCCCATGGGCGGCCCCATCGCCCACGGCTACCTGACCCTGTCACTGATCCCCATGTTCAAGGACGAGATCTACACCGTGGAAGGCGCCAAGGCGGGCCTCAACTACGGCCTCAACAGCTGCCGCTTTCTCACCCCGGTCCCCGCCGGCGGCCGTGTGCGCGGACGCTTCGTGATGAAATCCGTGGCCGCCAAGGGCGAAGGCCGCTACCTGCTCTGCAACGAAGTCACCATCGAACTGGAAGGCAGCGACAAGCCCGCCTGCGTCGCCGAAAGCCTCGGTATGGTGCTTTTTTAGTTAATAGTTAACAGTGAATAGTTAACAGCGACGCGGGCAAAGCCCGTGGAGCCCGAAACGCAAGAGGCCGCGCCCAACCCCTGGGCGCGGCCTCTTTGCTTTCAACCCGCCACATAACCGTACCGCGCGCTATTAACTGTTAACTGTTCACTATTAACTGAATCAGTGGCTGATCATCCAGGGCCGCGCCGACGGAAACATCTTATTGCCTTCGGCGGTGTAGAAGACCTTGGGTTTGTGGCGTTCGTGGTGGCAGCAGCCCTGCTCCTTTTCCGAGTGCTGGTTGCCGCGCCGGGGTTCGTGGCGGGCCCGTTCGTTGCGCTCGAAGGCCGAGCGCCGTTCCGGGGCCATGTCCAGTACCTCCGGGGCGACCAGGATCACCCGCGCGGACAGCACGCCGCAGGTGGGGCAGGGGCAGGTTTCTCCGGACGCCCGCACCGGCACCAGCTCGTGGAACAGGCCGTGCTCGGCGCATTTATAGTCGTACAACGGCATGGTGGCGCCCTCCCCTATTTATCCTTGGCCAGCGGCACGTCGGTGCTGCCGGCGACGCTGTGTTGCGGGCCGTCGACACCGGGCTTGAGATCAAAGTCGAAGATGTCGGTGGGCAGCCACAGGGTGGCGCAGGCGTTGGGCACGTCCACCACCCCGCTGATGTGGCCCTGCACCGGGGCGCAGCCGAGCAGCGAGTAGGCCTGGGCGCCGGTGTAGCCGAACTTCTTAAGGTACTCGATGGCGTTCAGGCAGGCCTGGCGGTAGGCGATGTGCACGTCCAGGTAGTGCTGCTTGCCCTGCTCGTCCACGGAGATGCCTTCGAAGATCAGGTAGTCGTCGTACTTGGGCGCGATCTTGCTGGGTTTGAAGATCGGGTTCTTGATCGCGTACTTCTCCATGCCGCCCTTGATCAGGTTGACGCGCATGTGAATCCAGCCGGCCATTTCGATGGCGCCGCAGAAGGTGATCTCGCCATCGCCCTGGCTGAAGTGCAGGTCGCCCACGGACAGGCCGGCGTCTTTCACATACACCGGGAAGTAGATCTGCGAACCGCGCGACAGGTCCTTGATGTCGCAGTTGCCGCCGTGCTCCCGGGGCGGCACGGTGCGCGCGCCTTCGGCGGCGGCCGCTGCTTTTTCACTGCCCTTGAGCTTGCCCATATGGGCGGTGTCGGCGAACGGCAGATTGACCAGCCCGGGCACCCGGTCCGGCTCGGTGTCATAGAGTTCTTTTTCGCGGCTGTTCCACTCTTTGAGCATCTCCTTGGAGGGCAGGCAGCCGATCAGCCCTGGGTGAATCAGGCCGGCGAACTCCACGCCGGGGATGTGGCGGGATTTGGTGAACATGCCGTTGAAGTCCCAGATGGTTTTCTGCGCTTCCGGGAAGTGCTCGGTGAGAAAGCCGCCGCCGTTCTGCTTGGAGAAGAAGCCGTTGAAGCCCCACTGGCTTTCCTCGAAGGTGCCGATGTCGAGGATATCCACCACCAGCAGGTCGCCGGGCTCGGCGCCTTCCACGCCCACCGGGCCGGACAGGAAGTGCACCTGGGTCAGGTCCACGTCGCGCACGTCCTCGGCGTTGTCGTCGTTATGGATCTGGCCGCCGGTCCAGTCGTGGCATTCAACGATGAAGTCGTCGCCGGGCTTCACCATCGCCGCCATGGGAATGTCGGGATGCCAGCGGTTGTGCACCATATCGTTGTCGTAGGGCGAGGTGTCGAGATCGATTTTAATGATGGTCTCAGCCATGGTGTCGGTTCCTCCAGTTTTTCGGGCAAGCGTGATTCCGTGGGTTTCAATATCGGTGATCGGCGCACCGCTCACCATTCGCGAAAAGGCCCCGGCGACTACGTCAGATGACGTATTGCCCGGCTCAACGGTTCACCGGCACCACGCTCAGCCGGTCGCCGTCGAGCAGCGCCAGGAAGGTGTCGTCGGCGGGGCGTTCCAGCAGGGCCCGGGCGAGCGCCGGTTCCAGCTCGGCGCGCAGGCGGCGGGCCAGATCGCGGGCGCCGAAGCGGTCGTCGTGGGCGCGGCAGAGAAACCGGCGCGCGCCGTTGTCCAGCTCCAGGCGGGCACGGCGCCGCGCCAGACGCTGGTTCAGTTTGCCCAGCTCGATGTCCAGCAGGGTGTCCAGCCAGGCGGCGTCGAGCCGCTGAAACGGCAGCACCCGGTCGATGCGGTTGATGAACTCCGGGTCGAAGCGGCGATGCAAAGCGCGCTCCAGGACCCGGTCCTCGTGGCGCGGCGACAGACCCAGCCAGTGCCGCCAGCCGTGCCGGAAACGGGCGCGGTAATCGCCGGCCTCGCGGGCGCCCACATTGCTGGTCATGAAAATCAGGGTGTTGCGGAAATCGATGCCGCGGGTGCCGCCGGACAATTGAAGCCGGCCGCTTTCCAGCACATTGAGCAGCGAGCGGATCACTTCGGTACTGGCTTTTTCCAGTTCGTCGAACAGCACGATGCCGGGCTTGCTGAAACTGCCCTGGATCAGGTCCACATCGAACAGGGTGTGGCCTTCCTTGCTGCCCACATAGCCCGGCGGCGCGCCGGTGAGCGCGGCGGCGTAGTGCTCCTGGGCCAGGGTGTTCATATCGATGCGGCAGAAGCCGTCCGCGCGGCCGTGGATCGCTTCGCTGATCAGCCGCACGGTTTCGGTTTTGCCCACACCGGTGGGGCCCATGAACAGATTCACCGCCAGCGGCCGGTGCGGGTCGCCGATGTCCGCCTTGACCACGCGCAGCATGTCTTCCATGGCGTCGAGCACCGGCGCCTGACCGACAATGCGGGCACGCAGGCGCGCCATCACGGCCTCCGGCTCGAACACAAAGCGCGGTGCCCGCTCCGGCCGGCTGGCCCGTTCTTCCCGGGCCAGCCGTTCCTGATTCTCCTGCAGGCGGTCATTGATAAAGGGCATGGCGGCCTCAGGCATTCTTCTCTTTACCGTCCACCGGCAGGTCCTTCACCGGACAGTCCGCCACGCCCACCGTGGAGCGGGTCATGGCTTCCACGTTTTCCTGGGCTTTCTGCGCGTCCATGACCCAGGTGCGGTAGAACTCGAACGGGCAGTCCGCGATGCCCTTGTCGCCGTCGCCGGAATCGTGGATGCCGGTGTAGCCCCGGTGCAGCAGCTTGAACAGATGGTTCTGGGACTGGTCGTTGGCGCGCGCGTCGCGGATCTGACTGATCGAGAGCTGGGCGTACTGAATACCCATCTCCTCTTCGCCGCACTCACCCAGCGTGCGGCCGTCGAAACCGATAATCGCGGAATGGCCGAAGTAGGAGTAGACGCCGTCGAAGCCGGCGGCGTTGGCCACCGCCACATAGCAGTTGTTCGCCCAGGCCATGCTCTTGGACATCATCACCTGCTGCTCCTTGGCCGGGTACATATAGCCCTGGCAGCGCACGATCAGCTCGGCGCCCTTCATCGCGCAGTCGCGCCAGATCTCCGGGTAGTTGCCGTCATCGCAGATAATCAGGCTGAGCTTCATGCCCTTGGGCCCTTCGGTGACATAGGTGGTGTCGCCGGGGTACCAGCCTTCAATGGGGCACCAGGGAATGCACTTGCGGTACTTCTGCACCACTTCGCCCTGGTCGTTGATCAGAATCAGAGTGTTGTAGGGGGATTTGTGCGGGTGTTCCTCGTGGCGTTCGCCGGTGAGGGAGAATACGCCCCAGGTTTTCGCTTCCCGGCAGGCGGCGGAGAAAACGGCGGTCTCGTCACCGGGCACGGTGGCGGCGGTGTCCATCATTTCGTCCGGGTCGTACATGATGCCCATGGTGCTGTACTCCGGGAACACCACCAGGTCCATGCCCGGCAGGCCCACCTTCATGCCCTTGATCATCTCGGCGATGGCGCGGGCGTTATCGAGCACCTCGGCGCGGCTGTGCAGGCGCGGCATCTTGTAGTTGACCACCGCCACCCCGACGGTATCGCTGCTGCTGGAAATATCACCGTGTCGCATAACTTGGCTCCTCGCTTTCGTTGAGCGGATTCAGACCGCCAGATAGCTGGCGATCTTGTTCTGGTCGGCGTCCTCTTTGTCTTCCTGGTGAACGATGTCGCCTTTCTCGATCACCAGAATCCGGTCGGCGATCTCCATCACGAAGCTGAGCACCTGCTCGGACACCACGATGGACAGGCCGCGCTCATCGCGGATACGTTTCAGGGTGCGCGCCATCTCCTGAATGATGGAGGGCTGGATGCCTTCGGTGGGCTCGTCCAGCAGCAGCACCTTGGGGCGCGTGGCCAGTGCCCGCGCGATCGCCAGTTGCTGCTGCTGACCGCCGGACAGGTTGCCGCCGCGCCGGTGCTGCATTTCTTCCAGCACCGGAAACAGCTCATAGAGATCGCGCGGCACTTTCTTCTCGCCCACCGCCGCCAGGCCGGTCTCGATGTTTTCGCGCACCGTGAGGGCGGGGAAAATCATTCGCCCCTGGGGCACGAAACCGAGCCCCGCGCGCACCCGCTGAAAGCTTTTCATGGCGCTGAGGTCGGTGTGGTTCAGGGACACGCTGCCGGCGCGGCTGGGGGTCATGCCGATCAGGGATTTCATCAGCGTGGTCTTGCCCATGCCGTTGCGCCCCACCACCGCGACGATCTCGTTGTCGTTCACGTCCAGATTCAGATCGCGGATGATGGTGCTCTGGCCGTAGGCCACGGAGTGGTTCGATACTTTCAGCATGATCAGTGCCCCAGGTAGACTTCGATGACTTTCGGGTCCTGCTTGACGTGTTCGATGGACCCTTCGGAGAGCACCTTGCCCTGATGCATGACGGTGACCCGGTCGGCGATGTCGCCGACGAACTGCATGTCGTGCTCGATCACCAGCACCGTATGATCGCGGGTGATCACGCGCAGCAGCTCGGCGGTCTTCTTGCGTTCCGCCACCGACATGCCCGCCACCGGCTCATCGAGCATCAGCAGGTCCGGCTTCTGAATCAGCAGCATGCCGATCTCCAGCCACTGCTTCTGGCCGTGGCTGAGCAGCCCGGCGGGTTCATTCAACTGATCGCTCAGGAAAATGGTTTCGGCGATGCTTTCCACCGCTTCGACCACCGCCGCGTCCCGTTTGAACGCCAGTGCGCCCATCACCGTATGGCCCTGCGGGTAGGAGACCTCCAGGTTCTCGAACACGGTCAGATCCTCGAACACCGAAGGGTTCTGGAACTTGCGGCCCACCCCGGCATGCACGATCTGGTGCTCTTTCAGTTTGGTGAGCTCCTTGCCGCCGAAGCGGATCGAGCCCGCGGTGGCGCGGGTTTTGCCGCAGATCAGATCCAGCACCGTGGTTTTGCCGGCCCCATTGGGACCGATGATCACGCGGATCTCCTTGGGGTCCAGGTAGAAGGAGAGGTCGTCCACCGCCTTGAAGCCGTCGAACGACACCGTCAGACCCTCCACGGCGAGCAGGAAGTTTTCCTTTTGCGCATTCATCAGGATTTCTCCGCGCTGAGTTGATCGGATACCACCGGCGGCGCCTGCGGTGCGGGGCTCTCCTTGTCCAGGTACTTGCCGATCACCGGCAGGCGTTTTTCCAGCGGCATGATGTAGCGCTCATAGAGGCCGGCCAGGCCGTTGGGGAAGGCCAGCACCACACCGATAAACAGCGCCCCCATGGCGTAGGGCCAGAGTTCCGGGAAGGATTCGGAGAAGCCGCTCTTGGCCGCGTTCACCAGCAGGGCGCCGTACACACCGCCAAGCAGGGAGTAACGGCCGCCCAGCGCGCAGAACACCACCATCTCGATGGACGGCACGATGCCCACGAAGGACGGCGACATGAAGCCCACCTGCAGGGTGAACAGCGCCCCGCCGATGCCCGCCAGGCCGGCGGCCAGACAGAACACGAACACCTTGAACGAGGCCACGTCGTAGCCGGAGAAACGCACCCGGGTTTCCTGGTCGCGCATCGCCACCAGAATCCGCCCCAGCTTGGCGTTCTGCACATGACGCGCGACCAGCAGGCTGAGGAACAACAGCCCGACGCAGACGAAGTAGAGCGTGGTCTTGGCGGCGTCGGTGCGGATGTTCCAGCCCATCAGTGTCTGCAGGTCGGTGATGCCGTTGACGCCGCCGGTGAGCCCCTGCTGGCCGATGATAAGAATGGTCAGAATGGCGGCGATGGCCTGGGTGATAATGGCGAAGTAAACGCCGCCCACGCGCCGCTTGAACATGGCCACGCCGATGATGAAGGCGAGTAACACCGGCACCGCGATCACCGCGATCAGGGTGAACGAGAAGCTGTGGAACGGCTGCCAGAAGCCCGGCAGTTCGGTGATCTGGTTCCAGTCCATGAAATCCGGAATGCCCGGCGTGGACTGGTTCCTGGTGGCCTCCGGCGTGGACGCCTCCAGCTTCAGAAACATGGCCATGCAGTAGCCGCCCAGGCCGAAGAACACGCCCTGGCCGAGGCTGAGAATGCCCGCCTTGCCCCAGCACATCACCAGGCCGATGGCGGCGAAGGCGTAGGTGAGATACTTGCCCACCATGTTGAGCCGGAAGGGATCGAGCAGCAGCGGCAGCACCACCACCAGCAGCAAGGCCAGCAGCAGGTAGTAGATGCCTTCCCGGGAGCTCAGCCATTGAAGGGGAGAGTTGGTTTTCATCACGGACTCCTAGCGACGGACCTTCAAGGCCATCAGGCCTTCCGGACGCAACATGAGAATGCCCACCACCACCAGCAGGGTGAGTACCTTGGCCATGGAACCGCTCAGGAAGAACTCCATGGTGGATTGGGCCTGGGAGATACCGAAGGCGGAAACGATGGTGCCGATCAGGCTTTGCGCGCCGCCGAACACCACCACCAGGAAGGTGTCGACGATGTACGCCTGGCCGGAGGACGGCCCGGTGGAGCCGATCATGGTGAAGGCGCTGCCGGCGACCCCGGCGATGCCGCACCCCAGCGCGAAGGTGGCGCGGTCGACGCCGGCGGTGTTGATGCCCACCGCTTCCGCCATGGGCCGGTTCTGCACCACCGCGCGCACTTTCTTGCCCCAACCGGAGCGGTACATAAGCAGATACACCGCCAACGCGATGGACAGGGCGATGACCATCACGAACAGGCCGTTGATGGGAATTTCCACCAGATCGGTGACCTGGAAGGCGCCCATCATCCACTCCGGCAGATCCACGCCCACTTCCCGGGCGCCGAAGATCGACCGGTAGGCCTGCTGAAGAATCAGGCTCAGCCCCCAGGTGGCCAGCAGGGTATCCAGCGGTCGCCGGTACAGATGCCGGACCATGGCCCATTCGACGAAGGCGCCCAGGGCGCCGGAGACCAGGAACGCCAACACCATGGCGAAGAAGAACGAGCCGGCGAACAGCTCCGGCATCAGGTTCTGGAAAAACTGCGAGGTCAGGTAGGTGGTATAGGCCCCCAGGATCATGAACTCCCCGTGGGCCATATTGATCACGCCCATCTGGCCGAAAATAATCGCCAGGCCCATTGCCATGAGAACGAACACGGAAAACAGGGACAAACCGGCGAACCCCTGCATGGCAAAGATGGACATCAGTTCCGTTGAGGAATAATCAGCAAACATGGCAATGCTCCCCTGCGGTTAAAAAATCCCGACGCCCACCGGGGGCGCCGGGTACGGACGGTTACTTGTAACCTTCAGGGAAGGGATCCGGCTCCATCAGGTCCTTGGTTTCATGGACCACCTTGTACTGGCCGTTGGTCTGCGCCACGCCGATGCGGGTCTTGGACCACAGGTGATGGTTTTCATGGATGCGCACGTAGCCTTCCGGCGCTTTCTTGAACTCGATACCCGGAGAGGCTTCACGAATCTTGTCGACGTCGAACGAGCCGGCTTTCTCCACCGCCGCTTTCCACAGCCACGGGCCCAGATAGGCGGCCTGGGTGACATCGCCGATCACCATGTCGTCGCCCCAGCGTTCCTTGAACGCGGCCACGAATTCCTTGTTGTTGGGGTTGTCCAGGCTCTGGAAGTACTTCATGGAGGCGTACACGCCTTCCACGTTCTCGCCGCCGATACCGCGGATTTCATCCTCGGTGACGGAGATGGTCAGCAGCAGCGGATCCTCTTCGGTGAGATCGACACCGGCGGCTTTCATCTGCTTGTAGAAGGCCACGTTGGAGCCGCCCACCACGGAGGCGAAGATCACATCCGGTTTACGCAACTTGATCTTGTTGATCACCGAGTTGAACTGGGTGTGACCGAGCGGGTAATACTCCTCGCCCACCACTTTCAGGCCCTTCTTCTCGATGTGGATGCGCGCGATTTTGTTGGAGGTGCGCGGCCAGATGTAGTCGGAGCCGAGCAGGTAGAAGGTCTTGGCGCCCTTCTCCTTCACCGCCCAGTCGATGCCGGCGAGAATCTGCTGGGTGGCTTCCTGGCCGGTGTAGATCACATTGGGCGACTGCTCGAGACCTTCATAGAAGGTGGGGTAATAGAGCATGCCGTTGAACTGCTCGATCACCGGCAGCACCGCCTTGCGTGAGGCGGAGGTCCAGCAGCCGAAGATCGCCGCCACGTCGTCCTGGCGCAGCAGCTTGCGCGCTTTCTCGGCGAAGGTGGGCCAGTCGCTGGCGCCATCCTCCTGAACGTATTCGATCTGCCGACCGAGCACGCCGCCCTGGGCGTTGATCTGCTCGATGGCCAGCTTCTCCGCCTGCACCGAGCCGATCTCACTGATCGCCATGGTGCCGGTGATGGAGTGCAGGATGCCCACCTTGACGGTGTCTTCGGTGACCGCCAGGCCGGAGGTGTTGACCTCGGACGTGGGCGGCGCGGCGAACGATGGCGTGCTTAACGCCAGTACCGCCGGCAACGCCAGCAGCCCGGCCAGCAGACGGCGGNGCGGACGCGACGGCAAGGAATGCTTCGGTGTCTTCATGGTTAACCCCTCGTTAGCGAAATGCATGGATCCCCGGGAGCCCGGTGGCTCCGTCGACCCTCGCTAACGAGTATGGGAAGGCGGCCGGCGCGCTCCCATTCGGCGAATACGCCATGCCCCTACGTCATTTGACGCATTCCACGCGGCCGGGGCCGGCCCTAGGCTGCGCCTTTGGGGTATTCACGTATCGGGGGTACGGCACGAATCGTGCTTTCTTCCTGGCCCGGACTTCGGGTACTGCGGACGATCAGGCATGGCCATCGAACAACGCATCTTCCGGGTGCGGCGCAACTACAATAAGTGGGTCGCCAACCAGACCCTGGAAGACTTCGCCTTGCGCTTCACCGGCAAGGCGGCGCGGCGCTGGTCGGCGGGGCGGGTGGCGAACACCGCGCTCGGGGCCATTTCCTTTCTGGCGCTGGAAGCCATCGGCGGCGCCATTACGCTCAACTACGGCTTCACCAACGCGGTGGCGGCGATCGCCGTGGTGAGCGCGGTGATCTTTCTGCTCGGCCTGCCGGTGAGTTACTACGCGGCCCGCTACGGCGTCGACATCGATCTGCTCACCCGGGGCGCCGGCTTCGGTTATCTGGGCTCCACCCTCACCTCGCTGATCTACGCCTCGTTCACCTTTATCTTTTTCGCCCTGGAAGCGGCGATCATGGCCATGGCCCTGGAGGTATTGTTCGGCCTGCCGCTGACGCTGGGCTATGTGGTCAGTTCGCTGGTGGCGATACCGCTGGTGACCCACGGCATCACCTACATCAGCCGCTTCCAGCTCTGGACCCAGCCGGTCTGGGTGGTGCTGCAGCTGGCGCCGTTCGTGTTCATCCTGTTTCAGGACCCGGAATCACTGAGCCGCTGGCAGGGCTTCGACGGCGCCATGGGCGGCGACGGCGCCTTCAATCTGGTGCTGTTCGGCGCCGCCGCCACGGTGATGTTTTCCCTGGTGGCGCAGATCGGCGAGCAGGTGGATTTCCTGCGCTTCATGCCGGAGCCGGGGCCGGCGCGCAAACAGCGGCGGCGCTGGTGGCTGGCGATGCTGGCCGGCGGCCCGGGCTGGATTATCGTCGGCGGGCTCAAGGCGCTGGCGGGTTCCTTCCTGGCGGTGCTGGCGTTCTCCCACGGGCTGCCGCACAGCCAGGCCCAGGAACCCATGCACATGTACCTGGTGGCGTTCAGCCATATCACCGCGCACCCGGCCACGCTCATGGCGCTGGCGGGTATTTTCGTGGTGCTGTCGCAGCTGAAGATCAACGTGACCAACGCCTACGCCGGCTCCATCGCCTGGTCCAACTTCTTTTCCCGGCTCACCCACAGCCACCCGGGCCGGGTGGTGTGGCTGGTGTTCAACGTGATGATCGCCCTGGTGCTGATGGAGATCGGCATCTACCGGGCGTTCGAATCCATCCTCGGCAGCTACGCCATGGTGGCGGTGGCGTGGATCGGCGCCCTGGTCGCCGACCTGGTGATCAACAAGCCGCTGGGGCTGAGCCCCAAGGGCATCGAATTCAAACGGGCCTATCTCTACGACATCAACCCGGTGGGCTTCGGCGCCATGGTGATGGCGACCCTGGTGGGGCTGGTGGCGCGCAGCGGGTTCTGGGGCGGCGACGCCGAGGCGCTGGCCTCCTTCCTGGCGCTGCTCACCGCGTTCGTGGCGTCGCCGCTGATCGCGCTGCTCACCGACGGCCGCTACTACATCGCCCGCACCCCGGAGCCGGCCACCGCCACCCGCGGCCGCCCCTGCTGCATCTGCGAGCATCGCTTCGACGATGAGGACATGGCGTTCTGCCCGGCCTACAACGGCCCGATCTGTTCTTTGTGCTGCTCCCTGGACGCGCGCTGCAACGACGCCTGCAAGCACCACGCCCGCTTTCAGGAACAGCTGATGGACTGGCTCGGCGGCATTCTGCCCCGCCCCATCCTGGTTCAGTTGCGCTCGCGCCTGGGGCATTTCGTCGGGCTGCTGACCCTGGTCACGCTGGTAATGGCCGGCCTGCTGACGCTGGTCTACACCCAGGTGGCGATCACCGATCCGCAGGTGCGCGACCTGATGGCCACCACCCTGGCCAAGGTGTTCGCTATCCTGATCATTATCAGCGGTGTAGTGGCCTGGCTGTTCGTGCTGGCCCACGAAAGCCGCGTGGTCGCCCAGGAAGAATCCCACCGCCAGACCCGCATGCTGATGGCGGAAATCAAAGCCCACGAAAAGACCGACCGCAAACTGCAGAAAGCCAAGGAACTGGCGGAGGCCGCCAACCAGGCCAAGAGCCGCTACCTCACCGGGCTCAGCCATGAGCTGCGCTCGCCGCTCAACGCCGCCTTCGGCTACGCCCAGCTGCTTGAGAACGACCCTTCGATACCGGAAAACCGGCGCGGCGCGGTGGCGGCCATCCGCCGCAGCACCGGCCATCTTTCCGATCTGATCGAAGGGCTGCTGGAAATCTCCAAGATCGAAGCCGGCCGCCTGGAGCTGTACCGCAACCGGGTCAGGGTGCGTTCACTGATCGACGAGCTGGTCACCATGTTCCAGTTGCAAGCCGAAGAAAAAGGCATCGGCTTTGAGTTCCACAGCCAGGGGCGCATCCCCGAATGGGTGACCACCGATGAGAAGCGCCTGCGCCAGGTGCTGATCAATCTGCTGTCCAACGCCATCAAATTCACCAGCCAGGGCCGGGTGATACTGCATATCCGCTACCGCAACCAGGTCGCCGAGTTCACCATCCGCGACACCGGCGTGGGCATCGCCGAGGAAGACCAGCAGCGCATCTTCCGGCCCTTCGAGCGGGTCCGCAAACCGGGCATGCCGGCGGTGCACGGCACCGGCCTGGGGCTCACCATCACCAAGCTGTTGGTGGATATCATGGGCGGCGATCTGCAGGTCAGCAGCACGCCGGGCCAGGGCAGTGAATTCCGGCTCTGGGTGATGCTGTCCAGCGTCGCCCACGCGGACGCGGACCGGGACAGCCAGCGCCCGGTGGTGGGCTACCAGGGGCCGCCCAAATCGCTGTTGGTGGTGGACGACGACCCCTCCCACCGGGGCCTGGTCAGCGACCTGCTGGCGCCGCTGGGCTTCCAGGTCACCGAAGCCCCGGACGGCCAGACCGGCCTCGACATGGCCCGGCAGAGCAACCCGGACCTGATCCTGCTGGACATCGCCATGCCCGGCCTGGACGGCTGGCAAACCGCCGCCGCGCTGCGCGCCAACGGCTACCGGGGCAGCCTGGTGATGCTCTCCGCCAACGCCCGCGAGAGCCAGACCGACGCCCCCGCCGGCCTGCACGATGACTACCTGATCAAACCGTTCAAACTGGGCGGCCTGCTGGACACCCTGGCGCGCCATCTGGACCTGACCTGGCGCCACCATCTGGACGGCGACCTGCGCGAGACGCGGCGCATTCCGGTGTCCCGGATCCGCCTGGACGAAGGCCTGCGCGATGAACTGCTGGCCCTGGCGGAGATCGGCCACCTGGCCGGCCTCCGCGACGCCCTGCACCGGGCCGAGCAGGACCGGCGGCTACCGCCTTCCCTGGTCGGCACCCTGCAAGCGCCCCTGGAACGCTTCGATTTCCAGGCCCTGATCAAATTGCTGGAGCAGACCCCATGACCCCTTCGGTCCGCAAGGACGTGATTCTGGTGGTGGACGACTCTCCGGACTCCCTGGGCATGATCCACCACGCCCTGGACCAGGCCGGGCTCACCGCCCTGGTCGCCCTGGAAGGCGAACAAGCCCTCGGCATCGCGGAAAAAATGGTACCCGACCTGGTCCTGATGGACGCCGTGATGCCCAACATGGACGGCTTCGAAACCTGCCGCCGTCTGAAACGGCACCCGGAACTGGCGGCGGTGCCGGTGATCTTCATGACCGGCCTCACCGAAGCGGAGGATGTGGTGCGCGGCCTGGAAGCCGGCGGCGTGGACTACGTCACCAAGCCGGTGCGCCCGGACGAGCTGATCGCCCGCATCCGCGTGCACCTGCACAACGCGCGCATGACCCAGGGCGCCCACACCGCCCTGGACCGGCTCGGCCAGGCGTCGTTCTCCACCGACCGCCAGGGCCACTGGCGCTGGGCCACGCCCCGGGCGGAACACCTGCTGGCGGAGGCCGGCGGCCGGCGCGACGAGCGCCTCGCCCAACTGGCGGCGCACATCCGCCGCTGGCTGGCGCGCCGCCCGGAACCCGGCGACCAGTCCGCCCTGGACAGCGACCACGGCGAGCTGCGCCTGCGCTACCTGGGCGACACCGGCTCCGGGGAGCCGCTGTTCCGGCTGCTGCAGCGCGACGGCGAGGAGGAAAGCGAACTGCTGCGCCAGCAGCTACGGCTCACCCGGCGGGAATCCCAGGTGCTGCTGTGGATCGCCCAGGGCAAGACCAACCGGGAGATCGGCCAGATCCTGTCGCTGAGCCCGCGCACCGTGAACAAGCACCTGGAGCAGGTGTTCCGCAAACTGGGGGTGGAAAACCGCACCGCCGCGGCGGCCATGGCGCTGCGCTGCCTGACCCGCACCTGAGCCGTTACGCCGCCTGGCCGGCCTGCAACACTTCCGGCATCAGGGCGCCCACCAGCATGAAGGTGAGGATCAACAGCCCGAACGCCATCGCCAGGCCCAGCAACGGGCCGATGGCGAAGGCGCGGTGGAAAATAAACGCCTGCACCGCCAGCTGCCAGCTCACCAGCAGCAGATAGACGCCCTCCAGTATCGACGGCGTGCCGCCGGCGGCGTGGCCGATCAGCAGCATCGGCAGGGCCAGCAGCGACAGCGCGATGTCCACGCCGATCAGCGCGATGGCGGTCTGCGTCCAGCGCCCCAGCAGGTTTTTGAACGCCAGCACCAGGGCGCTGGATCCCAGCAACAGCCCCATGGCCAGCAGCTGCACGCCCACCATCTGCGCCACCGACAGCCCGTCCTGGAGCGCGGCGCTGAGCAACTGGATCACCATCCACAGCGCCAGCAGAATCCCCACCAGGGGCGGCGCGTAGGGCATGTCTTCCGGCCCGCGGCGGAATACGCACAGACGGGCGAATACGTTCAATAAAGCGTTCATGGTTCCTCCCGGCGCGTATTGTTCCAGAGCGCCGCGCTCGACACCATGCCCTGGCAGCCTGTTAGTGGCGACCCAGGCAGGCTAAAATGCGCGCCAATTCAAGCAGGAGGTCCGCAATGGCGCGCAAAAACGCTTTCTACGCTCAGTCCGGTGGTGTCACCGCCGTGATCAACGCATCCGCCGCCGGGGTGATCGAAGCCGCCCGGGAGAACAAGCAGACCATCGGCAAGGTCTACGCCGGCCGCAACGGCATCATCGGCGCCCTCACCGAAGACCTGATCGACACCGGCAAAGAAAGCAAAAGCGCCATTGAAGCGCTCAAGCACACCCCCGGCGGCGCCTTCGGCTCCTGCCGCTACAAGCTCAAGGACCTGGAAAGCTCACGCCGCGAATACGAGCGGCTGATCGAGGTGTTCAAGGCCCACAACATCGGCTACTTCTTCTACAACGGCGGCGGCGACTCCGCCGACACCTGCCTGAAGATTTCCCAGCTGTCGGAAAAAATGGGCTACCCGATTCAGGCCATCCACGTGCCCAAGACCGTGGACAACGACCTGCCGATCACCGACGTCAGCCCGGGCTTCGGCTCGGTGGCCAAGTACACCGCCGTGAGCTGCCGCGAAGCGTCCCTGGACGTGGCCAGCATGTGCGCCACCTCCACCAAGGTGTTCGTGATGGAAGTGATGGGCCGCCACGCCGGCTGGATCGCCGCTAGCGCCGGCCTCGCCAAGGACAACCCGGACGACGCCCCGCACATCATTCTGTTCCCGGAAATCGCCTTTGACCGGAAGGCGTTCCTGAAGAAAGTCGACGACACCGTCAAGAAAGTGGGCTACTGCGTGATCGTGGTCTCCGAGGGCGCGCGCACCGCCGACGGCACCTTCCTGGCCGACGCCGGCACCACCGACGCCTTCGGCCACAAGCAGCTCGGCGGCGTGGCCCCGGTGCTGGCGCAGATGGTGAAGAGCGAGCTGGGCTATAAATACCACTGGGCGGTGAGTGACTATCTACAGAGGGCAGCGCGTCATATTGCCTCCAAGACCGACGTGGACCAGGCTTACGCCGTGGGCCGCGCCGCCGTGGAATTCGCCGTCGCCGGCAAAAACGCGGTGATGCCCACCATCGTCCGCAAGAACACCAAGAAGTACGCCTGGACCATCGGCGAGGCGCCACTCAGCAAAGTGGCCAACGTGGAAAAGAAGATGCCGCGCAAGTTCATCAGCAAGGACGGCTTCGGCATCACCCCCTCCGGCCGTGCCTACCTGGAACCGCTGATCGGCGGCGAATCCTACCCGCCCTACAAGAACGGTCTGCCCCAGTTCGCGCAGCTCAAGCTGGTGGCCGTACCCAAAAAGCTCAACGACGCCTTCGAGGTGTAAGCGCCTTTGCGGGAGCGGGCGTGGCCCGCTCCCGCGCCCTCTCTCCCCTCCCCGAAAGAGAATGCAAGCAATTCTCATTTTGGGTAGAATCCCGCCCCGGAACTACCCATAACTCGAATTCGGGGCTCACCATGCGACATCCTGCTTTCCGGCTTTCCGCGCTTTCCCTCGCCATTCTCGCCAGCGGCGCCTTTCCCAGCGCCTACGCACAAACCAGCGACGATGAAGGCAGCGGCGGCAACACCCTGGCCCCGGTGGAGGTGCAGTCCAGCGCCGATGCCTCCGAGGGCGGCCTGAGCCCGGCCTACGCCGGCGGCCAGGTGGCGGAAGGCGGCAGCATCGGCATCCTCGGCGCCCAGGACGTGATGGAGACCCCCTACAACGTCACCAACTACACCGAGCAGCTGATCGAGGATCAGCAGGCCGCCAGCGTCGGCGAGATCCTGCTCAACGACCCGGCGGTGCGGGTGGCGCGCGGCTTCGGCAACTACCAGCAGGTGTACCTGGTGCGCGGCCTGCCGGTGTATTCCGACGACATCACCTATAACGGCCTGTACGGCCTGCTGCCGCGCCAGTACCTGGCGTCGGAATTCATCGAGCGGGTGCAGGTGTTCCGTGGCGCCAACACCTTCCTGAAGGGCGCGGCCCCGGGCGGCAGTGGCCTGGGCGGCGCCGTCAACATCGTGCCCAAGCGCGCGCCGAACCGGGCGCTCAACCAGGTGACCCTGGGCACCCAGAGCGGCGGCCAGGCCTACGCCGCCGCCGATATGGCCAACCGCTCCGACGACGGCCGCTTCGGCATTCGCCTGAACGTGGCCCGCCGCGACGGCGACACCGCCGTGGACGGCGAGGAAGCGGAGCTGTCCATGGCCCACCTCGGCATGGACTTCCGTGAAGAGAACTTCCGGGTGTCCGCCGATCTGGGCTTCCAGAAGCACCGCATCGACGGCGGTCAGCCGAGCATTACCTTCGCCCCCGGCGTGCCGGTTCTGGACACCCCGGACGCGGATGAATCCATCGGTCAGCCCTGGACCTACTCGGACTCCAACGATGTCTTCGGCACCCTGCGGACTGAATATGACTTCGCCGATAACATTACCGGCTGGGCGGCTGTCGGCGCCCGCCGCAGCGAGGAGGACTCCATCTTCGCCAACCCCACCGTTAACGATACCGACGGTAATTACAGCACCTACCGGTTCGAGACCGCTCGAGAGGATTCAGTCCTGACCGGCGAAACCGGGGTAAGATTCAATTTCCAGACCGGTGCCGTGGGCCACGAACTGACCGTCAGTGGCGCCACTTACGAGTTGGAGTCGGACAACGCCTTTGACTACTCCGCCTTCGGCGGCTTTACCGGCAACATCTATAACCCCACCGACCAGGCTATCCCGCCGCTTCTCGGCAACGTTGGTGGCGGCAATCTGGATGATCCCACCCGCACCATTAAGACGCGTTTCCAGAGTGTGGCGGTCTCCGATCAGCTCTCCATGCTGGAAGATCGTTTGCTGGTGACCCTCGGCGCCCGCTACCAGTCCCTGAAAGACTATGCCTACGACTACGAGAGCGGGGCGCGTCTGGAATCCAGCTATGACGAAGACGCCGTCACCCCGACGCTGGGAGTTCTTTACAAGCTCACGCCGTCGTTGTCCGCCTACGCCAACTATATCGAAGGGCTGCAAAAAGGTGAGCGAGTGGGCAGTTCCTTCAATTCCGCCGGAGCGGCCAACACCGGGGAGGTACTTGATCCCTACGAAACCCAGCAAAGTGAAGTCGGCCTGAAATACGACGGTGGTGATATTGGCGGCAGCGTTTCCGTGTATCGCAGCGAGAAGCCGGTGGCCGGCTTGAACGACGCCAACGTTTATGAAGTGCTTTACGACCAGGAAAACACCGGCGTCGAGCTGATGGCCTACGGCAACGCCACCCGGAACCTGACGGTACTCGGCGGTGTCAGCTTTCTGGACGCGGACCTGGACGGCAACGACGCCATCGGCTCGCCGGACACCCAGGCCAACCTGAACCTGGAATACCGAGTGCCGCAACTGCCGGACCTGGCGGTGGACGGCCGCGTGATCTACACCAGTTCGCAGTACGCGGACGAAGCCAACGAACAGAAGGTGGACAGCTGGACCCGTCTGGATCTGGGCGCGCGCTACCTGATCGCCCTCGGCGACAGCAAGTTCCTGACCCTGCGCGGCCGGATTGAGAACGTCACCGGCGAGGACTACTGGGCCTCCGCCGGCGGCTTCCCGGGCGCCGGCTACCTGACCATCGGCGCGCCGCGCACGGTGCTGGTGTCCGCCACACTGGACTTTTAAACGACAACTCAGGCGCCCCGGTGTCGGACCGGGGCGCCCAGGCAGTCAAACATGCAGCAGAGCACCATCCGCGCCTGGTCGGCGGTACACAAATGGACCAGCCTGATCTGCACGGCCTTCATACTGATGCTGTGCCTGACCGGCCTGCCGCTGATCTTCCACGACGAGATCGACGCGGCGCTGGACGACGGCGCCTGGCAGCCGGCCAACCCGGACGGCCCGCTGCTCTCGTTGGATCGCATGCTGGACGCGGCGCTGGAAAACCGGCCCGATCACGTGCCGCTGTTCATGAGCTTCGACACCGACCGGCCGGTGGTGAACGTCACCAGCGGGCCGACGCCGGACGCCTCCGACGGCGAGATGCACTTCGCCTCCTTCGACCGCACCAGCGGCGAGCTGGTCCCCGGTCACCACGAGGGCGGCGTGATGGACTTCATCCTGCAGCTGCACACCGATATGTTCCTGGGCCTGCCCGGCATGCTGTTCCTGGGCGCCATGGGCTTTCTATTGTTTATCGCCATCGTGTCCGGCGTGGTGCTGTACGCGCCGTTCATGCGCAAGCTGGATTTCGGCACCCTGCGCACCGAACGCTCCCGGCGCATCAAATGGCTCGATTATCACAACCTGCTGGGCGTGGTGACCGTGGCCTGGCTCACCGTGGTGGGGCTCACCGGCGTGATCAACACGCTCTCCACCCCGATCGTGGACACCTGGCGCACCCAGGCCCTGGCCGATCTCACCGAGGGCTACGAGAACGCCCCCGTGCCCACCCCGAACGAAATGGCTTCACTGGACCGCGCCGTGGCCCAGGCCCAGGAGGCGGCGCCGGATATGACGCTGCAGTTCGTCGCCTTCCCCGGCGGCGGCTGGTCCACCGACCACCACTTCGCGATCTTCCTGCACGGCAACACGCCGCTGACCGAGCACATCATCACCCCGGCCCTGGTGGACGCGCGCAGCGGTGAATTCGCCGACATGCGCGAAATGCCCTGGTACAACAAAACCCTGGCGCTGTCCGGCCCGCTCCACTTCGGCGACTACGGCGGCCTGCCGCTGAAAATTCTCTGGGCGGTGCTGGACGTGATCACCATCGTGGTGCTGATCACCGGCCTCTACCTGTGGGTGGCGCGCCGCCGCGCCAGCCCGGCCGGCGCCCGCGCGCAAAACGGCGGCGCCGTTGCGGCGCAGCCCGCCGGAGGCAAGCCCTGATGGACACGCAACGCGTCAACGCCCGCAAAACCCCCTGGCAGATCTTCGCCACCCCCACCCTGGTCGCGCTGCTAAGCCTGGTCGGCCTGCTGGCCGCCCTGCTCGGCAACGGCGTGTTCGACTGGGTGTCCTGGGTGGGTCTGGCGGCGCCGGTGGTGATCGTCGGCTGGGCCATGAAGGCGCGCCGCCGCTAAGCCAGGTCGGAAGGCCCACGCCTCAACGGCGCCGGTTCGAGTACAGGCTCAGCCCGGTGACCGTCACCAGGATCAGGACCAGTCCCAGGATTTGCAGTGGGGCCAGGGTTTCCTCCAGTACCACCACCCCGAACAGGGACGCGGTGACCGGCTCGACCATGGCGACGATGGCCGCCAGCGTGGGCGCGGTGCGCTTCAGGCCCACCACATAGAACGCAAACGACAGCCCGGCGCCGAGCACCCCGAGCAGCGCGAACAGCCACCACCGGGGAGCGTTCAACACCGCCACCGCCTGCGTCGTATCGCTTGCGCCAAGCAGAATCACCACGGCGCAGAACAGCGCTATGGACAGAATCGCCTGCGGGCTGCCGTGGCCCGTGGCATATTTGAAACCGTAAATAAAGACGCTGTAAGAGAGCCCGGCAAGCAGCCCGAAACCGACGCCCGCCGCCGTCACCTCGCCCGCGCCCACGTTGTAAAGGCGCGTGAGCAGCACGATCCCCAGCATCACCAACGCGATGGAAAACCACTTCACCGGGGTGGCGGGTTCGAGCTTTAAACCGAACGCCACCAGGTAGACAAACACCGGCGCCGAATACATCAGCGTCGCCGCCACCGCCACGCCCCCTTCGGCGATACTGAGAAAGTAGAAGGTAAAATTACCCGCCACCCCCAGGCCGGCCAGCACGGCCCATAGCCATAATCGGGGATCCCTCATCCCGCTGCCGCCAGGGCGAATGACCAGATAAACAGCGACCAGCAGCAGCCCGACCGCCGCCCGGTAAAAGGACACGACCGAGGCGTCCCAGCCCTGCTCGATCAGTATTCCGGCGATACCGCCCGAGACGCCCCAACAGAGCGCCGCCAATGCCACCAGCACCAGGCCCACGCCCGGCACCGCTTGTCCGCTCCGCATAACCACTCCCATCCTTGGTAGCCGGTGCGCGCCGGGTTACAACCCTCCGGCGTCTCGCTAACATCGCACCATGAAAACATTGATTGTGGCGCTGGGAACAGCGTTGCTGATCACACTGGCGACAAACGAGGCAGGCGCCAGCGACGAGCCCGCCACCGTGCTGGTGGTGCGCCATCGCTGGCACACCGGCATCGTGCTGCCGGCGGACCGGCTGGCGCCGCCGCTGGCGTTCCTGGACGCCCACTTCGGCGACCCGGCGTGGTACGAAATCGGCTGGGGCGATAACGACTTCTATCGCCGCACGGATAACCTCTGGCTGCTCGGTAAGGCGCTGTTCTGGCCCACCGACACGGTGCTGCACGTGGTGGGGCTGGAGAAACACCCGGCGGATCTGCCGAACAGCGACGTGGAGGCGCTGTGCCTGTCCGCCGACGGGCTGAAGCGGTTGCAGACCACCCTGGCGGCGGATTTCAAACTGAACGCCGACGGCCGGCCCCTGGCGGCGGATCCGGGTCTGTACGGCGACAGCCGTTTCTTTCCCGCCCGGGGCCACTTCTGGTTCGGGCGCACCTGCAACACCTGGACCGCCCAGCGGCTGCGCGACGGCGGCGTGGACATCCGCACCTTCATGACCCTGCGCGCCAAGAGCGTGATGGCGCAGATCCGTGACCACGGCCAGGCCGGCGCCTGCGTGGAGTAATGCGCCTCTGGTATCCTGCGGGGCACTTTGCCGACCGGCGTGGCCGGCCTTTCGCTTGCAGGCAAGCGCCCACAAAACGGGCTTCGTGGAGACCTTAACCCAGCGAGGAGAAACAACCGATGCGGAATCTGTGCGTGTATTGCGGGTCCAGCCCCGGTCGGCGGGACGACTATGTGGCGGCGGCGCGGACGTTCGCCCGGGAGCTGGTGGCGCGCGGCCTGGGGCTGGTCTACGGCGGCGCCAGCGTGGGCGTCATGGGCGCGGTGGCGGACGCGGTGCTGGCCGAGGGCGGCCGGGTTACCGGCGTGATCCCGCAAGCGCTGCAGGAGAAAGAACTGGCCCACCCGGGCCTCACCGAGCTGCATGTGACCGGCTCCATGCACGAGCGCAAGACGCGCATGGCCGAGCTGGCGGACGGCTTCGTCGCCATGCCCGGCGGCGTCGGCACCCTGGAGGAGTTGTTCGAGATCTGGACCTGGGCGCAGCTGGGCTGGCACCACAAACCCTGCGCCCTGCTCAACGTGGCCGGCTACTACGACGGCCTGGGCACCTTCCTGGACCACGCCACCGAGGAAGACTTCCTGCGCCCGCACCACCGGGGCATGCTGATCGTTGACGCCGAGCCGGCAAGGCTGCTGGACCGCATGGCCGACTACCAGCCGCCCCAGGCCAAGCAATGGGTGAAGAAAGACGAGTTGTGACGGCCCGCTCCTAGACGTCCCGCTCTTTTCGGGCGTGGTTGAGCAGATCGTCGACGTATTCCTGCTCTTCGTGGAGGTCGTCGGCGGTGGCCGGGGCGGCGGGCAGGACCTGATTCAGAATCACCGCCACCAGGCCGCACAGGCTGATGCCCTGCAGGGTGAATTCNCCGTTGCCCATCACCATGCCGCCGATGCCGAAGATCAGCGTCACCGCCACGATCACCAGGTTGCGCTGGGCGTGCAGATCCACNCGCGCCTTGATCAGGGTGTTCATGCCGACGCTGGCGATGGAGCCGAACATCAGGATCAGNATGCCGCCCATCACCGGCGTGGGGATGCTCTGCAGCAGCAGGCCCACCTTGCCGATGAACGCCAGGCTGATGGCGAACACCGCGGTCCANGTCATCACCACCGGNTTGAACACCTTGGTGAGCATCACCGCGCCGGTCACNTCCGAATAGGTGGTGTTGGGCGGGCCGCCGAACAGGGCGGCGGCCATGCTGGCNACGCCGTCGCCGGTGAGGGTGCGGTGCAGGCCGGGNTTCTTGATGTAGTCCTTNCCGGTGACGTTGCTGATCGCCAGCACNTCGCCCACGTGNTCGATGGCCGGGGCCAGNGCCACCGGCACCATGAACAGAATCGCCGGCCAGTGGAAGGNGGGNGCCACGAACTCCGGCACCGCCAGCCAGCTCGCCTGTTGCACGGCACCGAAATCCACCATGCCCAGGGCCAGCGCGGCCAGATANCCGACCACCACGCCGCACAGNATCGGCAGCAGCCGGAACANNCCGTGGGCCAGGGTNGCCACCAGCATGGTGGTNAGCAGCGCCACCATCGANACCAGCAGGGCCTCGCCNTAGGGNAACACCCGCTCGGCGCCGTTGCCGGTCAGNCCCATGGCGAAGTTCACCGCNGTNGGCGCCAGGCTCAGGCCGATCACCATGATGATCGGCCCGGTCACCACCGGCGGCATCAGCCGGTGCAGAAAGCCCGGACCGCGCCATTTCACCAGCGCGCCCAGCACCACATAGACCACGGCGGTGCAGAACAGCGCGCCCATGGTGGCGGGAATGCCCCACTGCTCGACGCCGTGGGCGATGGGGGCCACGAACACGAACGACGACGCCAGGAACACCGGCACCGAGCGCCGCGTGATCCACTGGAACAGCAGGGTGCCGAGGCCGGCGGTGAACAGCGCCACGCTCGGGTCCAGGCCGGTGAGCAGCGGCATCAGCACCATGGCGCCGAACGCCACGAACAGCATCTGGGCGCCGATCAGAATATTCATTTGGTGCCGAAGATCTTGTCGCCGGCGTCGCCCAGGCCGGGGACGATGTAGCCGTCTTCGTTGAGGCCCTTGTCCACGGACGCGGTGTAGAGCGTCACGTCCGGGTGCGCCTCGTGGACGCGGCGGATGCCCTCCGGCGCCGCCACCAGCACCAGGGCGCGAATCTGGCTGCAGCCGGCCTTCTTGAGCATGTCGATGGTGGCGACCATGGAGCCGCCGGTGGCCAGCATCGGATCGATCACCAGGGCCAGGCGCTCCTCCAGGCCGTGGGCCAGCTTCTCGAAATAGGCCACCGGCTCCAGGGTCTCCTCGTTGCGGTAGAGCCCCACCACGCTGACCTTGGCGCTGGGAATCAACTCGAGCACGCCGTCCAGCATGCCGATGCCGGCGCGCAGAATCGGCACCACGGTCACCTTCTTGCCCTTGATGCGCTGCGCCGGCACCGGCCCCATCCAGGTGTCCACCTGGTAGTCCTCCAGCAGCAGGTCGCTGGTGGCTTCGTAGGTCAACAGGCTGGCCACTTCCGCGGTGAGCTGGCGGAAGCTGCGGGTGCTCAGCGAACGCTGCCGCAGCAGCCCCAGCTTGTGCTTGACCAGCGGATGGGCAATTTCATGTACATGCATGGTGTCGGGCTCCTCATACAGACGCGGGGCGATTGTACCCGCCAGGCCGCCGGGAGGCACCGTCCGGTACGACTTTCGGCGATTAGCCAGGCGGGGCGCGCGGTTGCTATAATCCGCGCCCGTTCATACAGGGCACCGCCACGGTCCCTGCCCGATGACCAATCGCTTAAAGGACAGACCATGGATTTTGCACAGGTACCCGCCGGGAAAGACGTTCCCGAAGATATCTACGTCGCCATTGAGATCCCGGCCAACGCCGACCCGATCAAATACGAGATCGACAAGGACAGCAACGCTATCTTCGTCGACCGTTTCATGGCCACGCCCATGTTCTATCCGGCCAACTACGGGTACATCCCCAACACCCTGTCCGAAGACGGCGATCCGCTGGACGTGCTGGTGGTCACCCCCTACCCGGTGGTGCCCGGCTCCGTGATCCGCTGCCGCCCGGTGGGCGTTCTGAACATGACCGACGAAGCGGGCAAGGACGCCAAGCTGGTGGCGGTACCCCACACCAAGCTCACCAAGCTCTATGACGACGTCAAGGAAGTCACCGACCTGCCCGAGCTGCTGCTGGCCCAGATCAAGCACTTCTTCGAGCACTACAAAGAGCTGGAAGCCGGCAAATGGGTGAAAGTGGACGGCTGGGCCGACGCCGCCGCCGCCAAAGAGGAAATCCTCAAGTCCGTCGCGGCCTTCGAGAAGAAATAACCGCCTGTTGAAGCTTGCCTTGTAGGAGCGGGCCCCGCCCGCTCCCACAAATCGCTCCCAAAATTCCCGCCTTTCTCTAACTCCCCTCCCGGTACTCTCTCGGCGTCTGGCCGCTCCATCGCTTGAACGCGCGGGAGAAGTTGGCCACGTCGTTGTAGCCCAGGGCATAAGCCACTTCGCTGATGCGTGTGCCGCGCTCCGCCAGCAGCTTGCAGGCCTGCCGGTAGCGGGCCTCGTCCTGTAACTGTCGATAGGTGAGATCCGCCTGCTGCAGGTGGCGCTTGAGCGTGCGCGGCGAGGTGGCCAGCTGTTCGGCCATCTCGGCGAGCTCCGGCAGCGGCGCCGGATGGTCGCGCAGCACGGCGCGCACCCGCTCCGGCAACGGCCCTTCCTGATTGGCGCGCCAGCGCCGGAATTCCAGTTCGCACTGCTCCCGGGCCAGGGCTTCCGCCTGCGGGTCGGCCAGCCGCGGCCGCGCCGCCAGCAGCGCCTCGGAGACGATCAGCGCGTCCCGCGCCTTGCCGTAGTGGACCGGTACCGGCACCGCCTTGCGCAGGGCCTCGGCGTGGGGCGGCGGCGCGCCCTGGAAGTGCACCTCCGCGCCCTCCGGGCTCGCCTCCAGCAGCTGCTCCAGCATGTAGACGAAGCCGATCACCATGGCCTCGATGACGAAGCTCTGGATCGGGCCGGGGTTGAAGTCGGTGCGGAAGCTGAGCGCCTGGCGCCGCTCGGCCAGGGGCACCCGCTCCACGCTCAGAAACGGCGCGCGCAGCCCCAGATAGCGGCGTGCCGCCTCCAGGCCGTCATCCATGGTGGGGCTGGACAGCGCCAGCAGCCCCACCGGCCCGTGCAGTGTGATGCGCATGGCGCGGGCATAGCGGAACCCGAGACCGGCGTTGCCGACCAGCGCCAGCGCCGCTTCGGCGGCGGCGTCCGCCTGCTCCAGGGGCAGCCGGAACTCCGGATCCAGCAGTTGTTCGCGCTTAAGGCCCAGCGTCTTCAGCAGCGCCGCCGGGTCATGCCCCAGATCGCGGAGGACATCGCACAGCAGCACCACATAGATGCCGGGAATACCGGGGGTGAACCAGGTCCGGCCTGAAACGACCACAGGTTGGCCCTCCACAACAAGACGGGAAGGCACGACTGGACCATAGTTGTTGACATCAATCAATGGCAGAAACCCCGGAGTCGCCATGAAACTGCTTTCCCGTTCCCGCCGCGCCGTTCAGCGTCTGCCGATTCGGCCGCGCCGCATGAACTTCCGTTTCAAAGGCCTGGAGAACACCCGCTACTGGTTCGACGACGATCCGGTGTTGACCCACTTCATGAACGTGCTGTCGGTGACCTTCCCGGACGGCGAGCGTTTCTTCGTGGACGCGGTGCGCGCCTTCCGCGACCGGGTCGACGACCCGCAGCGCCAGAAGGACATCTCCGGTTTTATCGGCCAGGAGGCCATGCACTCCCTGGAACATCAGGCGTTCAACGACCTGGTGTCCGGCAAGGGCTATGAGGCGCTGGTGGAAAAAGCGCTGGGCGTAACCCGGCATCTGCTCGCCGGCGGCCGCAAGCACCTGAGCGCCGAGGAGCAATTGGCCGCCACCGCCGGCCTGGAGCACATCACCGCGATTCTCGCCGACACCATTCTGCGGCGCGGCGACATGGTGGAGAAAATGGATCCCTCAGTACGGGATCTGTGGGTGTGGCACTCCATTGAGGAGACCGAGCACAAGGCGGTGGCCTTCGACCTCTACCAGGACGTGGACGGCGGCTACTGGCGCCGCCAGCGCACCTTCTTTACCGGCACCGCCTATCTGATCGGTTTCAGCGCCTACTTCACCTGGCAGTTCCTCAAGCAGGACGGCGTTAACCGCCAGCCGCTGACCCTGGCCAAGGGCCTGTGGAAGATGTTCGGTTACCGGGGCGTGGTGAGCGCGGCGATCCCGGCCTGGTTCCAATACCTGCGCCCGGACTTCCACCCCTGGCAGGACGACAACACCCACCTGCTGGACGCCTGGCGCGCCACCCTGCCCGAGCCGGCGGTGTCCGCCGCCGCCTGATCCGGTCCGCGAAAAAAATGGACAGCGGAAAACCGCCCCTTCATCCTTTGGGGCGGTTTTCAGCGTCAGGCGGACCCATGACTTCGGACAACGATCCCACTTCCAAACCTGTCTCCGGCAAGGACCGGCTGTTCGCCGAACAGGACCGGGCCATCAGCGACTTCGATTTCGGCGAGAGCACCGCCCGGGTGTTCGACGACATGCTGGATCGAAGCATCCCCCAGTACGGTGAGCTGCAGCGCATGATCGGCGAGCTGGCCGGCGAATTCGCCACCCCCGGCTCGCGGGTCTACGACCTGGGCTGCTCCACCGGTCTTACCCTGAAAAGCCTGGACCGTACCGTGGACCCCGGCGCCACCCTGGTGGGCGTGGACTATTCCCCGGCGATGCTGGACAAGGCCCGGGACAACCTCAGCGGCCCGTACCGGTCCGGGCGCCTGCGCCTGGAGCACGCCGACCTGAACGACGGCATCCTGATCGAGANCGCCTCCGTGGTGGTGCTCAACCTGACCCTGCAGTTCGTGCGTCCGGTCAATCGGGAGAGCCTGCTGCGCTCGGTGGTGGACGGCCTCAACCCCGGCGGTGTGCTGATCCTGGTGGAAAAAGTGCTGGGCAGCGACGCCCTGCTCAACCGGCTGTGGATCAAGCTCTACTACGATATGAAAAAGCGCAACGGCTACTCGGAAACCGAGATCGCCAAAAAGCGGGAGGCGCTGGAGAACGTGCTGATTCCCTACCGCCCGGACGAGAACATCAAGATTCTCGCCCGCAGCGGCCTGGATAACGTGGATATGTTCTTTAAGTGGTACAACTTTGCTGGTTTTTTAGGGGTGAAGGCGTAGCGGGCGCCGTGCCGGCCGTCCCTGGCCGGGCGTAAATCGCGCTGCGAAGCAGTGCTTCGGTAGTGCCTTCTTTCCACCGCCGTGCCGGCCATCCTGGCGAGGGGCCTTTGCCATTAGAGGGCCCGGCCCGGCCGTCCCTGGCCGGGCGTAAACCGCGCTGCGAAGCGGTGCTTCGGTCGCGGTTTACCCCTCCTGCAGCAGCTTCCGCAGGTCCACCAGGGAGGCGTTGGCGCGGGTGATGTAGTTGGCCATCACCAGCGAGTGGTTGGCGAACACCCCGAAACCGGAGCCGTTCAGAATCACCGGGCTCCACAGGGTCTGCTGGGTGGCTTCCAGTTCGCGCACCATCTGCCGGAAACTGACAGTGGCGTTCTTGCGGCGCAGCACGTCGGCGAAGTCCACTTCCACCGCGCGCATCAGCTGCACCAGCGCCCAGGACGCGCCGCGCGCCTCATAGAAAACGTTGTCGATCTCCATCCAGCCGGTCTTCACGAAGCGCTCTTCCTTGTCCAGCTCGCCCACCGGGGTGTCGTTGTCGGTGTTCAGCTGGGTGCGGCCGACGCTCTGGCTGAGGCTCAGGCTCAGGGAGCCGAGCCGGTTCTGCACTTCATTGAGCCAGTAGTTGAGGTTGTCGGCGCGGGCGTAGAACTGGGCGCTGCCGTCCTGGCGCTTGAGCGCTTCCAGGTAATTCTCCAGCGCGCGAATGCCACGCCGGTACTCGCTCTCGGTGGCGGGCATGGCCCAGCTTTCCGCGTCGAAGTTGAACTGCGGCTCGGCGATGGCCAGGAATGTGTCTTCCTGGCTTTGCGACTGGGAGCGGCTCATATCGCGGCGCATCACCCGGGTCACGTCGCGCAGCTGCACCAGCACGCCGAATTCCCAGGACGGCATGTTATCCAGCCACAGCCGGTGCGGCAGCATGTCGTTGCTGAGGTAGCCGCCGGGCTTGTCGAGCAGGGTGCTGGCCACATGGATCACTTCCCGGGTCATGGTCTCGCCGGCCACCGCGCCGTCACGGCGGTTCACTTCCGACAGGTCCGGCTCCCAGCTCCAGTACCAGCCCAGCGCCACATCCACCAGCAGCAGNATNGCCAGCAGCCACAGCAGGCCTTTCCAGATGCGGTTGTTNCTGGGGTCCAGCAGGGTGTCCCCGACCTTTTGTCCGAATTTGTCGTCCGTCATTNTCGTTCCCGANTGTCGTCTTATCCCACGAGGCTACCAGAGTAACGTCAAGCAGCGGAGAAGGGCGACCTCCACGACGTTTAGTTTTGCGTCGCCGGGCCGGGGCGGCGAGAATGACGCGCCAGTGGTCCATGCGGCTGACCTTAANCCGGCGCTAATCCAGGCCCCGGCATACTTGTGCGGTGTTTTTCCCGGCNTANCCGGGAACCCGGCCTCCGGTCCGGCATCGAAAGGCTGTATCCAGTGGGAGGAATAGATGACGTTGACTCTGCGCATGCTGATCGCGGTGGTGGGGCTCGCTTTGAGCGTGGCCGCCCCGGCGCTGTCCCTNGGNGGCGGCGACAGCCCGTTCGGCGGCGGCGATGACCGCCTGCCCAACGTGGACGAAGCGATCCAGGTGGTNCCCGACGCGGACTGGGACCGCCAGCAGCTGCTGGTCAGCTTCAGCATGCTCGACCGGGTCTACCTCTACCGCCACCGCCTCGACTTCACCCTGCGCGACGCCAACGGCAACCTGCTGGACGATTTCGACGACCTGGAACTGCCCCCCGGCGAGGCCAAGACCGACGAGATCTACGGCGACGTCAACGTGTTCTTCGGCCAGCTCGACGTGCGCCTGCCGCTGGACAGCGTGCCCCTGGCCGACACCGAACTGGAAGTGCGGTACCAGGGCTGCATCGAGGACAAGCTCTGCTACCCACCGGAGGTACGCACCTTCGCGTTCAGCGCGCCCGGCCCGGAGCGCGCCCCGTCCGCCGACGCGCCGGCGGACGGCAACGTCCCGGTCAGCGCCGGTGCGCCCCGCGGCGACGAGGAGAGCTTCTTCAGCATTCTGCTCTCCGAGGACGCCAACGCCTTCAACAGCTGGATGCACGACCGCAACCTGGGGCTGATCGTGGTGCTGTTCTTCGCCGGCGGCCTGCTGCTGGCCTTCACCCCCTGTGTGTTCCCCATGGTGCCGATCCTGTCGGGCATCATTGCCGGGCAAAGCGACTCCAGCGCCCGCCGCGGCTTTATTCTCAGCTGCGCCTACGTGCTCGGCGTGGCGGTGCCGTACACCCTGGCCGGCCTGCTGGTGGCGGTGTTCGGTGCCGGCCTGAACCTGCAGTTTCTGCTCCAGCAGCCGGCGGCCATCCTTACCAGCGTGGTGATCTTCGTGCTGCTGGCGCTGTCCATGTTCGGGCTCTATGAGCTTCAGCTACCGGAGCGGCTGCGCAACCGGCTCAACAACGCCGGGCCCAGCGGTCGCGGCGGGCTGGGTGGCGCCGTGCTGCTGGGCGTGATTTCCGCCCTGGTGGTCTCTCCCTGCGTCACCCCGATTCTGGCCGGCGCCCTGCTCTACGTGGCCGGCACCGGCGACGCCGCCACCGGCGCCGCCTCGCTGTTCGCCCTGGCCCTGGGCATGGGCGTGCCGCTGATCATCTTCGGCACCGGCGGCGGCCATTTCCTGCCCCGCGCCGGCCAGTGGATGGAAGACATCAAACGCTTCTTCGGCGTGGTGATGCTGGGGGTGGCCATCTGGCTGCTCGACCGCATTGTCAGCGACACCCTGACCCTGGCGCTCTACGGCCTGTTGCTGGCGGTGTACGGCGTGCAGCTGGGCGCCCTGGAACCGGTGCGCGAAGGCGGCTCGCGTCTGAAACGGGGCCTCGCCCTGGTGCTGGCCCTGTACGGCGCGATCATGGTGGTGGGCGCCGCCGGCGGCGGCAGCGACCCCTGGCAACCGCTCAAACCCCTCACCCAGCCGCAAACCGAAAGCAGCGGCCAGGCCGGCGGCGACAGCACCGCCGCCACGGCGGACGACGGCCAGCACGGCCCCTGGATCGACGTGGACGGCCGCCAGGGCCTGCGCGACGCCCTGGCCCGCTCCGCCGACGCGGACAAACCGGTGCTGGTGGATTTCTTCGCCGAATGGTGTGTCGCCTGCAAGGTGATGGAAGAGACCACCCTCAGCGACCCGCTGGTGCTCGACGCCATGGCCGGCTACGACCTCTACCGGGTCGACATCACCGAGATCAATCAGGAAAACCAGAACATCATGGCCGACTACGACATCTTCGGCCTGCCCAGCTTCGTGTTCTTCGCCCCCGACGGCGACGAAATCCCCGAATCCCGCGTGCTGGGCGAGATGGACAGCGAGCGTTTCCTCACGCACCTGGAGCGGCGGGTAACACCACACCTTTGAACGAGGGCGCCAACAACGTCTCTGGTATCCCGCCGGTGGCTGAAACCACCCTTTCGCGGGCAGGGCCCGCTCCCACAAGGCCCTATTCCGACCCGTGGCGATGGCCTCCTCGCCCCGCTGGAGAGCCCAGTCGACCCTACTTGTAACCAATGGTGTAAAGTCCTTTTTTCCTTCATGAGATACCCTTAGACTCCCAAACATAGGGAAAAGCCGGACAAACTGGCTTTTTGCCACACGTTCAACGCAGATAACGACAAATTCAGGGGTATACGCCTTGGCTAGCATCCTCGTCCTGCACGGGCCCAACCTGAACCTGCTGGGCCGCCGCGAGCCGGACCAGTACGGCGCCGCCACCCTGGCGGAGATCGATCAGGCGCTGATGGACCAGGCCGCCGAGGCCGGACACCACCTGCAGCATCTGCAAAGCAATGCCGAGTATGAGCTGATCGAACGCATCCACGGTGCTCCCGCGGAAGGCATCGATTTCATTCTGTTCAACCCGGCCGCGTTCACCCACACCAGCGTGGCACTGCGCGACGCTCTGCTGGCGGTGCGGATTCCGTTCATCGAGGTGCACCTTTCCAACGTGCACCGCCGTGAAACCTTCCGGCACCACTCTTACTTCTCCGACATCGCCGAGGGCGTCATTTGCGGCCTGGGCGCCACCGGCTACCGGCTGGCGCTGGCCGCCGCTCTGGAAAAACTGGATCAGGCACAGGAATGAGCATGGACATTCGAAAAATCAAGAAGCTGATCGAACTGCTGGAAGAGTCCGGCATTGAAGAACTGGAAATTCAGGAAGGCGAGGAATCCGTGCGCATCAGCCGTGGCAGCCGCCACGCGGCGCCGGTGTACGCCCCGCAGCCCTCGGCCCCCGCGCCCGCACCGGCGGCCCCGGCTCCGGAAGCGGCGGCCCCCGCCCAGGACGACACCCCCAGCGGCCATATGGTGCGCTCGCCGATGGTCGGCACCTTCTACCGCTCGCCCTCCCCGGGCGCGGCCTCGTTCGTGGAGGTGGGCCAGAAAGTGAAAGCCGGCGACGTGCTGTGCATCGTCGAGGCGATGAAGATGATGAACCAGATCGAGGCGGACAAATCCGGCACCATCGACGCCATTCTCGTGGAGGACGGCGAGCCGGTGGAATTCGACCAGCCCCTGTTCTCCATCGTTTAACGGGGGTTGCCCATGCTGGAAAAAGTACTGATTGCCAACCGAGGCGAGATCGCCCTGCGGATTCTGCGCGCCTGTAANGAGATGGGCATNCGCACCGTGGCGGTGTATTCCAAGGCCGACCGGGATCTGATGCACGTGCGCCTGGCGGACGAGGCGGTCTGCATCGGCCCGGCNCCGTCGGNCAATTCCTACCTGAACATCCCGGCNATCATCAGCGCCGCGGAGGTCACCGACGCCGACGCCATCCATCCCGGCTACGGNTTCCTGGCGGAAAACGCGGACTTCGCCGAGAGCGTCGANCGCTCCGGCTTTATCTTCATCGGNCCGCGCGCGGAAACCATCCGCCTGATGGGCAACAAGGTGTCCGCCATTGAAGCGATGAAGAAAGCCGGTGTGCCNACGGTGCCCGGCTCCAGCGGTTCGGTGGGCGACGACGCCGACGCGGCGCTGATGATGGCCGAGGAGATCGGCTACCCGGTGATCATCAAGGCGGCCTCCGGCGGCGGNGGGCGCGGCATGCGCGTGGTGGAAAGCCGCGACCAGCTGCTCAACGCCATNACCCTGACCCGCTCGGAAGCCAAGAACGCCTTCGGCGACNCCACCGTCTACATGGAAAAGTTTCTGCAGAGACCGCGCCATGTGGAGATCCAGGTGCTGTCCGACGGCGCCGGCCACGCCATCCATCTCGGTGACCGGGACTGCTCGCTGCAGCGCCGTCACCAGAAGGTGGTGGAGGAGGCCCCGGCCCCGAACATTCCGCTGCACCTGAAGGACGAAGTGGCGAAACGCTGCGTGGACGCCTGCAAGGAGATCAACTACCGCGGCGCCGGCACCTTCGAATTTCTCTACGAAGACGAGCGTTTCTACTTCATTGAGATGAACACCCGCGTGCAGGTGGAACACCCGGTCAGTGAAATGATCACCGGCGTGGACATCGTCAAGGAGCAGCTGCGCATCGCCGGCGACAACGCCCTGGGGCTGAAGCAGGAGGACGTCACCTTCCTGGGCCATGCCATCGAAGTGCGCGTCAACGCCGAGGATCCGGTCACCTTCGTGCCCAGCCCCGGACGCATCAGCTACTTCCACGCCCCCGGCGGCAACGGCGTGCGGGTGGATTCCCACGTCTACGGCGGCTACACGGTACCGCCCTACTACGACTCGCTGATCGGCAAGCTGATCACCTGGGGCGAAAACCGGGATGTGGCGTTCGCGCGCATGCGCAACGCCCTGGATGAAATCGTGGTGGAGGGCATCAAGACCAACGTGGCCTTGCACCGGGACAAGATTTTCCGCGACCCCGCGTTCCAGAAAGGCGGCGTGGACATCCACCATCTGGAGAAGAAGCTCGGTTCATGAGCTGGCTTCAGCTCCACATCGCCACCGACCCGGACCACGCCGACGCTTTCCAGGACGCCCTGGAAGCGCTCGGCGCCGGCGCGGTGACGCTCACCGACGGCGCCGACCAGCCGGTCTTCGAGCCGCCCCCGGGGGCCCGCCCCCTGTGGCGCACCACCGTGGTCACCGCCCTGTTCAGCGACGACACCGATACCGACGCCATCCTGGCCCGCCTCGGCGAGCAGGGTCTGGTGTTCGCCGATCACCGTGTCGAAGCGCTCGCCGACCAGGCCTGGGAACGGGCCTGGATGGACGACTTCCAGCCCATGCGCTTCGGCGAGCGGCTGTGGATCGTACCCAGCTGGAGCGACCCGCCGCAGCCGGACGCGGTCAATCTCAAGCTGGACCCGGGCCTGGCATTCGGCACCGGCACCCATGACACCACCGCCCTGTGCCTGGAGTGGCTGGAGCAGACCGACCTGGACGGCAAGCAGGTGCTGGACTTCGGCTGCGGCTCCGGAGTGCTGGCGATCGCCGCGCTGCTGCTGGGCGCGGAGCGGGCGCTGGGCACCGACATCGACAATCAGGCGCTCACCGCCAGCGCCGACAACGCCGCCGCCAATGGCGTCGGCGAGCGGCTGGCGCTGTGCCTGCCGGAGGCCCTGGCCGCGGACTATCGCTGCGACCTGCTGGTGGCCAATATTCTCGCCGCGCCGCTGATCGAGCTGGCGCCGGTACTGGCCGGCCGCTGCCGCCCGGGCGCGCCGATGGCGCTGTCCGGCATCCTCGCCGACCAGGCGCAAAGCGTGCGCGACGCCTACGCGCCCTGGTTCGATCTCGGCCCCACCCGGCAGCGCGGCGACTGGGTGCGGGTGGACGGGGTTCGCAAGGCGGACAGATAAGCGGCCGCGGCGCTTGCCGCCACCCCCTGTTTTTCTGTACAACAAACTTTCTATCCCTCAAAACATAAAAACCATGGCCGGCCAGTACAAAACCCGCTGCCCGCATTGCGGTGCCCAATTCAAGATCAGCGACGAGCACCTGGGGCAGGCCCGGGGCGCGGTGCGCTGTGGTTCCTGTCTGCAAATCTTCCAGGCCACCGATCACTTCGTCGGCGAAACGCCGGCACGGCCCCGCGCCGACGAATACGACCCCTCGCCCACCGACGACAACGCCGGGCAATGGCAATACGCCCTCGACGACGAGGGGGACACCGGCGGCCAGGACGACGGCAAGAAAAGTGGCGGCGGCTTCGGCGATAGCGAACTGAGCGATTCGTTCCTGTCCCTGGACCGAGACGGCGACGAGGGCCTGGGAGAGGACTTCTCGGACATGCAGGGCGCCGGCCGTGCCGGTGGCGGCGACGACACCGACGAAGCCTGGGCGGAGGCCCTGCTGGAAGACCTGGACGACGAGGACGAACCGGCCCCGGCCACCCCGCCGCCGTCGAAGCCCGGCCCGGCGGCCACCTCACGCCCGGACCCGATCAGCGAAGACGACGACCAGTTCGAGTTTCTTAACAGCACCGCGACACGGCGCCGTAACGTCGCCAACGAACGCCTGGACTATATGGCGGCGGCGCCCTCCGGGCCGGCGGTGACGGCAAAATGGGTACTGCTGTCGGTGCTCGCCCTGGTGCTGCTGGCGGCTCAGTACGCCTTCTTTCACTTCGATACGCTGGCGCGCTCCCCACAGTGGCGGCCGCTCTACGCCGAGGCCTGCCAGCTGCTCGGCTGTCAATTGCCGCTGCGGACCGACCTGAGCCGCCTGCGCGGCGCCAATCTGGTGGTGCGCAGCCACCCGCGCTACCAGAACGCCCTGATGGTGGACGCCCTGCTGTTCAACGAGGGGGATTGGCCGCAGCCGTTCCCGGCGCTGGAACTGACCTTCAACGATCTGCGCGGCGATACCGTGGCCATGCGCCGCTTCGCGCCGTCGGAATATCTGCGCGGGGAACTGGCCGGGCTGGACGCCATGCCGGTGGATACCCCGGTGCACATCGCCCTGGAAATCGTCGATCCCGGCGAGCGGGCGGTGAACTACAACCTGCGCCTGCGCGCCCCCGCGCCGCCGTCGTCCCGGGTGTCCCAGCGGCCCTGATTGATCACGGGCCTTTCCCCCGGCGCTCCGGGTCACTATCATTGTCGCCCCGCGCGGCCCGCGCGGGGCACTATGAACAGTGTTCCAGGCGACACCCGACTGCCAACCGAACCCGAATCCAGCATGCAAATCGGCTCCTACCTGCTCCCCAACCCCTTGATTCTCGCGCCCATGGCCGGCGTGACGGATCGTCCTTTCCGGCATTTATGCCGGGAGCTGGGCGCCGGGCTGGTGGTGTCCGAAATGGTGACGTCCGACACCCGGCTGTGGGACACCCGCAAGTCCGCCCACCGGCTCGACCATAGCGGCGAGCCGGGGCCGGTGTCGGTGCAGATCGCCGGCGGCGAACCCGACATGCTGGCGCACGCGGCCCGGGCCAATGTGGACCGGGGCGCGCAGATCATCGATATCAACATGGGCTGCCCGGCGAAAAAGGTGTGCAAGCGCGCCGCCGGCTCCGCACTGCTTTCCGACCCGGACCTGGTGGCCCGGATTCTGGACGCGGTGGTGGCGGCGGTGGACGTGCCGGTGACCTTGAAAATCCGCACCGGCCCGACCCGCGACGATCGCAATGCCGTGGCCATCGCCCGCATCGCCGAGCAGGCCGGTATCCAGGCGCTGGCGATCCATGGACGCACCCGCGCCGACAAGTTCAACGGCGAGGCGGAGTTCCACACCGTCCGCGACGTTGTGGCCGCGGTGGGCATCCCTGTTATCGCCAACGGTGATATCAATTCGCCACAAAAAGCCCAACGGATACTGGAAACCACGGGTGCCAGTGGTATCATGATCGGCCGCGCTGCCCAGGGTAATCCCTGGATCTTCCAGGACACCGTGCATTACCTGGATCACGGTCGGCTGCCCCCGGCGCCGAAGGTCGAAGACGTGGCTGCCCGCGTCCTCGCGCACCTGATCGACCTGCATCGCTTTTACGGGGACTACTCCGGCGTGCGCATCGCCCGCAAGCATCTGGGCTGGTATACGCAACACCTGCCCGGCGGGGAAGATTTTCGGCGCGGGTTCAACAAGCTGGAAAAGGCCGGCCAACAACGGCGGGCCATTGAGCAGTTTTTCCAACAGATCAGCGCCCTCGGCGACCGGATTCGAATCGGTGGCTACGGCGAGGTGTCTGCCCGGAACAAAGACGGAGCATTGGCCGCATGACCCTTTCTTCAATGAAGACCGCTGCTGCACGGACACTGACAGAAATGAATACCGCTGAATCGCGCAAACCCCATCTCACGCTGGCCCGCAGCGAAACCCACGACACGCTGCGCAACTGCGTGCGACGGTCGCTCGCCGATTACTTCAACCAGCTGGAAGGCGAGCCGGTCAGCGAGCTGTATCAGATGGTGCTGGCGGAAATGGAAATNCCTCTGCTTGAGAAAGTTCTCGAGTACACCCGCGGCAACCAGACCAAGGCCGCCGAGCTGCTGGGCCTGAACCGCGGCACGCTGCGCAAGAAACTCAAGCAATACGGCTTGCTCTGAACGCAACCCGTGACGACAGGGGCAGTTTCCGACTGCCCCTTTCTTATTTTTAAGGTGATCATCCCATGAGCAAGGCCGTTGAACGCGCGCTGATCAGCGTCTCGGATAAAACCGGCATCGTCGATTTCGCCCGCGCCCTCGCCGACCGGGGCGTGGAGCTGTTGTCCACCGGCGGNACCTTCCGCGCCATCCAGGAAGCGGGCATCGCGGTACGCGAAGTGTCCGACTACACCGGCTTCCCGGAAATGATGGACGGCCGGGTGAAAACCCTGCACCCCAAGGTGCACGGCGGCATCCTCGGCCGGCGCGGCCAGGACGATGCGGTGATGGCGGATAACGACATTCGCCCCATCGACCTGGTGGTGGTCAACCTCTACCCCTTTGAACAGACCGTGGCGCGGCCCGACTGCAGCCTCGAGGACGCCATCGAGAACATCGACATCGGCGGCCCCACCATGGTNCGCTCGGCGGCCAAGAACCACGCCCATGTGGGCATCGTCACCGACGCCGGCGACTACGCCCGCGTGCTCGANGANCTGAACGGCAACGGCGGCGCCCTGTCCGACGGCNTGCGTTTCGACCTGGCGATCAAGGCGTTCGAGCACACCGCCGCCTACGACAGCGCCATCGCCAACCACTTCGGCAAGCTGGTGGGCGAGGACAATCAGGATTTCCCGCGCACCATCAACCTGAACTTCAAGAAAGCCCAGGGCATGCGCTACGGCGAGAACCCCCACCAGAAAGCGGCNTTCTANGTGGAGCGTCAGCCCGGCCAGGCGTCCGTGGCCACCGCCCGCCAGCTGCAGGGCAAGGCGCTCAGCTACAACAACATCGCCGACACCGACGCCGCCCTGGAGTGCGTGAAGTCCTTCAGCAAGCCNGCCTGCGTGATCGTCAAACACGCCAACCCGTGCGGCGTGGCGGTNAGCCTGGANGGCATCGANCAGGCCTACGAGCTGGCCTTCGCCACCGACCCGGAAAGCGCCTTCGGCGGCATCATCGCCTTTAACCGGGAACTGGACGCGNCCACCGCCAAGGCGATCGTCGACCGCCAGTTCGTGGAAGTGATCATCGCGCCCAAGGTGTCCGANGANGCCCTGGCCATCACCGCCGCCAAGAAGAACGTGCGCGTGCTGGTGTGCGGCGANTGGGACGGCGCCACCGCCGGCGGCCTGGACTACAAGCGCGTCAACGGCGGCCTGCTGGTGCAGGACCGGGACGTGGGCATGATCANCGAGAANGACCTCAAGGTGGTGACCAAGCGCGCCCCCACCGAGGCGGANCTGCACGACGCCATNTTNGCCTGGAAGGTGGCCAAGTTCGTCAAGTCCAACGCCATCGTCTACGCCAAGAACCGGCAGACCGTGGGCGTCGGCGCCGGCCAGATGAGCCGCGTTAATTCCGCGCGCATCGCCGCCATCAAGGCNGAGCACGCGGGNCTGGAAGTGGCCGGTTCGGTGATGGCNTCCGACGCNTTCTTCCCGTTCCGCGACGGCCTGGACAACGCCGNCAAGNNNGGCATCCGCTGCGTGATCCAGCCNGGCGGCTCGATCCGCGACGAGGAAGTGATCGCCGCCGCCGACGANGCGGACATCGCCATGGTGTTCACCGGCATGCGGCATTTCCGGCACTAAGCAAGGATAAGAGAATCGAGCCCATGAAAGTCCTGATCATCGGCGGCGGTGGCCGCGAGCACGCCCTGGCCTGGAAAGTGGCGCAAGCGGAACAGGTGGAGAAAGTGCTGGTGGCGCCGGGCAACGCCGGCACCGCNCGCGACGCCAANCTGGAAAACGTGNCCCTGGACGTCAACGATCAGACCGGCCTGGCCGACCTGGCCGAGCGNGAAGGCGTGGCGCTGACCATCGTCGGCCCCGAGGCGCCGCTGGTGGACGGCCTGGTGGACTACTTCCAGAGCCGCGGCCTGAAGTGCTTCGGCCCCGGCAAGGCCGCCGCCCAGCTGGAGGGCTCCAAGGCCTTCACCAAGGACTTTCTCGCCCGTCAGAACATTCCCACCGCCGCCTACGGCAACTTCACCGACGTCGATGAAGCCCTCGCCTATGTGCGTCAGCAGGGCGCGCCCATCGTGATCAAGGCCGACGGCCTGGCCGCCGGCAAGGGCGTGATCGTGGCGATGACCCTGGAGGAGGCGGAAGCCGCCGTGCGCGACATGCTCGACGGCAATAAATTCGGCGACGCCGGCCACCGGGTGGTGGTGGAGGAATTCCTCGACGGCGAGGAAGCCAGCTTTATCGTCATGGTGGACGGCGAGCACATCCTGCCGATGGCCACCAGCCAGGACCACAAGCGCGTGGGCGACGGCGACACCGGCCCCAACACCGGCGGCATGGGCGCCTACTCACCGGCGCCGGTGGTCACCGATCAGGTCCACCAGCGCATCATGGAACAGGTGATCCGCCCCACCGTGGCCGGCATGGCCGCCGAAGGCATGCCCTACACCGGCTTCCTGTACGCCGGCCTGATGATCAGCCCGGACGGCCAGCCCAAGGTGATCGAGTACAACTGCCGCTTCGGCGACCCGGAAACCCAGCCGATCATGATGCGCCTCAACAGCAGCCTGGCGGATCTCTGCCTGGCGGCGCTGGACGGCGCCCTGGATACCGTCACCGCTGAGTGGGATCCGCGCCCGGCCCTGGGCGTGGTGCTGGCCGCCGGCGGCTATCCGGACGCCTACCGCAAGGGGGACGTGATCCACGGCCTGGACGGCGCCGATTCGGACACCGTCAAGGTGTTCCACGCCGGCACCCAGGAGGACGACGGCCAGGTGGTGACCAGCGGCGGCCGCGTGCTGTGCGTCACCGCCCTGGGCGACACCGTGGCCCAGGCCCAGCAGCGCGCCTACCAGGCGGTGCGGGGCATCGGCTGGGACGACGCCTATCACAGAAGCGACATCGGCTACCGTGCAGTGGCCCGGGAAAAGGCTTAGCATACCCCCTCAGAATAACGAATGAGGAAGCCCCGGCGGGGGACCACGCCGGGGTGCGAAATGGGGGAGCCATGACCGCATCCACACCGGTGGACACCGCCGGCACGCCCGACGTGTCCCGCCTGAGCACCTTTATTCCCTTCGACGGCCTGAGCCCGTCGCACCTTCGCGACATCGAAAAGCAGATCACCGTGCACCGCCTGCCCGCCGGCCGGTTGCTGTTTAAGCGCGGCCAGAGCGGCGACAAGGCCTACTTCCTGATCGACGGCGAACTGGACCTGATCGATGCCGGCTTCACGGTGCGCCCGTTCGCCGCCGACGACGATGAGAACTACCTGGCCGTGGACAACTACCCCCGCCATACGGTCAACGCCATCACCCGCGACAGCGCTACCCTCTACAGCATCGACCGGGACAAGCTGGACCTGCTGATGGCCTGGACCCAGGCCACGGAGCTGCTGCCCGGTGAACCGGACGGCGACGGGGACGGCGAGGACCATAACTGGATGGACGCGCTGCTGGCGTCGGGGCTGTTCGCGCAAATGCCGCCGTCCAAGCTGCACGCCCTGTTCGTCAAGTTCCAGCCCCGCGAGGTGGAGCTGGGCGAAACCGTGGTGCGCGAAGGCGAAAGCGGCGATACCTTCTACGTGATCAAGCGCGGCAAGGCGATGGTCAGCCGCGCCGGCGCCGGCGGCGATCAGCCGGTGGCCGGCCTGGCCGCCGGCCGCTTCTTCGGCGAGGACGCCCTGATCAGCGATCAGCCGCGCAACGCCACCGTGACCATGACCAGCGACGGCGAGCTGATGTGCCTGGACAAGGCGGACTTCCAGGCCATTCTGCAGGCCACCGTGATCCGCCGCCTCAGCGAGGACCAGTTGGAGGACCGGGTGCTGGAGGGCGAACGGGCCCATGTGCTGATCGACGTGCGCCTGCCCATGGAGGCACGCCACGACCTGATCCCCGGTGCCCGCAACCTGCCGCTCAATCAGTTGCGCGAGCAGGCACCCCGCCTGGAGCGGGAATTCACCTACATCCTCTGCGCCGAAGGTCGACGCAGTGAACTGGGAGCCTATATCCTCTCCGAGGCGGGCTTGGACGCCTATGTGCTGGATCGGGGACATGATGACACTAGGGAAGAACAACAACACAGCGAACGGAACATGGCGGCCAACGCCGAAAGCTGAACGCCACCGGCCGTCACGGCCNCCGGNCTGGCTGNGCTGGNTGCCGGCNCTGCTGATGCTGCTGGCGACCGCCGTCCAGGCGGCGCCGCCNCCNCCNTACGTGGTCAGCAGCCTGCCCGANAACGCACGCCTCACCATCTATTCGGAATACCTGCCCGACCCGGANGGCACNNTGAGCCTGGAGGCGGTCACCGCCGGCGATTTCGAGGGCCGCTTCAAACCCGCCTCGCGGTTCGTGGAACGGCTGGGCCTGAGCGANCACCCCTGGTGGATACGCATCGCGGTGCAGAACGAACTGGGNGACCAGCGCCGCTTTGCNCTGATGCAGGGGCCNCGCCACTACTTCGACAGTGANTTCTTCCTGCCCGGCGANGNCGGNTACCGCCCCGCCGGGCCCGGCGAGCGCTTCGTNCACCGCACCCCGGTCTATCTGGTCGANCTGCCCCCNGGNGANCCCCAGGTGTTCTACTGGCGGGTCAATCCGCGCGGCAGCCTGNTCTACTCNATCAACCTGAGCACCCTGCCGGCGGCGCTCGGCAACGANCCGCTGTTCGCNCTCTATTGGCTGCTGTTCGGCGTGATGCTGGCGCTGGCCGNCTATAACGGCCTGGTGGCNNTGATGCGCGGCGGCNTCAGCCACGGTTACCACGCCGGCTTCCTGCTCGCCCTGGCCGGCCTGGTGCTGTTTTCGTCCGGCATCCTGGCCGGCCACTCGCTGATCGGCGNCTGGCTGCCGCAACTGAANATGGNCAGCCTGNTGCTGGCGATCATCGGCGCCNGNGGCGTCGGNCGNACCTTCGTGGACAGCCGCCACAACGCGCCGCTGCTGGACCGCCTGCTGCGCGGCTTAACGCTGGTCGCCCTGCTGTTCCTGGTGGCGGTGCCCTGGCTGCCGATCGCCGGCGCCCTGGCCGCCGCGTTCGGGCTGGGCCTGGCCGCCGCCGCTCTGCTGGTGGTCCTGGGCTACCAGGCCTGGCACCGCGAAGTGCCCCTGGGCGCTCTGTATTTCTTTACCAGCCTGCTGGTGGGCAGCCCGGTGGTACTGGGCTGCCTGACCATGCTCGGCCTGGTGCAGAGCAACGTGGACCTGGGCCTGTGCGTGATGATCACCGTCAACCTGGCCGGCTTTATCCAGGCCGCCGGCCTGCGCATCCAGCACCACCAGCACCTGCACGAGAAGATGGAGCGCCGGCGCAGCCAGAGCGTGGCGGATACCGTGGACACCACCCGCCGGGAGACCCTGGCGCGCATGGGACACGACGTGCGCACGCCGCTCAGCGGCATTCTCGGCATGGCCGAGATCCTCGAGGACACGCCGCTGACACCCAACCAGAAGGACTGCGTGGGCGGCATCCGCAACGCCGGCGAAAGCCTGCTCAAGATCATCAACGACGTGCTGGAGTACTCGCAGCTGTCCGACCAGGGCGCGGACATCAACCGCGAGGCCCTGGACGCCAACGAGCTGCTGATGGGCGCGGTGGACCTGTTCCGTGAGCGGGCGGAAGAGAAGCAGGTGGAGCTGATCACCCACGTGCACACCAACCTGCCGGCGCGCATGGAGGGTGACCCCGGCCGGCTGCGCCAGGTGCTCACCAACCTGATGGGCGCCTTCATACGCCATGCCCAGCCCGGCGAGCTGATCATCGACATCTCCCTGGAGCCCACCGGACGGGCCGGCCAGGTGCGGTTCGAATTCAGCGGCACGGCGTTGCGGTCCGGCACCTTCCGGGCCCTGCGCGACCCCGCCGCCCGCCAGGACAGCAGCAACCTCAACCTGTCGATCGCCGAGCANCTGGTGGAGGCCATGCAGGGCCGCGCCGGCGAGCGCGACGAGCACGGCGGCGACGTGGCCTACTGGTTCGTGCTGCCGCTGCCGGCCATGGAGGCGCCGCCCAGCGGCCCGGACACCGANATCAGCGCNCTGCAGGGCCGCAGCATGCTGGTGGTNGACGACTCCAGCACCGTCACCCGGGTGATCCGCCATCTGGCCCTGGGCTGGGGCATGCGCGTCACCGCCTNCCACGACCNNCGCGAGGCGCTGGCGTCGCTGCGCACCCAGGCCAACATCAACGAACCCTANGACATCGTGCTGCTGGACCACCANATGCCGGGCATGAACGGCCTGCAGCTGGCGGCGCGCATCCACGAGGACCCGGTGATCACCCACCCCACCACGCTGATCATGCTCACCGGCGTGAACAACGCGCCCACCGCCACCGAAGCGCGCAACGTGAGCATCCACCGGGTGCTGACCAAGCCGGTGTCGGCGCCGCGCCTGAAGCAGGCTCTGGCGGAGGAAATGGGCCTGCGCCGCCCGGCGCGGGAACAGGGGCAGCCGGAAACGCCGGACCCGGCGCTCAAACTGCTGGTGGTGGAGGATCACAAGCTCAGCCAGAAGGTGATTCGCGGCATGCTCAGCAAGCTGGGCCTGAGCGCGGACCTGGCCGCCAACGGCAAGGAGGCGCTGGCGATGGCCACCGAGAAGCGCTACGACCTGATCCTGATGGATTGCGANATGCCGGAGATGGACGGCTTCGAGGCCACCCAGCGGATCCGNGAGTACGAGCGCCGCCAGGGCCTGGTGGCGGNGCCGATCGTCGCGCTCACCGCCCACATTCTGCGCGAGCACCGCGAGCGCAGCCTGGCCTCGGGGATGAACGCGCACATCCCCAAACCGGTGGAGATGAGCGTGCTGCGCGAGGCGCTGGTGCGCTTTACCCGGANGGATCCGGGCGCGGCAGACGGCGACGCCAACTGACCGGCGACTCNCCGCGCCAGCGGCGNAAGGCGCGGCTGAACGAGCTGGACTCGGCGAANCCCAGCAACAGGGCGATNTCGGTCAGGTTGAGCGCCGGGTCNCGCAGNTAGAGCTCGGCCAGGCTGCGGCGCAGGCCGTCGAGCACNTCCTGNTAGGCCAGCCCCTGGCGCTGCAGCCGGCTCTGCAGGGTGCGNACNGTGAGCCCCAGTTCCGCGGCCACCGCGTCCACNGACGGNTCGCCACTGCCCAGACGCCGGTAGATCGCCGAGCGCACCCGGCTGAGCAGATTGCCGTGGGCGTCGAAATCCGCCAGCAAGGCNCNGGCNTCNNNCTCCATCATCCGCCCCAGCCCNGGGTCGGCGCTNTNCAGNGANTGNCGCAGCAGCGCNGNCGGCANNCGNACGCCNTCGAAGTCGGCGTNNAANCGCACCGGCGCCTGGAACCAGTCCCGGTAACGGGCNNCGTCCGCCGGCGGCGGATGGCGGAAGCATACCTCCTCCGGCGCCGCGCCGGGCGGCATCAGCGGGCGCATGAAGGTCACCCAGCCGGTGATCGCCGCCTCGGTGAGCATGCGGCCCGGCTCACCGGCCACCGGGCACTGCCAGCACAGCCGCACCTGATCGCCTTCGTGATGACGTTCGGTGCGCCCCAGATTGCCGGACAGCTTCTCGAAGCGCATCAGCCGTTCAATGGCTTCGTCCAGGTCGCGGCTGGCGAGAATTACGTAGCCCAGCACCTGGTAGGAACGGGGCCGCACCCGGCGACCGGTTTCGAAGCCCAGGCCCGGGTCGCCGCAGGCTTCCAGAATCACCAGAAACAGGCGCATCACGTCGAGCAGCGGCAGCAGCCGGCCCGGATCGTTGAACACGGCGCCGTCGATGCCCGCCTGTTCCAGCACCGTGGCCCGCTCCAAACGGTAGTGCGCCAGCAGATCCGGCAGCACCGAGTCGACAAAGGCGGCGGACACGCTGCGGTCGGTGCCGGCCACCGCGGGACTGATGTGCATGATGCCCTGGCCCTCTGTTTCACTGGTCGATGAAGCGGTTATGCTAGCATGCCCGTGACTGGTGCCCGGAGACCGGAACGATGACCGAACGACACTTTAGCCCCATGGACCGCCTGCTGAGCCGCGTGGACAGCGCCCTGCGCACCCTGACGCCGGGCTCCGCCCACGCCGAGCGCCAGCCGCCCAATGCGGACCCGCAGCCGGAGGCACCGCTCAACCCCAGCGAGCGCCGCCACGTCACCGGGCTGATGCGCATCAACCACACCGGCGAAGTGTGCGCCCAGGCGCTCTACCAGGGCCAGGCCAGCACCGCCACCCTGCCCCACGTGCGCCACGCCATGGAGGCGGCGGCCCGGGAGGAGGAAGACCACCTGGCCTGGTGCGACGACCGCATCCGCGAACTGGGCGGCGTACCCAGCCGGCTGAACCCGCTGTTCTACGCGGTCAGCTACGCCCTCGGCGCCGGCGCCGGCCTGGCCGGCGACCGCTGGAGCCTGGGGTTCGTCTCGGAGACCGAGCACCAGGTGGTGCGTCACCTGGAGAATCACCTCACCCGGCTGCCCGCCGGCGACCGGCGAAGCCGTGCCATCCTGGAGCAGATGCGCGAGGACGAGCTGCGCCACGCGTTCACCGCCGAAGGCGCCGGCGGCGCCCCCCTGCCCCCGCCCATCAAAGGCGCCATGGCGCTGATGAGCAAAGTCATGACCTTCACCACCTACAGAATCTAGTTAATAGTTAACAGGGAACAGTTAATAGTTGCGCGGTGGAGAACCGTGCCGGCTGAAACGAAAGAGGCCGCGCCCCACCCGGGTACGCGGCCTCATGCGTTTCAGTCTTGGCTCGGACCTTCGCCCGCGAGCTGTTCACTGTTCACTGTTCACTGTTAACTATTAACTGCCGTTCTCACATGTTTCGGCTGTAGAAGATTTCGAGCATTTCGGTCTGCAGGCGTTCGCGGATGTCGGCGAGTTCCTTGTCGTCGAACTCGTCGCTGCCGGCGCCGAACAGGTAGTTGTTGATGTCGAATTCCTTGAGCAGCATCTTGGTGTGGAAGATGTTCTCCTGGTACACGTTCACATCGATCATCTGGTACCCGTTCTGGGTGTCCTCGGTGAGGAAGTTCTGGATCGAGTTGATGTCGTGGTCGATGTAGTGCTTGGTGCCGTCCAGGTCGCGGGTCATGCCGCGCACCCGGTAGTCGATGGTGACGATGTCGGAATCGAAGCTGTGGATCAGGTAGTTCAGTGCCCGCAGCGGTGAGATTACCCCGCAGGTGGACACGTCCACGTCCACCCGGAAGGTGGAGATGCCGTTGTCCGGGTGGGACTCCGGATAGGTGTGCACCGTCACGTGGCTCTTGTTCAGGTGGGCGACCACCGAATCCGGCAGCGGCCCCGGCGCCTCTTCGTCCCAGTCGCCGTCGGTGGGCGGGGATTCGTGCTCGGCGATCAGCATGGTCACGCTGGCGCCCTGGGGATCGTAATCCTGGCGGGCAATATTGAGGATATTGGCGCCGATGATCCGGGTCACGTTGGTGAGGATCTCGGTGAGACGTTCGGCGTTGTACAGCTCGTCGATATACTCGATGTATTCCTTGCGATGCTGCTCGGTTTTCGCATAGGCGATATCGAAGATATTAAAGCTGAGGGACTTGGTCAGGTTGTTAAAACCATGAACCGAAATCTTGGGATTGGGATCTTTCACCACGGCGTTATTTCCCCACTGGCCGTTATCAGGATTCGATGCTGTAGCTGTGCGTCACTTCCACGCCACCGCGCGTGAGCATGATGGCGGCGGAGCAGTACTTCTCCGCGGACAGTTCCACGGCCCGCTTGACCTGATTTTCCTTGAGGTTATTGCCGCTAACCCGGAAATGCAGGTGAATTTTGGTAAAAACGGCCGGAATCTCGTCCTCGGCCCGTTCCGCTTCCATTTCGCAGCGGCAGCCGGTCACGTCCTGGCGCGCCTTGCGCAGGATGTGCACCACATCGAAACTGGAGCAGCCACCGACGCCCATCAGCACGGTCTCCATGGGCCGCGCGCCACGGTTTTTGCCGCCGTGATCCGGCGGTCCGTCCATTACCAGAGTATGGCCGGTTTCCGACTCGGCCTGGAAACAGACATCGCCCTGCCAATCAACCACCGCTTTCATTCGAGTCTCCTGCTCACGCCCTCGCGGAATGGCCGCGAAGACTACCACAGACCACCCCCACGCCATACCCCGGCGAACGTAGAACAGCGCCGGGCTGGCGCGGGGCGCGGGGAAGCGGCAGACTGTGGACCGGTTCCCTTGGCAGTCACGTGAAAAACAGGCAAACTCCATAAGCTTAAATAGCTAAGACTTTTTTCCGGCTTTTAAGCAGCGTGCCCAGAAGCAGAGAGCCCATGAGCGACGGTAACAAGATAATTCCAAATCTGGACCAATTTCTCGCCAACTGTCATCGCCGAAAGTACCCGGCCAAGAGCACCATCATCTACGCCGGTGACGAGTCGGACGCCCTGTACTACATTCTCAAGGGCTCCGTGACGGTGATGATCGAGGACGATGATGGCCGTGAGATGATCATGGCCTACCTGAATGAAGGCGACTTCTTCGGTGAGATGGGCCTGTTCGAGGCCGATCCGTCCCGTTCCGCCTGGGTGAAAGCGAAAACCGAGTGCGAGGTGGCGGAAGTCAGCTACCCCAAATTCCGCCAGCTGGCCCGCGAGGACGCCGAGATCCTGTTCGCGGTGTCCGCGCAGATCGCCGGACGCCTGCGCGCCACCACCCGCAAGGTCGGCGATCTGGCGTTCCTGGACGTCACCGGCCGCGTCGCCGGCACCCTGCTGGACCTGTGCAAGCAGCCCGACGCCATGACCCACCCGGACGGCATGCAGATCAAGGTCACCCGCCAGGAAATCGGCCGCATCGTCGGCTGCTCCCGCGAAATGGTCGGCCGCGTCCTCAAGAACCTGGAGGAGCAGGGGCTGGTGTCGGTGAAGGGTAAGACCATGGTGGTTTACGGCACCCGCTGAGAGCAGTTAACAGTTAACAGTGAATAGTTAACAGCGGCGCGGTGCCGGACCGTGCCGCCTGCAACGAAAGAGGCCGCGCTCCTGGCTTGGGGCGCGGCCTCTTTGCGTTCAGGGTGGTACCGGCGCAGCACGCGCCGCTATTCACTGTTAACTATTCACTAGAAAAACAATGCTTTAAGGGCGGCACCCGGATCCTCAGCCCGCATAAAGGCCTCGCCGACCAGAAAGCCATTGATGCCGTTCTTGCGCATCAGGCGGACGTCGTCGCGGGTGTGGATGCCGCTTTCGGTGATCACCAGATGGTCGCCGGGGACCTGCTCGGCGAGCTCCAGGGTGGTGTCCAGGCGGGTGTCGAAGGTGTGCAGGTCGCGGTTGTTGATGCCGATCAGCTCGATGTTGAGCTTCAGCGCCCGGGCCAGTTCGTCGGCGGTGTGCACTTCCACCAGCACGTCACAGCCGGCCCGCTGGGCGGCGTGGTAGAGCTGGTCGAGCTGGGCGTCGGACAGCGCCGCCACGATCAGCAGCACCGCGTCGGCGCCCATGGCGCGGGTTTCGAACACCTGCCACGGGTCGATGATGAAGTCCTTGCGCAGCACCGGCAGGGAGACCGCGTTGCGGGCGGCGCGCAGGTAGTCCTCGTGGCCCTGGAAGAAGTCCTGGTCGGTGAGCACCGACAGGGCGCTGGCGCCGGCGCCTTCGTAACGGCGGGCGATGTCCACCGGGTCGAAGTCCTCGCGGATCAGCCCCTTGCTGGGGGAGGCTTTCTTCACCTCGGCGATCACCGCCGGCCGGCCGGCGGCCACGCTGGCGTACAGCGATTTGGCGAAGCCCCGGGCCTTGCCCTGGTTGTCCGCCATGGCTTCCAGTTCGCCCAGGCTGTAGCGCTGCTGACCGGCCTGGATCTCCTCGCGCTTGCGCTCGACGATGCGCTCCAGAATGGTTCCGCTGATGGCTGCGTCGGTCATACCTCTTCCTTCAATGCGAAAGTGAACTGCGCCAGTTCGCGCATGCGCTCGGCGGCTTCCCCATTGTGAACCAGATCCTCGGCCATCCGAACCCCCTCTTGCAGGGTGCGGGTGACGCCGGACACATAGATGGCGGCGCCGGCGTTGAGGGTGATCATGTCGGCGGCCTTGGCGGCGTTACCCTCCTTGCGCTTGCTGAACGCCTCGCGGATCAGCGCCAGTGACGCCTTCGGGTCGGTCACGTCCAGCCCCACCAGGGAGGCGGACTCAATGCCCACGTCTTCCGGGGTGAGGCTGTACTCGCGCACTTCGCCGTCCTTGAACTCCGCCACATGGGTGCGCCCGGCCAGGCTGATTTCATCCAGGCCGTCGAGGCCGTGCACCACCATCACGTGCTCGGCGCCCAGGCGCCCCATCACTTCCGCCATGGGCCGGCAGAGCTTGTCGGAGAACACGCCCACCACCAGCCGCTGCACGCCGGCCGGGTTGGTCATGGGCCCGAGAATGTTGAACAGGGTACGCATGCCCAGTTCCTTGCGTGGCCCGATGGCGTACTTCATGGCGCTGTGGTGGGACGGCGCGAACATAAAGCCGACGCCCACCGCGTCCACGCACTGGGCCACCTCGTTGGGGGTCAGATCCAGGCGGATGCCCGCTTCCTCGAGCAAATCCGAGGAGCCGCTCTTCGAGCTCACCGAGCGGTTACCGTGCTTGGCCACCCGACAGCCCGCCGCCGCCGCCACGAAGGCGCTGGCGGTGGACACATTGAACAGGTTGGCGCCGTCGCCGCCGGTACCGACGATGTCCACCAGGTGGCGGCGGTTGTCGATCACCACCGGGGTGACCAGCTCGCGCATCACCATGGCGGCGCCGGTGATCTCGTCCAGGGATTCGCTCTTCATGCGCAGGGCCACCAGAAAGCCGCCGATCTGCGCGTCGGTGGCGCCGCCGGTCATGATCTGGCGCATCACGTCGTTCATCTGCTCGGTGGACAGGTCGATGTGATCGACCACCGTGGCCAGGGCCTCCTGGATATTCATGCGCTTTCCCCCTTCAGAAAGTTGTTGAGCAGATCATGGCCGTGTTCGGTAAGGATCGACTCCGGGTGATACTGCACGCCTTCCAGCGGCAGCTCCCGGTGGCGCATGCCCATGATCTCGTCCATGTCGCCGTTATCGTCCAGGGTCCAGGCGGTCACCTCGAAGCAGTCCGGCAGGCTGGCCTTGTCCACCACCAGGGAGTGATAGCGGGTGGCCGTGTAGGGACTGGGCAGACCGCGGAACACGCCTTTACCGGTATGGTGCACCGGCGAGGTCTTGCCGTGCATCACCGTTCTGGCGCGTACCACCTGGCCGCCGAACGCCTGGCCCAGGGCCTGATGGCCCAGGCAGACGCCAAGAACCGGTATCTTGCCGGCGAAGTGCTTGATGGCGTCCACGGAAATGCCCGCCTCGTTGGGCGTGCACGGCCCCGGCGAAATCATCAGCCGGTCGGCGTTGAGCGCTTCCATGCCGGCCAGGTCGATCTTGTCGTTGCGGTGCACCAGCACCTCGGCGCCCAGCTCCTGCAGGTACTGCACCAGGTTGTAGGTAAAGCTGTCGTAGTTGTCGATCATCAGTACGCGCATTACTGGTTCCCCCCGTCCCCGTTGGCGCCGCCCAGGTCGAGGCCGCCCAGTGCCATATTCACGGCGCGGAACACGGCGCGCGCTTTGTTCATGGTTTCCTTCCACTCCAGATCAGGCACCGAATCGGCGACGATGCCGCCACCGGCCTGCACGTACAGGCGGCCGTCCTTGACCACGGCGGTGCGGATGGCGATGGCCATGTCCATATCATCGTTGAAGCCGATGTAGCCCACGGCGCCGCCGTAGACACCGCGCTTGGTGGGCTCCACCTCGTCGATGATCTCCATGGCGCGGATCTTGGGGGCGCCGCTCAGGGTGCCCGCCGGGAAGGTGGCGGCCAGCACTTCCAACGGCCCCAGGCCCTTGCGCAGGGTGCCTTCCACGTTGGAGACGATGTGCATCACGTGGGAGTAGCGCTCGATCTCCATGTTGCCGGTGACGCGCACCTGGCCGGGCTCCGCCACCCGGCCCACGTCGTTGCGGCCCAGGTCGATCAGCATCAGGTGCTCGGCGATCTCTTTCGGGTCGGCGAGCAGCTCCTCTTCCAGCTCCTTGTCGCGCTGCGGCGTGGCGCCGCGTTTGCGGGTGCCGGCGATGGGCCGCACCGTGACCTGGTCGTCCTCCACCCGGGTGAGGATCTCCGGCGAGGAGCCGGCGATGTGAAAATCCTCAAGGTCCAGATAGAACATGTACGGCGACGGGTTCAGATAGCGCAGCGCCCGGTAGAGGTCGATCGCCGGGGCGGGAAAATCGCAGCTCATGCGCTGGGCCGGCACCACCTGCATGACGTCGCCGGCGAGAATGTACTCGCGGATCTTCTCCACGGCGGCGGCGTGCTGCTCGCGGGGAAACTCGGAGACGAAGTCGTTTTCGTCCACCGGTTCGCCGTGGATCTGGTGTTCCGGCTCCGGCAGCGGCGCGCGCAGGCGGCGCTCCAGTTCGTCCAGGCGGGCCTCGGCGCCGGCCACCGCGTCCGCGGCGTCGGGGTTCACATGCACGATCAGGAACAGGCTGCCGCGCAGGTTATCGAACACCACCACTTCCTCGGAGCGCATCAGCAGGATGTCCGGCACCCGCAGCACGTCCTCGCCGCGCGCCGGGCCCAGCCGGGGCTCGAAATAGCGCACGCTGTCGTAGCCGAAGTAACCCACCAGGCCGCCGTTGAAGCGGGGCAGCCCGGGCACGTCCGGGGCCCGATACTGGAGACGGTAGTCTTCGATCCAGGCGATCGGGTCGTCGCTGTCGAGCTCCTCGACGACGGCGCCGTCGGCATCGCTCACGGTGATGCGCGGGCCGGTGATGCGCACCACCTCTCGGGCCGGCAGGCCGATGATCGAATAACGGCCCCAGCGCTCGCCGCCCTGCACCGATTCGAACAGGTAGCTGTAGGGCCCGGCGGCCAGCTTGCGGTAGGCGGACAGCGGCGTGTCCAGATCCGCCAGCACTTCGCGCACCATGGGTACGCGGCTATAACCCTGGCGGGCGTAATCGTCCAGATTGCGTGGTGACATGGTGGTCCCCGGTCTTTGTCAGGTGCGGCAATCGCAAGTCGTGAATTGTAGCGGAAAAACTGCGGAGACTCTCAGGCAACCAGCGGCACCGGGAGACTCCCGAGGGCGAGCGTCACCATCGCCAGCCGGCGGGGGAGAAAGGCAGGAACGAATTAAGCGGGTTTGAGCGGTCCATGGGCGGATTCTAGCGCCGCTTCGGGGCCGATGCCAACACCCGTTTAGGGAATGGCCAACAGCCCATCAAGACGCCATACTGCGTGCCCATGAGCTTACCCCAGCGATGGACAGACTGGTTCGAGGCCACCCGCAAGGCCGCCCCCCACTGCTTTATGCAGCTCGCCACCGTGGGCGACGACGGCGGTGCCCGCTGTCGCACCCTGAGCCTGCGCGAGCGCCACGGACGGGCCCTGTGGTTCACCACCGACCAGCGCAGCGAAAAAGCCATGCAGCTGGAGCGCCAGGCCGACGCCGAAGCCTGCTGGTACGACCTCACCAGCCGCACCCAGTGGCGCTTCCGCGGCCGGGTGCATTTCCTCACCCCGCAACAGCACCCCGAGGACACCCTGCGGCTGTGGCGCCTGATCGACCGCGAAGCGCGGGCGCGCTTCTGCGGCCCGCCGCCCGGCAGCCTCTGGCAACCGCCCAAGTCCGACCACTACCGCTACCTGCCGCCCACCCCGGAAGACCGGCCGGCGGAAGACTTCTCCATCCTGGTGCTCACCGCCGACCAGGTCGACGTCCTCGAACTCGCCGAATCCCCCCACCGCCACTGGCAGTACCACGGCGAAGGACGCGGGGCCCCGACGCGGCTAGTGCCCTAGCCGCGTGGGCAGTTAATAGTTAACAGTGAATAGTTAACAGTTCGCGGTAGAGGCTGCTGCCAGCCTGAAACGACCGAGGCCGCGCTTCCGGGTTGGGCGCGGCCTCTTACGTTCCAGTCGGCACGGCCCAACCCCGCGCAACTGTTACCTGTTAACTATTCACTGTTAACTGCTAACTATTCACTATTAACTGCTTTCATTTGACTTGTCGTTTGCCGAGTTTGCGGGCGAGGGTGCGGCGGTGCATGCCGAGGCGGCGGGCGGTTTCGGAGATGTTGAAGTCGGTCTCGGCGAGGGTTTCGTGGATGCGCTCCCACTCCAGGGTTTTGATCGAGGTGGGGCGGCCGGTGACCTCCACTTCCACGTTGCCCTCGGCGCGCTCGAAGGCGGCTTCGATGTCGTCGGTGTTGGAGGGTTTGGCCAGGTAGTGGCAGGCGCCCAGCTTGATCGCTTCCACCGCGGTGGCGATGCTGGCGTAGCCGGTGAGCACCACGATCAGGGTNTCCGGGTCGTGCTCGNGCAGGGCCTGCACGCAGGCCAGNCCGGAGGCGCCGCCTTTGAGNTTGAGNTCCACCACNGCGTAGTCCGGGGTNTGCTCGCTCAGCACCTCGCGCAACACNTCCAGGCTGTCCGCGTNGCGCACNTGNTAGCCGCGCCGTTCGAACGAACGGCCCAGGGTACGGGCGAACGCGGCGTCGTCCTCGACGATCAGCANNGTNCGCTGNTGTTCCGGCTGCTCAGTGNTCATAACCGCCCTCCTTCNGGTCCGNTTCATCCATCCGCTGTTCATCGATCTCCTGTTCATCGATGGTAAGCGCCGACAGCGGCAGCGTCAGCGTCACCACGGCGCCGCCCTGGGGGCGATTGCCGGCGCTGACGTTGCCGCCCAGGGTGCGCACCACATTGAAGACCAGGAACAGGCCCAGTCCGCCGCCGGGACGTCCCTTGGTGGACTGGTAGGGGCGCCCAAGATGGCTGAGCATGGCCTCGGAAAAACCGGCGCCCTGGTCCATCACCGAGACGATCAGCGAATCGTCACGGCGGCTGACTTCCAGCCCCACCCAGTGCGGCGACGCCTCCAGGGCGTTGTCGAGCACATTGTGCACGGTCTGCTTGAGCGCCGAATCGGAGATGATCGCCCGGTCCTCGCCGAACAGGTTGCGGTATTCGAAGTCGTTCACCGGGCGGGTGGTGCGCCACTCCGCCACCAGCTCGTCGACGAAGGCGTGCACGGTGGTCTCCTCCGAGGCTTCGCCGCGGGCCTCGCCGGCGGAGAGCAGAATACCGCTGACGATGGATTTGCAGCGCAGCACCTGGGTCTGCATCTCGCCGATCTCCTGGGCCAGATCCGGGTCGGACTGGAACACCGGCATGCGCCGCCAGTCGTTGAGAATCACCGCCAGGGTGGCCAGCGGCGTGCCCAGTTCGTGGGCGGCGCCGGAGGCCAGCAGGCCCATGCGCACGATGTGCTCCTCCTCGGCGGCGCGCTGGCGCAGGGCCGCCAGGCGCGCGTCCCGGTCGCGCCGGTTGCGGGTAATGCGGTTGATGAAGATCACCAGCAGCACCGCGTTGAGCACGAAACACAGCAGCATGCCCTGGATATAAAGACTCAGCGGGCCCAGCTCGTAGTCGAGGGGCAACGGCAGCGGCCGGGCGGCGAACTCCAGGGCCACGAAACAGCCGGCGGTGACCAGCAGAATGATCCAGGTGGACCAGGCCTCCAGCAGCACCGCCGCCAGCACCACCTGCAGCAGGTAGAGGAAAATAAAGGGGTTGGTGGCGCCGCCGCTGAGGTAGAGCTGCATGGTGAGCGTGATCACGTCCACCAGCAGGGCGACGAACAGCTCGCCGTTACTGACCGGCCGCCGCAGCCGCAGGCGCAGCAGGCTGGCGCCGTTGAACGCCACCAGCCCGGCCAGCACCGCGAACATGTACAGCAGCGGCAGCTCGATCCTGAACACGAAGTAGACCACCAGAATGGTGCCCACCTGACCGAGCACGGCGATCCAGCGCAGCTGGATCAGCTGCTGCATGTTCTTGCGGCCGGTGGCGTCGTCGTCCACCGGCGTGGGCGCGCTGGGCGGAATCATTTCGGGTCTCCTGGTCGGCGCGGCCGGAACTCCTCCCGGGCCGCGTAGCCGGCGCCGCCGGCCACCATCAGCGCGAGCATAAACCAGGTGAGCGCATAGACCAGGTGATTGTTACGGAATTGGATCACGGTGAGGCCGGCCACCGGCTGACCGGCACCGCCGCCTTCGGTCAGCGGCGGCGCCTCGGCGTCGACGAAATACGGCGCCACCCGGTCCAGGCCACGGGCCTCGGCGATGGCCGCCACATCGCGGGAATACCAGCGGTCCTGCTCCGGGGCGTTATCGCGCAGAAACGCCCCGCCCGGCTCGCTGGGACGCAGCAGGCCGGTGACCGTGACGGGCCCGCGCGGCTCGCCCTCCCGGCGCTGCGCCCGGTGCCGGTTTTCCGGCGGCACGAACCCCCGGTTCACCAGCACCGTGGTGCCGTCCTGGCGGCGCAGCGGGGTCAATACCCAGTAACCGCTGCCCAGACGGGTGCTGGCCTGCACCAGGGTCTCCCGCTGGTGGAGGAACTCGCCGTGCAGGCGCACCCGCAGGTACTCGGACTCTTGCGGGTCGATGTCGGCGTCCGTCGGGGCGGCCACCGGCGGCGCGTCCACGCGCTGCTCCACCCGCTCGATCAGGTCCAGCTTCCAGGCCCGCCGTTCCAGCTGCCACTGGCCGAGCGCCAGGAAGCCGATGAACGCCAGCAGCGCCAGGGCGCCCCAAAGCAGCCGCCCCAGCCAGCGACGGGCAGTCCGCGAGGCCATTTCAGCCCCAGGGGTCCTGCATCATTCCCGGCATCATGTTCACGTTCAGGTGGTACATGACCCACAGCGAACCGGCCAGGGTAATGAACACGATCACCGCCGTGAAAATCAGCGCCAGCATGTTCCAGCCGCCCTGGGAGCGGAAGTTCATGTGCAGGAAATAGATCATGTGCACCACGATCTGCACCGCCGCCAGGCTCAGGATCACCAGGGCGGTGACGCCGGTGCTCTCGAACACGTCGGCCATCACCACCCAGAACGGGATCACCGTGAGCACCACGGCGAGCACGAAGCCGGTCATGTACCCCTTGAAGGTACTGTGCGGCGCGTCGGGGAGGACGTCGTCGTGAGCCGCGTCGTGATGATCGCTCATGGCAGGACTCCCATCAGATAGACAAAGGTGAACACGCCGATCCAGACCACATCCAGGAAATGCCAGAACATGGACAGACAGAACAGGCGGCGCTGGTTCTCGACGATCAGCCCGTGCTTACGCAGCTGCACCACCAGCACCACCAGCCAGATGATACCGAACAGAACGTGCAGGCCGTGCGTACCCACCAGGGCGAAGAAGGAGGTCAGGAAGGCGCTGCGCTGCGGGCCCGCGCCTTCACTCAACAGATGGGCGAATTCGTACAGCTCCAGGCCCAGGAAGGCCACGCCCAGCAGCCCGGTCACCGCCAGCCAGCCGATGGTGGCGCCGACCCGCTTGCGCTGCGTCTCCAGCATGGCGAAGCCATAGGTGATCGACGACAGCAGCAGGAACGAGGTGTTGATCGCCACCAGCGGCAGATCGAACAGCTCGGCGCCGGTGGGGCCGCCCGCGTAGCTGCGCCCCAGCACGCCATAGGTGGCGAACAGACAGGCGAAGATCAGGCAGTCGCTCATCAGGTAGAGCCAGAACCCCAGCAGAGTGCCGGTTTCCGGGTGATGATCCTCGGTGACGTGAAACTCCAGGGCTTTCGCGTCACCGCTTTCCGGGGTGTAGGTGGTCTCAGACATGGCTGGCTAACATCCGCGTACGTTCCGCTTCCACCCGCTCCACTTCTTCGGCGGGAATGTAATAGTCACGGTCATAATTGAAGGTATGGCCGATGGCGACCGCCAGCAGCGCGGCGAAGCTCACCCCCGCCAGCAACCACATGTGCCACACCAGGGCGAAGCCCAGCACCGTGCTGATACCGGCGAGAATGATCCCCGCGGCGGTATTCTTCGGCATATGGATGGCCTTGAAGCCCTGCTCCGGCCGGCGGTACTTGTGCTGCTTCATCTGCCACCAGGCGTCCAGATCATGCACCCGGGGCGTGAAGGCGAAATTGTACTGCGGCGGCGGCGACGAGGTGGCCCACTCCAGGGTGCGGCCGTCCCAGGGATCGCCGGTGGTGTCGCGCAACTGATCCCGGCGGCGGTAGCTCACCACCAGTTGCACGATGAAGAACAGAATACCCAGGGCGATCAGGAAGGCGCCGAAGGCGGCCACCTGGAACCAGAACTGCATGGCGGCGTCTTCCTCGAACTGGCTCATGCGGCGGGTCACGCCCATCAGGCCGAGCACGTACAGCGGCATGAAGGCGAAATAGAAACCGATGGTCCAGAACCAGAACGACATCTTGCCCCAGAACGGATCCAGCTTGTAACCGAACGCCTTCGGGTACCAGTAGGTGATGCCGGCGAACAGACCGAACAGCACACCGCCGATAATCACGTTATGGAAATGCGCCACCAGGAACAGGCTGTTGTGCAGCACGAAGTCCGCCGGCGGCACCGCCAGCAACACACCGGTCATGCCACCGATCACGAAGGTGATGATGAAACCGATGGTCCACAGCATGGGCACCTCGAAGCGGATACGGCCCCGATACATGGTGAACAGCCAGTTAAAGATCTTCGCCCCGGTGGGGATCGAGATGATCATGGTGGTGATGCCGAAGAACGAGTTAACGCTGGCGCCGGATCCCATGGTGAAAAAGTGGTGCAGCCAGACCATGTAGGAGAGCACCGTGATCACCACCGTGGCGTAGACCATGGAAGCGTAACCGAACAGGCGCTTGCCGCTGTAGGTGGACACCACCTCGGAGAAAATACCGAAGGCCGGCAGGATCAGGATGTACACCTCCGGGTGACCCCAGATCCAGATCAGGTTGATGTACATCATCACGTTGCCGCCCAGATCATTGGTGAAGAAGGCGGTGCCGAGATAACGGTCCAGCAGCAGCATGCCCAGCACCGCGGTGAGCACCGGGAAGGCGGCGACGATCAGGACGTTGGTGCACAGGGAGGTCCAGGTGAACACCGGCATTTTCATCAGATTCATGCCGGGGGCGCGCATTTTGACGATGGTCACCAGCAGGTTGATACCCGATAGCAAGGTACCCACCCCGGCGATCTGTAGCGCCCATAGATAATAATCCACCCCCACCCCGGGGCTTTCCATGATCCCCGATAGCGGCGGGTAGGCCAGCCAGCCGGTCTTGGCGAACTCACCGATGAACAGGGACGCCATCACCAGGGCCGCGCCGCTGGCGGTCATCCAGAAGCTGAAGTTGTTGAGAAACGGGAAGGCCACGTCCCGCGCGCCGATCTGCAGCGGGATGATGTAGTTCATGATGCCGGTGATCAGCGGCATGGCGACGAAGAAGATCATGATCACGCCGTGGGCGGTAAAGATCTGATCGTAGTGATCCGGCGGCAGGTAGCCGGTGGCGTCACCGAACGCCCAGGCCTGCTGAATACGCATCATGATGGCGTCGGCGAAGCCGCGCAGCAGCATCACCAGACCCAGCACCATGTACATGATGCCGATTTTTTTGTGGTCGATGCTGGTGAACCACTCCTTCCACAGATAGCCCCAGACGCGGTAATAGGTCATCGCGCCCAACAGGGCGGTGCCGCCGATCGCCACGACCACGAAGGTGGCCACGATCACCGGGTCATGCACCGGAATGGCGTCCCAGGACAGACGCCCGAAAATCAACTGAGTGAGATCGAGTTGCTCAAGCATGTTCAGTTCCCATGAGATCCGTGGTCATGATGTTCATCATGGTCATTGGTGTGCGCCGAACCGTGATGATCCATCATGTCCTTCATGCACACCGTGCCCGGGTCCACGCAGCGGTTCAGAATGGCGTCATACAGCCCGGGATCGACATCGGCGTAATAGCGCACCGGTTCCTTCTGACTGGGCTCGGCGAGCGCTTTGTAAGTCGCCCGGCTGAGTTCACCGCCGTCGTCACGGACCTTCTCCACCCAGCCTTCGAACGCCTGCTCGCTTTCCAGACCGTGGAAATGGAAGCGCATGTGTGAGAAGCCGGCACCGCTGTAGTTGGCGGAGAAACCGTCGTACACGCCGGGCTCATTGATCACGCCGTGCAACTTGGTCTCCATGCCCGCCATGGAATAGATCTGCCCGGCCAGCGCGGGGATGTAGAAGGAGTTCATGTTCGAGTGCGAGGTGATCTCGAAACGGATCGGCCGGTCCACCGGCGCCGCCAGTTCGTTGACGGTGGCGATGCCCTGCTCCGGATAGAAGAACAGCCATTTCCACTCCAGCGACACCACCTGCACCACCAGCGGCTCGGTGCCTTCGGGCACGGGGCGGCCGGCATCGATACGGTCCAGAGGCCGATACGGATCCAGCTTGTGGGTGCTCACCCAGGTGATCGCGCCCAGCGCGATGATGATCAGCAACGGCACCGCCCAGATCACCAGCTCGAGCATGGTCGAGTGATCCCAATCCGGGGAGTACTCCGCGTCCCGGTTGGAAGCGCGATACCGCCAGGCGAACATCAGCGTCATGATGATCACCGGCACGATCACGATCAGCATCAGACCGGTGGCCCAGAGGATCAGATCACGCTGTTGCATGGCGACATCCCCGGAGGGTGACATCACCACCATGTCGCACCCCGCCAGCAGGACCAGGGGGACGAGTAGAAGGGCGCCTTGAAGCGGCCTGGGAAATGAAAACAGCTTGGGAGATGCCATTGCCGGATCAGGATTTGTGGCCCACGATACGGACGACTCTACTCGTTGGGGGGTGCTCCGGGAATTGGACATTTTGTCCTATGGCGGCGGCACCCGGGTTCAGGCGATGCTATGTCCTGGTCGTCCGTTGACGTGCTTAACCCTTTGTTTGCATAAAGAGCCAGCATCATGTCCAGCAGCCAAGATCAAACCACGACGCCCGTCACTACCCTGGAACAGGATCTGCGTAATACCACCGCCGACCGCTCCAAGNTGGCGCCCGGGGAGATCGCCGTGGGCGTGGTGATCGGCCGCGCCTCTGAGTACTTCGACTTCTTCGTGTTCGGCATCGCCTCGGTGCTGGTGTTCCCCTACGTGTTCTTTCCGTTCCTGGGACGACTGGAAGGCATGCTGGCGGCGTTCATTATTTTCTCCTTCGCGTTCCTGGCCCGCCCCTTCGGCACCGCCCTGTTCATGACCATCCAGCGGCACTGGGGCCGTAGCGTGAAACTCACCGTGGCGCTGTTCATGCTGGGCACCGCCACCGCCGGCATGGCACTGCTGCCCACCTACGAAACATTGGGCGTCTGGACCATTTTGCTGCTGGCGCTGTTCCGTATTCTCCAGGGCTTCGCGCTGGGCGGCTCCTGGGACGGCCTGCCCTCTCTGCTGGCGCTGAACGCGCCCCGCCATCGGCGCAGCTGGTACGCCATGCTCGGCCAGCTCGGCGCGCCGATCGGCTTCCTGGTGGCCGCGGCCCTGTTCCTGTACCTGGTGGTGAGCCTCTCCAGTGAGGATTTCCTGGGCTGGGGTTGGCGCTATCCGTTCTTCGTCGCCTTCGCGATCAATGTGGTGGCGCTCTTCGCGCGCCTGCGCCTGGTGGTCACCGATGAGTACACCCGCGCCCTGGAAGAAGGGGAACTGGAGCCCATCGGGACCCGCGAGATGCTGCGCCGTCAGGGCTACAACATCTTCATCGGCTCGTTCGCGGCGCTGGCCAGCTACGCCCTGTTCCACATGGTGACCATTTTTCCGTTGTCCTGGATCAGCTTTAACGAAAGCCAGTCGATCGACGACGTGCTCGGTGTTCAGCTCGCCGGCGCGGTGCTCGCCGTGTTCGGCACCATCGCGTCCGGCTGGATCGCCGATCGCATCGGTAAGCGCACCACCGTGGCCCTGCTGGCCTGCCTGATCGGCGTCTTCGCGCTGTTCACGCCGATGCTGCTGGACGGCTCCGCGGTGCAGCAGGACGCCTTTATCCTGATCGGCTTCGCCCTGCTGGGCGTCTCCTACGGCCAGGCCGCCGGCACCGTGACCACCAACTTCGAGCGCCGCTTCCGCTACACCGGGGCGGCGTTCACCTCGGATTTCGCCTGGCTGTTCGGCGCCGCCTTCGCGCCGCTGGTGGCGCTCGGGCTGTCGGCCAACTTTGGCCTCGCCTACGTCAGTGTCTACCTGCTCTCCGGGGTGGTCTGTACCCTGCTGGCGTTGCGCATCAACAAGTCCCTGGAAGCCGGCGACTAGGAAGCCCCTCCGAGCCGTTTCTCCATTGGGGGCGAGCGGCTGTGCCGGGGCCTTCCGGGAACGCCGTGAACCCGTCCCTGGGGGCTCCCTGTCGAACGTCCTGTTCTCCAGGGT
>FUFK010041600.1_pt1 | contig 81947 bp, 69 predicted proteins | sample 1021851 | NCBI WGS metagenome assembly FUFK01 (sample SAMEA51879418, study PRJEB19060) | metagenome
GGAAATGATGGTGCAGATGGCCAAGACGGTGCAGATGGTGCTCAAGGGCCGCAAGGACCACAAGGTCCAGCAGGAAATGATGGTGCAGACGGAGTAACTGCATTAATCGCTACAACCAGCGAATCAGCAGGGAATAACTGTGCAAATGGCGGAGTTAAGGTTGAGGCAGGAACTGACGACAATGGCAATGGTCAACTTGATTCTAATGAAGTAGATTCAACTCAATATATCTGTGACGGTGGCTCATCAGTCACAACTATGCTCACCAGTTACTCAACAACTCCAATTTCAATGGGCTGCAATCTTGGTGGCAGTATAATCGCCTATGGACTTGACAATGGTGATGGCGGCGGAACTGCTGCTAATGGACAACTAGAATCTGGTGAAGTGGATTATTCTACTACCTTTTGCACAAAATCGACAACATTACGCACAGATATCTATTTTGGAGTTGGATTCCTTGATTCTTTAACCGTATTCAATAATGAACTCTATTTCACAGCCATAAGGGGAACCAATGGGGTTGAATTGTGGAAGTATGATGGAACTAATGCTCCAGGTATGGTTGCTGATATCAATCCTGGAAATCCTGGAAATAATGGCAGTTATCCCTCTTACTTGACCGTCTTCAATAATGAGCTCTATTTCAGAGCCAGCGAAGGACTTAATGGACCTGAATTGTGGAAGTATGATGGAGTTAATACTCCAAGTATGGTTGCTGATATCTATCCTGGAGGTACCGGCAGTTTTCCCCATGANCTAACCGTCTTCAACAATGAACTCTATTTCATAGCCAGCGAAGGAATTAACGGATATGAATTGTGGAAGTACGATGGAGTAAATGCTCCAAGTATGGTTGCTGATATCAATCCTGGAAGTGGCAGTAGTTCTCCCGCTGGATTAACCGTCTTCAATAATGAACTCTATTTCAAAGCCAGCGAAGGAACTAATGGAGTTGAATTGTGGAAGTATGATGGAGTTAATGCTCCAAGTATGGTTGCTGATATTCAACCTGGGGCTGGCAGCAGTTCCCCCTTGTATCTAACCGTCTTCGATAATGAACTCTATTTCAGAGCCAACGACGGAACTAACGGAGTTGAATTGTGGAAGTATGATGGAACTAATGCTCCAAGTATGGTTGCTGATATCAGAGCTGGAAGTAGCAGCAGTTCCCCCACGCATCTAACCGTCTTCGATAATGAACTCTATTTCAGAGCCAGCGAAGGAGTTAACGGATATGAATTGTGGACATATGATGGAGTTAATACTCCAAGTATGGTTGCTGATATCAATCCTGGAAGTAGCAGCAGTTATCCTTTACACCCTACCGTCTTCAATGATGAACTTTATTTCCAAGCCAGCGACGGAATTAACGGATATGAATTGTGGAAGTATGATGGAGTTAATGCTCCAAGCATAGCTGCTGATATTTCACCTGGAAGTGGCAGCAGTAATCCCGTTTACCTAACCATCTTCAATGATGAACTCTATTTCAGAGCCAACGCAGGATTTATGACGTATGAATTGTGGAAGTATAGTGTACAAACAACTATCACATATTCTTGATCGATAGAATAAGAAAATTTTACCGAAACACGGTAATTTTCCATTATCATCACAGTATTTTTGATAGCCCAATTTGAGTTGAACTTGCAAGACAAAGAAGCCCAATCCAAGTGGCAGCAATTAATACCCGGTCTATCGATTTACTGTCTTCCAAACGGCGATATTCCTGGTTTTTGATGACAAACTTGGCCCAATAGATCCAATAAAACCACAATATTGCAGCAAAAAACAAATGTGCCCAGTCGTTATCTGTGAACAGATTATCTCGCCAAGCGCGGTGGACTATGCGGGCCAGGAAACTTACCGCAACTAATGACCATAGCTTTCGACTGTCATGCATCGCATATGGGATAAGGACCAAAAGTGCCATCATGTGATAACCAAAGTGAATTTTTGAATAAAAGATAAAAATCCAAAGAATACAAAGAGTGAACGCGGCATGCATATTCAAGCGTTTTCTCAATGCTCCATACCAAGTTGTTAGTAAAACCAGGACAAATATACCATGTAATAATTTACTGGGAACAAATATAACGGTCTCTCCAAGATAGCGCCAAAATGACATTCCACGTTGCTCAATTGGAGAAAATGAAGTGAATGATTGATTAGTAGATTGAGGCTGGGTTCCAAACAGATAGAATTCTAAAAATTGCATAAATTCGCTATATGCTAAAATCAAGAACGGCAATGATATTGCCAAACCGATTGATAGCCCGATTGCAACCACGACGATACGCGTTTTCCATTGTTTTGGCGAGGTAAATGCCAGAGGAGCACAAATTGCGGGAAACAGTTTGGTCATCGTTCCCAAGCCGAAGGTTGAGGCGGCTAAATACCAACGTTTTCTGGTGAGAAATAGGAATGACAGCGCGAGAAAAAAGACGATAATTGAGTCGTCTTGGAGCATCGCAACAGAGGTATATTGGCCGAAGGGTGATGCGCTGTAAATCATACTTCCTGCTATCGCTAGCCGGCGATCAAAGTAAGCGTCTAGAACAAAGAAGAGCACGGCTGAGGTCAAAAACAAGAAAAATGCAAACCAGGCCATCCACATTAGTAACGAGTCGCCAAGCAGCAAAACTGGAACGAACAGGTAATTTATCAGTGGCGGAGTAACTGTGATTTTTTCGGTATCTCGGTACAGAAGTTCACCATCGAGAATAGTTTGAGCTCGATCCCTGAATATATCGACATCTTTGTTTTCGCTCCGATTAGGATCGTTATCGATTTGGTAACCAATCAGCATTGGAGCAGATATTGTGGCGGTAAATAAGAATAAAAATAACACAATTGATTTATTGCTGGATTTACCTTTTCTTTCGAAGAATGAGAGGATTTTTTGATTGATTGACTCAATCGAAGTCATAACTCGAGATGGTAAGATTGGCATGCTGCTTACTCAAACCGACTCGTTGAAGTGGGAGATATATATCTTCTCTAGGGAAAACATATTTTACCCTTAACATGACGGTAGTTCATGAGTATGGAAACATTACAACTCTCTATAATCATACCAGTTCTTGATGAGGAAGAGAATCTGATTCCACTCGTTGAAGAGATTGCATCTATCCTAAAAAATTCCGCCTATGAAATCATTTTCATTGATGATGGTTCAACAGATAATTCGCTTGATGTAATGATGGAATTAAAAGAATCAAAAGGCAACGTAAGAGTTATCAAACACCGGCGTAATTTTGGCAAGGCAGTTGCACTGAAGACTGGTTTTGCTGCGGCAAAAGGCGAGATATCTATTACCATGGACGGGGATCTACAAGACAATCCTGCAGAAATTCCCAGATTTATTGAAGAGATAAATAACGGTAATGACATTGTTTGTGGTTGGCGGGAAAAGCGTCGTGACAATATCTTGAAACGCTGGCCATCCAAGATTTACAATCGTCTAGTTCGTTTAATGTGCGGTATCAAAATTAATGATATGAATTGTGGATTCAAAGCCTATGATACTGATTTAGCCAAGTCACTAAATTTATACGGGGACATGCACAGATATACGCCCGTACTAGGTAAAATGAATGGAGCAAAGATTACTGAAATTGCCATTAATCACCGCCCTCGGCTTCATGGTAAATCAAAATACGGGACAAAGCGCCTGATGCGTGGTTTTTTTGATTTGCTTACCGTTTCTTTTTTGATGGCTTTTATTGAGCGCCCTATGCATTTGTTTGGCAAGGTCGGAGGTTTTCTATCAACTTCAGGGCTGATAATTTGCAGTTATCTTGTTGTCATCAAGTATGCTTACGGCGAGGGCATAGGAGATCGGCCCTTACTATCGCTAGGAGTTTTACTTATCATAATCGGTGTTCAATTCTTCCTACTTGGCTTGCTCGGCGAAACAATTACTTATCGCTCGAGTGAGAATAACTCGATAACAACGTCTAGTAAAGAGTTGTAATTGTTACTCTTCAAATTCTTCAGGTGACATCAGCGTTAGACCAAGCATGAAAGTTGCGATTTCAATAAGAACATTCAATGTTCTTGAGATGACTGCAACCATTGCAGCAATTCCACCAGTCATGAATAGGGACAAATTGAATGTGAATACTCCTTCTCTAGCGCCAAGTCCTGCGGGTAAGAAAAACGCAAAGAACCCAACCAGCCATGCGACTGAGAATGCCCCAATAAGTAGTGTTAGTGGGGCATCTATTCCAAGACCCAAAAGTATGAATTGATGGGCAATTCCCCATAAAATCCAAGAAATTAACATTAGAAGAAGCGATATAACATAGTATTTCCTTGTCATTGAAGTTTCAGTGCTCCACTCGCCTCTCCCTAATAGTGAAAATGGCTTTCGCACTAGGGCTTGAGTTAACCTCGGACTGATTATTGGCAAGAGACTCATGATGCCAATAGCAATCAACATCCATTTTGTTGATGAGGCAATCCCTTCTAAATCAAGCAACAGAAGTCCTGCTATTACGGCCGATGATACACTAATAAGCAATTCCCAAACAAAAGATTCGATGACGATTTTACTACCGTATTTTCTGGCAACATAAGCCCTTCCAGCTATTAGACTTACTTTTCCTGGCACATATTTTGCTATGTTAGTTGTCCACCAAATTCCATAACATAGCCTGTAGGGGACATCTGCACCACTTCCCAACATCAAAAATTTCCAAATAATAGGACTAAGTATTAACACACCAAATATACATAATACAGATAAAAAAATGATTGGTTTCGCATCTAAGAGTGTCTCAATTACATCGATTTCACTGGTGCTGATTTGTTGATAGATAAACCACAATGAAAGGACAACGATAACAATAGTAAGTATTCTACCAATGGTATGGGTTGTGGATTTTGATTTCGCTTTAATCTCCATCAACAACACCATACCATTTTTTCATCGTTTTCGCCAAGGATTTTGTTGAATACCGTTTATCAATCGCAGAATGTGCATTGTTAATTAATTCAATTCGTTGTTTATGGTCACTAAGCAGGTCAGCCATCGCATGATGTAATGCGTCTACATCATTTTCCGGAATGATGATTCCAGTTCTGCCGTTAACAATCGTCTCTCTGATCCCGCCACAATCTGTTCCAATAACAGGAATACCAGCCATCATTGCTTCCAAGACTACGAGCCCTAATCCTTCTTTCTCCCCTAAAGAAGTCGTCTTTGATGGCAAAATAAATAATTCTGCTTGGCTATAGAAATCTTTGATTTGATTTCTTTGTTTCGAGCCGTGGAAATTAACAAGGTGACTAACTTCTTTATCTTGAGAAAGTTTTGTCAAATAGTCACGTTCTGGGCCATCTCCCACAATATCAAGGTTCCAATCTTCGAANNGGTGATGTTTTACCAACAGGCTAAACGCGTTGATTAGAACGTCTATTCCTTTGACCTCCATTAATCTTCCAACAAATAAAATGCGTTTTGTCTCCGGCAAAGTCTTCGGTTCTTGACGAAAATCCTCCAAACCGAAGACCATGGGCAGTACCAAACCATCGGCGTATGTGCTACCATATTGTTTGACAACAATTGTTTGGAGCGCATTAGAAACAAAATGATGCTTATCTGCTCGCTGGATTGATTTTTTTGCTAATCTCTTAGCGATTTTCATTTTATTGATAAGAAAAACGTCTGTTCCATGCATGGATATACACAACTTTGTGTGTTTCATTATCGACTTATTTGTCACGTATGCACCTGGTATCAACCAATGAGCGTGAACGATATCAGGGTCTAATTCTCGTAGAAGTTTCTTGGTTGCTTTTTTCCATTTACGAAGAAATGAAAAAAATAGTAAGGCTTTGAAAAATGAGTTCTTAACTTGTTTATGCATATCACCTCGATAAGCAAGCGTTTGTTTATGTTCTGCGGCATATTTGAATCGCCGAATTTCAACGCCATCGATAGATTCTTCCAAAGGAAGTCCGGGTGCGTGCGGACAATGAACAACCACTCTTGCGAATGAGGTGCATACTTTTGCTAAATCATGCATAAACGGAGCGACATGGTCGTTTTTGTGCCGTGGATAAACATGGGTATTAAACAGGATGATTGGCTTTGAATTTACCAAATCAGCCATATCCATGCCTTCTATTCATCACTTATTATTGATGCCCTAATCTAAACTATAAGGCATTTATTTACTCATCCTGTTAACCTCGGATTTTTGGCTTCCAATCCTTGAAAGCAAGATGTGCAGGGGGCGTTCCTGAACCCTCATTTTCATATTCTTTTACCCGGTCGTAAAGCCAAATGAACCATTCCATTTCCTTTAGACTCCCACTTTCACGAATTGGTTCAAGGTAAAACGAAAAAGCCTCATAAGTTTGAACAAAAACACCGGAAAATAGATCATAAAACGCGTGAAAGTCCATATCTCCTCGATGGATTAGGACACCAATACCTTCCCAAGTTGTTAGAACTGTCGCCACATTTGGCCACTCATCGCCAAAATGCTCTTTCAGTTTGTGAAAATCTTCAATTTTATCCCCAGTCAAATTCTCGATATCAAAGTTAGTGTTTATGATTGACGTTAAGCCCGAAACAAATTCTTGACTTTGAAAATTAGCCGCTAAATTCATTGCAGTTGTGCTATTTCTCGACAGGCGGAGTTCCTTAATTTGAAACCATGAATATACGGCTGCACCGAGTATGGTAAACAACCCGATGATCTCAGCCCATGATGCTGCGGTTTCTAATTCCATAATTCTGCTAAACAGTGTTTAATATTTGAGCAATTCTATGGCAAATTTCTGGTTTATTTAGGCGCTCCAGTTTGACCTAATATTGATGCGATTGTAACTATGATAACCATTCATGAGACGTTAGCTTAGTAAATTACTATTGGTTAACACACAGACAAATGGCTTGTAAACAGATTTGAGTTAAGCGAATCATTGTTACCTCTCAACATAATTATGTGTCCTTTGTTGTACATTTTTGCTATCGATAACTAGTAATTTTTTGAAACAACAACCCAAAACCGTTTAACCGTCCTATTACCAGCCATGACTGTGAACACAATGCGACGCAAAGAAGACGATGTTGGCGGCCGGCTAATTTCATCTGCAATTGTCCTACTTATTCTTACCTCATTAGCACCATTATTAAGTTCGAACAGTCCAACGCAGCAAGCCGTTTTGGGAGATTATCAAGTATTTTCATCCAGTTCATCAAATGAATCTTATGACTTATTCATTGATTCACCAACATCTGAGTCTGGCGGTGATGGTTCTATTTCAACTGCTCAACCGGATAGTTCATCAGAGGAGTTAAGTGTATTATCAACAGTTGAATTTTATACCAATGAAATGATCAGTGATATTCGATTTTATGGCGAGGGAGCTAACAATTTCATCGAATTAAGCGTCTACCTAAAATTCACAGGCAATGATGGAGCAACTACCGATATCACATTCAAGTTGATGTCTGGAAGTTCAACCGTAGAGCAAGTAGTTTTGGAACTCGACGACCCGTGTACTGAAGGCGGTGGCTTTGGTGGCATTGGCGGAGGTTCATGCAATTATGCGGTTAACGTTATCAATTTCGAAATGGAACCAGAAGGCTTTCTTGTAGAAAATGGCAAAAAACTTGGTGTTGAGATCGATGCTACAATAGATGGCTGCCAAGGTGGTGGCGGCATCACTGGTGGTGGAGAGAACTGTGATGTTGAAGTTCAGTTTGGTGATATTGATTCAACAAATACCTTCTCAAAACTTGAAGTCAAGGCTAACGCACTCGCTAATTCAGCCGTAAAAGTTCACATGCCAGGTTCTGGATGGACTGATAATGAAGTATTAGAGTGGTATCCAAATCATCGTCAAGAATTTAGAGAAATGCAGTTCACTTTGCAAGTCAAGGATGCCTTTGGTCGAGATGATATCGAAAGTGTCAATCTAATAATGAGCACCAATGAAGGAGCAACAACCATATTCAATGAAGAGTTTGAAGATGATGACTTACTACTTGATAACAATGGCTTGGTTGGTAACTTCACCTATACATTCAACCAAGGAATTGAGTCTGGTGATTATGAGGTGACACTTGAAATAAAAGATATTCAAGGACACACTGTATTATTTGAACATCAAGGATTGGAATTCATGGAACACGGCATCTATCTTTCGCTGCCATCCAATCAACCAGACACGGTACTAATCGCGCCAGGTCAAACCTCTAGTGTTGAGTTCTTTGTTGAGCACACAGGTTCAACTTCTGCAGACTTGGAGGTAGTATTCGATTTAGCACGTTCTCTACCATCCTCATGGTCAGACCCGATTTGGGATAAACCACAAGGATATACACTCCAGGGTGGTAGTTCATCGGCTCGCCCAATTCTGCAAATCGATGTTCCTGAGGGTGATTTGTCAAATGCACCAGACAAATTGGAAGTTGAGGCAAGGGCGTCTGCTGAGATTGATGGAACCGTCACTGAAGTGGCAGTAGTTGAGATTATTCTTAGCATCGAGGAGGTAGGCGTCTATGCACCACCTCGTGTTTCAATTTACGAAGATGATGAGCATCAAATACAAATTTCTGATTCAACAAGGCCGGAATTCTATGATGAAACACTGTCTCATTATATCGATTCAGATGAAATTGGTGATTTCTACATTGACATCTTTAATTCAGGTTTTGATACCGATTCTTTCTTCATTAGAGTAAATGAGATGCCTACCTCATGGCAGTACAAATTCTTCGATAATGACACTGGAATGGAATTGACCGAAGAAGGGATAAACTCGTTAACCCCCGATATNGGCTCGCATGATATCTTAACAATTAGGATGGAAGTATACCCACCAAGCGACCGTGAAGCACAGGATATTGGTCTTTTATCGCTGGAAATTACCAGCTCTGGAGATTCCAATCTGCAAACGGAAAGCAGCTTTACGGTTCACAGAACCTTTGGTATCCTCGCCGAAGTTATCTCAGATAGTGATGGTGGAGATTTGGGAACAGTTGGTCCAGTTGATCCGGGCGAAGTTGTAAGCTACACAGTCAGAATTTCTGATACCAGTAACTTGGCGGGTGAAACTACGTGGCGAATAGTTAATCCAAAAGACTTGCCGAGGAATATCGATGCTGATGCGGGTTACAGTTCTTGGGATTATTCCATTACTGATAATCAAGGCAATGACATAATTGTAGTCAACCTAGCCGCAGATACCTATGAAGACATTGATTTAGCAATAATCTTACCTGAGAATGTTGAAGCAGGAAATCAAACAATCTACTTGCAAATTTCAGAGGAGGGTGTCGACTCAGAAGAGGCTAGATACTTTGATTTACCAATCGTCGTCAAAGTTGAGGAAGATGTTCAACCAGGTCGCCTACCAATCACTCAAAAGAGTGAATACACTAGATTTTCTTCCCAAGAGACAAAGAACATAGAATTTAGAATTTCTAATGACAACAATGTTCCTCTGGATATCGTCATTGAGCTGGAAGAACCGACAGGGTGGGACGGAGAAATTGCCGCAACCTCTTCTCAAGTTGGTGGTGGTTTCTTGTTGGTAAATTTACCTGCATACACAAGTAAAGATTTCTTTATTGAGTTAACCGCTCCAGATAATCTAAAAGATGGTTCTGATGTCGAATTTGTCCTCAGGGTTACGCCAATGGATGATGAGGTTCCATACAATTCAACTTACACTCAATTGTCCAAATTCAACTTTAAAACTGAGTGTACTGGACTTAACTGCTTGATTAATGAGTTATATGATCCAGAGCCCCAAACCCTGGCTCTTGGTGCCGGTTTGGTAATGTTGTTTATCCTTGCTGTATATCGAAGAGGGCGTTATGATTCTACTGCTTCAAATTTCGTTGATATTCCAACAGACGACGAAATGGAACTTGAGGAAGAGGTCAAGATGGAGATTCCAGAACCAATCGTAGAGCAGGATGATGACATTGAATTGCTCGATGAGTTAGACTCAATTTAAGTCAACTTTAGTCTCTTTTAGACTTATTGTATGAACATCGTACCATTTGCCTTATGAAGCATAAAATCAGGCGGAACATGTTGGTAACATGCAAAAGCGTTCATTTATCTCCGAGCAGGCGGCGGATTTGCAAATCATCAAACATATTGATGGAATCAAATCATTGTCTTTAGTAGCATTGATGTTGCTATCGTCAATTGCTTCAATCAATTTTTTCGCCATTGATGCCAGTGCCTCCAATACCGACCAAGATGGTGATGGCTTAACATACGGCTTGGAATATCTAATTAATTCTCTTCCCAACGACCCAGACACTGACAATGATGGTTTACCAGATGGGTGGGAGTGGAAGTACGGCTTAGACCCACTTTCGAACGCCAACGACGATGGTGCAGTAGGCGATCCTGACGGGGATGGGATGTCGAATCTTCAAGAATACACTTACAATATACCATTTGGTTGGGATAATCCAGCAACACCAAATCTACTGGATAATGGAATTTGGTGGAATGGCACCGTACCAGTCAACAACTGGAACGAAGAGGGTTCTTTAGATTACATAAGGCTGAATTGTGGTGATGCAGGTAGCGATGGAAATGGCAATACAATTCTCTGTGATGAAGACCCTGTAGGGAATATTTGCGCTAATGGTTTTGATGATGACCAAGACGGCTTAGTAGACTCAGCAGACCCCGACGGGGATGGCGATGCAGATTGTTCGTCAGACGATGATGACGGCGATGGGCTCATCGATGAAGACGTCAATGGTTGGGATACAGATGGTGATGGAATGCCAGATGGTTGGGAAGCAGCCAACGGACTAAATCCTACCTCACCATCTAATTTTGACGGCCCTAACGGAGATCCCGATGGAGACGGATTGAACAATCTGTATGAATATATCAATCCATCTTGGGACACAATGTGTGGCTCAGTTCCATGTTTTAGACCAGGGCCTGACGGCACTCCAACCAAAACTACGACTCCATGTGACCCTGTAACTGGTGTTGGACCAGGTGGCTGTGCCACCTACACAGCAGAAGTGGATGGTATCACGTCAACCAATCCACAGCGCGCAGACAGTGATAATGATGGATTAAATGATTCATATGAGGCACTGGTATTACTGACCGACCCAACAGCTTCAGACACTGACAATGATGGAATTCCCGATGGAGTTGAAGTAAACGGCCGGTATGGCGATCCACCATTGGCTAGTGATCCAAGAAATAACAATACCGATGGTGACGCTCTTGATGACGGTGATGAAGATAACAATAGCAACGGTGTATTAGATCCGGGAGAAACAGATCCAACAAGAAAGGAAGATTCAGGCGATGCCGACCAAGATGGAATCCAAAATTGGGAAGAGAACTTGTCCTGCACATTATGGAATGTTGCAGATTCTGATTTTGGTGGAGTTAATGACGGTGATGAATTGAATGTTACCCATGGGACAGATCCCTGTGACTCCTTTGTTAACTTTGAAACTTTGATAACCAGTTGGGATTCAGGGAGTTCGCTCCTTTCTATTCAAGATACCTCGGGCTTCAATCCCGATGGAGGTGAGGGTTGGTACAATCAGTCTGGTACTTTATCCTCTTTCTCTTACCAATCTATCTCGGGTTTGGCACTTGTCGGTGTGTCCAATGGGCCTCCTGTCGGGGTGACTCAAGCATTGAACCGTAACGGTTCATTCTGTCATACTGAAGCAACTGCTGCTGGCACATTAGCCACTACACAGCAGTATTGTGACGATGATTATGAGGATTCAGATGGGGACGGCTTAGCAGATTGGGAGGAAATACTTGGCGTATATGGTTGGTTTTCAAACCCCAGTTTAGTAGATACAGATTCTGATGGGGTTAGTGACTTTGATGAGGTATTTGAGCTAACTGATCCGAATGAGCCTTGTGATAACCTACTGGATGATGACGGCGACCAATTGAATAACTACTTCGAAGATACTGTAGGATGTGACTTAATCTGGATTGATATTGCCAATGGCAGCACTGACGCATGGATTACCGATCCAAATATATTTGATACTGATAGTGGAGGTATAGACGACCGCACCGAATATTCAGACGGAACAAATCCAGAATCAAACCCGTTAGATGATGTATTTCCTGAAGATTTTGATGGTGATGGAATACCAGACGCTATTGAAAACCTCACCGGAACAGATTGGACTAACCCAGATACTGATGGTGGCGGTATGCTTGATGGTGACGAGTGCCCAATTGCGTTTTGGGGTACAGCTTGTGCAAACTCACCGTATGACCCCTTCGACCCAACAGATGACATTGTCGAAGATGGTATTGTATTTTGGGCCAACAACACCACTGGTGAAGTTGACATAAACCAAATCCATCGTTGGAGGCTCAATACCAATGACTTCTACACCGGAACAACTTATGCTAATATGGCTGAAGTTCATCCATTTTCACCACTAGTTCCCAGTGTTGATAACACATCGCAACTACCTGANTCTAGTTTTTCAAACGGAACTTTGGATTGGGAAATTTCCTACAAAAATACAATTGCAGTTGGGAATTTACCCGTCTCTTCATATTATCGCAATATCACATTTTGGTCAGACCCAGCAGCAACTTTGCAGCGTAGCAATGAAACTCACAATGTAAATATTGAAGCTGGTCAGATTTCTAGGCTAAATCTCAAGCAAGATGAATATTATCTTGATTGGACCTCGCTTGCACCAAGCACCAGAATTTCTCAAGGCTTTGATTATCAGTTGGTAGTGCCATCATCTTTCAATGATGATGAATCTGCTGAATACTTTGTTACTCAAACGGTGAATTCAGTCACGCAAAATGCCCCTTCAACTGATGCATATTCCATCGCTAAATCGCTAAGNGATTTTTTGCGATTAGGCGATGAAACTTTTGAATTTTCTCTGTTCCACACACCAGTCCCTAGAGCAGAAGGAGAGGATATTACTTACTATGTTTTACAGAATGGCCTCGGACAATGTAAAGATTACAATGCAGCATTTGTCACAATGGCAAGAATAGCAGGTCTGCCAGCAAGATACGTAACTGGATATGTTGGCGGTCAATGGAATGGTGCGGGATACACAGTTTCTACAAACGATTATTCCTCGTGGGGTGAGGTAAAACTTTCCTTTGATTCTGGTGGCGGTGAGATCGACATGGGATGGGTGCCATTCGATTCTTGTCCACCTGCGGAGAATTTATCGGTTTTAAATCAAACTATATCGCCACTAACAATAGACAGGGACTTGTCCGGCACCTTCGACTTTTCTGGTCAATTCGTTTTTGCTGATAACTCAACAGCTATTCCAGACTACAGCCTATCTGCGTATCTAGTGCCATTTTCCAACCCACAGGCAGAATTAATTCAAGAAATGTTTGTTACTGACCTATTGACCGATAGGTCCGGTAATTTTTCATTTAGTGGGAGTCTTTCAATATCGCTGAATCCTGGTGTGTATTCATTGTTAGTAAGACACGAAGCCTTTGAGTTGATATCGAATGACGTTATTCTGTATCAAAGTTGGATTAACCTAACAGATGACTCTGTAATTTCCCATGAATTTCCCTTGGCAATCGGCGCCCCTGTCGTGGGGGCAGGCTCAACGACTACTATTCAGGGACAAATTGAATATGAAAATCCACCAGAAAATTATGACTTTGACGGAAATAGTTCCAACATATATTTGACATTCATATCTAGTGTCAATGGNACAAATAATCTATCAGCAATTGTTACACCATCTGGGTCTTGGTCGATAAATGTTGAACTAGATGAAACCGAAAATATTGGAATTATTAACGCTGAATTGTGGTTTGAGGGCTGGGTGGAAGAATTTGACCCATCGATTGTTTCCGCAACATATCACCTTAGGCCAAGTAAACTATCAATAAATTTAGACATTCGCGAGGCACCAAATTTAACTGCTACAATAGAGGGGCCGCTGGCAAATAACAGTATATTTGTTGTGAATCAAGATGTATGGATAAATGGTACTGCAAAATCACTTGGTCCAAGCCCAGTTGATATGGAAGGTCAGTTACTGCTATCTATTAGAGAAAATGGCAGTTTTGACCAATGGAGTGATATTTTCAACATAACAGTCAACGGAACGTTTGCTATCCAACAACGACTAACCGCTCAATTAGCAACCTTCAATGCCGGTGAATTAGAAGTAAGGTTGAGATTCAGTCCCTTTTCAATTCCAGCAACAGATGATGCTAATCTATCGGCAGGTGTGCCTTACAAATTACAGAGCTTTTTACAATTCGAATTTGAATCTACGCCACAATTACGAGGCTTTGATGGAGTCTTCAGCGTTTCTATTTCTGATCATCGAGGACAAGCCGTGAGGTCGACAATAGGTGACTTTGATTTTTCATTTAACAATTCATGGTTTAATACCAGTTCCAATCTATCTGGACAGCATCTGCAAATAATCAATCTTGATGGCAACTTGTCCGCTGATGATTATCCCATCGCAATATCTTACAACGGTAGCGAAGATTATGCTCCATCATCGGGAAGCGGGCTATTAAGGGTTAAAGCAGAGATTGGTTGGAATATTTCAATCAGTCAAAATTGGACTCATCTGGGAGATGAATTATGGATTAATGGATCAATCTTTGATGGGGTTTACCAAACACCCGTGCTTGGAGATAATATTTCCCAATATTCAATTGTAATGGTTGCACAGGACGGTAGAAATATTGATTTGGCACAAGGAATAGTGAATAATCAAACCTCGTCATTTAGTTCAAACGTAACTATTCCAACGAATCTTCCCTCAAACGCATATGATGTGGAGGTTAGATTTGATTTCTACAGCCAACAGCCTGATGGCGGACCATACTACGCATCAGAAGAACCGATTGTCGACGACTTAACAGGAACAATATCTGCGCTTCCAACCCCGACAGTATTAGTGGGCATCGAGTCAGAATTTATTGTTCAGGTGGCAGCTAAGGAGGGTATTACTACATTGACTAATAATGATGTTGAACTCTCGAGTTTGGTTATAGATTTGGCAGACTTGTCACCTCTGGGGGGGATCAATGTAGAATTCTTCTTTGATTTTAATGGCTCAAACGTTTCTATGGGTAATTCACTAACAGATGAAAATGGTTTCGCCAACTTAACATGGAATGCTTTAGGAATCGCCCCTGGGTCTTATGAAATTTTAATCAGCGTACCTGATGATTTAAATGACCCACTTGCTAAAGGTAACTCTAGGCATACCGGTAACAGCACTACGACAAATATTACTATTCAAGGTAATACTGACATTAGAATTGATTCGATTCCAAACAGCGTTATTGCAGGAGTGGATTTCAATGTTGTTGGCCAAGTAATCGATGCGGATGACAACAGTAGATTACTTTTTGAAGGGGTTAAACTAAGGGCAAATTGGTTAAACAACGCTGATGAAATTTTGGTTAGTTCATTCACAACCACCAACAACGGTTCATTCAACATGTCAGTGCCAACTGATACGCTGAATAACGGTACTATTCGCGGTGCAAAAACCTTAGTCATCTCTGTTGTCGAGGGTTCTTCACAATACTATCTTGAATCTTCTGTAGATACGCCAGTATTTGTCTTTGGTGTAACGCAATTCGAATCAATTCAACCGCTCAATGCTGTCGTAGTGAATCGCGGAGATAGCGTTAACATCTCCTCTAGATTAGTAGAATCATCTAACTTATTCCAGCCGTTGTTTGGATACGATGTGATATATGAATTCCGGGGGGCACCAATCGGTACAACCCAAACAAACAGAGAAGGTGTAGCAAACATTACCCACACAATTCCATTTACTCAGTCACTCGGCCTAACTACGGTAAATATTACTTTCATCGGTAGTTCAGATTTATTAGGCGCTAATGCCAATTTCTCGACAATTAACGTGCGTTCTTTGACTTTCTTAATTGTCGATGATATCACCGCAAACCCAGTTGCTGGTGATACGTTCAATATTTCAGGGCAGATAACCTCAGATAACGGTAGCGGACTTGAGCAAATTGACGGTACAGTATTACCTGCTAGTATTTTGTTTGAGTTGAATGGTGAAACCATTGGTTTTACTGTTAGTGATGGCGTGGTNGGCACTGATGGATTTTGGAATGCTTCAATTCAATTATCTCCTAATTTCCCTGCTGGAAATAATACACTATCTGCGACTTATATCCCGGGTGTGAATTTCTATCTTGGTAGTAACACAACGGCATTGTTCGATACTAGAGGTTACTCTGTAATTAGGTTCATTGACCCAGCGCTTGATTTAATTGGTCAGCCAAGTCTGAATGATCGTATTGAAAGAGGTGATGATTTAGAGATTGAAGTTTTACTATTAGATAATACTGGGGATGCAGTCGCTGGCCAACTGATCACAATTACTCTAAATGGTACAGACATAACTACAATCATTACAACAGGAGAAAATGGAACCGGATTTGGAATCCTTAATACGCCGACGAATATGACCGTTGGGATAAAAGATGTNAATGCAGTTTTCAGTGGGACTCCCGGCACCACAGGTCTGCTAGGTTCAGAGTCTAATTCCTCATTTGTTGCCTTAGCACAAACGAACATCACCATAACCGATTATCCGGAAAGCTTGGTTGCTGGTGATTATCTAGCAGTTAATGGAACTCTCTTGGATGATTTAGGACAAAGTTTAGAGGTTTTGGGTGTAGCATCAGCAGCAGTAGTTCACTTGATGGTAGATGGTAATTCTGTAGCCAGCACCGAAACCAATGCTTCAACTGGAGAATTCAGGCTTGGATATCCATTGCCAGAAAATACCTCTGCTGGCTCTCACCTAATTACCGTTGAGTTCTATGGAGGAAGAGATTGGGTTGATCCAATTGGTGTTGGGGAACCATCCAACCCAGAATATTACTTGCCTACCTCGACAACAGTGCCTTTCAATGTCAGTGTCCCAACCCAAATCAAATTACTTACCCCGGGTGGCGATGCTAATAGAGAAGAAGTCATGACCATTGAGGGGTTGTTGCTAGACTTGGTTGATAATCCACTGCCAAACCTAACGATTGAAGTTTGGTTAGACGGTAATTTCATGACCAACGTAGAAACTGACGAGAATGGATTATTCACCGCAGTCTATCCAGTGCCTGCTGATGCAGATTTAGGGCCAGTTNTGTTAGAGGCAAGATTTAATGGCAGCACATTTTACTTACCGAGTAATGCTAATGCTACTTGGATCATATTCAGTCATATTTTGTTGAGTGTAGAAATACCGGAAAAAGTCGCAGTCGGCCAGAATGTCAATATTACAGGCAGTGTTTCGGACAACCAATTAATACCTATTGCTGGACATCAAGTGGAATTGATTATTGATGGAATCACTATCGCTACTGTAACAACTGATGTTGACGGTGATTTTACCTACCTTTGGACTGTTAGTGACTTGTTTGATTTCGGCAATAGGACAATTACTGCCTATTCTGGAAGTCAAGGTTACTATCGAGCAAACAGCACTAATATGACATTCTTCCTCGCCCACAGATCAGATATGACTGTATCATTCAACAGTGATTCTCAAGTTACTAGAGGGGAACTTTGGGAATTATCTGGAAAACTGTTTGATATTGACTCATTGACTAATGAAGGACTGGAAAATGAATTATTGGAAGTCTATCTCGACGGGCAATTAGTAGCGACAACGCAAACCGGGATTGATGGTGATTGGGAAGTCAAAATATTTGCTTCTCAAGACCTTTCAAGAGGACTTCATGAGATAGAAATTGTTTTCCCTGGAACCTATTCATATGTTGGAACAGATGAGCAGGTTGTTGGTTATGTTTGGGCTGATGTTGATGTCTCTATTGATTCAAGTTCTACTACAGTAGCGATCAGATCAGATGGAACGTTTGGCCCAATAACCATTACTGGTTCAATATCTGAAATAGGTGGAACAGGAGAGATTTTTGAAGATTTGTCCATTAATGTTGGTAATGGTTCAGACTGTGCAACACAGAGAGAAGGAGCAAGATGTATTCCACCAAGCATGGTTAATGTGAACTGGTTTAACGGAAATTTCACTATTGAAACAGTGGCTCCTTCATGGTTTAATCCCGGTACGCAATATATCCACATTGACATATTGGAAAATACTACTTTCTACCTTAACAGCGAATCTATTAGCAGACAAATATTCATCAAATTAAACGTAAATTTTGAGTGGGAAATAGCCCAAATTGATGAGAGTGGCAATAACGAGGTATTCGGCAGTATTACTATTATCGCTAATGATACTCAACTTGGTGTCCCCGGGGTAGCAGTTACTTATGTACTAAAGAATGAATCAAATGGTCAACTAGCGAATCCTTTGACTGTCATTACCGATCCATCAGGGGTAGCAGAATTTGAATTCAATTCCGATCCACCATACGGCGATTATGATCGTTGGGGCTATGTCTATGTTGATGCAATAATCAATGATCCAATCATCTCGGAAAACAGCAGAGAAGAGTTTGAATTATTGCGCACATCTGATGAATTTAATCCACAATACAAGTTCGATGAAGAAGAAGTTCAAATACCAACATGGGCTTATGTTCTTTTGGTGCTTACTGCAATTGCAATCGGCGCTGGTGTAGTGATATACCGTCGACGGGCAAGTGAAGAATTACTAAAAGATGCTGCGGAAGTATTTGCTTACACTGCCGAGTTGCTGGCTGCCGGGGACTCAGTTAGGGAAGCAATCTTCAATTGTTATCAAGGGCTTTGTGGTGTTCTTCAACAAAACGGCTTCTTGAGAAGAGACTTTGAAACAGTAAGGGAATTCGAAGTAGCAATTAGACAAGCAATGCCGCAGATTTCAGATGACGCACTGTCGGCATTAGATAACATGTTTGAGATGGCGAGATACAGTCGCGATGAAATGGGTACTCAACACCAACAAGCAGCCCAAGCAGCACTCGATAAGATGATTCAAGAAATCTCTTCTCTCGGCGCAATACCAAATAGATGATACTTCACCATCTTAANTATAGTCTGTTGTTAAAGAAGTTGGCTTGTACACTTGCGCCAGATGAATCATTTGGTATGTTGAAAATTCGTTCTAATTCTTGGCCATCCTTTTCAGTTAGTTTCAGTTTAATTTGTGTATCATACTCATTTGTTATTTGATAAATCTCAATGTCTCCAATATCTAATCCTTGTAGAGGTACTGAAAGACCATCTGGATTTATTCTACCATTCAATTCAACAACGAACCAATCTAGTCTTCGACTTGGTTCGGTATTAGCAATGTGATCTTCAGGTATCATACCAGAACTGACTAAGACCTGCAGGTGTCTATCCTCCACCTCTTTCAGATGGTTTGCTTGCTGCCAAAATTTACTGTGTAGGTTTTGGACCTCTAATTGTAAACCACCGGAGTCTAAATCGTCGATTTCTTCGCCACTTAGTTCAGGTTCAGTATCAAAGATATCGACTAACTTCCAGTCTGTCATATCCATGCCTCAGCGTCATACATCAATGAACCTTTTTATTTTCCATCAAAGACGCTTTACTCTCCGGAAAAATCTCCTAGCAAAGGCTCTGGTTGAATTGGCATCGTTTGAGGTGTTCATTTTCATTGCAGACGGATAGCATTCCCGGTATGTGCGGTTATCATTTCTGTTATCCAATAATAGAATCAGTGCCCTGTCTTCAATTGATCTTATTGGCCTACCCATTGCTTGAAGGATGGCGTTTATAGCAGGCTGAGTGACTGTGTAACGCCAAGCGTTTTGGCGGCCGAATTTATCAGAAATATATTCTTTCAATGAGTTTGACAATACCGAGGGAGGTGGATTAGGAATACCTATGCATATCACTGAACCAAGTACTCCATCATCATAATCAATTCCTTCTGATAATCTTGCTCCAAATACCCCACATAACAATATACGATTTCCAGCGTTGCGCTCATGTTTCAGCTTTGCCACAACTCTATCGATGTCATCTTTGGACCAATCTCTTGATTCTACTACCTTGTTCACTCCGCTAAAAAATATCTCGCCCAGAATTTCCTCCATCAGCCGGTAAGACGGGCAAAATACTGCGATATGCCCCTCACTTCCATCAATAAGTGCTTGGATGTGTGCTCTAATTTTATTCCACATGCCCTCAGATCTTATATCGTATTTCGTCGTAACATCCCTAGCAATCAATACGGGTCTTCTTTCACCAGCAAACGGAGAAATATAGGAGGTTTTAGTAGTCAAATTGCTTGGTAAAGCAAGTATGTCGGCATACATGGAGGGCGGATACAATGTGCCTGACATAAGTATCGAGCCGGCTGTTCTAGCAAATAAAGGGCCAGATAATACGCCTGGGTCAAGTAAATGAGTGGTAATTTTTCCTTCTTTACCTTTAGGAGAGAATACCATACATAGTGCAGATGTGTTGCCAAATCTAATGATTGATTCGATAATAGATGCGATTCTATGGGCATCAGGTTCACTTGAATCTTCATCATCATCAACCTCGACACTTACTTGACTGAGAGTCTGGACTAATTTTTCTAGTCTATTTTGCGTCGGTGTTTTTATCGAGAATCCGGTATCAGGACTGAGTTTCATTTGTCCAGAGATTCCCTCATAATCATCACACGCTGAGTGGATTAATTTGACAAAATCATCGATTTGGACTAGTAATTCTTCATCTTCCCTTATTTTATCATGTAAATTTTTAAAATAATTGGCCATTTTGAATCTGAATAATTTAATCACTTCAAATGTCCAATTGATATCATCAAGCAACGGAGTTGGGTTATTAACTCCAGGGTTTTTCATCGCAATATTTTCTACACTACCCATGAATTCTTCCAATTCCATGGCAGCATTTCGGATAATGATGGGAGTAATAACTCGTTCCATACTCATCCTAATTCTATCTGGCAAATTGTGTGCTTCGTCGACGATTATTATGGAATTCTGGAGAGAAATGCCCATAGAGGGAAGCGAATTTTCTCTCACTTGTTCAGCAAAAACGTGATTGTAATCGCAAACTAAAATATCACAGTCTTTTACTGCACTTCGACAGGTTTGCCAAGCGCATACTCCAAAAGTCTTTGATTTCTCAACGATTTCAAAAACATGCCTAGGCGATTGTAAAATGTAATTTCTGACGTCTTCTTTCAANCGTGCACGGGCAGACTCACTCGACCCTTGTTCACATTGACATCTGCCAGTTTGAATATCAACAACCTCACACATTGATTCTCTGCCGATTATGTCAACGACCTTAATGTCCCGGAACTTGTTGCCAAGCCTTGCGTTAATATTTCGTACAGTATCTATCACAATTTTATGCTGAGATTGTCGACCGGTGAGAAATAAGATATGAGGTTTTAGTGAAGAATTCATCGCAACTTCCAATGCTGCAGCGATTGATGCAGCGGTTTTTCCAATGCCCGTAGGAGCTGCAGCTAGGTGGTGTCCTTTATTACGTAATGATTCTCGACATTCTCTAATCATGTCGATTTGACCGGGTCGAGGACTATCGTGAGCTAAAAACGGGAAGTCATAGCCAGCGATGTTGGAATCATTTCCCGCCATAACTCACATGCAAAGTCGGCGACACTAAAGGATTGGCGTCGCGGCCGCACTTTGTGCAATAAAATGTGCCCAGTAAAGTGGGGGTCTGGACACGTGGGAACCACCAATCAGCTTGCTGGGGTGGAGTTTGAATCCCCCCAGCCGCCTCCGTGGGGGGAAAAAGGAGAACCACTGTTCGGTGTTCCTTCTCCTTCAGATCCATCACGTGCGAGGCGGGCACGTATCCGCAAATTGTTGATAGTAATGAAGTTGGATCGATCTTCATCACCACCGAGGGTTGCATCACGATTCCTATTTTCGTTATGCTTCATTTTCCCATCCCCTCTGCACTCTCACCTTATTCTTGGTATTCTTTGCTTCTTATCGTTAAGGCTCTAGACTCTTCTAAAGCTTTTTCGAGTTGTATGGTTTCTTCAGCCCTTGTAACTGATTNCTTAATGTATAACTTCAGTCCTTCCAGCGCTGCTTGCTCCTTGCTAGTTCCTTCAAGTTCGTATAGCATCTCAAGATTTACCTTATCTCTTCTGCCTAATGGAATCTTTATGGTATCCATATCGGGAAGTTTAGGTTGGCCTCGCAAGTATTCCTGAATGGCAAGCCTGACAACATCGGATCTATTTCTTGCACCTAATTGGCCAATCTTGGCATCAAGCAACATCAAATCCTCTTCATTGATACGAAGAGAAATGTGCGTACTCGGTATCCCCATGTGTCTTCCTCATCANGCGGTAGGTAAGTCAGCATATAAATGTATTCGTTTTGGTGACATTTTGTAGCACATATGTAATACGACTATTGGTGCCACAACAAACCAAAATTATGCCTCGCAGTAACTCGAATCACCAGATTTGTTTCGCCATCAAGGTGATAGAATCATATACTTTCAACAGTTACAATGTATTATGAGCGTAACACCAAGTCGTGGCTTGTATTTATACCTAAAGACGCTAGAAATAGCAATGCAAGATGAAATCGTTACCGATGATGAAGCGACAATATTGCATGTTTTAGCAAACGCACTTGGAGTATCTCCAGGAGACACAGCTGAGTGTCTATCAATTGTGCGAGGTGAAAAAAANAATCCCTTTGACGATTTGAATGAAGATTATTCGGGTCATCACTTGGGAGATGTTACCACATATCAAAGCGCGTTGATTGCCGCGCTTGACGATGAAATAATTTCCGAGGACGAGTGGTCGATGCTAGACGTGCTTCGAAAAATAATCCGATTACAGTCCGACCAGCATGCAATGATTGAAGAATCTATACGGGCAATATCCGAAGTCGATGCCAATGGAAATAGAAGAATCGAGAGGTTAAATCGGTTTAACACTGTATGCCCATTCAACTAAAAGCCAGTGTAACCACTCCATTATGGGGTAAGCATTAGAAAGGGGTAAAATTTGGGCGAGTCAACACAACGTGGATAGGTGTCGTAATGAGCGTTATCAAAAGCATATATGAAAAAGTCAAATCGAGGGACCCCAATCAACCTGAATTCCATCAAGCAGTGCTCGAGGTTTTAGAATCCTTAGAGCCTGTACTCGAGGCACATCCTGAGTACACTTCTATTGTCGAGCGAGTTGTTGAACCAGACAGACTCATTCACTTCAGAGTCCCATGGGTCGATGATTCAGGAAATGTCCAAGTAAACCGTGGCTATAGAGTCCAATTCAATGGCGCAATAGGTCCTTACAAAGGTGGACTCAGATTCCACCCCAGTGTTAATACATCGATTTTAAAGTTCTTGGCATTTGAACAGATATTCAAAAATTCTCTAACTGGACTGCCAATGGGCGGCGGAAAGGGTGGCTCGGACTTTAACCCGAAGGGCAAGTCGGATGCTGAAGTAATGAGATTCTGTCAATCTTTCATGATGGAACTTTGGCGCCACATCGGCCAAGATTGTGATGTGCCTGCGGGGGATATTGGCGTTGGAGGCAGAGAAATTGGGTTTATGTTTGGGATGTACAAGAAACTCCGTAACGATTTTCAAGCAGGAGTTCTAACCGGCAAAGGATTGTCTTATGGTGGTTCATTAATTCGTCCAGAAGCGACAGGATATGGGTTGGTTTACTTCGCTAGAGAAATGCTCGCAACCAAAGGTAAATCATTCGAAGGGGCAACTGTATCAATCAGTGGTTCAGGAAACGTTGCGCAGTTTGCTTGTGAGAAGGTATTGGATCTTGGTGGAATACCAGTTACTATGTCGGATTCAAGTGGTTGGATTCACGACCCTGCTGGAATTGACCGAGAGAAGCTTGCTTGGATCATGGATTTGAAAAACAATCAAAGAGGTAGAATCTCAGAATATGCTGACGCCCATGAAGGCGTCACATTCACTGCATCAGCTCCAGAGCCAACACCAAACGGTCTTTGGGGAGTCAACGTTGATGTTGCTCTCCCATGTGCGACACAAAATGAACTGAACGGCTCAGAGGCTCAAATGTTGGTTGACAACAACGTCATTGCAGTCGGCGAAGGTGCTAATATGCCATGTACTCCAGATGCGGTAGAAATATTCCATAAGAACGGCGTGTTATTTGCCCCCGGTAAGGCTAGTAACGCTGGTGGTGTAGCAACCTCTGGTCTAGAAATGTCTCAAAATTCCTTGAGACTATCNTGGAGTAGAGAAGAAGTTGATCAAAGACTTGAGAATATCATGATCAATATNCATAAGAATGCTTCAGAAACCGCAAAGAAGTACGGCAGAGAAGGTGATTATGTCTTTGGTGCTAACGTTGCTGGTTTCCTCAAGATTGCTGAGGCAATGCAAGCGCAGGGAATCGTTTGATTCGACAAGAGATTGCTCAAAGCCCAAATCTTGGGTTGCGATGTGCCTATGTTAGTTTAACCAGTCCCATATGAGTAATGGGTTTCACTCATTCAATGTAAGATATTTTTCAGCCATTTCTGCTTCAAATTGCAGTGGGTGCAACGTGGCCATCTTTTTTATCATCAGGCTGTCTTACTCTTGACCAAACTCCCCCCATCAATTGGTCATGGCAATTTTGACAGTAGTGGAATCTTCGGTAAGCCTCTCTAAACGAATATGCTTTTTTTCCAGTGGCAACAAGGTAGCCTTCGGGTGACAAGCGTGAGACTATGTCTCCGACACCTCCACAGCCAGGGAAGTCACATACTGTTTCGGCTGCCACGTCCAAGCCTAACAGTGTCAGCATTTTAATGGTCGCATATTTTATTCAAAAAAACCTCATTCTTCTTTGGGCTCAATAACAACTAGCGGGACATTCGCCTCAATAGATTGTCCCTCTTCACAATTTACAGAGGTAACGGTTCCTGAGATAGGAGCTTGGATTTCATTTTGCATTTTCATGGCTTCAAGAATTAAAATCACCTTACCTTCTTCAACGTCTTGGCCGACTGCCACTTCTATAGTGACAATTTTACCAGGAATGTTTGCCGAAACAGTGCCCGATTTCTTTTTCTTACCGCCCCCGACTCTCTTCTTTTTAATCACCGGGCCGGAGTCTGGAATTTCCACTTCAAAAGTAGTCCCCTCAACGGTTGCGTGCCATTTGCCGTCATCGGAAATGTTGACTAAAACTTCGTATTCGACACCGTTAACGATTACTTTTTTTATTTCAGTCATATCATCATCTCCACGGGGATCTTGAGGAATTTCTGTTCATTAGTGAATTAAGCCCCATACTCATTCTAATGTGATCTTGTGTCCATGAGGAACCTTGGTTTCGACCGACTAATGATGGGTCTTCACCTTGACTTTCAATAAATGATAGAATTGCACAAATTGCTGCGATTCTCAAGGTTGCTTCATCAGTCAAAATTTCACCTCACAGTGGGATGTTGCCGTGCTTTCTTGCAGGCCTTAATTCTTCTTTGTCCACAAGCATTTCAAGTGCACGAGCGAGTTTAGTTCTTGTTTGACTAGGCTCGATTACGTCATCGATATATCCTAGGGCTGCCGCTTTGTATGGGTTGGCAAATTTTTCGTTAAAGTCTTCAGTTAGCCTTGCCCTTTCTTGTTCAGGGTTTCTAGNACTACTCAACCTTCTTCGATGGATTATTTCAACGGCTCCGTCAGCTCCCATCACCGCTAGTTCTGCAGATGGCCAGGCGACATTATAATCCCCTCTGATATGCTTAGAAGACATAACGTCATATGCGCCGCCATAAGCCTTTCTCATAATAACTGTCAGTTTGGGGACTGTGGCTTCTGCGAATGCGTAGAGTAGTTTGGCACCATGTCTGATAATTCCGCCCCATTCTTGATTGGTGCCAGGCAGGAAGCCGGGGACATCCTCAAATGTGATGATTGGGATGTTGAAAGCATCACAGAATCTAACGAATCTTGCTGCTTTGTCGCTGGCATCAATATCCAAGCAGCCTGCTAAGATTTTTGGCTGATTGGCGACGATACCGACAGTTTGGCCGGTTAAATGGCCAAACCCAATGACGATATTTTGTGCCCAGTCCGCTTGTACTTCCATAAACCCATTATCATCTAAGACTTCCGTGATAACGTCAACTACATCGTATGGTTTATTGGATTCTTCGGGGATAATTGAGTCGAGTTTATCGCACGAGCGACTAACTGGGTCGGTAGTTTTCTTGGTTGGGGGTTTTTCTAAGTTATTGGATGGCAACAGGTCACATAAATCTCTTGCCAATTGAATTGCTGATTCATCATCTTCCGCGGTGAAGTGTGACACTCCTGAGCGACTTCCATGGGTCATAGCACCACCCAGTTCCTCAAAAGATACGACTTCGTTGGTCACTGTTTTGATTACTTCAGGCCCGGTGATGAACATGTGGGCGGTTTGGTCTACCATGATCACAAAATCTGTAATTGCCGGAGAGTAAACAGCTCCTCCAGCACATGGTCCCATGATGACTGAAATTTGTGGAACAACTCCCGAGGCTCTTACATTTCTAAAAAATATTTCAGCATAACTACCAAGTGATGCGACTCCTTCTTGGATTCTAGCACCGCCACTATCGTTGAGCCCAATTACAGGTTTACCTGTTTTCATGGCCATGTCTAGAACTTTGCATATCTTCAGTCCATGCATTTCTCCTAGCGAACCACCATAAACAGTAAAATCCTGAGCAAAGGCAAATACTTCTCTTCCATTAATACAACCATGTCCAGTGACGACACCATCCCCAGGTATGACATTCTTATCCATGTCAAAATCTCTACATCTGTGCTCAACTAAAGCATCAATCTCCTGAAAAGTTCCATCATCAAGGAGTATTTCTAACCTTTCTCGAGCGGTAAGTTTGCCTCTATTATGTTGAGCATCAACGCGATTTTGGCCACCGCCGGCCTCACTTTGCGCCTTCCTATTTTGAAGGTCTCGGAGTCTTTCCTCAGTTGTAGGCATGGCTTCCCCACAATAATGTACGTCAAGGCCGCCTTTATTGATTACCATAATTTTACCACTTGAATGTCTTTCATTAATTTAGAATTTGAATGTGGAGTGATTAAACATGGGTTTTCTTGATAGGTAGGGAACTATTAGAATGCTCATGGGCAACAATCTACGGATAGTAATTGCCAAGCCCGGGCTAGATGGCCATGACCGGGGGGCAAAAGTTGTTGCAAGAATATTACGAGATGCGGGTCATGAAGTAATTTACACAGGTCTCAGGCGTACAGCAAAACAAATTGTCGAAACGGTTAGGGATGAAGACGCAAAATTTCTTGGTCTCTCATCTCTGTCGGGCGCCCACAATCATTTGTTCCCACGTGTTTGCGAATTACTAATCGAGGAAGGCCTCAATGATGTAATCGTTTTTGGTGGTGGGATAATTCCAGAAGATGATAGGCCAGCCCTTTTTTCCAGCGGAATAAAAGCGATTTTCGGACCGGGCACTCCCACTGATGAGATTCTAGATTTTATTGATACTGCATCAAATATGAAAGAGGTTGGTGTCGGTGCTAAAAACGATTGGCACTGGCAACCAACAGGTTGAGGTGAAATATTGGATTTAGAACTAATTAATGGCGCTATCAATGGCGATAGAAGGTCATTGGCAAGAACTTTGAGCGCTATTGAGAATGGCTCAGTCACTATTAAGGAAATTCAACGAACTGTGAAGATCAAGAGTAATCCTAAGGCTAATGATTGGCAATCACTTGCGATAACTGGTGCACCAGGTGTCGGTAAATCATGTTTGATTGATAAATTNTTGAGTATTTGGGCCGGCTCCGGATTGAGAATCGCCTTGTTGGCAATCGATCCGTCATCACCTCGAACCGGTGGAGCCTTACTTGGAGATAGAGTAAGAATCACCTCAGCAGATGATGATTCTCTAAAGGAAAATATTTACATTCGCTCAATAGCAACTAGAAAATCCTCAGGTAATGTACCATTGATTGTCGCTGATATGATTGAATTTCTCCATATTGCTGGTTGGGCAAGAGTAGTGATTGAAACTGTAGGATCAGGTCAGTCCGAGGTGAGATGTGCCGCAATTGCTGACCGAATTGTTGTTGTGGAAGGGCCGGCACGCGGTGATGGAGTTCAAGCTGAGAAAGCCGGACTACTCGAATTAGCAGATGCAGTTATAGTCAATAAATCAGATTTAAATGGCGCACAAAAGCACGCAGAAGAGTTGTTAGAATCTTTTGAGTTAGGCCTGGGTGATACACCGCCAGTGATGTTGACTTCAGCATTAAACGACATTGGAATCTCTGAAGCAGCAAACGTGTTGTTAGATTTACCAGATTCAGGACGTTCTCTTAGGGCAAGATGGCGAGAGAGATTATTAGCACATTATGAACGAAAAATACTCAATTCACCGGATTTGGACGAAATGTTAGCTTTGTTGTCGATAGGTTCAATTTCTATTGATGAAGCCATTGACATATTAGGTGGGCAATGAAATGACTGAACAAGTGGAATTAACCAATCCGGTTGATTTATCAGTTGGTGGTATGAGTGGACACATTTTTCGAAGACTTTTCCACCTTGTGATGTTTATTATTCCGGTACTATATTTCGAATATGGCCAAGATTTCGCAAAAAAGGTAGGTATGACTCTTGATGAGATCGTTGCTACGGTTGTCTTAATAGCAGTAATCGGTGAGATGATTAGGCTGAAATTAGGTTTCACAGTCTTCGGACAAAGAGAATATGAATCGAAACAAGTCTCAGCTCTAGCCTGGGGCGCTCTTGCTATAGGTCTAGTATTACTGATAACTCCAACCAAAGAGTATGCTTACCCACTAATTCTTTCTTTGACATTCGGCGATCCTTTTATGGGCGAATTGCGCAGGAAAGGAATCGAGTCACGCAGTGTTATTGTAGCAGCATGTGTATTAATACTCGGCATATGGTTGGCTTGTTGGTATGTGTTTGGAACACCATTAATTGTGTGCCTAATTGTCGCTCCAATCACCGTGTTGGCAGAAACACCGAGACTACGATATATCGATGACAACGCTACAATGCTATTAATTCCATTAGCAGCCGTTGTAACTTTAGAACCATTCTTCAATGTATTGTAGTCTTTCAATATGTTAAAATGCGGTGTTGTGTAGGCAGGTTTGAGCAGCATGTATGATAATGACGGCGAACGTTCAGAACCACCTCAAGGAGCGTATTACTTCGTGTTCTTTTTGTCAATAGTTCTACTAGGTGCTGCTATGTTTGCTTACCCTCTTTGGTAGATTCACGGTAGAAAGCGATTCTTCAAATAAACTAGCGGCTACCTGTGTCTATGTGCGGTATTTCAGGAATGTTTGGGTTACCGGACACGGCGGTTATCGAACGCATGGTTGGGATTTTGAGCCATCGTGGGCCTGATGGTAAGGGTATATGGGATGATTCTAAAATCGCGTTAGGACATAACAGATTGTCGATTGTTGACTTGTCAGGTAGTAGTCAGCCAATTATTGGAAATAATGGCACAGTGTTGATTGCCAATGGCGAGATATACAATCACTTGACTCTTAGATCTACTTTAAACTACAACTGGAAAACATCAGGCGATTCAGAGGTAATTTTAGCTGTTCACGATGATTTCCTGAAAAAAGGTGGCGGAAACGACCATACACAGTGGGTCAAAACCCTGAATGGAATGTTCAGTTTCGCGCTTTGGGATGCAAATCGTGAAGAATTAATTTTAGCAAGGGATGCTTTGGGAATCAAGCCTTTAGTTCGGTGTGAAATTGATGGAAGTTTACTGTTCGCAAGCGAGATTAAAGCATTTCATGCTCACGAATCTTACCGGCCAAAATTTGATGATATTTCTCTAGCACTGCGTTNGTCATGGGAGTACACGCTAGATTCCTCAACATTGATTTCAGGGGTTCATCAAGTAAGGCCAGGTTCGGTTGAAGTGTGGAAATTGGATGGAAATTCCAGGCCATATCTATCATCAGTTGCCAATTTTGAACGCCAAAAAATCACTCCTGTTGCTGATTGGAATCCGCAGACTGATAGTGAATCATTACTCGAATCATTCACCGTTAGTGTGCAAGAAAGATTGATGGCGGATGTTCCTGTTGGTATTGTATTATCTGGCGGTCTCGATTCATCTTTGGTTGCAGCAGTAGCAAGGGAAGCAGCAGAACGCGAAGGTAAACCAGTCCCTGCATGCTGGACAGTTGCCGAAAGTGAGGAAAATCCCGATTGGATTGCTGCGGAAAATGTCGCATCATCACTGGATTTAGTCCATCATCAATCTATAATGTCAGAAGACTCATTTGTGAAAGATATACCAAGTTTGTCTTGGTTCGGCGAGGATTTAGATGTTTCAGTATTATTCTTCCAACCGTTGTTTCAACAAATGAGACAGCGTGTGAAAGTAGGGCTATGTGGCCAAGGAGCAGATGAAATTCATGCTGGATACCCTCGGTATAAGTCATTGGATGGGCACAGAAAAGTTGTCCTAGAACGATTGAATTCAATCGATGACTCAATCACTACAAAAATTATGCAAAAGAGGTTACCTTTAGACAGTAGTTGGTACTCTAGTAGTTTACACCCCGATGATTATACCAGTGATTTACACCAAATGTTGAACTTCGAGTTGGAACATGGGCAACTAAGTAATTTTCAACTTAGATTGGTTGATAGACATTCAATGGCACATTCATTAGAGGTTAGGGTTCCTTTTTTAGGGAAAAGCCATCGAGAACAATCGTATCGATTACCCGCTCATTGGCGCCTACCAAGTATTGGTCTTGAGAAAGCAGCATTACGAAGCGCAGCACGATTGACGGCGCTCCCCAGAGAAATAACCGATAGACCTAAATTGCCAGCCGGAACCGCGACTTCGCCAAATCAGTTGAAATCCTTCTTATCAGACTATTCGGAACTCTCCTCATCATTAGCCAATAATTATAGCAAATTTACCAAGGTGTTACTGCAACAACCAGATATGGCGTTAGGGTTGGGATTGTTCGAGGCGTTGCACATAATTGAACCTCATCACACCCGCAGCAACTATTCTATAGAATCTTTAGTAGAGGAGGTTTTGCATTGAACCTTAATGACTTGAATGAATTACTTGAGTCTAAAAGACAAGAAATCACTAACTGGATGGAACAAAAGCGCTCTGAAATTCCAATTCCGATTTATGGTAGTGTGGATGTTAGAGATGCTGGGTGGAAAATTGCCGTAGTTGATGCCAATCATTTTCCAGCTGGCTTTAACAATGTTGCGAGTGAGGATGAGGAACATCTAGCAGCACTGCTAAAAAATCACATCAAGCGCAGGGATGAGAGTTGCAAGTGGATTCATCTTTATCCGGAATCTCATACTAGAAATGCGGCCTATGTCGAAAATTTGACTACGCTCCAGAGGCTGATTGAAAAAGCTGGATTTCGATGTACTGTTGGCTCGCCAGAATTAGCCGAACACGGTTCAATTGCTGGTTTATCCGGACCTCTAAAATTAGATGTAGTTAAGTTGGAGAACATCAATGGCCAAGATAATATTGTTGTCGATGGATTAAACCCAGACCTAATTTTGTTAAATAATGATTTAACAGAAGGCATAGTTCCAGGTTTAGGTACCGGTAGGGTATCCCCTCCCCCAGTTATGGGATGGCACACAAGAAAGAAATCCCACCACTATGAAGCGTTAAGTGAGTATGTTGAAGAAATCGCTGAAATGTTGGGAATCGAATCATGGAACCTGATCACTGATTGGTTTGTTTCCAAAGATAAATGTCTAGATAGAGAGTCATGCCGAATAGAACTTGCTGCTGAAGTTGATGAATTCATTGGGAAAATTAAACAAAAATATCGCGCGATAGGAATTGATAGAGAGCCTGTTGTGTTCATCAAAAACGACAGTGGTACATATGGTCTCGGGATTCTATCGGTCAAAAGCGGTGAAGAATTACTTTCATTATCAAACCGTAAGATGAAGAAATTGATGTACTCCAAGGGTGGTGTTGATGTGGAGAATTTCCTAATTCAAGAGGGGGTTCCCACTAGACTCAAGACGAATAGTGACGGCCCGGTTGAAGCCGTAGTCTACCTAGTAGACGGACAAGCAGCATCTTGGTTCTATCGTATTAATGAAAAGAAAAGCGACATTGAAAACCTGAATTCACCAAGTGCTTCGTTCCAAAGCTACACTGATGTAGGCCACCTATATGGTGAGAATGCTCATGGTTGGCATGCATTAGTTGCAGAATTATCTATGTTAGCGATGGGTAAAGAATTCTCAAATTATGGTCTTTAACTATAATACAAAGCAATATCACCAACCCTGTAGAGGATTACCTATGAGCCGACCATGGTTATACTCTCTAACCATAATTATTGGTCTGTGGTTCTCTGCGACTAGATGTGGCGGTTTGTTGCCAGATAATTTGGCAGAATGGCCAGTAAATATTTGGTGTTGGGGTGTTTTTGGCTTCATCTACAAGTCAACAGATAGAAGAGAAAGAATAGAGATGTTGACAGTACTTGCTTTTGCTACTCCAATGGAATTATTCTTCAGCGAAGTGTGGAAAATATATGAATATCAAAGAGGTTTAATGCCAATATTTGTTCCGGCTGGCCATTATTTCTTATTTGATTTAGGTAGAATAATTGCTCGCAAGTTTGACGTAAGACTTGCAATGCCAATTCTCATACCATTTATCCCCATGGTTGCCTTTGGAGTTTGGGAAGGAACAGACACATCAGCAATTTTCCTGCTGGCCATGGTGATTTTGTTTACTAGATTCGGACCTCAACCTTGCTTGTATGCAGCGATGGCTTGGGCGGCATTAGGTATGGAAATTGTTGGTACACAATTAGGTAATTGGACTTGGTCAAACGAAGTGCCGTGGACCGGTTTGACTGCTTGGAATCCGCCATTATTGGTTGGAGCATTTTATTGTTTAGGAGATTTATTGGTGAATATGACAGTCGTTAGGTTTGAAGAGCAGGCACCCGTGGGGGTGTCTGAATGACGTCCGCGGATGAATTAAAAAAGCGTAGGGAAAAAGAAGCCTTGCGTATTAGAACTTCACTAAATCGTCAGCGCAGCGTCCAACATTCCAACACCAAAGGTGGAGAACTTACCGTTGCCTTTGTTGAAGAGAGTTTGTGCATAGGTTGTGATCAATGCGATATTGTTTGCGATGACAATGCAATCGAGTTATACAAGGTTGATATGAGAAGTCCGTTGATGAATGTCGAATCAAATAGGAAAGCAAGAATCATCAGAGATGCTTGTACTGGGTGCAGACTTTGTGTCTTAGCCTGTCCAACAGATGCGATTACAATGATAGATAGGTGATACAAATGAGTAGCAAAGCGGAGGCAAAAAATGATGCTCAGCGATTTGGCGGTGAATTTGGGCCTTATCGTAAACCAGGTACCACTGGAGTGCCACTCTCGACATTCAAAACCTTGGTTTGGACATCCAACATAGGAGGTCTCCTACTCGTTGTAATAGCCCTTGAGATGCTGTTCGTCAGGCAAATGTTTTTTTGGGGTTTAATGGCATTATTGTTAGGAGTTGCTATAGCTTTGTTCCCTTCTAACTATGAGATTGTCGGTATGAATGACGATGCTGAAGTACCGCAAAAAATGAGCATCAAGAAGAAGGCAAAATAATCAAGCTTCAAACTCAACAACTTGGCTTGATTCTTGCCCAATCTTCTCTTTCTTTTCGTTGATTTGCTGCGCAAGGAATGAGACAACATCTAGAATTTTGATGTCGGCATATCTTTCATCACCTTCAAACTTCAAACACTCAAAGTGGGATACACACTTTGGACAGGATGTCAGCATTGTATCTGCGCCGGTCGACTTGATTTCTTCCATTCTAGCGACACGTAACGCTCTAGCGTTTTCGTTACAAGACATCATGCTAGAGACACCACAACACATTGCATCTTCTCCACTGTGTTCCATCTCAACAATACTAACACCTTCAACAGATTGAATTAGTTCTCTTGGCTCTTCATAGATGCCCATTTGTCTGCCCAGTCGACACGGGTCGTGATAGGTTACAGTAGTCTCTTCTTCAACCTTTAAGTTCATATCAAATCCTTGCTCAATCAAAAATTCAGTGGTGTGCATGACTTTGACATCTTCCAATTCATAGTCTCTGGCAAAGGTTCTGAAACATTCAGCGCAAGAGGAAACGAGTGTATCAATACCTGATTGTTGAATTTTCTTTTGGTTGTAAGCCTTCAACTTGTCAAAGACCTCAGTTAATCCTTGCCACTTCTGGTCGTGACCACAGCATTTGAGGAAATCACGTCCTAAGTATGAAACATCGATGCCTATTTCATCAAAGATGGTAAAAGCCGAAGTAGTCGCATCTCCTAGGTTCATCTCTCCTTCGTTAACGTGTGAGAAGACCATCTCTTGGTCTAGGTAGTCAACACAACCAGGATAGTATCCAACATTAGAATCAATCGGATAATCTTCGACAGAGACGAAGTCAGCGTCTGCTTCTTCCTCAGCTTCTGCTGCTAGTACTGCCTGAAGTACTGTGTGAGGAATTTCGGCTTGTGGGCCTCCAACAATCAGTCCTCTTCTAATGTCAACATATGAGTCATAGTCTACTAGTTGAGGGCATGCGTTGGTACATGCGGTACAGGTCAGACAGGAATACAATGGTACCCCGTCGTCTTCATTGTTCCAAGAATTGTAAATGATGTTCAGCTTATCGCCGCCATTGAATAGACGTACAGGACAAGCATCGTCACATAGATCGCAGCCGTAACACTTGTTCATTTCGAACTCATATCCACGAGCCATAGACCTTAACAAAATGAATACCATTGCACCAAAAGTCACACATGGGATGAACATTGCGTAAATCAACTTGGCATCCAGACTCTTCGGGTTCATGTGATAACTTGGATTATTAACTTCATCAAAACTTGAACCGCCAAGAGCCATTTCCACATTATTGCTTAGATTGACCGTTTTACCCTCTAGTGAAACTGGAGCAGAACTGCTCCAAACTAGCAGTGGTTGGAATGCAGCGATTTCAAGACTAATTTCTTTCATCATTGTGTCATTAAGTGCTAGCGGCCCGGTAATCTCAACTTCCATTTCGTAGGTGTAAGTTCCCACACTCAGGTCCAGGGAGTCGCCAGCACAGTTGGTAAATTGTGAAACAACTTTGTTGTTGGAATTGTAGACAGTCATAGTACTGCTAATCATAGTATCAGTTTTGACATCGTTGATTTTTCTCTCCTCAGCACGATGTTCACACACTATGTCAGTGGTAATTTTGTCTACAGATTCATGATGTCCATCAGGGAATAGCACAGGGTCTTCGGTAATGGTAAATTTACCCGATGACGACCAAGTATCTTGGTCAGTAAGTATGGTTGAGTCTTGAGCAGCGTTTATTTCATTCTCGGCATCTTGATGACCGTTAGCGTCGGCAAAGTCAATTATGACTTGCTGTCCTGGCTGATAAATTACCCAATCAAGCCAGGCGGCAGTAGGAACGATTCCATCATCTGACCAGCCGAATTCATCAGTAAATTCGTTTGTGTCGTGGACGTGTACATCAATAGGTTGGGTTCTCATTGACTCCAATTCTTCATAGTCTGAAATTGTACCTAGACCCCTAGCGCCCCAAAACCCTTTGTCATAGACGTCCCATGTAGCGACTGTAGCAGCGGTAGAGAGTATCAAGGCACCGACGAGGATTTGCTTAGCGTGACCGGGACTGAATGCGGAGCCCCATGCCTTGGTCAAGATCATTCTTGCTCCAAAGTAGATACAAATCCACAGTAAAACCCCTGTCATTAACCACGGTAAAGCATTGAAAGCTTCCGCTAACCAAGGTTCTCTCACCCCGCAAAGCAAGTCTCCATGACTATCTAATTTACAGTAATCGGATCTATTTTTATGATATAGTTCAAGGAATATATNGATTGAAAATACTGAAATAAACCAAATGTGTGCTAGATAAACTGCACCTGCTGCAGCGAACCAAGGGTCTTCGACAGGTCGCTTTTCCCTACCGCCCAAAAACGGTGGCAAGATTAGAATGCCTACTGGAATTCCTGTTAGAGCAGCACCCCACCATGCAGCATTCCACGGGAATACTGGTTGGCCGAAGATATCACCAAGAAAACCCGTTGGTACAGTAAACTGCGGTAAATATTCGCCCCATCTCAAATAACCGTACGAAAATAATACGTACCAATCAGGGAATACGAATCCAGCCTGTGCATATGGGTCAGCAGCACCATGAAGTGGCGGTGGGATAATCCATGCGTAGTATAGCAATACTGCACCCATAAAGGCAAAAATCAGGACATCCCTCAAGACTTCGTGAGGCCAAAACCCATGTCCTAACCTAGTTCTCTTACGCTTTTCGCCAGTGGTTTGAAGCTTCTCTTTTTCATCCATATATGATGATGCAACTCTTCCGAGATTTTCTACCAGTCCCATTTAAACCCTCCAAATATCAATGCGGCTCCGCTATACCTTGTACCCAAACAATAAATAAGTGGACAATGATTAATCCTGTTACGATAACCGGCAATATGAAAACGTGGATAAAATACATCCTAGTTACCGTACGCGGTGTTAACGCTGATCCGCCGAATAATAGTGTAGCAATTTGCTTTCCGATGAGTGGGCTTGAATTTGCTAGGTTGATTCCGATTACTGCTGCGCCATAAGCCAGGGAATCCCATGGCAATAGATAGCCTGAGTAACCGAATACAATTGTTAGTGCCATCAAAGCGACACCGATTAACCAGTTGAGTTCTCTAGGATTTCTGTAGGCGCCGGTAAAGTATACTCTACACATGTGCAAGAAAACGCTGGCTACCATAAAGTGAGTGCCCCAATGATGTACGGCTCTAATGATATAGCCAAATGGCAATTCAGTCATAATATACTGCATACTGAGATAAGCTGGAGAAGGGATACCTTCTCCGCCTGGGACGTAGTAGATTCCTAGTACGGTTCCAGTTATTACTAGAATGATAAAAGAAAGGAATGAAATTCCACCTAGGCAGTAAAGTGGATACCAGTACCAGATAATTCTCAACTTGTACTTCTCAGCATGCGTAAGGGGCATTTGCCTGTGCATGTTGTAATAAGCGCCCTTCGACATATTCCAGTAATCCTGTATTCTAAATCTCGTATCCAACCAAGAGAATACCCACAAAAATGATCGTTCAGCAAAGCCCATTTTTCCGGTAGATTCGACGGCACGAAGAATTTCTCGCCGTGGCATTTCTTCATTTTCTTTACGCAAGGTAAAGGCAACAAGAACTATTATGAAGGCGATAAAAAACCATAGAATCCAGAACATTGTTGTCATTATATCACCTCAATCACAATATGTGTACCAATCGAGGTAATCCGTAATTCCCTCTATGTTGTCGCCATTCAACTGCACCGGAATAATCGGCAAACCAACAGGAGCGGGTCCTCCTGCGACTTTTATCCCAGCATAATTGAATGTTGCACCGTTAGACCGATTTCTATTAGTGTTCATCTCAAGAGCAGTTGGGTCAAACCGTGATGAATGACAAATACAGAACAGTTTAGTTCCACCGTCATCAGTTCCACCAGGTGTCCATGAGTCATCAGTAAATGAATTCGAGACTAACTGCCAACCCGGTATGCAGCACAAGTGTGTACAGCGTCCGTAGATTATTACTAGATCTTCGGACGGGAATATTCTTGGATCTAGGTCTGACATGTCCTCAAAGTGACCAATACGTTTCCCAGTTTCGTCATATCCTTCCATCATTTGGAATCTTGCCTTACCATTTGTGACTGGGGTGTCTTTATTTTTAGAATGGTCGACATATACCACTATGACGGGTACGCCGTTCCATATTCCAGCAGCTCCTGCAGTTCCAGTGGAGGATTTTGCGGCTTCGTCAACGAAGTCTTGCTTAGTCATCGGTAATTCATGCTTGGCGCCGTACCAAGCTTCATCTTCCCTGCCTTTAGCCCAGAATACGACTCCGTTGTTGCTCCCTCCAGAATCTGCTCCAGGTGGCAATAAAATCGCTGAGAAGCCTAAAACTCCTAACGATGCTGCAAGGACGCCGGTTGCAGTGTTAAAACCATATTTTAGGAACTGACGGCGATTGATTACTTTGTTAGTGCCAAAGGCAGAACCCCCTTCATCGAGTGATGGGGCAGGTTTTAGATTGTACTCTCTTGCCAATTAAATCACACCTTGTATTCTTTCCAGTCTTTTTGATGTTCTGGGATGAATTTGTTAATCGCATGTTTGACGATAATCGTATCTGGTAGGATGAATCTGAGGTAAACAAGTCCCATCAAAATCAATGTTGTAATTCCTATGGCTAAGTGGAATGCTAGTTGTCGCTGATCCCAGTCATTGGCTAATCCGTATATCAGGGAAAACATCCAGTAACAGGACCAAAAGATACCCCAAATAAAGAAAAACATGGTTAGATATGATGCTCCAGAGGGAGCTAGTTTGGCACTAACAATAGAGCCCATGTCTGCCTCGGTGAAGACTCCTTTTTCAATTGCCATCTCCATCTGCTCTTCCGTCAAAGAAGCCTCGTCGAGAGACTTTCTAGCGTCTTCTATACTTATTTTACCGCTAGCCACGCCCCGCAGTAATTTAGTAATTGTATCGTCCATCACTGGTCACCCCTTCTTCTTATTTTGTAACGCAGGCGTAATTGGTTACTTCTTCCTTGGTATGATGAAGAAAAACTGTATCGCAGCATTAGCCCAGCGAATAGAACTACAGCAAGTACCGCACCAAATCCTAGCAATCCTAGTACGTGAGCTCTAAATTCGGCTCCCATGTGTTTCAAGTCCACTCCGGTCTCTTGTGGCTCTGGAGGGCTGACGTTGCCATCACCGGCAAATAGGGTTCTAGTCCCCATAGCAGTGGTCTTTGAATCGCCTTCTTGGAGGGCAAAAATCAACTGATTCCACTTATCTTCAGGACCGGGACCTTGGTCGCCGTTGACTGAATTGCCAGTTATCCAAAAGTCGACTACTCCGGTTTCTGCAGCAGGTGCTTCCCATGATAAAGTCCACATGCGCTCATCTTCTCCTGCAGTTGCTTCTGTTTGCGTCAGAGTAGTAGGATCATCTTCCCAATTTTGTAGGTTATCACCTGATAAAATGCCCTCTGATACTCGCATGGAGAATCCTGCTGTCCAAGGGCTTGCTGCTGGTGGTCCGCCGATGATTTGCAATTTCAACTCATAAATCTGGCCTGCTTCCCAAGCATAAGGTACATCATCAAGGATAATTTGAATGGCATTGTCTGCTGCTGCGTTGTGACACAGACATCCTTCTTTTGCCACATCGTCTATAGTTTCACCAGCGTTGTTTTGTTCCCCACCGATACCTCCGTGATAAGACGACGCAATGCCTGGTAGAGTTAACAAAGCCAACAACAATACGCCTAACGCAAGTCGAATTGAGATTGGCTTGCGCAGCATTAACACACCCAGTTAAATATGCCACCGACACGAACCCTTTAAACATTGCCAAATTGCAGGTGCTAATTTATTCGCAGTGCCTCGTTTTTGCCATGGTTTATATACCTCGAAATATGGTTTAAAATCCTTCTTGATAGGGATAGTTCAATAACGGAGAGTATTTGGGAGTTTTGATTGCAGTGTCGACACCGTTTGAAAATACCTATAACCTGTCGGAAACTCAACTCGCAGACTTAGAAGAAGCCGAAGAAATGATGCTAAAAAATGATTTAGGAAATGCTGANGATGTATTATTAAAAATGCTGGAGGAAGATGACGAATGTATCCCAGTTTTATCCAATCTTGGCCACCTATATGGACGGTATCTATCTGAATTCGAAACGGCGATAAAATACTATGACCGAGTGTTATCAATTGAACCAGATAACGCTTGGGCTAGAGACTCAAGAAGAAGGTATCTTAGATATATTGAAAAGTGAGCGAAAGTTCATTGAGCATCAATATTACCACACACTGATGGAATCATCGCAAATTTTGATTGCAGGTGTGGGCGGCTTAGGTTGTTCATGGGCCAAGGGTGCTTGGTCAAAATGCAATTCAGAAGCGGATATTGTCTTAATTGATGCAGATGATGAAAGTTTTTCATCAATTCAACAAGGTCATGTGTTACGACTAGGAACAGTAGTCGATAAATTGGGGTGTGCTTCCCTACCGCCGCTTGCGGAACAGAGGATGAGAAGCGTGTCAGCCGTTGTTAGAAAATTAATGGAACCCGTCGAGTTAGTGGTGTTGCTTACAGGGCTTGGGGGTGGAACAGGCACTGGGGCTGCACATGAGTTTGCTCGACAAGCTAGATTGTCCGGTGCGGTGGTAATTGCCGTTGCTGCAATGCCGTTTGAAATCCAATCAACAAGATTAGCAATCGCCGAAGAAGGCTTTTCAAGACTGGAAAAATTTGCTCATGTCACAGTACGTTTATCCTTGGAAAGATTAGCTAGACAAGCAAGAGAAAAAGGTAGGTCATGGCAAATGGGTGCCGAATGGATTGAAGATTTAGTTGACGGTTTAGTCAGGACGCTGCTCAGAATGGGCCTAATAAATCTCGATTTAATGGATCTTAGGGCAATAGTTGAGCAAGAGGGCAAATCTACTTTGCTCGTCGGCATGGGCGATCCCGATGAGCCAGAAAAGATTCTCGATTCAGCGATGATGGCACCCCTAGCAGCACTTAACGTCGGCGGTGCGACCGGTTGCCTAATCCAAATTGAAGGTGGTTTAGGAATGACTCTGAGTCAGGTTGACACCGTGGCAAGGCTATTTACCAATGCTCTTGATTCTAACGCGCAAGTTATCTTGGGCGCTAGGGTAAGTGAAGACTTGCATAACAGCATGCGAGTTGTTACCTTATTGTCTGGTATTGCTGAAGATTAGTCTAGTTCAATTGCTTCATCCCATTCAATGTTATCGATTTGAACCTGTTGTTGCGCCTTGTTCCAATCTACATCATCATCTTCCTGCCAGACCTCCTCCGACTTTGGCTTGGTCTCTGCCGCAGATCCAAATTTGGTTTGGACTATCTCTATATCATCATGTTTGGGGGCTGTTGAGGGTTCTGAATTCCCGACAATTCTACTGACTTCGACAATTATGTTGTCCTTGTCAATCAAATTTCTTAAAACTAGTTTGTGGGCAAAAAATACTGTAATAATAACCACGCTGTGGCCAATTGACATGACTATCTTGATATCATCAAAAAATGTAGTAAGCATTGCTACACTGCCGGCATACGCGTAGCCAAACGTTAATCCCCAAGGAAGTGCATTTTCTTCGGTTATCAACTTAAATTTACTCTTGTATCCTTTCGAAGTCATTGACCAAATTGCAACAAATACAGTAAAAATCATCAAAACAATTTCTTCGATGAAGACTTGGATAACCGAGGGCTCCATGAAATTTTGGCGCCAAATAGTGAGTAAATGCCAGGTGACAAATAAGTGACAAATAGTAGTCCAGCGNTTACTAAATTTTTGTAATCTTGGCTTCATCGAAGATAATTTCTTATAATTCCACGAGTAACTAAGGCTACCAATAGTTGCACCTAACGCGAGAATAGTGAAAGGTATGCTCTTCAGTAAAGATTCAGACANTGAATTATTGATATCGCCAAGCTGATAAAAAAGACATGCNAGCAATATACTAACTGAACTAATTGTTATAAATAGGATGATTATGGAAGATTTCATACTTACTAATTTTTTTGCATCGCTGGATTTCTTGGCACAGGTTGTCGATGACCAATGCGAAAAAGAGGTTCCTTGAACAATTGACCAAANAATGAATAACATTCCAAGAATTAGAGGAATGGATTTATTGGCGTCAGGAATCATACCATCTTTTCCGGTTGTGAAAATCAGCAGCAAAAAAATGACACCTGCAGAAATTAAGGGAAAGAGGCAAATTCGAAACCGATAAATGATACGTAGAATTAGCGATGTTTCATCTAACGGTATTTCGTCATTCAAAGTTATCCAATTGTTGACAGTTTTATGTTTTGCTAGTAATGCAGTAATTAAGTATCCTGCCGAAAGGCTAGTAAATGCCATGGCGGCAAAATCAGTCACGGAATCTATTCTGGCAACTGTGTATAAAATCGCTGAAAAGAGCACAATTAAAATGATATGGGGCATGGTAGAAGTTGATAGTAGTGTCTTTACTAAGCTAAACATTGAGGCACTTTGTTGCTCATATTTCGTTGGCGTGTTGTCTGCTAGGTCAAGACCAGGATTGTTTGATTCAGAACTATCTGGCATACTGCAACATAGTCACCGAGGTAGGGTTTAGATTTGATATTATCCAAAGAAACTAAGTTAAATTATCGATGAGGCATAGCATGGCGAAACGTCTATCCAAGGCTTTGCGAGGTAAGCGGCGCTGGATTGGGTTACAAATATCTGCCAATATCCATTCAAGAGGTGAGCTAATATTCATCATTGAAAGAATATCTACTGATTTACAATTGTCAGAGAATCCGAAATTAATGGATTTTGAGCAAAATGTGCTGTCAAATGGTTGTGGTATTGCTATTATACAAGTAAAGCTGCAACACTACATGAAGTTCAGAAAATATATTTCGACAATTGATTCGCTAAATAAAATTGGCATGTCTAGTGTCACCTCAAGTGGTAAAATAAGGCTTGTTAGGCAGAGACTTTCCGTTCTTGAATAAGGAAGGATTCATTTGTTGGAGCCATCGAGTCATGTTCATGGGGGCTGGAGGTTCAGCGGCAGCAATGAAATTTAGCGATGTGCTAATTCTTGTCGGTATTGGTATGCTGTGCGCCGGTTTCATAATGCATGGTTGGGTAGAAAATTCGCGAATAGACGCAAATGGAAAGTCCGAATATGAAAAATCAGTTTATCTTCTCAAAGGAGACAAGTTGTCAGTCGATATAGAATCAATAAGCGATTCAAATTATTCAATAGCGGTATACTTTGACTCTGAATTAATAGAAGATGAAGATTATTTTTTGTCATCGGGACAAAAACAATCCATTCCAACAATAGAATCAAGTGAATACGGTGAATATAATATTGTGATTACTGCTGATGACGGGTCTATTGAACTCGATGTAGATATCAGTAGAACGATGATGTTAGATTTTTTGATATATCCTATTGGTGCAGCCATACTACTATATGGTCTGCAAAAGCGTAGCGCGGAATTGGCAAATCAGTCCATTGACGCCGAATTAGAATTAAAAGAATAGCCAGGCTAAATCCTCGCTGTCTTCACATCTCCAAACTTTATTGTTGTCTGAGATTAGATTGACAGTAAAATCGCTGTTTATGCTATCGAAAGAAACTAGTTCATTCCGGTAGATGAGTGATTTACATAATGAAAATCCTTGGGTGATAGAATCCAAGGCAAATTTTTTCGCATGGTCAAAATTAGATTCTGGAACCCCTTCTACAGATTCAAACAATCCTGCTATCCGACAATGAATCTGATTGAATAAGAAATCTTTAGTTATACCATGGGAATACCAACTAGCGAATCCTATCGGGATTTGAGAATCCGTCGTTTTTTTCTCGCCTGAGATGTTAATTCCGATTCCAATCACTATTTTGGTATCATTTCCTTTGGATACCGATTCCACTAAAATACCGCAAACTTTCCCCCAATTTTCTTTTTCGATTACGATTAAATCATTAGGCCATTTCAAGATAATTTCACAATTAGGGTTAGGATCTTTTACCGCTTCAAATGCCTGCTTAACGATATTTCCACACAAAATTTGTAAGGCTTCGGATTTGACGTTTTTTTGGCTATTTATTTTCCAAGAGCAGGCCAGTAATTCTGCAGAGTTTATCCATTCTCTATTGTATCTGCCCCGCCCTTTTGTTTGGTAATTCGCCGACAAAGAACTACCAATCGGCCAATCATCGCTTAAGAGTTCACTATTTGTTGATGCAACCACCTCTCTATGACGATGAGGTGTTTTAGCAAATGGGTGCCAAAAGGTCAAAATTCTCAAGCACTCGCCGTCGGCGAAATTGAGGTGATTGGAAATCCTAGATGCAAAGCCGTACCTTGAACACAGAGAATGTATTGCCTCTTCTGAATATGTGTCCCCGATGGTGAAGAGACCAACGCCGTAGGAGTTTAGCAAGTTAGCGGATTTTATCTTTGCCAGAGTTATTGTAATTAGGCTTGGTTCACTGGTATCGATTAGAGCAGCATCCTCCATGGGACCGAGGTGTTGAGTATCCTCAACAGGTGTCTTGATGTAAGGCATATTCCAGAACACGAGGTCAAAGTTGTTTCCACCGGACCATTGTTCCAAACGTCCATCCTTTAACGGGCCAGGTCCGCCCTCTCTTACTGATATGTCACTGGCTGAATTACGCGAAAAAAACTCCCTAGCAGCAGCTACAGCATAAGGGTTTATGTCACAGGCTGAAACTTTCCATCCATGGCGGTGACAAAAAAGTGACAAGACTCCACTTCCGACACCGATTTCAAGACATTTTCTGCCTTTTCCAGGGCCAAGGCGAGCTAAACCTTCGGCCATAAAACTGGTATCTTCTCTGGGGGGGTATACTGTATGGGGCAACTCAACAATAAATAATTCCCCAGTCGGAGACATCCATTCATGTGTGCTGCTTGATTTTTCAATCAAATCGATTTCCCTCGTTACCGAATCCTCGGAAAAAACTGGCCCGCTCACAGGATTATTGTTTTCAACGAAGCATTTATTCATTACCATGTCGGCAGTTTAATCCCCTCAGGGAGTCCAAGACGGCAANTCTTGGGTGTGCTTCGCAATGGCGAGGCTGGGTTGACGCTGCCGGAAAATATAATAACGCAGGGCAATTCGGCTGTAAGGCCCAAGTTGCTATGTTGGGCCTGTAGCTCAGTCAGGTAGAGCATCCGGCTTTTAACCGGACGGTCGCGGGTTCGAACCCCGTCGGGCCCGCCTGATTCGCTGCCGGTCTAGCCTGTTGTGGGTGTTTTGAGGGGTCTGGCATGGTAGTAAAAAGCGCAACAAAAAAGCGATTAATGGAATTAGGCGTTTCTGAGGAATTTGCTCACAAATTGGCAACCGATAGAAACATGACAGACATCAAAACCCTTTCCCACGATGAGATTGCATCGATATTAGGGACTTCCAAAGATTCGGAGGCATTTACCAATGTAATGTCGGTAATCGCCGAGCAAGGCTCGAGAAGAAGGGCTCAGAAGAAGAGCAAGAAAATCACCATCAGGTCGAGAGCCATTGATGATTTTGACCGACCAGAAATTACTCTCAGATTTAATGCGTTAAATCATGAATTAGTGCCTCACCAAGAACTAGTTGGTGATGCTAACATAAGCGAAGAAGAACAATATGAAATCGAAAAAGCTGAATTAGAACCCTGGCAAATGGTTGAAATCGACGATGAGACAGGATTACCAAGGATTGCCAAAGAATTGCTGCCAAAAATACTNATCACAGATCCTGTGGTTCAGGTATTGAAAGAGCAAGCGGAATCCATTGACAATGCTAAACTAGCTGCAGACCCTGAACATAGACCGCTGGCAGCGGGTTGGATTGCTGACAGGGTTGTCAAGGTAATAAGACGCTCACCGTCAGCGGGAAAGACGGTTGCTTACAGGCTAATAGTAGAGGGTAACTGAGAGGGATAATCATGCAGGAAATAATTCAATCGTTTTTCAAAGAAAGAAGTTTAGTCAACCATCAAATCGCATCATACGATGACTGTATTCCATCTGGGGAAAATATGCTATCGCGGATGGAAAAAATAATTCGAAACATCCGAGTTGGTATCGATGGTGAAGTCGATGATGACGAGGGTGGTTTCATCAAACTTGACGTAGTAGACCAAGATATCGTGATTAGACTGAAAAATATCCAATTAGGCGAGCCAAATATAAAAGAAGCAAACGGTTCTGACCATCCTTCAACCCCGATGGAATGTAGGTTGAGGAAGTTAACCTACATGTCTCCAGTAACTATCGATTTCCAGATAGTTAGAAATGGCATCCCTTCCCCTAAAGAGGAAGCAGTTCAGGTGGGTAGTATGCCAATAATGGTTAGATCCAAGAGATGCAACTTACATCCTCGCCACATTGCAGAAGACAGGCAGTTATACCCAACAACCTCAAAAGAAGATTCAGAATTGTGGAAAGACTTGTTGAAGACCAAAGGCGAAGATCCGCTAGACCCCGGAGGCTATTTCATCATAAATGGTACTGAAAGAGTACTTATCTCAACTGAAGATCTTGCCCCAAATCGAGTAACTGTCGAAATTAACAAACGGTATGCCAAGAAGACTGAAGTGGCTAAGATTTTCTCACAGAAAGACGGTATGAGAAAACCGCTGACCGTAGAGAAGCGAAGAGATGGAATGCTAATGGTTAAAATCAGTACTGCAGGTACGACTCCAATTCCGGTTGTGTTACTCATGCGTGCACTGGGAATTGATAATGATCAAGAAATCTTTACTGCAATTGCAGGTCCAACCGAGACCTTCAAGTACATTGTTGCNAACATCAACGAAGTTAATGATAACGAAGAATATGCTGTCCAAAATATGCTAGAAGCACATGAGTGGCTGCAGAAGAAATTTGCTGCTGGACAACAAAAAGACTACCGTGAAGCGAGAGTCGACCAACTATTGAATAGAGAATTACTACCTCATCTAGGTGACCAAGGAACCGACCGTAAGAAGAAAGCAATATTCCTTGGTAGAATTGTCAGACAGGTGTTAGAGATGGCAATGCAATCAAAAGAACCTAATGATAAAGACCACTATGCTAACAAAAGAGTTAGGCTAGCAGGCGATTTGATTGAAGATCTGTTTAGGGTTTCATCCAACCAATTAGCCCGGGATTTGAAGTACCAACTTGAAAGACACCACAACCGAAAGCGNGAGTTGAAAATTACCTCTTGTCTAAGGCCCGATGTACTTACATCGAAAATCATGCACGCATTAGCAACTGGCAATTGGGTTGGCGGAAGATCTGGTGTTAGCCAACTATTGGACCGAACCACCTACCTTGCGGCTTTGTCTCACATGCGAAGAGTAACCTCGCCCCTAGTTAGAAGCCAACCTCACTTCGAGGCAAGGGACCTTCACCCAACACATTGGGGACGCCTTTGCCCTAACGAAACCCCTGAAGGCCAAAACTGTGGTTTGGTAAAGAATGCCGCTCAGATGATTGACGTTTCTGAACACATCAGTGAACAGGAGGTGCGTGAACAACTTGACGAGTTAGATGTATACCAACCAGATGATTGGAGCGATGGCGACAGAGTTCACGTTAATGGTGACATTTACGGCATCCACAAGAGAGGGACTAATCTAGTCCGCCATTTCAAATCAGCACGCCGACGTGGTGCAATCCCATCAGAAGTATCCATTAGATATGATAGCGAAAATCGTGATATATTCATCAACACCGACAAAGGCAGAATCCTTCGACCGTTGATGATACTGTATGACGGCGCACCAAGATTGCGCTCTGACCATTTGGAAGCGTTAAGCAACGGCGAAATGACGTTCAAGGACTTGGTAAATGAAGGAATTATCGAATGGGTAGATGCTGAGGAAGAAGAAGACCTTTACATCGCCCCAAAACCGTTTGTGCTACCCGCGACAGTGCCTAAAGGAAAATATGCCGGTCGTCCAATTACCAACGAGAATGTAGAATGGACAAACCTTGGCGAAGCAGGCGCTACAGAGGCCAAACTCAAGGCTAAAATTAAAATGCCTAACAACGAATCAAAAGAAGCAAGTTTCTCAGTGCCGTTGGAATATACCCCTGAACACACACATTGTGAGATAGACTCGCAGCTAGTCTTAGGAGTCTGTGCTTCGTTAATTCCATATCCAGAACACAACTCAACTCCTCGTGTTACCGGCGGAACGGCAATGGTCAAGCAGTCATTAGGTNTACCATCATCTAACTACAGGTTGAGGCCAGATACTAGGGCGCACATACTGCACTATCCTCAAAGGTCAATAACTCGTACAAAAGCTATGGAAACGACAAATTTTGATGAAAGACCCGGTGGTCAAAACTTCATAGTTGCCATCATGTCGCTTCATGGCTACAATATGCAAGACGCTGTAATCATGAACCGAGGTTCAATCGACTTAGGATTAGGGCGCTCAACTTTCATGAGGACATACAACGCGGAGAGAAGGAGATTCCCAGGAGGCCAAACAGAAGAAATTGAAAAGCCCGGTACATCCTTACAGGAGGTAAAAGGATTGAAACCAGATGAATCATATCTTCATTTAGAGGCAGACGGACTGCCGCTACCGGAGAAATATCTAGAGGGTGGCGATGTATTAGTCGGAAAAACCAGTCCGCCAAGATTCTTGGAAGAATCATCTGGCGGTGCCTTCCTGATGGCGCAGGAAAGAAGGGAATCCTCCATGCTAGTCAGGCACGGGGAAAAGGGTTGGATTGACAATGTCTACGTAACAGAATCCCTAGATTCAGGACGTATGGTTCGAGTCATGGTTAGGAGTCACAAGGTACCCGAAGTTGGGGATAAATTTGCTTCAAGACACGGGCAAAAAGGTGTGATTGGAAGGTTAGTAAATCCCGAAGATATGCCTTTCACCGCCGATGGTGTCGTACCAGATTTGATTATTAATCCGCACGCGATTCCGTCTAGAATGACGGTTGCTCACGTACTGGAAATGATTGGTGGCAAGGTGGGTTCTCTTGAAGGAAGAAGAATCGATGGTACTGCCTTCCGCGGCGAGAAAGAAGGTAGCTTAAGAGATGGACTAATCAGAAACGGATTTGCCCACTCGGGCCGTGAAACCATGATTAATGGTGAGACAGGGCAAGCTTACCCAGCAGAGATTTTCATTGGTTGTATCTACTATCAGAGATTGCATCACTTAGTCAGTTCAAAGATCCACGCCCGTTCCAGGGGCCGCGTTCAAATTCTCACGCGGCAGCCGACCGAAGGTCGTGCTCGACAAGGTGGTCTGAGGTTTGGTGAAATGGAACGTGATTGTTTGATTGCACATGGGGCATCCATGGTAATCAAAGATAGATTGCTAGACGAATCTGATGGTATAGACATGTATGTATGTGCTCAATCCGGCCATCTTGCATGGTATGATCCCAAGAGAAGAACATATGTCAGCCCGTTACATGGAGACGGAGCAGAAGTTTACAAAGTACAAACTTCCTATGCATTCAAGCTACTACTAGATGAAATGAAGAGTTTAGGTGTAGCCATGAGATTAGAACTGGAGGACCGAAGATGAGTAGAGTTACAACCCTTATACCAAAGCGAATTGCAAGCATTAGATTTGGTCTAATGGATCCAAGTGAAATTAGGAAAATGTCTGCCGTAGAAGTCAAGACTGCAGATACATACAAAGACGATGGACACGCATATAGACAGGGTTTGATGGATCCCCACATGGGAGTTATTGAACCAGGTTTGGTATGTCCAACTGACAACTGTAAATACGACGAGAGCCCAGGCCATTTTGGGCACATACAACTTGAACTACCGGTAATTCACATCGGTTTTGTTGGCCTTATCAAGACAGCACTGAAAGCAACTTGCAATTCATGTAGTAAGATTCTATTGCACGATGAGGCAAACACCCACCCATCAAACCCAGAGTTGAGTGAACAAGATTACTACCGATCAAGAGTTCGTGATATCATTCTAAAACACGGGGTTGGTTCAACAGAATTCTCTAAGATTATCAAAGAAATTGAGAAGGTAACCTCGGGTGCCAAAAGAAAAGTTTGTATGCACTGTGGCGCTGCTCAAGGAAAAGTCACTCTGGATAAACCAACCACTTTCAAGGAAAAACTTGAAACTCAAGGTACCGGTAAAGAAACTGAGAGAAAGCTAAATCCAAGAGATGTAAGAGAATGGTTGAGCAGTATCCCCGTAGAACACCTGATATTCATCGGTATGGACACTCAAAACAGACCTGAATGGACTGTTTTGAAGGTACTTCCAGTTCCACCAATAACCGTCAGGCCGTCGATTACTCTAGACAGCGGAGACCGGTCGGAAGATGACTTGACTCACAAGTTAGTTGACGTTCTGCGTATCAATCAAAGGCTAAGAGAAAATAGAGATTCAGGTGCTCCCCAATTAATTGTCGAAGACCTGTGGGAACTATTGCAGTACCACGTTACAACATATTTCGACAACCAAACATCAGGAATTCCGCCAGCAAGGCATCGTTCAGGAAGAACACTCAAGACCCTCACTCAGCGATTGAAGGGTAAAGAGGGACGGTTCCGAAGCAACCTTTCCGGTAAGCGTGTTAACTTCTGTGCACGTTCGGTTATCTCACCAGACCCATATCTTGGAGTTAATGAGGTCGGAGTCCCAGAGAAAATTGCTCGAGAACTTACCGTTCCTATCAGAGTTACCATGAGGAATAGGGAGCAAATGCGTCAAATGATTCTAAGGGGGCCAGACGAACATCCCGGCGTTAACTACATTATCCGTGGTGACAAGCGAAGAGTTAGAATAAACTCTAGAAGTCGACTAATCAATGCAGGGTTTAGGTGTCACAATCCAGAATGTACCGAAGAAACAACGATGAGGCCTGACTTACATCAAGTAATGCCTGCACCTAATTTCTTACCAGGACTAGTAATCAAGAAAGAAATTAGCCGATCTATGGTTGACCCAACTAATGAGGTGACAAATTATGTTGCTGATGATAACGCAACCCTAGCAAATCTACGAGGTGAAGATAATAACGGCCATCCATTGGAAAAAGATGACCCAAGAGCAATTCTACACTACAGGTGGATGTGGGAATTAGAACAACTGGATAAGATAACTCCAGACCCGCTTCCAGAACACTTGGAAATTACTTGTCCACACTGTGGCAGCCCATCTGATGAGTGGGGTGAAAGAACATCTGTTGAAGACAGATTATCTACCTTTGATAGAGATGGTAATCCAAAACCTGGTATGCTTGTGGAACGACATTTAATCGACGGAGATGTTGCAATCTTTAACCGACAACCCTCATTGCACAGGATGTCAATGATGGTTCACGAAGTTAGAGTGATGCAGGGACACACATTCAGATTTAATTTAGCGGTTTGTACACCATATAACGCTGATTTTGACGGTGATGAAATGAACCTTCACGTTATTCAGTCTGAAGAGGCAAGAGCTGAAGCAAAGATTCTGATGAGAGTGCAAGAACACATCTTAACTCCTAGATATGGTGGAGCGGTTATTGGTGGTATTCATGACCACATATCTGGCGCTTATCTACTATCTAGACCAGGCACCCTAATATCCGTGGAACACGGACTAGAAATGCTTGGTAACATTGGATGGACAGGATCATTACCAGAAGTTGTCAAAGACGACAATGGTAGAGACAGTTTTAGAGGTCAAGACATAATTTCTTTAATCATACCAGATAACATACATTTGAGGTTCAGAAGCCGTTCAAACGATGATGTAGTTGTCAGGGACGGCAATGTCGAAGGAACTTTGGACAAACGAGCGATTGGGGCTGAAGACGGAAGACTACTAGATGCAATCGTCCAAACTAATGGACCAGAACTTGGTGCCAAATTCCTTGATGAATTTACTCAATTATCAATAGCAGCATGTACCTCATTAGGGTTCACTACGGGTATTGATGATGAGGATTTATCGCCAGAATCTCTTGATGCTATCGAGCAGGCGAATGCCGATGCTAGAAAACTAGTCGAAGAAGAGCTTGCTGCATTCGGCAAGGATGGTAAAGGTTACGAAACCAGACCCGGAAGAACCCCACGAGAAACTCTTGAAGAGAACATCATGGTCATGCTCGATGAAGGTAAGCAAAAAGCTGGTGACATCGCAAAGGATGAATTAAATCAGTCTGGCTCGACAAATGCCGCGGTAAATATGGCTATATCCGGTGCCAGAGGGTCAATGGATAATTTGACTATGATGGCAGGATCTATCGGTCAAGCAAAGGTACGCGGTAAGAGACTGGAGAGAGGATATAATGACAGGGTTTTAGCCCACTTCAAGAGAGGTGGACGTGGCGCCCTTGATAGGGGATTCATCTCTAATTCTTTTAAGCGTGGTTTAGAACCTACAGAGTTCTTTATGCTCTCCGTATCAGGAAGAGAATCTTTGGTAGACACGGCGGTTCGTACCGCTAAGTCAGGCTATATGCAGCGAAGACTAATCAACGCTATGGACGACTTAAAAGTCTATGATGATGAGATGTTGTCGGTTAGGAACACAGCAAACAGAATCATCCAGTTCAGTTATGGAGAAGATGGAATTGACCCGTCTAGAGGGGTACACGGATCGCCATTCAATATTGATGTAATAGTCGATGAGGCACTTGGAACTGAAGGAGCTACCATCGTTGAGCGTGAATCTCGTGACAGAGATGAGAATGAAGAGGATATGGGAGCATGGGAATTCGAAGAATCAGATAATGATGGGGGTGGAAATTGATGGTAGTAAAGAGCGCCACCAAAAAGAAGCTAATGGATTTGGGTATTGCAGAGAATTTCGCTCACATCTTGGCAGATGACAGGAAATGGGACGATGTAAAAATTCTCCCGACAGAGAACATCGCTCAAATCTGTGAAACGGATTCAGAAACAGCAGCCCAAATCAAGGGTATTATCGATGGTGCGAATCAAAAGAACAAACTAGCAAATAATGAGGCTATTGGCCCAGTCACATCGGTAAGACTCAGCAGAACTGGCCGCAAAACTAGAGCACGCTCTAGAGTTAAAACCACCGCAGATATTGATGACTATAACGCCGATGCTAAACTAATCAGTCTTGAGGATGAGCTTTCCGAAGATCCTGTGTTCAAGAGTTTGGTTGCCGCAGTCGAAGAATCCGGTTCTAGACGATTTACTAATCGGATTTACAGTGATCTAACTAGAGCTATTCATGCACGAGGTAAAAAGAAACTAACTAAACCACAAGCAAAGAAAGTAGTTAACGAGGCAATTTTTGCTCTAAAGAGAGCAAGTATCGACCCATATGAAGCAGCTGGAATCATTACCGCGCAATCAATCGGCGAGCCCGGTACTCAGATGACTATGCGTACTTTTCACTATGCTGGTGTAGCAACAGTAAACGTAACACAAGGTCTCCCAAGAATCATTGAAATAGTTGATGCTAGAAAAGTACCTCAAACACCCACAATGACAATAAGACTACAACCAGATAAGAAAACTTCAGCAGAAGAAGCCCAAAAGCTTGCAGCAGCAATCGAAGTTACAACGACTGTTGGTATCGCAAGTCTAGAAACCGATGTTGCCCAGAGAAGACTTGTTTTGAAACTAAACAAAACTAATTTAAAACAAAAAAAGATGACTGCTTCAGAAGTTAAAGATAAATTGGAACAAGCAACTAGGTTATATGTACAAGCAGACAAAGAAGGCAACAAAGCATCGAAACTTACATTGATTCCTGGCGTACACTCTGAGGAAGATTTAGCCGAATTAGCTGAAAACCCGCCATCATATACAATGCTACTTCAATTAGAGGAAAAAATTAGAGATTTGCGTTTGAAAGGAATTCCAAATGTTGAGAGAGCCAATGTACAGTTGGATGACAAAACCGGAGAATATTACTTATCTACAATCGGTTCAAACCTATCAAGAATAAGTGAGATAGAAACCATCGATCGAACTAGAACTTATACCAACAACATCATCGAAATATATGAATTCCTAGGCATTGAGGCAGCCCGACAAGCAATTGTTAATGAGTTACAGGCAACCTTGGACGGCGCTAGANTGGAAGTAGATGTGAGGCACTTGTTACTGGTTGCAGATGTAATGACCTCTGAAGGCGAAGTAAGAGCAATTGGTAGGCACGGTGTCTCTGGTACGAAACATAGTATTCTTGCTCGTGCTGCCTTCGAAGTTACTGTTAACCACTTATTGAAGGCCGGTATCATCGGAGAGAGAGATCAGTTGACTGGTGTTGCAGAAAACATCATTGTTGGTCAACCGATTTCCCTAGGAACAGGTAGTGTGGAGTTATACTACATACCAGAGTAGTGATTATTCCAACCATGAGAAACAAAGTGGAATATGGAGGAAAAAAAGATGGATTTGAGTAGACAATTAAAGACGGCAATATCAACAGGTAAACTATTATTCGGACAGCGGCAAGCAGTTGATGCGTGTGCATCAGGTGAGGCTAAATTAGTCATTCTTGCAGCGAACTGCCCACAAGATTACATTGATAATTTACATGCAAGTCATCCGAGCGTGATCAAACACAGAGCTAGACTCGTTAATCGTGAACTAGGAATTGCTTGTGGTAAACCATTTGCTGTTTCAACAATCACAGTTATCGAAAGCGGAGATAGTGATATTCTATCCCTTGACACCAACATAGAGTGAAGTCGTGCCATCCGTTGGTGAGATTTTATCAGTCTGCTTGCATATTAATCAAGTCAGTACTTCTAACAAACGATCTTGTTCTGCCGCCATGCGCAATTCCATTGCGATTCTTCTTCCACTAGACATTGGTTTTCTCCAAGTAGCGTTTCCATAGGGATGTCCAACATTGACGTGTACATTTGTACCGCCACCTAATCTCGGCGCAACATCATAGATATAGTAATTCATGTCTTTGTCTATGCAGGTTTGAAGGCAGAATGGGCCAATTATTCCTGGGTCATAGTGTTCTTTGCTTGCTTCGATGAATTTCTCACCTAGTTCAAATGCCCTCTCTAATAAAGATTCACGGATTGTAGCCGTGTTGTGACCAACAACTGTCATTTCAGGGATTTGTTGGTGTAACGGCATGGTAATTTGTTGTGGTGCAGGTAACCTGACATGTCCATCGAGAGAGGACTCGAATCGCCAATCAACGCCAAGCAGCTCCAACTTTTCCCCCTCCTCCGATAGGGGGCTATAAAAGAAATTTAAATTAAATACGGGGCCAATAACATACTTCTCTATTCTTGCACTGTCTAAAGATTCTTGATCGATTACTCCGGTTTTCAATAATGCTTGGGATTTTTCGCTGTATTCTTGATATGATGCGCAGGTGAAGAAACCGCGCTCTAATTTTTTCTTCGCATGATGAAGTTTTACAATTACTAAACAATCAATGTCCTCTGGGTCATTAATCGCTTCTGGAAACGGCAACCCTGCTTTCTCCAAAATCCAATAATAATCTTGTTCTTCTGTCCGCTCTTCCATTCTTAGCATGTTTCTTGAACCGAAAAGTGGCACATGGAAATTATTTTCTACGTCATCTATTGTAGAGTAAGAGGTAAATGAGCGGTTAGGAATATAGACAACATTCCTTTTTCTCATCTCAATCTGCATACTATCCTTCATCACATCATTAAACGACGGCATGATTATTGTTTTATCGACCATTCCACGTTTTACTCTTCCGGAATTTGTTCGGTGTGTCTTGAAATAATTTGCATAGGTTTTGTGCCGTCCCTCTTTACAGTAAGCTACTGTTGGAAAACCTTCCTCTATTGCTCCGTCACAAATATCAAGCGCAGAATGAGAAGCCGTCATTCCAATTCTTAATTTCATACGGTCATATTCTTCGACGATCTCTGCAATGTCGTCTTTGTTTATCATAATGAACACCTTTCTGTAATTTAACTCAAGTATTGTTCCATTTTTCAATCAAACTTTTGTAATTGCATTAATTCTTCAGTAGACAAGGTATCTCCTGACATCAGTTTGCTCATGAGATCTTGAACTTCAACCCTAGCCTCGGATTTTCCACCAGTATTATCGCTTCCCGACATTGCTGAAATCATGTCTTGTATTGAGTGCAGACAGCGTAATGAAACTATGTATAGATGGTGAGCCTTATCAGCTTCTTTCTTAGACTTGCGTAACTCTCTGTGACAAGATTCAGCTTTCTCTCTTTGTTTGTCAACCTCTTTATTCCACTGAAGCATTAACTCATGTGCCTCTTGCGCTGCATTTGCTGCGTTTTGAACCTCTTCATGTGCCTCCTCCTGATTACCAAGCGCAGTTTTCAATTCATCCCGAAGGCCTTTCATGGCTTCATTTCCATCATCAAATGTAGTCATTAGTTTCAGTTTCGAGCTAATTTCTTTCATCCTTTTCATAACTTTCTTTTCATTCTTTCCGGTATGTCTGCCTTGTTCAAATTCTCTTTCAAGCCGTTCAAGTTCTCTTCTGAGTTGGTGAGAGGTAACAGGTCTTTGACCACGCCTTCCCCTAGAGTTTTCTTGTTCAGACGGACCGCGAGAGGTTTCCATTCGCCGCTTTATGTCTTTTACCGCAGCATTTGCTTCTTGCCTAATGGCCTTCTTTTCACGAACTATTTCATTCATTTGTTCTCGGATTTCACGCTGTTCTCTTACTTGAACTATCAATTCCTTAACTTCAGCGTTTAATTCATTTCTTGCGGTTGAGTGGGTTTTGGATTTCTTGTTCCATTCATCTCTTATTTCACGAAACTTGGTTGCTTTTTCATTGACCATATTCTTTTTTTGCTCAAGAATTTGATTAATTTCACTCATCAGAATACTCACCTTGTGTGCAAGATTCCCACCTTACACTGTTATTGCGACCGATATCCCCCATTTAATGCTTGATATTGTCTACTGATGGCAGAGGATTGACAATCAACTTGATGTTGAATTGAAGTAAGTATCTAAACGATATGCTGCGCGCTCTATTTCTGCTCGGATGACGCCTAGATTTGAATTGGTTGCACATTCTACTACCAAGGTGAAATTTTTAACTAACTTGTGAACTATTATGATACGATGCTCAGTAATGATTGAGGTTTTGTCAAAGTCGTCTGAGGAATATAAAATATCAGCAAATTTAGACAGTTGTTCTTTTGTCCTGCTATCATTGGGATCTGATGTTTTGACAAACCCTTGATCGTCTAGTATTGCAGCACTGAACACATATCCAGAATCTCTCAAATCAGAGACGACAAACTCTTCCATGCAGCGTCATATCAGTTGGGTGTATAATTGTAGTCACCCCTAAAGTTTGCCACACATTACAAGACCATCTTCATTTGAGTAGTAATTCCGAATGGTTTTTTCTATCTTTAAACCATGGCGGGAGTAGAAATTCTGTGCCCTATGATTTGATTTACGAACTTCTAATTGGATATGGTTTTTCCCCTGTTTTTTCGATATAGTTATTATCTCGGTGATTATTTCACTCCCATGATTATTACCTTGTACTTTTTTGTCAATTACCAGAGCAACAATTCTGATTCTATCTTCGAGTAAAGGCTTAGACCACATTACCCCCAATAGTGAATTAGGAGATGGATAAACAGATGCATCTATGAGAAGCTTATTGCCATACCATTCTGGAATTCCTAGCATTTTGAAGACTGTATCATCATAAATTTCACCGGTTTCTTGCTTGAAAAGTTCAGTAACTTTTGATTGCCAGTTTGCCGGCATATCCTCGGGCTTGGGTCCCAGTATCCATTTGAGGTTCATGATATAATCACTTCACTGACTATTTTTTGCTGATTTCCCTCGCTTACCTCTGTGTGGTTGTAACAATGTTTTATTTTTCTTTGATTTGCTGTGGGTTTTTTTAGCATCAGTTGATCGTTTGTTTACTGAATTAATCCCCCCATTTTTCAGTAAGATATCTAAGTCCTGTAGGGAGAATGAATCTCCAGAGATTACTTTGTTTTTGACGTCATTTACTTTATTTTTTGCTTTTATTTTCTTATTAATTTGCTTCTTACCTGACGAGCGGCTTTTACCAGCATAGTTTTGCTTCCTCAGCCATGCTTCTAGCCGACCAACCTCTCTCCGGAGTCTTCGACGTTCTTTTTTTAGTGGATTTAATTCAATGAGTAAACGCTTTGCTAAACCATCGAAATCAGAAAACTTACCTAGGCTATTTATGCTTATCATCTCTTGGTTCAAGTCCTTTAGGTGCTCAATAGATTGCTCTTGTTGGTTAACTAGTTTTAGAAACTCTCGATGATATTTTCTGGTCAATTTAGCATGTTCATGCATGCTCTGTAATTCAAAAAACCAGGAAAATAACGACTTCTCTTTTTCAAAAGATAATTCTATACCGGTTTCAGCCTCGCGAGTTAAAGAATTGTAAACGCGCTGCAATTCCTCTTCAATAAAATGCACAGGAATGTAATGGTTATTGCTAAGGTCTCGTTTGCTTTGCATTTCATCAATTTTCGACCTTCTTGGTCTGAGTTCTGAGGATAATATCGATTTTTCTCTCGCTAGTTCAGCATTTTTTCTTAATGCTTTTGACATCCTAATTGCGTCATTCCTTTCCCTTTCCCGCACAGATACACTCTTTTCGACAATATCTAAAGATGAATACAGACCTTGTAATTCTATCTTGATTTCAGCTTCGTCTCGACCCCTTAGATCCTCAAACAAGTCTAACTGAGGAATCTCTTGAGCACGTTCAGGATATTTAATTTCACAAATTGTGCTCCATTCTGCTGAGGCGTGGATAGAGGCATGTGCTCTTAATACCTCATCTCTAATTTCAAGTACTCCCTCAGCATCTAGTGTTAGGCTTAGGTCATGTAATTCATCGAACGGATCCTCTACAGGAAGCGGGTATTTGCCAAGGCGTTGTATTTTTTTATCTTGGATTGAATCGCTGATAAATGGTTTTTGATGTTCCCAATTCTTCTGTTTCCTCGGTATTAACTTACCACTGCCCACAGAAATAACTGATTTATTCCACGGCCAGTTGAGTGCAAGTTGAGCAAAGAACCCGTACATAAGTTCTGATACACTATCGGTGTTGATGGAGACAAAATCGATACCATTACCGTCCAACATTGAGACATCGAAACTTTTTCCATTAATCGTAACTTTTTTGCGACCGTCTTTAGGAGTGAGGTTAGGAATTACCGGATTCTCCATTGTTTGTAAGGCACTGATAGCAATCAATGTCCAAGCATACGAGGAAAATGTTCCAAAGGTTGGGTCGCAAATACCTCTATTCTTGGCCCAATATTTTACGGCTAATATAAACGGCTTTACTCTTGAATCTATTTTACTATAGCGTCTTAGTAGTTCTGTGTTGTATACTGATAAATTATTATTTACTGATATGTCAATCGGAATCATCGATTTTGCATCGATACACTTCACTATTGGAACCCTAGCATTAGTAATTAGTTTTACATCTTTCATGCCGTCTTCATTTAGCATTCGGGCAATTTTTTTTAGCACCTTTTTCGGCGCTCCATCATCAAATTGCAAACACAAATCAATGTCTCCAAATGAGAGACTCAAACCTGATTCAAATGAACCAAATGAATACAGCTTTGAGTTTTGGAATTTATTTGTTAAAATCTTATTGAGGTGCCTGATTATACCGTTCCTTCTATTAATCAATGGTTTGGTAATTTTTTGTGTCTCAACGAATTGTTGGATTTGTTGTTCTAGGCTGGCAAAATAATTCTTATTTTCAAATTTCTTGTCGAATCCGTATTCTCCTTTGATAATATCTATTACATAGGGGTAGTTGTTAAGGAATTTCAAGTTGATAGTAGATTTCTCAAAACTTGCTAGCAATTCAACCCCTCCTTCGGCCATTAGTGGGTTTTCTGTTTCGGGATAATTGTCTGCTAGACGGACCTCCACTTGCAACCCTCTTTGCATCCACAAGCAATTCATCAAAGCCTGAGTTTAGTTTTTCGTGCCAATAATTTTTTGCGTTATCTGAGTCTTTCAAATTGGTAGATAATTTTGTATATTTTGATTCTAATCTGCGCCTGTGGGATTCATTTTCATTCCAGTTATTTTTAATAATCTCGTAATCGCTAGATAATTCAGAGAGTGCTTTGTTTGCCTTGATGGAAGGATTATAATCATCAAGTGTTTTGACATCTAATCCATTCTCTAAGCATTGTGTGGTTAATTTTTCCAGGTGCTGTAAAAACTCACCAGACGTTGTCTCGACTGATTGAATTTGACGCAAAAATTGGTTAAAATCAGTTATTTGAACATCGCTTAACCGTTCTAAGTTAATCGCTTGAGAAACCGAGACTATTAATTGATTACGTTCTTTGATTAAGTTGTTGAACTTTGGCTCGATATCTTCTTTTTTATCCCGTGAACGGCGTGCCAATTTCTCTGCAGTTTGCTTTTCTGCACCGACTGTTTCAATTATTTGTGGTAGTGTTTGTGAGATTCTTTCTCTTTTGTGTAGGATCAGTTTTGCGAGGACTTCAGGCTCAACACGCAACAGGTCCTCGGGTGTCATGTGCGGTGGCTAAAATTCAATGTTGAAAAACATGGCGCAGACGTTTGGTTTTGCGTGAAGGTCAAGAACCTTAACTAGTTGAGTGTACTATGGCGGATGAAAATAACTCCCTCAGGGTTGCTATTTTCACCACCATAGTCGCTGTTTTATTCATTTTCCCTATTCCTTCTGCATCCGCATCTCAGTCGGGTGCAACTATAGATGGAAATTCAATAAACCTAGAAAATTTTCAAAGCATAGATGAGTCATTCTATAACTTGGGATTTAATTTAACCGCAACAGATGGAGAGTTAGGGGAAAATTTTGTTGGCCTAATTCACATAGAAACCTCAGCAATCGATGGTTCTGTATTGTACAATACGTCGCTAAATTATAATCTAGGTGAAGGCGATATTGCATCAATAACCTACAATTTGTCAATGTTAGAATATGGTTACACCAGCATATCAGTAGGATTGTCTGGCGACATTGGTGTTGAGTCGTCGAATGAATTATTGAGTTTTCAAAGGACGATACATCGCTTAAAACCGCTGAATATTTCGATTGCTACTAGTTCGTCTATTTTAGTTGAGTCTGTAGATTCAACAGGTACTAGCACTGGCAATAATTCAGTGAGCGATGGCGATTACGTACAATTCCAAATCCCTGTCATCAATGGCGGAGATTATAACTGGACAGGAAACCTGACGTTGCGAATTGATAATGGAGTTAGTCTAGATGAACAAACCTCGCAAACCTTAGTTGTCAACGGAATGAACACAGAAATAGTTTTTTTCAATTCAACGATAAGAGTATTCGAGGGACTGTTTTCGGTTTCAATTAGCCTTGGTGGGTTAACTGATGAATATACATCTGACAATTATCAAAATTATTCTAAACCAGTTAATCCGCCGCCATTACCGGTTTTATCAACCTCGATAGATTATGATGATGAGGAACTTATCGCAGGAGAAAATCTAGAAATTTCATTAACGAGTTTTAATAATGGTAGTGTTGATTTTTCAGGTACTCAAAGTTGCTATTTCAATGATAATCTGGTGTATAACTCAACAACAAATATTTTGAGTTCGACATCAGTAGTTACTTACTTTTCAATTATAACCAAACCGGGTGACCTAGTCTGTAATTTTAGCGGACAAAGGATAGATGTAGATTCAATGAGTAGTGCTTCTGTGGTATTTGACGTTGAATCAGCCTTGTTCGAATATGCAGGTAGTTTTAGTCCATCAACTACAGATGGCCCTTGGCATGTTGGGGATGATGCAGCCTTTTCACTATTAGTGCGTAATACCGGTACAAAACAGGGTAACGTCGCATTGAGAATGGAGTCAGATTCAATGGTCTACCAGGGGAATTTAGTACCGCTTGACCCTGATGAGGCAGGTGAAGTAACTATTACTATTCCATTATCTAACTTTGGGACTGAACAATTTAATTGGTCGTTGTATACTACTGACGGGGAAATTGCGGATGAAATAAATGGGACAATTTCAATACCGATATCGGCCAGACAAAGTTTTGGATTGACACTTTATGATGTCTCTTGGAGTACTGAAGATGGATTGACTGCCCGCTGGTCTTTGAATTTGAGTTCTGGAATAGAGCGCGCAATGAATGTCAAATTAGGCTATGGTAGTAGTTCACAAGATTACTTCGTATATGATGTTGACATGATTGTTAACGAGGGTCAAACGAGTGGATTAATCAATTTCGGATTTGTTGACGGCGATTATGTGATCATAAGAGCACAAGAAATAAATTGGACTGCAGACTCATCATTTTCTTCATTTACCAAATCGATACCTCAAGATAGGCCAGAGTATTATCTCGCATTCAATCCACAATCCAATCCAAACAGGCCAATTGCAGGCGATTCAGCTAGCGTTTCGGTATCGATTGAAAATCAGGGTGATATCGAGGGTCATGACGGAGTAGTTATCTTATTTGACAAGTATGGCACTAAGTTAGCAGAATCGAACACTCCAAAATTAGCTTCTGCTTCATCTGAGACAATAACATTCAATTTCATATGGCCAAAGGGAGATGAGGTGAAATTGAGCGCTAAGTGGGATTATGGCGGGAAATCAATAACGGTAGAACAAAACTTCCTTTCTTCAATTACCGTGCAAAAATCCTCAGAAGAATTCTCTATACCATGGTCCGGAATTTTAGGCGGTCTAGCAATATCTGCTTTGGTAGTACTCGCAATAAGAATCAAAGGCGATATCACTAACAAACCGAAGACAAAGCCAAATAAGGAGTCACAGAAACCCAAAACTAAACATTTATCTGACGTAAAGATAGAAGTTAGCTGTTCGTTTTGTTCTAGACAACTAAGAGTTCCTGAAAACTATCAAGGTTCAGTGAAATGTCCGGATTGTTCTAACAGTTTTGTTGTTAATTCAGATCTCGGTGAAGAAGTCAAAGACCATGAAAATGAAGTGGCGGAAGAGGTTGCGCAAGAAAAGCAGGATGGAAAAATAGAAATATCTTGTCCAGAATGTTCCCAAAGCCTAAGAATTCCAGAATCCTATGACGGTTCAGTGAGATGTCCTGCATGTAAGGTGATTTTCAAATCAAAAGATGGTTAATATTGAAAAGCAAAGAAAGGTAGGCAATAACATGACAGCAGGCCATTTTCAAGAGTTCGAAGATGAATATTTAGAAATGATGTATCAGTTTTATGAAAATGATCCAGACGCAAGGGTTAGAACTGGAGATTTAGCAGAGGCACTCAGAGTGACTCCCGCTTCTACTACNGANATGGTTCAAAGACTTGCTTCCAAAGGATATCTTGAGTATGTGCCGTATAAAGGTTCCATCTTGACTGAAAAAGGACTTTTTCATGGTAAGAAGATGAAGCGACGTCACCGGTTAGCTGAGGTATTATTGGAACACTTACCATTCACTGGCAATCAACACTCGACGGCATGTCGTCTTGAACATGCTATAGATGATGATCTAGAGGTCGCACTTACGATTTACTTAAACGATCCCAAGATAGATCCAAGTGGAACCGTTATACCGACTATGTCAGAAGACATTGAAAATAGGGTCAACCGACAACTGGCGGGTTTAACAACCTTAAGTGAATTAGCCGATGGTGAATCAGCAACGATAAGAATGATTACTGCGGCAAAGCAAGACATAGATTACTTGAATAACTTGAGTATTAAAGTTGGCCAAGAGATTTCATGTGGTGGCTCAAATCATTATCAAATTGGTAATCTCGAGGTACAATTGGATAATAATATCGCTAATATGGTCATTATTTCTAGGTGATACTTTATCGATAAAAATAAATTTGAATAGGTGTTTTTGTGTCTGATGAAGAAAATAATCCAGATGTGCTCGAAGAATCACCAGATGCCGTCGAAAATAAAGAAATTATAGAAAAATTAACTATATCTGAAACCGTTAAAAACTTGAGTTCAAAGTCCCTGAAACAGCTGGGTAAATGGAATAACGAATCATTTCTGTATGCCTTTGATAGACAATTGATATCTTTCGGAATTAGGCTATTATTATTCCTGCCAGGCTTCGCGATACTTGCCTTTTTCGGTTCATGGGCGTATTCTAATTCCTCCCCAGGTTGGTGGGTTGATTTCATAGAACCAACTTTTGGACAAAGTTTTTCAACAATTCTTGTGGTGTTGGTTTTCGTCATTCTACTTGGCTATATACTAGCACTTGCACTGCATAGACATAGAGTTAATCTAACGATTAAGACCTTTGAGGAGCAAGTAAAAGCGGCACAATCAAAGCACCTTTCTATCAAATCCCTTCATGGCTATGAACCATTAGAAGATTCAATTAAGCGTTCGGTAACTAAACACTTTTTCTCATTAGTATGTGCCTTATTGGCCATATTTTCACTATCTGCGATAGCGTTTTATGGGATTCAAACAGACATGGGCAAGTATTGCTTAGCACTATCATTCTCACTAACGGTCTTATCGATGGGTCAGCATGTTTCAACTAGGTCCTCAAGTTTCAACATGGCAGAAAGAACTGGGCTTTTAAACGCCTATAATTCACCTATACACCCTTCAACTCTCGATATGGTATTTTCAGATTTAGTCAAATCTCAACTAGATCCACTGCTAAAGTCAGAATATGAAATGTTCGTAAATGAAATTGAATCTCATGTTAAACGTGGAGTCGACCCTAGATTCGCTAGAGAAAAAATGATGATGACCCTATACAAACATTCCAAGGGTCTAGATTTGTCTTCCGTAGAATCTGAATTTTCTGAAATATTCACAAAAGCAGGCGTGGAATTTGTTAGGAACCATGATGTCTTTACGATTGAAGAATGGTTATTGGTACTTGACCATTTGGAGAGCAAATGTCCTGCATTTTTCCGCATGATTGGCCGTATTGAAGAGGATTTAGCATCTGGCAGAAAATCAATCAATGATGACATAATCTTTGAAGTCGATATGGAAAATGTTGTTCATGGTAAAGCCAATCTTTTCACTTACATGCATAATCTATCGGATAAACCAAGGGTGGTTGTGTTAAGAGTTCAATCTCCTGATTTTAGGCCTCATGATATCGCTATGACCTATTTGTTAGAGCCTGGGGAAGAGAAAATTTGGCCAGAGGTCGGTGTTCCTTTAGCACAATCAGGCAACCAAGATATTCTAGCCATCATGTCTGCGCTTTTGCGTGATGGTACCGTTGCGTGGCAGACCTTACTACCCGAAAGATTTGGTGAAGCAACAGTCAGTGTCAGGCTCGAACAAGTCAATGGTGAATTAATTGTCGGTTCGCAAATGAATGTAAGGATTAGATCCGTATTCAAAGAGCGTATTAGATCTGCATCATCTGTAGTTTTCAATATGATTGGCATAATTGGAACCTTGATATCCTCTTCATTGTTGACTTATATCATAGTTTGAGTAATTTACCAACATGCATAATTTTGAAATGGTGAACCTACAGGACATGCCATGCGCGGAAGACTGAATGATGGTGAAGAAAGGCCTGATGCAGATCTACGTGAGAGACTTCATGCGATGGAAACTAAAGTTCGTAAGATGCGTGAAATTAGGAATAATTTTAATTCTCAAGCAAAAGTATCTGCAGAGAAAAGGAATTCAGTACAGTCTCAATACAAAGAGCATCGGGGAAAAATCGAGTTATTGGTGGCAGAAGTAAGAGCAATGCGCGCTGAAATAAAATCTTTTAAAGAAAAAAGGAATACTATACAAAGCCAAATGAGGGATTTAATCTCCCAAATTAAGGGTAAAAGGAAGGATCACAATAACAAACGCTCAGCTACAGCAGAATATGCTGATTTGAAACAGCAAGTAGATGCACTTGAAAAGAAGTTTGAAACTACTTCGGTAGGTGTAAATAAAGAAAAAGAAATGGTCAAAAAAATCAAGGATTTTTCCAAGAGAATTGAAGAACTTGAACCGGAGGTTACGAAGTTCAAAATGGTTGAAGTAGATATGTCAGATATCGACGCAGCGATTAAAACCTTGAAATCCGAAGCAGATGCAGCTCATAACGAAATGATTCAGGCTGTTGAGAGATTGAATGCAAAGACACCAGAAGTCGATGAGGCATTCGCTCATCGAGACTTTCTTAAATCGGAAGGAGATCGGTTCCATACCGAATTTGTTGAATTAAAAGAAAAGGCAAATGATGTACACGCCAAAATTGACGAGTTAATGGTCGATGTAAATAAGGCTAGAGATGAGTTAAAATCAGTCAGAGAGGAGAGAAAATCGTGGCTTACCGACCATAATGCTGCTGTTGCAGCAGAGATGCAAACCGGGGCTCAATCAGAACAAGTTGCCGATAATTTGACTCAATCTCTGCTTTCTACTGGAAGCATTACTTTCGGTGGATTAAGTAGAGAAGATTTCGCTCCTAGAGGTAAGTCAAGGAAATCTGAGAAGAAGAAGAACATGCGTAGAATCGACCTAAATTCATCAAGGCGTAAGTAAGGTGTGCCCATGATAGGCATAATTATGGCTGGTGGCAAAGGAACCAGACTGTTTCCATTAACAGAAAACAAACCTAAGCCACTGATTAGCCTCTTGGGAAAACCGGTTATAGAATATGTAAAAGATGCGTTAGTGAATATTGGAATTGATGAAATAATATTAACCACAGGTTACCAAGGAGAGGGATTACAGAAAATCGTTGATGTTTGGAATAAGAATTCTGATGTAGTATTCTCTGTTAACCAAGAAAATACTCCTATGGGGACTGCAGGTAGTGTCAAATTACTGGAACAAAAACTCACCCACAGCTTTATTGTAGCCTCTGGTGATTCTGTGCTTTCCTCGGATTTAGAGGCCTTGGTTAAAGCCCATAAATCATCAAGAGCGATGGTTACTATGGCCTTATGGGAGGTTGAAGACCCAACGCAATTCGGCATAGTTGGGCTGTCAAAAACACCAACTGGCGATGTTGATGGTAATCTTAGCGAAGGTTACATTGCAAAATTTTTAGAAAAACCAACGCTTAATGAGGCATTTAGTAACGTAATAAATGCGGGTTTGTATATTCTTGAACCTGAAGTATTGTCTTATGTCCCAAAAGGTACTAAATTTGACTTTAGTAAAGAGTTATTCCCTCAATTATTGGAGGTTGGCCTGCCAATGTATGGTGTCAAATTGAATGGCGTCTGGTTTGATGTCGGTACACCCAAGGAACTAATTAGGGCACAAAATCACCTAGTTGAGCATAGTGAATCTTTACCATTTGGTCTACCAAAGGGCAAACATCTTAGCGACTCTAGTTATGTTATCGGCAATTCTATTTCACATTCTAAACTTTGCCGAACAGTAGTTTCGGAGAATTCGATAATTGGTCATGATTCAAAGATAGTCGATACCGTAGTGATGTGTGGAGCAGAGGTTGGAAACGATTGCTCAATAATTGGAACAATTATCGGGGAGAATGTGAAAATTGGTGATGACTGCCAATTAACTGATTGTGTAATTGGTGACAAGGTCGAAATTGTGGCCGGAACCACTATGCACGCGGATAAGGTGTCAAGAATTGTTTCAAGCCAAGAACCATAGGGATAGTGGATTTCTCAGGGTGCGCAGGGAAACATAAGTGGTTTAACTCTCGAATCAGCCCGGCTACCAATCTATCTTAAGAAAATCACCAGCCGCGCTGGTCGAGGCGAATTTCTAACGTTTCTAACTCATCGCCCTTCATCGGTGCCCCCTCAGTCATAGCCATGGCTTCGGCGACCTTGGCGCCATCATTATAATGATGTGTTGCTAGAACGATTGCATCTGCCATGGTCTTAGGGTCTTCGGATTTGAAAATTCCTGATCCTACGAAAACCCCGTCCATGCCCATTCTCATCATTAGTGATGCGTCCGCCGGTGTCGCAATGCCGCCGGCGGAGAAGGTAACTACCGGCAATCTTTGATATTCCTTGACCTCAGATAGAATCTTCACTACTTCGCTGTGCATATCACTATCAATTGGTCCAAAAGGAGTTACATCATGTGTTCCTGGCAAAGAGGACTTGTCAGCTAAGACTCTGTAGCGTGAGATAATCGAATCAGCAGCCATTGACAGCTTCTCGTCATCTAAGTTTTTTACTTGTTTGATTTCTTGGTCGATTATTCTAGCATGGGTGACCGCAGCAACAACATTACCCGTGCCTGCTTCGCCTTTTGTCCTAATCATTGCTGCGCCCTCATATATTCGACGAACTGCTTCAGATAATTCGGTAGCTCCGCAGACAAATGGGATTTCAAATTCTTTCTTATTGATGTGGAAAAATGGATCTGCTGGTGTAAGTACCTCGGATTCATCTATCATGTCAACTCCCATGGATTCTAATACTCTAGATTCTCCTAGGTGCCCGATTCTTGATTTTGCCATTACTGGAATTGATGTACAATCAAGGATTCCTTGAATCATGTCTGGATGGCTCATTCTTGCAACTCCACCTTGCTTTCGAATGTCAGCAGGGACTCTTTCGAGGGCCATTACAGCAACTGCTCCAGAATCTTCAGCGACGGCAGCCTGTTCGGGGTTAACGACGTCCATAATGACGCCACCTTGTTGCATTCTAGCAAAGCCTCTCTTCAACAATTCGCTGCCGCTACGGAACTGGTTAAAATCCAAATTAGTCATGTTAAACACCTCTAACTTAGTCTGCTAGGACTGGTGATTCGCCTTCAGCGATTTCAGCGTCTACTGATTCATCCGCATTTCTGTCAATCCACTCCTCTTCCTCATCGGGTACGTCGGTATCGGCGAAGATAGCATCTACGGGGCACTCTGGGATGCAAGCACCACAATCGATACACTCATCAGGATCGATGACTAGGTAAGTATCAGCCTCTCTGAATGCGTCTACAGGACAGACTGCAACGCATTCTTGATATTTGTGATTGACGCACGGGGATGTTACAACGTGTGGCATGTTTCTCCTCGTATAGTCCAAGCACTTAGGATACTTAATTCCTTGTGATTTTCCTATGTGTCTGGAAAACCAAATTTTAACTTGATAAGCCTAGAATGTTAGCGATATTCTCAACAGAGTTTTGTCCAGGATAAGATTCTATCTTGATACTACACTTTACTGATTTGTAATCTGCGCCAACTATCTTCACCACTTCTCCAACAAGTGAATCAAGACAGAGACGGAAATGCAATGTGTTGTTCTCGTCAATCCTCTGTTCTAAATTCTCGGCAATTTCCGACAAATCTTCCGTAGTTAGCTTTGCAATCATCTTGTTGATATCTTGGTTTCTGGAAATCTTAGCAATTACCAAGTTAATTTCTGAGCCATGATATGAGGTTGTTCTATCGATATTGATTAAATCTTCATTACCACACAGCCACGTCATGGCAGCGGTAATTGAAGATAAATTGTCGATTCCACTCGCAGTGGCTCGACAACTGATGTGGTGAATCCCCATAAATAACGCATTAAACAATCATTCATGAGGTTTGTTAAATTCCTCAGTAGTATCACGCCTTTGTGATAGTCTCTTTCAAATAGGGGAGGTTAGTCGGCAACCTGCTAGTGGGGTAGCCCCCGCAAGACTAACCGAGTTGATATCGATGGCGAAGAAAGTGAGTGCAAAGGCGCGTGCAGCAGCACGTAAACAGCGTGATAAGTGGAAATTAAAGCGATGGTACACAATCCGTGCACCTAGACACCCATGGGACTTCAAAAACATCGGAGAAACAATCGGGGAGTCTGACGAATCCATTGTTGGTAGAGTATACGAAATGACTCTACAAGAATTCAATGGTGACTTTACTAAGATGCATGTTATTCTGAGATTTAGAGTAGACGAATGCGTTGGTCAAGATGCTTTAACCACATTTATTGGTCATCACCACCAAACCGATCACACCAGAAGACAGATTAGACGTTATAGAGGTAAAATTGATGATGTTGTTGACGTTGTTACAACAGATGGATACTTGGTAAGAATCAAGCCGCTAATTATTACCCAAAAAAGAGTTCAAACCTCAGTTAAGCAAGTTATGAGGCTAAAATCAAGAGATTTATTGCTTGGATATGCAGCAAAGAGCACCTATGCACAACTCCAAGAATCAATTCTTGGAGGGGAACTTGAAGAAGATATTCGTAAAACTGTGAAGCCAATTTATCCAATCAAATCAGTCTCAATCAGAAAGAGTCAACTGCTACAGTCTGGTGTAGTTACTGAAAAAGGNCCCACACTTGATGAAATCCATGCAGAAGAGGCTAGAGTCGCTGCCGAAGTTAAGGCCAAAAAGGCTGCAGCGCTTGCCGCTGCAATGGAAGAGGAATTAGGAGATTCGCCATCAATCCTAGATGCTGCCGAGGCAATGGGGCCAGACTCAGAACAGGATAATTCTGAACCAGAGTCAAACGCTGTACCAGATGCCGAAATTCCTGAGGAGCCAAAAACAACCGTTGAGTTGGAAGAACCAGAATCAGCGAGTCAAGACTACCAAGGTATGACGGTTGCTGAGTTGAAACAATTGTTGAAGGCTGCTGGAAAGCCGGTTTCAGGTAAGAAAGCAGATTTGATTGCTAGATTACAAGAATAGCTGGTCGAGGTGTAATCGGTATATGAACCGAATAGGCGTCATTGGCGGAACCGGTTTAGTTTCTGTCGACATAGAGACTGGAAATAAGGCCGAACTAGAGTCTAGAAACTTCAAAATAATTCGCACCGACGAAGTAACCGTCCAAACGGATTTTGGACAAGTTCCGTTAAAATGCACATCCATCGAATGTAACGGTAGCTTCAAGGAATTAATTTTTCTCCAAAGACATCATAACCAAGGAAGCGCTAACAAACCACCTCACATGATAAACCACAAAGCAAATCTAAAGGCATTGCAAGACTCGGGTTGTGATGTGATTGTGTCGGTTTGTTCGATAGGTGCAATTGTCAATGACTTACCTCCTGGAAAGGTTGCACTAGCAGGCCAATACATCGATTTTACCGGTATAGCAACAAGCTTCAATGATACTTTTGCCGTCTTTACTTCCGTAACAGAACCATTTTCCGAGGAACTTAACGGATTGCTCGAAACTTGTCTCCGAAACTCGCAAGGCTTCTCCGACGATGAGAAGATGTATTACACCTATTGGTTGGCGCAGGGCCCTCACTTTGAGACTAGAGCAGAAGTCGATGCCATCGACAAATTAGGCGGTGAGATGGTCGGCATGACGATGGCTCGGGAGGTGAAATTGGCTAACGAGCTATCTATTCCATATTCAGCGATATGTATATCCTCAAACTGGGCTGCGGGAAGGGAGCCTGGCGATCCAAGCGCAGAGTTGTCTCATACTCTCGTATCCACACAAGCTAATCAACGTCTCGATCCTGTGATAAATTGCATCTTCGAACTGTTAAGTGCGTGAGTAAATTATATCCAGCGCCTAGAATAAATACTCCTCATGGAAGGAATGTCGGTAACAGATTGGGTATCTCACGAGCCGCAAAGCGAATGGGAAGTAATGATGAAAAAGGTTGCAGAATTCCATTTTAAACACGATTTTGCGGGAAAAAACGGTCACGATATGGGTTATAGAATAGCCCTAACAGTGGAGGAACTCGGAGAACTTTCAGCAGCAATTACCAAAGGTAAGCCGTTAGCAGAATGCGCGGAAGAAATGGCAGACATATTGATTCTGTTAATGGGTCATTCAATTGCGATGAAGTTGGATTTGAAATCTGCGTTNGAAAAGAAATATCATAGAATAATGCAAAGAAAAGCATTAACTGGTAGACTTGGAGTTAGAGTCACAGAATATCAAAAGGATTAGGTTCGTTCTAGTAATTCAAAGGTCATGTCATAATCATCCCTTTCGGATTTCATCACTTTTTCACTCCTCGACACCGTAAAATCATCCGTCTTTATCTCAGGAGCAAAAGTATCAGCATCATCAACCGTGCAGTGAATTATTGTACGATGAATTTTTTCGGTATGAGGTAAGAAAAGGTTGTAGATTTCCCCCCCGCCAATGATGAAAATCTCTTGATCTATTGAGATTTCTAAGACCTCTTGGAAGGTTATTGTATCAACATCATCTCTATCACTACGGGTCATAACCAAGTGTCTTCGGTTGGGTAATTTACCGGGTAGGCTTTCCCACGTTTTGCGACCCATGACAATCGTACCACCCAATGTGATTTGCTTGAAGTGTTGCAAATCTGTAGATTGTTTCCAAGGCAGAGTACCATCTTTTCCAATAGCATTATTCATGTCACAAGCGAAAATCATAGTCAACATATTACCATCTCAAATCGAAATTGGTGCGGAAATGTGTGGGTGATGTTGATAGTTCAGAACTTCTATATCCTTGAAATCAAAATTATCGATATCGTCTATTTCCGAATTTAATTTCAAGGCTGGCAATGGTAGAGGTTTTCTAGTTAACTGCAATCTAGCCTGTTCAAGGTGGTTATTGTACAGGTGAGCATCACCTATTGTGTGGACAAATACTCCCGGTTGCAAACCACACACTTGAGCCATCATTTCAGTTAATAAAGCATATGATGCAATATTAAACGGCACTCCAAGAAATACATCAGCACTTCTTTGGTACAACTGGCAATTTAGTTTTCCATTAGCAACATGAAATTGGAAAAAAGCATGACATGGCATCAAGGCCATTTCATTTAGTTCGCCCACATTCCAAGCAGAAACAATGATTCTCCTGCTACTTGGATTGTTATTTATCATATCAATAGCGTCGGCAATTTGATCAATTATGCGACCATCTTTAGCTGCCCATTTCCGCCACTGCTTTCCATAAACAGGGCCTAGGTTTCCATCTTCATCTGCCCATTCATTCCATATCCTTACGCCATTATCCTGCAGATACTTGACATTTGTATCACCTTTCAGAAACCATAGCAACTCATAAATAATCGATTTTAAGTGTAATTTTTTTGTCGTAACCATAGGAAAACCTTTTGATAGGTCAAATCTCATTTGATGGCCGAAAACAGAGAGTGTACCGGTTCCTGTNCTGTCGTCTTTTGCTTCACCCTCTTCAAGAATTCTTCGAATTAGTTCGAGATACTGTCGCACACTATCACCAGCCATGCCACAGGTAGCCAGTCTTTGATAATTTCTCGATTTATTTACCTCATGGCGCACCCAATGAGGTTATACTCTGCATAAGTTGGTCNGTGAATTTTCTGTAAAGTCCAGCGAGTACAGTTTTAATTTCGTGCCTTTCCTTTGCGAGCAATTGCTCTAAATTTTCGGCGTTCATAGCACCACCTTTAGGGCTTTCTAACCATTCAAACCAGGTTATATTGCGTCCGAAATTGACGTTTACTGATTTCCATACTTTTGGCAATATATCTTCTTGAGGCGCCATCATATTTCTAGTTCCGATGAGTGCTACCGGTACAACTTTGGCATGTGGAAAAGCTGCTGCAAGTCTCGCAATACCTGTTTTACCGGGTAACAAAAATGGTCTTTCGGTTTTCTTTGATCTAGTTCCCTCAGGAAAAATACCCAACGCAGAATTAGAAGTTAAAACATCAGCAGCAGATACCAAGGCTTCATCTCCACCAGCCTCCCTATGAGTCTCAATTTGTCCGGTGAGTTTCATAATCATGCGAAGAAAGAAGTTTTTGAAATGTCCATCTTTAGCTAGATAATGCACTTTCCTTCTAGATGATGCAATCACTATTATTGGGTCGACATGGGAGAGGTGGTTAGCAGCAAAAATGGTTGGACCATTGCTGGGTATATGCTCTAGTCCGGTTGATTTAATTCTAGCCAACCCTCTAATTATTGGGGAAAAAATGAACCTAATAATCGAGTAACCCGGTGTGTTAGAAATCCTTCCGTTGCGTGGTTCAATCTTCCAGTGTTTTTCTAGTTTTAGCCAAGCACTTTCAATACTGCTCGACGGATTGGTCATGGGGTGTGCTGTGCAGATTACTCTTTGATAGTTCCTTTCAAAATCAATTAAAAATAACTAATTTAGCATGTAGAGATATTTCACCAAATACGAAGTATGAAAAACATGTTGACTGACCATGAGTTGTAGGGAAGTGATTGGTTGAGGTACACGAAGTCAACAGTCTGTGTCCTTTTGATTATTTTGGGTCTCATTTTTTCACCAATTGCTGTCGCGGACGCCAAATGGAAAGAAGATGGTTGGCTAAATACCAACTTAGTACAGGAACGGTTGAATAACGGTGATGAATTTGGCTGTTATGCGATTCCAGGTTTATCTTGGAAGGTGGATCCTGGAGCGGTAGCCAGTGAGTGTCGACAGTATATTGAACAGCGAACAGAAGCTAATGAATGGGGAACTAACCCTATTTCTACCTATACGCCAAGCGGGCTATCGATGTCACAGCATCAAATCATCTCAAAGCAAGGATTTGTTGCCCATGGTGATTTAAACGGTCTTGATTACACCGCTTGGCATAATTCTTCAGACGCCCCTGTTGACCTCTGGGATTGGTACAATTTGGGTCGAAGAGGCGGTAGTTTGGAGCAAATTATTGGTTCTGTTGATGAGGTAAAAACTGCAGTTGATGAGGGTGGTTTAGTAAATTTATATTGGATTGGTAGGGTTAATGAGGCGACGATTCGTCATGATTCTGCAATTGAAGATTACATCGCNAATAATGCCGATGCTTGGCTTACAACATGGGGACAGGCTTGGTCGTATTGGGCCAAAAGTAAGTGTTATGAATTTGATCACTCAATAACACCCAATGGGAATAATTTTATTCTAAATTTCCAGTCTCTTGTCAAAGAACAGTGTACTAATCTATTTCCAGAGCGTTGGAATGTTCCAATTACCTGGATTGTCGATTTGGGNGATTCTGAGATATTAAACATTAAATCTGAAGGTGAAGTGATGGCAGATATTAGCCAACGACGCCATACCCAAGAGGGTTACAGTAAATTANCTAATCAATATCTACACCTCAGCATTATGGATGGGAAATCGGTTAACATCACAATTGAATCTGATTACTACGATGTAAGGGCAATCGCTAATTTTTGGAATAACCACACATCGGCAATCACCATCGCGGCACATGAAACCTCGGATTTGTTCAAATGGTCGAAAAGATTTGTCGATCAAGATGATTTGGTATTCACATGGTTGATTCAGCCGAGGGAACCNGATGGCGATGCTGATTGGTTACCGTATGCTGCAGTTGGGATCGGTGCTACCGCGACTTTAACAATGATGCTAGTCTTGAGGCGGGAAGGACTGGGTCCTCTGGCAAAGCGTGAAACAAATAAATAATAACATAATCATTAGTTTTCATCGAAGGCTTGATGAAATAAGGCTATTGAGTAGGAGTTAGGGGATACTATGATAGGTGATGATTTGACTATCGATCCTTGGAGCAGTACCCAATCTACGGACTACTCTAGAATAATNGANCANTTCGGCCTCTCAAACATGAATAATCTGCTTATACCAAATCCGTCTCACTTACACAGACGAGGAATAATTTTCGCACACCGAGATTTAGATGTCGTATTAGCGGCACAAAAAACCGGAGAACGGTTTGGAGTGCTGACTGGTTTGATGCCTAGTGGTAGGATGCATTTGGGTCACTCAATGGTTATTGAACAAGTAAAATGGTTCCAACAATTGGGTGGTGATGTTACCATTGCTGTCGCTGACCTGGAAAGTCAGGCAACCAGAGGTGTAAGTTTGGAAAAGGGTAGAAAGATTGCCCTCAGTGAATACGTCGCCAATTATGCTGCACTGGGATTAGATCCCAAATTGACAAATGTTTATTTTCAGTCCACACGTTCTGAGGTACAACGTCTTGGTTTTCAATTAGGAAAGCGAACAAATTTGAGTGAGTTTGAGTCAATTTACGGATTCCGTGGTGAGACCAATTTGGCTCATGTTCAAGCACCAATGGTTCAAGTCGGCGATATCTTGCACCCTCAAACCGAAGATTTTGGTGGCTTAAGGCCGATTGTTGTGCCAGTTGGAGTAGACCAAGATCCGCATCTACGCCTAACTAGGGGGATTGCAGCAAAAACTAATTGGTTTAACATTAAAGAAAATAATGGTCCTGGTATTTTAATCGGCCTTTCTATTCAAGACGAAAATGCTGATCTTTTAGGTCAACAACCCAACGGTAGAATCGACAGGAACAAAGTTGCAAGTATATTTGAAATGATAGTTTCAGATTTGGAAGAAATAGGTTTTTCGGATATCAACTCGAATCCAAAACAGGGAACTGTAGTTGTTCCAAGTGCCACAAAGAGGGATAGTATTGCGATTAGAATTAAGTTACTTCAATTAGAGCGTAAATTAGGTGGTATCGGTTTGCTTGCACCTGCATCAACCTATCATCACTTCGCAGTGGGATTAACTGGTGAGAAAATGAGTAGTAGTAAACCGAAAACAACAATATTTTTGGACGACGGTATAGATTTGATGACCAAGAAAATAAGAAAAGCATACTCTGGAGGCCAATCAACAATAGAAGAGCATCGTAGAATAGGAGGCAATCCTGATATCGATGTCGCTTACCAATACATGATGTATTTCTTTGAACAAGATGATTCATACCTCGCCGAGATTAATTCAGACTATCGAAGCGGGAAAATACTGGCCGGAGAGATGAAGCAAATTTGCATTGACAAAGCAATCGATTGGATGAATAATCACCAAGAATTGCGCGCTCAAACAGAACACTTGGTTCACGAATTCTTGGCGGATGATGCTCGTTAACTAGGCTGAAAATACCGCAGGGTCGGGCCCAGTTGGTAAACTAATAATTTCCTCATCGGATAAATGTCGTTCGGTTGCTAATTCGTCAATAATCATTGAATGACCATGAGGATCGAGCAATTCAAGAGTGAAAGGCTGGTAATTATCTTGCCCAATTGTTGTCAATCTATAAAGCAATGATTCCAGTTGCTCAATTTCTTTAACAGTCGAACTTGAATTTTCACTCTTTCTACCATCGAGTTTGGCCGGAGTTTCAATTTGCAGGTCTGTTAACAACATATTAATTATTTTCACAAACCTGTTGATTACTCCTTCGACATTTGAAACATAACCATTAGCATTACTGCCTGGATTTACTTGTAAGTCTAGTTCTGGTATCCTGATTGTGCAAGAAGACGACCTTACTACTCTTGATTTGAGTTGGTTTTGGTTTTCGACGCACAGTGACCAACAACCAGCCTTTTTTCCTTCTGCAGGTATAAAATCCGTCTGTTTCCATCCACATGAATGGCACATAACTGTTACTTGAGTGTGTTCTCCAAAATACGGTATTTCATCGATATGGGCAATCATGTAAACCTCACCCGAGACGTGGCATATCGGACAAGGTATGTCAACAGGAGATTCTTGCATCACAATCTTCTCCGACCAAGTTCTTCAGCACCTGCAGCGAAGGCTTCCGTTTCAACTCCTTTAAGACCTCGACAACCGGGAGGTAAGAGCATCAATCGTGTGTCGGTTATTTGGATAATCTGCCCACCCAAATCACCCTCGATAAATGTGTGCAGCTCGTCCAAAGCAGTGCTAAATTCAGTTTCCCGTTTAATCAAACGGCCCATTTCAACAATTGCAGCATGCCCATCAGCCAGCCAATCCGATAGTGTTGAAATTCCGGTCATGTCATTCAAAACCGCTCGGTGTACTACAAGTCCAGTATCACTAGACGTTATCGGGGGGTTGGGGTACTTATTACTTAGATTGTGGAATATAAGTTTTGATGGGACTTCATTTTTCTTTTTGGTTTTGGACATACTCGGCATTTCGAAAGTATTCAACGACTTACTTTTTTCAGTTTCTTGTTCGCGATGATTTTGTTTTAACATTTTGTCGGCTTTAGCTAGTTGGTCCAAATCTGGCATGCTGGGAAGTTCTACATCAGTAAATGAGTCTAGTGAGGATTGATGTGGGTCATCATCCTTCCCCCGCTTCATGACTAAGCCTGTTCACTCATATCACAATAATACTGCGATTGGTTTGTGTTTATTTGTGATATTTAGTCCGAGATTCTCAGTGCACGAATATCAATATTGAAATAGATTGGAATGTAGCGATGTATGCACCAATGTTCAAAAGGTGCCGACTACACGGAGATGGTATATGATGATGGATAATACCGCTAACGTATTAAAAACAGGAACCAGTACACTAGGAATCACCTTCAAGGGCGGTGTCGTTGTAGGCGCTGATCATCGGGCAACAATGGGTCATTTTATTGCCAATAAGTCTGTACAAAAACTATTCCAAATTGGCGATAGACTTGCCCTAACCACTGCGGGTCTGGTAGGTCATGCGCAATCACTGTCTCGAACATTGTCAGCAGAAGTAGCCCTATTCGAGTTACGCAGACAACAACCGATGACTGTCAAGGGGGCAGCGACACTCACTGCAAATATTCTTTCTGGCAGACCACATTGGGTGCAATTACTGATTGTCGGCGTCGACGATGATGGCGGCCATGTTTATTCAATAGATTCTGCCGGCGGGTCAATACCAGATACTTACTGTGCTACCGGTTCTGGATCACCTTACATGTACGGTGTGCTTGAAGATGGATTTAAGCCAAACATGACTGAATCCGAAGCATTGAAACTAGCAGCTCGCGCCCTGCACGCATCGGGACAACGTGACGCAGCCTCCGGCAACGGCATGGATCTCGCAGTTATTACCAAGAAAGATGGCTTTGTTCTGCTAACTCAAGACCAGATTGATAAGTTACTTTCTTGATTTTCTATTCCCGCAGTTTTCTGCAATGTGCTAGACACATGTGTTGTTAGACTGTGGTAACCTAGAGGTGAAAAAATGCGCCTGACGTTTAAAGAACTAAAAGATGAAATAGCCAAGATAGTTCCTAAATCAATCGAATACAAGGTTGATTTAGAAGCAGGAAATATTGCGATTGTAACACCAGTTCCAGAAAAATTTGGTGGTGGCGACGGATTGGTTGGCAAGATTGCCAAGAAAGTCAAACGTAAAATAAAGATTAGGCCAGACCCAAGTATTGTAAAGCCAGAGCAAGAAGCAAAATCCCTAATACAGTCAATAATTCCAGAAGAAGCGGAAATTTCACAAATATATTTTGATGGCTGCTTCAGTGAGGTAATCATCCAGTGTCAAAAACCAGGAGAAGCGGTTGGCCGCAGAGGTGCAAATGTTAACGAAATTCGCAACAAAACCGGTTGGATTCCAAAGGTTGAGCGTACACCGCCGATTTTCTCAAAGTCAGTGCATGATGTTAGATCATATCGTAACAGTATAGCGGATGAGAGGAAAAAACTTCTCAAGGATTTTGGCTTAAATATACACAGGCCCAAGCGGCCAAGCTCAACTTGGGTTAGGGTTACTGCTTTGGGCTCGTACCGTGAGGTAGGGCGCGCATGCCACCTTGTCACAACAAACGAATCTAGAATAATGATTGACGTCGGAGTGAATATCGCTTCAGATACCGACCCAATGCCCTACTTTACTGCCCCAGAAGCATTGCCTTTGGAAAAATTGGATGCCGTTGTCCTTACCCACTCGCATCTCGACCATGCGGGAATGCTTCCAGTATTGTTCAAATACGGATACAGAGGCCCAGTATATTGCACTCCGCCGACAAGAGATTTGATGTTGCTGTTACAAACAGATTACATAAAAGTCGGAGGTGCAGAGGGTAAGAGACCAGCCTATGACATGGAAGATATTCGAACTTGTATGAAGCACGTTGTCGATGTTGATTGGGGCGAAACAACAGACATAACCCCCGATGTTAAGTTGACATTTTCTAATGCTGGTCACATTTTAGGTTCCTCAGCAGTACATCTTCACGTGGCAGATGGCAAGCATAATATTGTGTTTAGTGGGGATCAAAAATACGAGAAATCTTGGCTATTCGATGCTGCAAATACAAGATTTCCTAAAGTTGAAACCTTGATTATTGAGTCAACCTATGGGGCAAGTGGAGATTATCAACCCTCTAGACAGGAAGCAAACCAAGAGTTGCAAGACATAGTCATGCGAACTATACAACGAGGGGGTAAACTGATATGTCCGGTATTTGCNGTGGGTAGAAGTCAAGAAGTGATGATTGCTATCGATGAGTTATTCCGTTCAGGAGCAGTAAAACCAGTACCCGTTTGGCTTGATGGTATGATTCAAGAAGCGACAGCGATACACTCATCACACCCTGAATATCTAACAAGTTCCCTAAAGCGCTCTCTACTTCAAGATGATGGAGAGAACCCATTTACCAGTGAATGGTTTAGACAGGTAAAGGGTCGAGAATTGAGAGAAAGTATTGTCATGGATACCTCGCCATGTATTGTACTTGCAACCTCTGGAATGCTAAATGGAGGTCCAGTAATGGAATACTTCAAGAATTGGGCACATGAAGAAAGAAACTCCTTGTGCTTTGTTGGTTACCAAGCAGAGGGAACATTAGGTAGAAGATTACAAAAAGGATTCGGCGAAGTTCCGATGGTAATTAATGGCCAAACTGAAATCGTCAAAGTGGGTTGTGAAATGGTCACTATTGATGGATTTTCTGGACACTCAGATCGTAGACAGCTGCTGGAATTCGTTGACCAACTACACCCAAAACCAAGAAACATAATATGCCACCATGGAGATTACCATAAGTGCAATGAATTAGGCCACACACTACGTGAAAGATACAAATGTCGAACCTACGCACCCAAGAATCTTGAAACCGTTAGGTTGCTTTGATCACATTAAAGGGATGTCAATATCAGAATCTAATGGGTTAGGTATTGAGTTCTGATTATCAATTTCACTCAGGGAAACCTCGGATTGATTATTATCATCTACTAGTGCCCCAGGGCTTGATTGTGAATTATCTTGATATTCACCNTTTGGATTAAATGAATTCCAAAAAACCACCAATATAATCAACAAAATAATTGCTAAGAAAAACGCTGAAAATGGGACACTGGATATGTCATTACTTGAGATGAATGCTGTAATGACTAAGGCAAAAGCAGTTGTCAAAATCAACAACTTGTATGTCCGAGTCATACCCTGTGATGACCATTTCATTCAAGAACCTCTTGCGTCTGTCGCCAAATATGAAGCCCGGTAGAGTACCAAGGACATGTCACGGATGGCTCATGACTGCTGTTGCCCCATGGGGTGAAAATTCTGAAGATGCATATGATCAAGGGCTGGTCGAACTGGGATTAGGTGATACACGTCTAATCGAAGTTAAGGGCGCTATGCTGCCCCTAAATTTTGAAGCAACAACTCCAAGAGCCTTACCGATGGGCTCTTTAGTTGAATGTCACATGGCTACTGCTTATGCGTACAATGGTTCTAGCGCATGTGCCGGTGTTGCCTGGGCGTCATGTGTTACGCCAGAGGGTGATGAATGTGCAGTTGTTGCAACTATTAGTACAGAATTAGATTATGAGGAAACTTCGTTATTGCTGAGAAGAAATCTGCAGAGAAGGCTGGCAACAAGGGATCTTGAAGTGGTTAGTTTTGATGTTGCTGTTGATGAAGTTACAGCTGGTGCAGACCATCACGGTGTAGCAATGGCGGCATTAATTATGCCAAATTCTCTGTCGATGGGTGGCAGGCAATCCACAGGTCCAATAAGAGGTGGCCTTACAGTACCCGAAGAAAAGCAACAGAAGCGAGTTGACGTCAAAGCCCCCGCTGCTCCAGCTCTCAGACCGGGTGGTAAGCGTGGCGGTGGCAGTAGTGCTGACTTCTCGCTTTGACGACATTTTCAAGTACCGTCGTCATGATTTGTTGCCATGACTGGGCAGTGGAAAGTGTTCAGATGCCCTGCCTGTGGGATGTGTCATGGCAGGAAATCGTATGGACATAATTGCCCTCATTGTGACCAGAGAGTCAATGAACAAACACCAGTAGTCGATTATGCGGATAACCCGGCAGAATTGCGTTTCAAAGTGATGTCCGCAAATACCCCTTCGGAACTAAAAGAATCACTGGCAAGTAAACTTGATATTTCGGAAATATTGTTCAATACCAGCTCAAATTTTACCCCCTCAAAGGGGCTTGATGTATTGCGAAAATCTTTAGATGACAACGGTAATTTCACATTCGATTCAGTAGAACTTGCGTTCAGGTCACGAGGATTTGAAGAAGAGGTCAATAATTTCTTAGATATGGCAGAGAACCAAGGTATAATACTAAGATTGGCCGAGGGATTTTGGCAATTTCTTGAGTGAATTTGATAACAGGGAAGTTGTGGCCAATCATAACGGGCGTATGGGTTAGTTTGGCCTATACTCGG